>Ga0172380_10000024_pt1 | contig 345116 bp, 314 predicted proteins | sample Leawe162metaG_FD_119747 | JGI IMG/M metagenome (GOLD analysis project Ga0172380, IMG submission 119747) | Leachate microbial communities from a municipal landfill in Southern Ontario, Canada - Leachate well 162 metaG | ecosystem: Engineered > Solid waste > Landfill > Unclassified | place... | reverse complement strand
TGTTGCCGTTACCAATGCGGTTGTATTTCCGTTGGTAACAAATGTGCCTTTGTGCAGCATGTTGGTTCGGTCGGCAAGCGGCACATCTTCCGAAAGTTCGTTTGCGATTTTTTCAACGGGCATAGCTTCGCCTGTGAGCGATGCTTCATTTACTGAAAGTTGCGTTGCATTAATAATCCTTGCATCGGCAGTAATCATATCGCCTGCCTCAACAAATAATATATCGCCCGGAACGACTTCTTCGGATGAAATTTCCTTGAGCTTACCATCCCGAAAAACTTTTGCAGGAACGCTTGCCATTTTTTTCAGTGCATTCATGGAGCGTTCCGCCTGCATCTCCATCCAAAAACCAATGATGGCATTAATAAAAATAACAAGCAGAATGGCCGTTGCGTCTAAATACTCCTGAAACCAGAATGACATAGCGGCTGCAAAAAGCAGTAGATACACCATAAGGTTGTTGAATTGTGACAGAAGAATTTTCAACGGGTGTTTTCCTTTATCAGATTGAATTGTGTTACTACCGTATTTTTCAATACGGTTTGTTGCTTCAAGAGCATTCAATCCTTTTTCTTTATCACTGTCAAGCTGAAAGATAAGTTCTGATACAGAAATAGTATGCGCGTTTATTGTATTCATTAATCTATGTTTTCTAAAAATTCCACTTTACCATGCTTTTTCAATTCGTATTCTTTCACTAACTGATAAACAACGGGTAAGACGATTAACACAAAAAGAGTAGAGGTAATCAACCCGAATACAAAAGGAATGGTGATGGGTTTCATTACATCGCTCCCTACGCCTGTTGCCAATAGAATAGGCATTAGTCCAATCAAGTCAGCCATTACGGTCATTAGTTTTGGGCGAACACGCATCACTGCGCCTGAGAAAACGGCTGTCTGCACTTCTTGCTGTGTAAGTTCTGCGCTTCCCTTTTTATCTACTGCATCGTGTATGGCTTCGTTCATATAGACGAGCATCAGCACACCTGTTTCTACCGCAATTCCGAACAAGGCAATGAAACCTACGGCAACAGCAACGGAAAAATTCACTTCAAAAAAATACATGGAATACACACCACCGATTAAAGCAATGGGAATACTGGAAAGCACAATCGCCATTTCTTTGAAGGAATGAAAAGTGAAATAGAGCACGAAAGCAATAATCAAAAGCGTGATGGGAATAATAATTTTCAAACGGCTTTCTGCACGGACTTTACTTTCATACTGTCCGCTCCAATTGATATAATAACCTTTGGGAAGGTTTTTGAAATCGGCTTCAATTTTCTTTTTGGCATCGCTGACTACACTGCCCATATCTCTGCCGCGCACATTAAATAAAACTGTTCCGCGCAACATGGCGTTTTCGGAACTAATCATTGGCGGACCTTCGGTAATTTCCAAATCAGCCACTGCCGAAAGTGGAATAACTCCATAGCCCGATGTTTGAAGGGGGGTGCGTTTTATTTCTTCCAAATCGCTGCGGAAATCCTGCGCCAAACGCATGGACACGCTGAAACGCTGTCTGCCTTCCACAGTGTTGGTTACAGGCATTCCACCCAAAGCCATTTCAATAAGCATGTTTACTTCTTCAACAGAAAGATTGTATCGGGCAATTTCTTCACGCTTAATTTTTACATCAAGGTATTTACCGCCTGTTAGTTGCTCTACATATAAATCTGCAAGCCCTTCGATACCCTGTAACGATTTTTCTATTTGCCTTGCGATGTTGTAAATGGTGTCTAATTCCTGTCCGTAAATTTTAATACCGATGTCAGTGCGCACACCTGTTGAAAGCATATTAATACGGTTGATGATGGGCTGTGTCCAACCGCTGGTAACTCCGGGGATTTGCACTTTCTCGTTTAACTCAGTAATGAGTTTTTCGGTAGTCATTCCTTCGCGCCACTCTGATTTTGGTTTTAACAGTATGATGCTTTCAATCATGCTCATGGGGGCGTTGTCGGTAGCGGTGTAAGCGCGACCTGCTTTTCCTAATACATTTTGCACTTCGGGAACAGACATAATTAGTTTGTCCTGCACCTGCAAAATTCGTTTGGCTTCGTTGTTGGAAACATCGGGAAGCGTAACAGGCATGAACAGCAATGAACCTTCATCTAAAGGCGGCATAAACTCAGAACCTAAACGCATCACAAAAGGAATACTGCCCAACACAATTAAAACAGAAATAGCAATGACTGTTTTTTTCCAACGCTGACAAAGGCGCAATACGGGGCTGTAAATTTTGATGAAGAAATTGGCAACAGGATTACGACTTTCGGGAATGAGTTTACCTTTCATTAATGAACGAAGCAACATTGGCACGATGAACAGCGCGACAATAGCAGAACCAATCATTACAAATGTTTTTGTAAACACTAATGGTGAAAACAATTTCTTTTCCTGACCCTCTAAAAACAGGATTGGTGCGAATGAAATGAGCGTTACCAAAATGGAAAAGAAAACAGCTCTTCCAACGGTGCGCGATGAGCGTTCAATAATTTTGATGCGCTCTTCTTCGCTTAGTTCTTTTGTATTTCCTATTCTTTCCTTTTCCATTAGTCGTCTGTTTTTAAAGCTGCTTTTACTAATCCTTTGTAAGCGTTTTCGGTCATTACAATTCCGGCATCTACCAAATCGCCAATTGCCAAAGCAATTCCACCCAACGACATAATGTTGAGTGATATGCCAAACAATTTCACAAGCATAAAACCAATCAGCACCGATAAAGGAATGGTAACAATGGCAACTACTGCGCTGCGCACATGAAAGAGAAACAATAACACCACAAGAGAAACGACAATAATTTCTTCAATCAATGCTTCTTTGAGCGTGGCAACAGCCGCTTCAATCAAATCGCTTCGGTCGTAAGCAACTTTAATTTTTACACCGGGGGGCAAACCTTTTTCTACATCGCCCAACCTTTCTTTCACACGGTCAATTACTTCTTTGGCATTTTCGCCATAACGTGCAACCACTACACCACCTACTACTTCGCCTTCTCCGTTCTCATCCACAATTCCTAAACGTATGTCGCTGCTCATTTGCACATCAGCCACATCTTTCAGTTTTATGGGAGTTGATTTGTATGCGCCAACTGAAATTTCTTCTATGTCTTTAATATCCTTAATGTAGCCCAAACCTCTAAGCATATAACCCATGCGGTTCATTTCGTAAATGCTGCCGCCCACATCGCGGTTGTTTGCTTTCAATGCGTTTGCCACATCCATTGCAGATATGCCGTAATAAACCAACTTGTGCGGATTGATACTGACCTGATATTGTTTTTGAAAACCACCGAAAGAGGCGACTTCGCTCACGCCTTCCACATTTTGCAAAGCGAATTTTACATACCAGTCCTGCACGGCACGGAGTTCTCCCAAATCGTAACCATCACCTTGCAAGGAATACCAAAACACATGACCTACTCCTGTTCCATCGGGACCAAGTGTTGGTGTTACACCCTGCGGCAATGCTTTTTGTGCAAAGTTTAATCGTTCTAACACGCGGGTTCGCGCCCAGTATATTTCTGCATCGTCATTAAAAATGACGAAGATGAAACTCATGCCGAACATAGATGCGCCCCGAATAGCTTTTACATTAGGGATGCCCTGCAAGTTGGAAACCAAAGGATAAGTGATTTGGTCTTCCATGATTCTTGGGTTTCGCCCCATCCATTCGGTATAAACAATAACCTGGTTTTCAGAAAGGTCGGGAATGGCATCAACGGGGGTGGTCATTACTGACCACACACCTCCTGCTATAATCAGCACAATGCCAATCCATACAAAGAAGCGATTGTGCGTTGACCATGAAATTATTTTTTCAATCATGAGTTTGCGGTGTTTAAACTGCTTTAGTGATTTGCGTGTGTGCTGTCGTGTTCATGATGTTCATGGCTTCCTTCCACTTTTTCCAAATCCATATTGCACACAGGGCAAGAGCCGGGTTTGTCATACATTTTTTCTCCTTCGCATTTCATGGGGCATTGATACTTTGCGTTGGCGGTTTGTTCGGTTGTTGTGTTTTCGTTTTTGCTTTCGGATGTTTTGCTTCCGCAGGAAGCCAAGAATATTACTGCTGTGAGTAATAGTGTTGCTGTTGTGATTTTTGTTTTCATTTTGATTTAGTTTTTTATGGTTTGAAATTGAATGATTATTGTTTTTGAAATTTTGATGAGTAGTACTTACTCCCTGCCCGGAACCATACATGATAAATGCCCTGACTTAGCTGAGAAACATGAATAGTGTTGCCAGAAAAATTATCCTGTTTTTGAACTAGCTTTCCGCTCATGTCGGTAATCCTGTATGAAACCAATTCATTTCCAGGTAATTCAAATTGCAGGAATGAAGATGTGGGGTTAGGAAATACCTTGATGCTTTGTGTCAAAACATAATTGTCGTCAATTCCTGTAAAGCCGGACGGAACAACTAAGAACTGTCCCATCATGCCATCGTCTTCGTGCATTAGTATATGGCAGTGGAAAGGATAAGGAGTTACTGTATCTGTAAAAGTTTCAAACTTGGTGATGAAGCGAACCGTTTCGTTGGGTTTAACCAACACTACATCTTTTCTGCCACGCTCGTAAACAGGGGGAATGTTGCCGTCTCTGTCCAAAATATAAAACTGCACATCGTGAATATGAAATGGGTGCGCTACCATTGTATTGTTGCTTAACTCCCATATTTCGGTGTTGTTAATAGGTATGTGGTAATCTATCCGTTCCATATCAAACAATTGATTGTTGAAATAAAACGGACCATCCATTGCCATCATATCAACGGCTGTCATATCCACTGTTCGCGTAATGTTTGACTGGGCACTTGGTATAGGTGAATCTGTAACCAATGAAGCCGGAATGGTTGTAACAGGATTGATAGTTTGATTTCCAACAATGAGTTGCAGAACATTATAGTCCACACCATTTAAAGGGCTATCCATTGGCGGACTTCCGGGCGGCATTGGCATGGTGGGTCCACCCTGTATTCCTGACGGAAGTTCGGAACCGTAACTCATCAGGTAAACGCTTTGTCCGTTCATGCCAGTGAGGTCAATTAAAACTTCATAGCGTTCACCGGGTGAAACCCTTACTCGTGTTGCATTGACAGGTGCATTAAGCAAACCACCATCACTGCCAATAATTTTGAAAGGCATATTACCTGTAAATCCAAAATTAAATGTGCGCTCTCCGGCAGCATTTAACAAACGAAGGCGCACCACCTGAGCCGGAACATCTAAATACGCTGAATAACCATAATTAGCTCGAATACCGTTTACAAATACGGTGCTATCCTGCATTCCGAATGGCATGAATTGATTGTTACTATCAAGTTGTGCCGATTGAACTATAATCGGGAAATCATCCACACTGTAAGTTCTCGGCAGGTTTAATTGCGCTTCATCATTGTCGCGCACTATAATCATACCTGCTGCTCCTTTAATGGCGTGCTCAGCCGTTTTACCATGAAAATGCGGATGATACCAATAGGTGGATGCCTTATCCAAAACAGTAAACTGCGGGTTCCAATTCATCCCGTCCATAATCATAGTGTGCGGACCTCCATCGTTGGAAGGTGAAACATGCAAGCCGTGCCAATGCACATTTGTTGTATCACCAATCTGATTGTTGACGGTGATGTTTTTGTTCTGCCCGTTGTTCAGTATCAGCGTCGGACCTAAGATGGAATACTGATTAAAAGAAAGTGTTTGAGTAATTTGCCCGGGGAAAAACTGAACGCTGTCGCGGTGCATGGTAAGCGTTATGTTATTTCCGCTAAGTGTATCGGGAATAGGAATTGGTGTTTGTGCACTGGCACTTATTGCCAATGCACAACACAATGCGATGCTTGCGATTATTGCTTTCATTGTTTAATGAATTTTTGGTATAATTGGTTCGAGTTTTTAAATATTACAATATAAAGACCTTTAGTTAGAGCTTCTACTTCTATTCGTGTTTGATTTTGGCGTAATGTTCCTCGCATTAATGCTTTTCCCGATGAATTGATTATCTCGTAGTAAGTAGGCTCTGTAAAAGGGTTTTCTATATTAAGTACATTTAGTACGGGATTAGGATATAGTATTGTTGTGTTCTTTTCTTGTAAACGATCATTTACGCCTGTTTTAAATCGGTCTCCAATATTTATATTATCTATAAACAAATTATTACCGTTCCCTCCTGCAACATTTTGAAAGGCCAATACAATACTATTATTGTTCTTATAAGCATTTAAACTGATAACAGCTTCCTTCCATTCGGTAGTTGTTGGAACAAAGTCACCTGTTTGATTTACTCCAGTCACTAAACTGCCTCCAGTTCTGTTAGATATGATGGTAAAGCTATAACCGCAATCTATGGAGAGTAAAACTTGTAAGGCATCGGAAGCAGAATTATCCTTTCTCGCGTAAGCCCATTTAAATTTTAAATAAGGAGTGCCTGTAAATGTCGATAAATCAATGTTTGGTAATACAAAAGCATCAATATCACCTTCATGATTATTTAGTTTGTTATCAATGTAAATGCTTCCTTGTCCTTCAATTGAACTTTTGGTCGTTTTCTGCCAACCTACTCCCCCTGCATTTAAAATTTTAATTTTACTACTGTCTGGAAAAGGTACGGATTCAAAGTTTTCTATGTATGGTAGTTTCTCTCTATCAAGTTTTGCAATGAATGTGCTTGCTAGGGAGTCTTTATTCTTAGGTAGAATATTAAGACCATTAACTTGTGTAATGATGAACAAGATATTATGATTCCCATTTGTGATGTTCATGATAGGAGGTAAGCCTATTATTTCATCATTTAATGTTGTAATCTTACCTATCCAATTGTATTCTTCCCAATCACTATTATCTAGACGCATCCTTATTTTCAACTCCTTTACTGTGTCAATTCCAATATTACTTACCACAACTTGGGGAATTATTGAGTCACTACAAATCTCACCAACTGGATTGTATAAAGTCTTTAGCATCGAATTCAAGCTGAATAAGTTCAAAGTATCGCACAAAGAAGGGTTGTTCAAAGTCGGATAAAACAGTTCAATAGCACTTCTCATTCTAAGCACTTGTCCCTCAGTAAACATATTCATACATACATCATTACTATAATCCATGTAGTTCATAAACATCACTCCGGGAGAGTCTATTTGGCATGCATCTTTATGTGGAAATTTTGGACATCCATTCGATGGGCCGGCCTGTTTGGGAGTATCATCTACACCGTCATCAATACTGCATCCACCACCATCATCTGCCCAAATATGTCTTAGGTTAAAGCAATGGCTAATCTCATGTATTGTTGTTCTTCCCCTTTTTGTGTTTGCATTAACATTTCCCTCTGTTCCAAATGCATAATAGGCAACAACAAAACCATAGGTGTTACTATATGAGCTTGTAGGGAATTCACCATAACCAAGCAAACCACCTGTAAGATTACATACCCAAATGTTTAGATACCTTTTAGTATCCCATGCATCATCCCCACCTTGATTCGTAAACTTCACCTTATCATCTGTTGTGAAAGAGTTAATTTTTGTAGGACGTCTAATGATGCCATTTGTAGGATTACCATTCGGATCTTTTGTTGCTAAGCAAAACTCAATATGTGAATCCGCTGCAATATTCCTCCAAACTTGGGGGGTATTTGCTGTGTCAGGATTTAATCTTCTAAAGTCTTCATTCATTACCTTTAGCTGAGATTTTATTTGGACATCGCTAATATTTTGCTGCCCCGTTTTGTATAATACATGTACAACAACTGGGATTTTTAAACTGGAGACACTTGAAGTTTTGGTCCTTGAAGATTTTTTTGTATTTATGTAATTGTTCAATTGTTCCTCAGCAGACATTAATGAAGCTGCATATTTAGGGTCCGTGCTTAGCCTGTATTGCGTATATTCTATTGTACCACATTTGTTAATTTGCGCTGAAATTAGGTTGCTAATTAATAATAGAAGCAGAATGGGAATTCTTTTAACTGTTTTCATATTCATTTAGTTATTTTTAATTAGCCTTTGTTGATAGATATCACCATTACATGAGCCATGGCTATCTTTTCGTGTACAGTTGTTTAAAATCAAAGAATGCCCCCTCAAAGGATGCGTAAGTTGTTTGGGAAAAGCTGAACGTTGTCTTTTTGGATAGCTGATGTAGTGCCGATCTGAAAGTGCATTGGGGATGGTGATAGGCGTTTGCCAATGTGCCGATGCTAAAATTGAAGTTTTCATTGTTTTGAAATTTTTTGAGTTACAATCCCTTTCGCTGTGGAAATTCTTAGAAGGTAGTTTCCGGCAGGCAATTCTCCTATAGAAAGGGTTTGCAGCAATGAACCATCCGTCTGCTTTGTTGCAATCACTTTACCGATGAGATCGGTAATTTCAAAGTGTTGTGCGGTAGCTTTTAATCCTGATAAATCAATCTGAATATCTTGATTAGAGGGATTTGGAAAAACTTTGAATGTACCTGTGCTCTCAATGTTTGTTCCCCCAGTTGTTGTTCCTGCAAAGTAAAGATTGTTGACATACAAGTAGCTACCAGCTTCTGGGTTTGGTCCGCTTGCACTTAGAAGTATTATACAGCTATCTGGCATATTCGTGCTTTTATATATCAACGGCAAATTGAAACTTGTCCAAGACATAACCATCCCACTTAAATTCCGAGTCATGTAGGCCACTGTGTCCCTTTTGCCTGTCCCACTATCCCAATTGGTAAGGTAGACCCTAATAAAACCTATATCCTGAGAAGAATTCCCCATATACTGCCAATTACCTGTGAGCCCTGTAGGCCTAAATTTGAAAGGAAAGCCTGAGACTGCTGTAAGACTGTTCATGTTCATCTTGCCGCTTACGGCCATTCCCGGCATCACACCCAAACCTGACACAGTTTGCGAAGTCAGTTTCAAGAAATAATCACTTGAGATGCCGCCACGTGTTGCTGTATAAATGCTGGCTGTGCTGGTCATATCGTTAAGGGTTTCCCACCCATCGGGCACATTGTAGCCATTGGGATTAGACCAGTTTTCAAAATTTCCGTTTGGAATTGATTGTGCTTTGGAAATCGTAACTACGAACATCAAAGCGATTGCTAAAATTGTTATCTTTTTCATTTTGACTGTTTATGAATAATAGATTTGAAAAATTAATGTTGATGTCCATTGTTGTGGTTATGCTCTTCGGGTTTTGCCTGTTTTAGTGGAGCATTCCACTGGAATTTTGCGGTAGCGTTTTCATCGCCCCATTTGATGCTTACTATGGCATTGATGATTGCGCCTTTGCCTTTGTAAGTGAAAGTGAATTTGTCATCACCTACTGGAGTAAGTGCTTCCTGCGATGAGTTGGCATCGGCAGTTTGTATGAGCAGCACACCAGTTTTGCCTTTGTTGGCAATAACTTTTTCAACTTCATCCAACAGGTAAATGGTGAATACCTCACCGGTTTTATCTTTGGAGCGAACCAGTTCAACATGATATTTGCCTGACGAAACCACCTGACCGCCATGCGGTGCGCCATGTTGGTGGGTTTCACCTGCTTTGTGGTCGTGTTGTGCGTTTGCACCAAACGAAATGGCAGTGAACAAAGCCACTGCGATTGCTACTACTATTTGTTTTTTCATTTTGTTTTTGATTTAGATTGTTTAAGAATGAAGTTATTGACAATTTTTTTTTTGAAATTGCTTTTTGAGTAACCATTTGAATTTTTGAAAGAGCCATAGGATTAGTTTCATTGTTATTTTGATTTAAACAGATTTGGAGATTTTGTCCATAATTGAATGGTCGGAACCGAAACGGCAAATAGCATCGCAGTTGGTTCGCAGTTCAGAGAACAGAATGTATTTGATATTGATTTTTGAATTTTTAATAACCGGGCGGCATAGTTGTGCCACCACATCTTTTTCGCGGCTGTCGGGTATTATAATGTAGAATACTTCATCGCCATCGGCAATGCTGAAATACAAATCTGACAAGCGAAGAATGCCGGAATAAATACTGGTGCTTCTTTCCACTTCAAAAGCACCGATAATGTTATTGGTTCCTTTTTGAAACCAAAGCACATCAATCAGTTTGATGGTGGCAGCGGTTTCTTCCTCAGTATTCAGGTCAGGAAATTGTGGCAGGCAAAGGAATGAGAAATTGTTACCGCAATAGTTTTTTGATTTGTCGTTAATGGCGGTAATAACATCAAAGCCCAGCGATGTGCCTATTTTAAGCAGGTGGTATTGCATTTCAGCGTGCAGATTTTCTTCTTCCTTTTCATTTTGAATTTCCTGCTGCCTTTTTTCAATATTCTTTTCTAACTTTTTTCTTTCGGTTTCGCTCAAATATTCATCGCTGCCGATAAGCATCTTTTGTGTTCCTACTTCAAAGCAAAGACCTGCAATGGCTCCGAGGTCATTAGAAATTTCTGTCTTGTATTTATTGTTGGTTTCAATCAATACTTCTCTTACTTTGAGATATTCGCTCCAACTGCCTAATTTTTTCTTATCGTTAAACAGCGTGTTGAAGCCATTGAGAATAGCCGTATTAAAAGGCGGGAAAAGAGTTGGGTGCAGGTAATACAATATGCTGGCAACGGCAGGACCTAAGCCTTTAATCTGAAGTGCATCTAATTTTATGATTTCCTTTAACAGGTGCTCTTCAGTTTTTGCATTTGCACAGTTTTCTAAAAACTGACCGAATGCTTTTTTGTTGTTTTGGTTTTCATAAATATCGGGGATGCGTAGTTTTGGCTTCCAATAAAACGGATGTGCAACGCCTACAAATACCTGCTTTTGTTCGGCAATACAGTTCAATACAAACTCCAATGAACTTCCTTTAAAATCGTTCGGAAAGGTTTGCCGCTTAATATCCTCAATTATCTGCAATACACCCCTACGAATGGTTCTAAACGCTTTAAGGCGTTGGTCATTATTGACAAACCATGTGTTGTAAACCGATTGTGTGTCGGTTTTGTATTGAGCAATAATATGGGAGAGGTTGGCTTGCATTATTCTTTGATAATTTTTTGTGTGTAAACATTTTCTGTTGTTGATACATTCAAAAAGTAAACCCCAGAGGATAAAGCCGGATGCTTATCAAGACTTATAGTGATAGGATTTGCGCCTTCGGTTCTCAAATTTTCTATAACTGCCTTGCCTGAAATATCTGTTACGGAAATTGTCTTTACTTTTTCGGAAGCGATGCCGTTAATAAAAATTTTATCGGCAACGGGGTTGGGGTAAACCTGCAAAGCATTGCTCCTTACATGGCTGATGCTGTTTGTAAGCTGTGGCATTAAGACGAATGTGCGCGTGTAACCGTAATCGCCCGATGTGGCGTGATTATGATTAGCTGCTAATGCACCTATGTAAAGGGTGATGGTATCTTCATTTGTGTTGGGAGCTGTCCATGTGAAGTTCCAACTGTTTGCATCTAAACTATCGGCTCCGCAAGGAGTATGGCTCATATAGTTTCTGTTTCCATCGGCATAGATTCGTGTTCTTACTGTTTCTACCAAACCAAAAGAACCGGTAGTGGTGTGGTCAGAGTTTTTAAGCGCAAGGCAGGAGAAGCCAAATTTATCTAAACCGCCTTGCTGAATGCGGACAAAGCCGGTATAGGTTTGTCCGGGGACGTAAGTTGCAGTTCCCATATCAAAATCAATAATGGCATTGCCGGAATTGGCTGTTCCTGCATGGCAGCCATTGCAGCCGGTTTCGCCTGGTGCGCCTGTGTGTCCGCCAACTACGGGACTGTCACAGGAAGATTGTGTTGAAGTTGTGCTGCTGAGTAGAAAAAACGTTATCGAAACATAAACCGAAATGATGATTGGTGTTTTAGGTTTCATGTTTAATGCTTATGATCTGTTTCCAAAAAATTGCCCTGAATGCCAATACCTTCAATATGGACTAATTGCGCTCCATGATGTCCTGCAGTACTAACACATGCTGATGCGCCCAAAAGAATAAACGCAACAAGAATTTCAGTCCATAGCTTTCGTTTCAGAAAAAAGTGGGAAATGATTTTAAATAAGAGGGCTGCTCCGCTTAACCAAATGGTGAGCGAAGCATAATACTCGTGTTCCACTAAAACAAGGGCTGCATGATCGGAAATGGCATCGGTGGCATGTGGATGAACATATTTACCAGCAAAGGTAGCGCCTAAAAAGCCAAAGGCAAGTGTCATCAGCACAACCCAACTCAACTGTTCGCGAAAAAAAAGCAATGATACCGCCTGTAGAATAAAAGCAACTAAAAGTAGCACGATGGGAAAGTGAACTACCAATGGATGTAGGGAGGGGAAATCACTGAATGAAGCCCTTGTTTTAGTTGTGTGATGATAAGAAGTATCAGGGTTTTCTTTTTCAAGCGAGGCTTCATGTTGATGCGCTTTTTCTGGAGCTGAAGTAACAGAGTCCTGATTTTTCTTTTCATGTTTTTCCTTGCCATGTGCAAATACAGCAAGGGAGAGAATGGATAAAAAAAATATGCTGAATAATGCTTTCATAGTTTAGAATGTTTGTGGTTTTATGGCTGTATAATAACTGTATGTCCCTATTCTGGTATTTATAAAGTCCACTTCTGAAACCTGCTGAAAATCTGCATCGGAAATTAATTGAGGTATTAAGCCGTTTACATTGTCATTTGTGGTTTTGAAGCCATCCAACAACTGCACGGCATAAAATGAAAATCTCATCCATTCATTTTTTGCCCTGCCCCAATCACCAATAGTTAGCTTACCATTGGGTTTCAAAACACGATGTAGTTCTTTTAGGCAGTGCATTTTTTTTTCAGCATCTAACTGGTGAAACACGAGTGAACTGAAAGCTTTGTCAAAGGATTTATCGGGAAAAGGCAAAGTGTTTCCATCGTAAAGGTGAAGTGGGACTTCCAAATTGTTCTTTCGCAATTTGTATTCGGCAATTGATTTTATTTTTGGGTCAATGTCCACACCTTGCACTAATGCTTCGGATTCTCTTTCTTTTAATAGAATGAGATTTTGCGCTGTGCCAAAACCGAACTCCAGAATACTTTCGCCTGAGAGCGGTTCAACCCAATCAACCAGTCTGCTTCTGAATTTTTTTTCAGGCATAGTGAATTTGATGGCGAGGTCGTAATACTCACTCAGAAAATCGTAACCAAGGGCTGGAATAAAATTTTGTTTACTCATTTAATTTAATTTAGCTATTTTGTAAAATAGTTGAGTTCTACCTAATGATCTAAATACGTGGTATCCAGTTATTTCTGATGTATTATTTTTCGATAGTCTGATAAAACAATCTGCCGGATGTTTCATTTCAGGTAGTTGTACATAACCATTTCCCCACTCTTTATCTTTACTATTATATGTTAACCCCCACAGTACAATCTTACCCACGTCTGATGGATTCCTTGAGGCAATAATTTTAGCAGAGAAAGTCTTTTTATTGTAAAGCACTTCTATTGTCATACTATTTTCTGCATTTTTCCATTTGCCCACTATATCCATTTCATTGGGCTCTTCCATTACTAAAGAAGCGTTGAGAAGGGAAAAAAACAGGCCAATATTTTAATTGAGTAATCCATTATTTTAATTGTTGTAATCAAAACGGCTGAATAATTGATTTATTTCTCATGATTATTTATTGTTTGATGAATTTTTGAGTAAACAGTTTGTTGTTGTCTTTTACTTGAATAAAATAAAGTCCATTTGACAATTGTGCTATATCAATATTTGCATTATTTGAACTACCAAGTTGTTGTGTTAAAACAATTTCGCCCAAAACATTAGCAACATTTATTACTGCATTTTGAATCCCAATTCCTAATTCCAAATTGATTTGCGTAGAAGCAGGATTCGGAAATATTTTAAGTAAATGATTAGATGCCTCAACTGAATGTATTCCAAGCGGAAATACAGATGTGTTTTCAATCATATACGCACGTCTGTTTGTTTTATCTACAAAATAAATTTTCCCATCAGGTCCTACTTTTACTCCCATCGGGTCAGGGTTTAATACATATTTCAACTTTATTCTTCCTACTTCTTTATAGTTGTTGGGTATATCATAAATTATAATTTCATCAGTACCATTGTCTGTAACAATTAGCCTATTCCCGGAAATATCTATTCCTACAGGAATTCCTAATCCGCTAATTAATGTATCCACTTTCACTAATCCAGAATAAGTGAAATATCCTAATCCTAAATTCTCGCCATTAATTTTTGTTCTTGCCCCACTGTTAGCACCTGTTGTTATATCAATTCTAAATATCCTCTTGCCAACAGGGTCACAACCATATAAATACTTGCGACTACCATCAATTACAATATGCCCAGGAAGTGTTGCATGTTTAGTAAACTTAAAGTCTGGATAAACCTGCACCCCACCTCCGCTATGGTCATCGCCCCCCGGCTGGTGGGGATTTCCAAAATCATAACGCTTTATATTACCCTCATATCCGTCAAGTACCCAATAAACATTATTTTTTTCAAATGCTATACCTTTTCCATAAGGGGTTTGGTGTATCATACTCAAATGACTTCCGTTTTCTGTTGGAGTAGTGGGGGTGCCTACTATACCATAAATATTTAAGTCGCCTGGCCAAAGGGTAGGACCAGTATAAGTTCCTCCTTGTCGATTTGCATCTACAATATCTTGCGCAGTTGCCCAGTTGCTGTTGCCAAATGCCATTGAACTTGCCAATGCCATAAAGTGCCAGGAGTTACCGTCTTTCACGTATTTATATGTCCGGCTGCTGCTTTTGGCATTACTTATAATAACGGTAGAACCACCTGTGCTGCTTGTTCCTTGATTGAGAATCCAGAGCTCATTGGGACGAGTGCTTTGGTTTGGATAAAAATCCAAATCAATAGGTGATGATAGAGAATTAGACGAACTGGCAACTAAAGTAAAAACATTTTTAGTAGAGTCGGTAACATAAGCATCAATGCTTTGCTGCGAAAACACTGTTGTGGTGTTGCATAATCCAATTAGAATAAGGCAACTGATCTTAAATTTGTTCATTGTTTGATAAATCTTTTTGTGAAAATATAATTATTGAAATTTATCTGAACGAAATATAGTCCAGACGTGTAATTTTGAATGTTTAATTGTAGATTCTGAATGTTTGGTGCTGTATAAATTTTTTCCCCTAATGTGTTGAAGATGTTAACTGTAAACATTTTACTGTCAGGATTATAGATATTGAGTAAATTGGTTGTGGGATTTGGATAAATTGAAAAGCTATTTTCAAAATCAATGTCTGCTATTCCTGTTGATGCTGTGGTGTCAATTACTAAAAAACTTCCCATCATTCCGTCATCTTCGTGATGCAGCAAATGGCAGTGATACATATATGGTGTGGTATTGTCGGAAAATGTTTCAAATTTGGTAATAAATTTCACGCTGTCGCCAGGTAAAACTAACACAACATCTTTCCACCCTTTTTCGCTGGGCGTGGGCGGAAGCCCGCTTTTTTCAATTACACTAAATTGTATATCGTGAATGTGAAAGGGATGTGCCACCAAAGTTTTATTTTTCAATGTCCAGATTTCAGTCGTGTTAAGATGAACTACTTCATTAATTTTGTCCATGTCAAATGTTTCGTTGTTTATTCCAAAAGGCCCCTCGGATCTGTTGGGTGGGTCGATTGGCAACAAACGGAGTGTGTCAAATACCAGTTCTCGGTGTTTTGTTGCGGAAACAATTTTGAAAGGTATGTAAGGCACTAAAGAGTTTGCAATTGTGGTAACGGGTGTTCCCGTTTGTGCCACAATATTTATTTTTAACAAATTGAAATCGGCACCATTCAAAAAATTATCTTTATATTCATGAATTTCATTGTTTGTATCACCAACACTATCTGCTCCATAAATTCCTATTGGCAATTCAGAAGCAAAACTTTTTAAGAAAAGCACTTGCGAGGCCATGCCCGTAAAATTGACCAGAATTTCGGCTCTCTCTCCGGGGTTTAATAAAAGTCGTGTTAAGGCCAATGATGAATCCCTGAGTCCTCCATCGGTAGCAATCTGATAAAATGTTTGACCATTGTTGAAACCAAAGTTGTATGAACGCAAACTGCTTCCGTTCAATAAACGAAAGCGAATGACCTGTGCAGGTGCATTGAAGTATGGATTCAAAGTTCCGTTAACAAACAAAGCTGTATCCATATCGGTTGCAATGGCTATTTGCTGTAAATCATCAAAGGCCTTGCTTTGCACCACCAAAGGAATATCATCCACACCATACGTTCTGGGTAAGTTCAATTTTTCTTCTATGCTGTCTTTTATTATAAAAAATCCAACAAGCCCTCTTGAAACTTGAGGGTCGGTTTGCCCTGCACCATGCGGATGATACCAAAACGTACCTGCATTATTTAGTATCTTAAACTTAGGGCTCCAAGTGGTTGAGGGATTAATTATTTGATGAGGGCCTCCATCATTCACGGCTGCAACATGCAAGCCATGCCAGTGCATGGTAGTTTTTACATTAAGATTGTTGATTACATTTAGTGTAACAATATCGCCTTTTTTTACAATAATTGTTGGCGACATCCACACTCCATTTATGCCGTAAGTGGGAGTGGGCTTAGTTCCATAGAAGGTTTTTGTTCCGCTTTGAACGGTCAGGTTAAAGTTAGTTCCTGTAAGTGATGGTGGTATTACAAGTGGATTTTGTGCTTGCACAAACAAGCATTGAAAAAATAAAAGGATGCAGAATGTTGTTCTCATACTATTTCATAATTAAGATTTTTTTTGTGTTAATGATTTTGTTTTCCTTAAAAAAGGAAACGTTGTAAACCCCGTTTGGTAAATCGCTTGTTGAAACTGAAACCGAATTTGTTTTTGAAATCCCATTTTCAATTTCTTTACCCGAAATATCAGTAATCAAAAATTGAAAACCTGATTGAAGATTTGAAATGATGTTGATGTTGTCCTTTGCAGGGGTCGGAAAAATGCTGAAAATATTTTTGTTTTCTGCCTCCGCAATTCCTAATGTTGCTGATACAGTTAAAATATATGTAAGTGTATCTTTAAGGGCAGGTTTGGCAATATCCCAAACAGCATAACGTACCACGGCTGTTCCGTAATTTGTATGGGGGGTGATGTGTAGCAACAATAGACCATACTCGAAAGGCAGAACAGGGTTCATTGTTCCACTATCAACTAAGGAAGTACTGCAAAATGCATTATCACAAACTGATGCTTCCCATAACAAGGGAACATTTTCAGAAATTTTTTTCCATTTAAGTTGAATGGTGTCGACAGAGGTATTGAGTTGCTGAATAGAAAGAGTTTCCAAATCTTCCATCATGCCCATCATATTTATAGTATCGTTTGGAACAAGGGAATAGGATTGAGCAAGAGAAAAATCAGTAGCCGAAAATATTACGGCTACTAATAAGACTATTTTGGAGAGTGCGGACATGTTTAATGGTTTACAGTGAGTCTCTGCGTTGTGCTCTTCCCGTTCACTTGCAAGCGAACAAAGTAACTTCCGTTTGCTAATGAGGCTGTACTGAATTGTTTTGTTACAATACCGCTTTGCTTCTCGTTAGCAATAATTACAACCTGTTTTCCAGTAAGGTCAATAATATCAATTATTAAGTTTGAGGTTTCTTTAAGGTCAAGATTGATAGAAATATTATTACTTGTAGGGTTTGGAAATACAGTGAAAGAATTTACCAAACTTTGTAATTGAGCAACCCCAGTTGTCCCATTAATTTGGGCTAAAATTTTATCCCTCATTTCGGTTGTGTCGCTTGTGCTGAAACTCAAAGTTGAGAACAACACTTTGTGGTCAGTTCCTCCTAAAACAACTACAGTTGGCATACCGAAACCTCCGTAATGTGCAACTTGTGCAGCACCGCTGTCCATTGGGGCGTAAAGTGTCCCTAAACCATTTGAAGAAACCCATGTTGCGGCATAGCTACATGTGGTTGAGTTCTGAAAAGGAAAGGCATATCCTTTCACCTTGCCAGAGTAAGTTTTGTTAATATTGTTTGCCATAGCCTGAATTTTTTGTGCAGGGGGGGGGCAACTGCCGCAACTTGGCATAAAAAAGTGCAGGATGACAATTTTGCCAGCATCTAAGTCATCAAAAAGGTTAACGGAGTTACCATTACAGTCTTTACCACTGAATTGCATACCAGTAGTTTGTGCTTTGGAAATTGTCAGAACGAACGTCAAAGCGATTAATATGAAAATTATTTTTTTCATTTTGAAAATTATTTATTGTTTGAAATTTTAACGCATGGGAGAGTTTGCGCCCGAAAGCACAAACAACTTTAGCCGTTCAGGTATGACGGCTAAAAAAGATTAGAATATCAAATGAGGAAGACCCTGTCCAATAAATAAATTGGCGTTTTGGGTTTGAATAGTGGCGGGTGATAATAATCCGATACTATACATTCAAGTTGTGCAGTAGGCACAATGTTTATTTGCGTTAGTAGGATAAAGAAAAACTTTGGGGAAATCTTAAAAGCGAAATGTGTATTTTTTGACATTTCATTGTTCGCTTTTAATAAAGTCGTCTTGTTTTTGCAGCAATTTGGCTTCATGTCCATTTTACCGCACTTGCATTTGTGTTCACCACCCGCAAAAAGGTCAAACGAAGCTAGTTTCCCGCCACACCAATGAATGCTTACAGCTATTCCTGAATTTGGAATCAAAAATAGCAGAAGCAAAAAAATGGTTATTACTTTTTTCATTAACTATACAAACTTAACCAATTTAAATGTTTATGCAAGTACCCCATTAGGAAATTATAAGTACCTATTGGATAGTTACATAAATGCTTAACTTGGATCATGTGAGGTAAATGTAAACAATTTGGATAGCATAAAAAGTCCCATGAGGCGACTCCTTTGGTTATGATGATGTCAAAAGTCTTGTCGGTACTTTAAAAAAATACTTGAACATTCTTTATATTAGAATCATCAGTTTAATGGGTAGTGTACCATTTATCACTTTTTGAACTGTGATTTTTGTAGGTCAAAGAAAACGAGAGTTTTAGGCTATTTAAAATAGCAAAAAGAAGAGGGGTTTAAAGACAGGTTTAGAGAAGGAAAATGTGAGAGAGGTTGTTAGTATTGAGTTTTCAAAACCAAGGTGTACCATTTATCACTTATTAAAAGTAAAAAACATAGCAGGACATTCATCCTCCCTTTTCCATAATCCTCCCCTTAATCATGTACACCAAAAGAGGTTAATTTAAGTGCCTTTAAAGCGAGCACTGAAATAAAACAGAAAAAGATTGTTTTAATCAGGTAAGTTATTTTATTTCGTATTGCAGACAGATAGGTTTTTCATAGTTCCCCCGGAGTTGCATTCGCAGCTTCGGGGGTTTCTTTTTTAATATTACACACTCTACTTTTTTAAAAGAACAAAACTCTATTAACAGAGAAATACTATTGTTCTTTTTTTAAAACAAAACACAACCAATTTTATTCAACTTTTTGCTTCAAAAAATAGAAGTTGGCGAACCAATCTTTAGTAGTGTTTGGTTTTTTTGTATAGACTGTAATGTCCAGTTAAATCAACAGTTTTAGCGCAAAATACCCAAATAAATTTTTCTTTACAGTGATTGTAATGGCATAATTAAAGTATGGTAAAAATAACTTGGAAATTTCAGTAATTAGTATTAATTTTACTGTACGATATTTAATTATATCAAAAGGTCATTAATCGGGTAAAGCCATTCTTGATCTCAGTGAATAATAAACACAGAAACAAGCCTGGGTTCTATAGTAAGGACGCCAGCGGGCCGCAAGGGCCAGATGTTGTTCAGGCAACAACAATTCAGTATCTTAAGGGGAAAACCCAGCAGCTTAAACTCTGCGAACTTACGGAACACCCTGTAGCCGGAGATTGGTACAATATGTACATTGATGGCTGTCGTAGCTCACAACGTGATTGGGTAGAAGCCGAAATTAATGCTTTAGGTTTCACACATGAATTTTTCGTGACTCGTGATCGTCAGGTTTTATTTGGTATCGATATATTCCGTGTTTATAAGGATATATTTAGTGGTGATGTCAAAAGGCGAGTTAAATGCACTGAACTTAATATCGAAGATGAGGATGGCATCAGGTGGTTTATTACACATAACATATCTCGGTTTGGTGATAGGCCGCTTAAAGTTATTGCGGCTGAGATTAACGCCCTTTATAGTTATGGCAAGAAGCAGGGGCAAAATGGCGCAGGTAATTTGCGCGAAAGGGTTGCCTCTGAGCTGGGCATAAGCACTGCAAAAGTTTACGCCCTATATCTTATAAGCAATGTTCACCCACGTTATTTAAAAACGCTGGATGAGCTACAGCGCAATATTGAGTCAGGTGATCCTGAAACCGCTCAACTCGGCAACAGGTCCAAATTTTCTCTTACCAACGCAAGAGATTATTGTATGAACTTCATGAATTACGGTAAGTTAGCAGCAGAGGCGGGGAAAGAGGAATTGTTTAAGGATTTACTTGATAGGTGCCAGAAAGGCGAAACGACACCTGAAGAGGCTTCTGGTATTCTTAGTCAACAGCTTAACGGTGAGCAGAAGCTATTGGATGGTCCCAAACCAAACAGGGACGGGGCCATTGTCAGATTAAACCCCGACATTTATAAACTTCGCCTGAATTGCACCTGTTGCAATAATGAGGTGGATGTAGTTAAAGCAATATACACTCAAATAGGGGAGAGCAAAAACCTTCAAAAAGCGACCATGAAACTTGTATATGAAGTATGTGCTCTTAAGAATCAAAATAGTGGTGGAGGGGAGGCAGCATAATGCACAGTAAAAAGTATACACTATTTAGCTTGTTCTCCGGCTGTGGTGGGAAGTCACTTGGCTTCCACCTCACCAAGAGGTTTAATGAGCGCATTGCGATTGATTGCGATGCGCACAGCATAGAGACATTTAACTTGAACTTTGGTGAAGGAATCATCAGAAATCATTATATCACTCCTGAAACAGGGCAGTTTCTGCTTGGTGAAACCAACATGGGGGTTGGTGAGGTTGATGTGCTTATTGCCAGCCCGCCTTGTCCGGCTTGGTCGATACTCACAGCAGGTAAGGAACCGGTTGATTCACCTGGGAGAAAGTTGTTCTATGATACTATTGATATTATAGGCTACACTTTACCTAAAGTGTTTCTTATTGAAAATGTGAAGGGCGTGAAGGAAAGTTTCAATCATGCTGCATTCGCTAAAGTTTTACGCATGTTGCGCGAACTTCCTTATAAGTTTGAAGTACTGAAAGTGGATGCCAGTTACTTTGCTGTTCCCCAAAAACGGGAGCGTGTTTTTATTTATGGGGTAAGAAACGATTTGGCTGAAACAGGTATAAAAATTCAGTGTCCCGAGCCCGATGACACTCTTCGCAAAGACATGTCTATTCATAAGCTGTTTAAAGGCAACTACATTGGTCAGTTGACTGTGCGTACTCCTAAGAAGTTTATTGACTCTTCCTGTATTTCCGGCACACTTACAGCCACCGGAGGAATGCAACTCATAGATAAAGATGTTAACATGGTCATGCCATCCATCAGGGAGTTAATGGCACTCAGTTCTTTTCCTGATGAGTTTAAGTTTCCGGGTTTGCCTGAGGATGGCGATTTAAAGCACATCAAGGGCAATAAAGCGAACAATAGGCACTACAATGCAGCAAGCAAGCGAATAGGGAATTGTGTTCCCCCTGAACTAGCAAGAAGGTTTGCGCTATGCATTGCCGATATGCTGGATCAGTATTATGCTGCTGTTGCTCCTACTAACCAGTGAATGCCTTCTGCATTTAGTAATAAAGGTTAAATCATAAGTACATTGAAATAAAACCATTCTGATTAGCTCAGCCGAATACATGTCTGCTGCATATAAATTTCCAAACAGAATTACATCTGCTTTGCTCACTATAGCCTATAACACAAAAAATCGCTCCATATAGCCCTTCTGGAGCTCACAGTTGAGCCGAAATCCTAAAGGCTGACACAGAGTAGGACATTGTCACTAAATGCACCAGAAGCCTCCAATGGGATTCAGTATAAAAGAAAATCCCCTGAAATTTCTATAGTGTGAACTATAAAACCAGCAGGGGAAACAGCAGGGGAAAAGTAGTACAGCTCAACAACAGATTATGTTACTAAACCAAATAACTCTCCCAATCCGTTCAATGATATATTAAAGTTAGTATACAGTTTACCTAAAGATGAAAGTGTGACTATCACATTAACGAATTTGCTTGGTCAAACCATGCAAGGATTTGAAGAGAATGAATTCAAAACAGCAGGGAGAAATATAACAGAAAAAGATTGTTTTAATCAGGTAAAATTTGCTATTTCGTTTAGCAGATAAGTTAGGTTTTCAAAGTTCCCCGGAGTGCATTCGCAACTTCGGGGTTTCTTTTTAGTTTGCCCCCTACTTTGCTCTTTAAAAGAAGAAATTATTTTCCATAATGAAACCATCAATGGAAGTGGTTATCTCAAAATCAGTTCGCACTGGTGTATGCACAAAATATTTATTGTTTATTTTTAATGATTTACAAATAACAGGTTGGTTCCTCTCAGTTTATTCCCCAAAAAGCACCCCAAACTATAACGGTCATTGAGTAAAAACTGAGTACACTTGTCCAGTTTTTGCGTTAGCGGCAATGTTAAGACAGCCCAGCAAGACCAAAAACCTTTGACAGCCAACCATCCCATAACTGTCAACACAGAGAAATAAGAGGTCAATCCCCACGCTCTGACATACGGCTAATAAGATAAAGGAAAATAATTTTATACTTTCTCTACCAACAGCCTTTCACAAACCGTATGGCTCAATGTTTCCGACAAGCGTTTGCTGTAGCTGACAACCATTGTATTGTCAAACGGCTCAACTGATTTTATTTTCAGTTTTAATCCTAAACTCAATTCACGACTGTTTAAAAATTTCAAAAACTCGGCAGACGTATTAATTACCGCAGACAGTTTTATGGTTTCCCCCGCTTTGCACTCACTCAACTTGCTGTATTCTCTCCAAACCATTTTACCGTTTTTATCAGGAATGGGCGAACCGTGAGGGTCTAATTTCGGGAAGCCAAGCAGTTCATCCATCTTTGCAAAAAAATCGGGCGACTGGATATGTTCTATTTGTTCAGCTATATCGTGAACCTGTTCCCAACCAAAGCCCATTTTTTCAACAAGAAACATTTCCGTAAGGCGGTGCTTACGGATAATTGCCGCAGCTTCCTTTTTTCCTTTCTCAGTTAGTCGTAGAGGTTTGTAGCTTTCATAATGCACTAGTTTTTTTGATGAAAGTCTTTTCATCATACTTGTAACAGTAGGCATTTTTATCTCTAACCGCTTGGATAGTTCATTCATATTGACTTCCTCTTTGTCATTAGACAGGTTAAGCAATGCCTTCAGGTAGTTTTCTTCCGCCAATGAGTTCATAAGGCAAAGATAACAATTAAAGTAAACAGCCTCTTACTTATAGAAAAGTATTTACAGAATAAATTTGTTAGTTTAATCTAACTTAATATATTTGCTGCATCAAACTAATTTAGTATCCAAAATGATTAAGAGGCAACTATACATCCTTTCAACCATTTCCATTTGTCTGATAGCGACAATTATGGTTTCGTGCGAAAAGATATTACCACCCGAACCTGCCGAAGATGAACTCTTGGACGGGCCTATGGAGGGTTTGAGCAACCAGCAATCTACCCAATTTTTGAGAGGCGACATTGCGTTTAACGATGAGATTTTTACAGCCGTAACAGGACTTGGGCCTGTTTTTGTGGCTAACAGTTGTAGAAGCTGCCATGCGGGAGACGGCAAAGGACATCCGTTTACAACCCTTACCCGATTTGGGCAGGTAGATGAAACAGGCAATCAATACTTACACCTTGGTGGTCCGCAATTGCAAAACAGGGCTTTGCCCGGATTTACCCCTGAACAAATTCCTGCCGGAGCTACATTTTCAAAGTTTACTCCCCCTGCCGTTAGTGGATTAGGTTTTCTGACCTTTGTTTCTGATGCGGATATTCTGGCAATGGCTGACCCCAATGACATTGACGGAGACGGTATTTCGGGTGTGCCAAACTGGATAAATATTCCTTCTTATATTACTCCACATTCAAATGCCATTTCGCAAGGCGGCAAGTACATTGGGAGGTTCGGGAAAAAAGCGGCAGCATATAGTTTGTTGCATCAAACCGTAAATGCTTACAACCAGGATATGGGAGTTACTTCGCTCTTTAATCCTGTTGATGTTTACAGCGGATTGGAAATTGACCCCGAAGTTTCAACACAAACCATTCACGATGTGGTGTTTTACCTGCAAACACTGAAAGCCCCCATACAGCGAAGTCAAAATGATGCACTAGTAATTCAGGGCAAAAATATTTTCAATCAGATCAACTGTGCAGGTTGCCATAAACCGACTTTAACCACAGGATATTCTCCTATTGCTGTACTTTCATACAAAACATCTCATCCTTACACCGATTTATTGCTGCACGATATGGGTTCGGGGCTTGATGACAGTTATACAGAAGGCAACGCAAAAACGTATGAATGGAAAACGCCACCGCTTTGGGGTTTAGGTCTTTCTCCCAATTCACAAGGTGGACAGTATTTTTTAATGCACGATGGCAGTGCAAGAAGCATTGAAGAAGCCTTACTAATGCATGGTGGGGAGGCAACCAACAGCAAAACACAGTATCAGAACCTTTCACAAGCTGACAAAGATGCTTTAATCAAGTTCTTAAAATCACTTTAATGGATAGAAAAGAATTTATTAAAACATGCGGATTTGCTTGTTTGGGCGGAGCTACGTTAGCCGTTTTACTTGAAAGCTGTGCAGGCACAAATTACTTTGCACAAACGAGCTATGCAAACAATAAAATCACCATTCGGAAATCCGAATTTTTCAGAATTACAAAAGATAAAACAATACAGCGAAAGCATGTATTGGTTCGCCACGATAAATTCAGTTACCCGATTTGCGTTTACAAATTAGGCGGAGAAAATTATTCCGCTTTGCTGATGCAATGCACACACAAGGGTTGCGAGTTGCAGGCACAAGGTGATTTTTTAATCTGTCCCTGCCACGGAAGCGAGTTCAACAATCATGGTGTAGTTCAAAATCCACCTGCAGAACAAGATTTACAAACATTCAAAATCTCAACCGACAATGAAAACATTTACATTTATCTTTAAAGACAGTTTGATTTTGGTAGTCTTGTTTTGTTCATTAACAACCAGCAATGCACAAACCGATACAACAAAATTTATCCAAAGTATTCCTGTCGATACATCCCGAAAACTGAATATGGATGCTGTTTACAGCCGTCCGTTTCTTACGGCAGGGAAACTTCCGATTGCTATTGGCGGTTATTTGGAAGCCAATACACAATACACACAAACAGACGGAATCTCAGACGGTTTTTCATTTCAGGCAAGACGTTTCACCCTGTTTTTTTCATCTACCATTGCAAAAAGAATAAAATTCCTTTCTGAACTGGAATTTGAAGACGGTACAAAAGAAATCAATATTGAATTTGCGGCAATAGATATTGAGTTTCACCCTTTATTGAATTTGCGGGGCGGAATCGTAATGAACCCTATCGGGGCGTTTAACCAAAATCACGATGGGCCAATATGGGATTTTATAGACCGTCCTGTTTCCGCCACAACGATTATTCCTTCTACACTGTCGAATGCGGGATTTGGCTTGCACGGAAAATACTTTGTAAAACGCTGGATCATGGGCTACGAAGCATATCTGACCAATGGCTTTGACGACAACATCATTTCCAATGAAGATAACAGGACATCTCTTGCCGCAGGGAAAAGAAATCCAGCACGTTTTGAAGAAAGCAATAGCGGACTGCCAATGTTCACAGGGAAATTTGCCATTCGCAACCGAAAAATCGGTGAGTTGGGCATCTCTTACATGACAGGTGTCTATAATAAATGGAAAGAAGACGGATTGATTTTGGACAGTAAAAGAAGTGCAAGTGTTTTAGCTGTTGACTTCAATACTTCTCTTATCAAAAGCAGATTGAATATTACAGGCGAAGTGGCAAAAGCTTTTGTGGACGTCCCTAAAACATACACACAACAATTCGGCACACGGCAATTCGGGGGCTATACTGATATTGTCGGCACAGTATTGAAACGGAGGATTTTGGGTTGGGACAATGCGAAACTAAATGTGGGAGTTCGTCTTGAATATGCCGACTATAATCAGGGTAGTTTCAAAGAAACAGGCGGAAATATTGCAGATGATATTTGGGCAATCGTTCCGTCAATTGCATTCCGTCCTGTTGGCACTACTGTTTTGCGGTTCAATTACCGCTATGAGCAGCAAAGGGATTTGTTGGGCAATCTGCCTGCCTTTACAGGGGTTATCCAATTTGGATTTTCGACCTATTTTTAATTACCTTTGTCTCGTGAAATTTTTTACTCTTATATTCAGTTTTTACCTTTTCGCTTTGGCAGTTATGCCTTGCAGCGGCATAGATGATTGTGAATATCAGGGTTCTGACCAATCAGTTTTCGCAGCCACCGACCATTCAGACCACGATAACGACACAGAGCATTGCTCACCATTTTGCATGTGTGCTTGTTGTGGACAAACATTAAGCAATGCCTTTGCTTCTTACAGTTTAGCTATTCACAATCCTGTTTCAGTAGAAAAGTTTCCACTTTACAACGCCTCATTTACTTTAGAGGTGTATTTGTCTATCTGGCAACCGCCAAAAATCAGTTAATGAATTTATGATGTTCTGCGTCAGCAGAACAAAGCAGAGTTACTACGGTGCTAACGCATCGCAAATAGCCGTGTATTCATTCATTAAACTTATTTAAGAAATGTTAGACAAAATAATTGCGTTCAGCATAAAAAATAAATTCATTATTGCATTGATGACACTTGCACTCGTTGTTTGGGGAGTGTGGAGTGCAACAAAGCTGCCTATTGATGCAGTTCCCGACATCACCAATAACCAAGTGCAAATCATTACGGTTTGCCCCACCCTTGCAGGACAAGAGGTTGAACAGTTGGTAACTTACCCAATAGAACAAAGTATTGCCAACCTTCCCGACTTGGAAGAATTGCGGAGCATTTCCCGTTTCGGACTTTCTGTAATTACCGTTGTGTTTGACGACAAAGTGGACATCTACTTTGCCCGACAACTCATAAATGAACGACTGAAGGAAGCCGAAACCAAAATCCCCAAAGGTGTTGGCACACCCGAATTAGCACCTGTTAGCACAGGTTTGGGCGAAGTGTATCAATACATCATTCACCCAAAAAAAGGCAGCGAAAGCAAATACACCGCTATGGACTTGCGAACGATGCAAGACTGGATTGTTGCACGACAACTATATGGTACAGCAGGAATTGCAGAGGTAAACAGTTTTGGCGGACAAATGAAACAATATGAAGTGGCTGTAAATCCTGACCGCTTGGTTGCAATGGGAATAACCATTCCCGAAATTTTTGTTGCTTTAGAAAAGAACAACGAAAACACTGGTGGGGCATACATTGACAAAAAACCAAACGCTTATTTTATTCGTGGTGTGGGTTTGATTGGTTCGTTTGACGACATCAAAAACATTGTGGTAAAAACAAATCCAAACGGCATTCCTATTTTAATAAAAGATGTTGCCGAAGTGCATTTAGGTAGTGCTGTCCGCTATGGTGCTATGACATACAACGGTGAAGTAGATGCAGTAGGCGGTGTAGTAATGATGCTAAAAGGTGCAAATAGTGCCGATGTTGTAAGCCGTATTAAAGATAAAATGTCAACCATTCAAAAATCATTACCAAAAGATGTAGTAATAGAACCCTATTTAGATAGAACTGATTTGGTAAACCGTGCAATTTCAACGGTAGAAAAAAACCTGATTGAAGGAGCTTTAATAGTAATCTTCGTTTTAGTTCTGTTTCTTGGAAATCTTCGTGCAGGGTTGATTGTAGCTTCTGCCATTCCTCTATCAATGTTGTTTGCTTTGGGCTTAATGAATGTATTTGGCGTAAGTGCCAACCTAATGAGCTTAGGAGCAATTGACTTTGGTTTAATTGTGGACGGTGCAGTAATTATTGTAGAAGCCACTTTACACCATTTAGGAATGCGAAAAGCCATCGGCAAACTTTCACAATCAGAAATGGATAATGAAGTTTTCGTTTCCGCATTTAAAATCCGAAGCAGTGCCGCTTTTGGCGAAATAATTATCCTTATTGTTTATATCCCAATTCTTACCTTGGTAGGTATCGAGGGCAAAATGTTTAGCCCAATGGCTCAAACGGTTTCTTTCGCCATTATTGGAGCGTTGATTTTATCACTTACCTACATTCCAATGATGTGTGCAGCGTTCCTTTCTAAAAACGTTTCGCACAAGCAAACATTGAGCGATAGAATGATGAACTTTTTCCAACGCATTTATGCACCACTTTTGGAAAAAGCAATCCGTTTCAAAAAAGTAATTGTAGGTGTAACAGTTGCCGTATTTGTGGTTTCCGTGTTTCTGTTTTCAAGAATGGGCGGTGAATTTATCCCAACCTTACAGGAAGGCGATTTTGCTTTTCATTGCATATTACCGCAAGGCACATCACTTTCACAAAGTTTAGAAACCTCAATGCAAGCATCAAGACTTATCAAAGAATTTGACGAGGTAAAAATGGTAGTTGGCAAAACAGGTGCTGCCGAAGTTCCCACCGACCCAATGCCACCCGAAGCAACGGATATGATGATAATTTTGAAACCACAAAGCGAATGGAAACGTGATGTTTCGTATGATGAATTGGCAGAAGAGTTTGAAGAAAGATTAAACACAATCCCTGGGGTATTCTTTGAAAAGAACCAACCAATACAAATGCGGTTCAACGAACTTATGACAGGTATTCGCCAAGACGTTGCAGTAAAAATATTTGGTGAAAATATGGACACACTTTTAAACTATGCCAATAAAGTAAATTCAGTTGTGCAAAGTGTGGACGGTGCAACAGAACCAAGTGTTGAACGTGTTGCAGGACTTCCGCAAATCGTAATCAAATACAATCGTTCTCAAATTGCCAATTACGGTTTAAACATTGAGGACATCAACCACATTGTTTCTACTTCATTTGCTGGTGGAAGTGCAGGAGTTGTGTATGAAAACGAACGCAAATTTGATTTGGTTGTTCGCTTAGACAGCACACACCGCAACAACATTGATGATGTGAGTCATTTGTATATCCCAACTACCAACGGAACGCAAATTCCATTATCGCAAGTTGCGGAAATAAAAATGGAATTGGGTCCAGCACAAATAAGCCGTGAAGATGGCAAACGAAGAATTGTTGTAGGTTTCAACATTAAAGGCAGAGATGTAGAAAGTGTTGTTACCGATATTCAAAAAGAACTCAATGAAAAAGTAAAACTTCCCGAAGGGTATTATTACACCTATGGAGGCACGTTTGAAAATTTGCAAGCAGCGAGCAAACGCCTAATGATTGCATTGCCAGTAGCATTAGCACTCATTTTTATGTTACTCTATTTTACGTTTAGTTCAGTAAAACAAGCTACGCTTATTTATACTGCAATTCCAATGAGTGCAATAGGTGGCGTATTCGCTTTGCTCATTCGTGATATGCCTTTTAGTATTTCGGCAGGTATCGGTTTCATTGCATTGTTCGGTGTAGCTGTGCTGAACGGGATTGTGTTAATCGGAACTTTTAATCAATTAGAAAAAGACGGAATGACCGACATTTTAGAACGCATAAAAGAAGGAACAAAAATCCGTTTGCGACCTGTTCTAATGACTGCCACCGTTGCATCATTGGGATTTTTACCAATGGCACTTTCGCACGGTGCAGGGGCAGAAGTTCAAAAACCTTTGGCAACGGTTGTTATAGGCGGTTTGCTTACTGCTACTTTCTTAACTCTGTTTGTTTTGCCTTTGCTGTATGTGATGTTTTCTAAAATCAAAGTTTCAGCCACAAGTATTTTGGTTTTTGTATTGCTTTCTTTCAATGCTGCCAATGCTCAAACGCCAACAACTAAAACCATTTCGGTTGAAGATGCAATAAGCACAGCATTGAAAAATAATTTAGAAATTCAATCGCAAGAACTCGATGTTCAATCTTCCACCACTTTGAAAAAATCGGTGTTTGAATTACCTAAAACGAATGTCAATTTTCAGTTTGGGCAATACAACAGCGTCAATCAGGACAAGGCTTTTCAGGTTTCGCAAAGTATCCCTTTTCCAACTTACTATACTGCAAAATCAAGTTTGTATAAAGCCGAATTGGAAAGTAGCCAATTGCAAAAGCAAGCCACCGCAAACGAAATAAAAGCAAAGGTGCAATACTGGTTTTACCAATTGCAATATTTACAAACCACTAAAAAGCAACTGCAATCCTTAGACAGTTTATATAACGATTTTGTAGATGCAGCAGCTTTGCGATACAAAACAGGTGAAACAAATTTGTTGGAAAAAACCACAGCCGAAACCAAGAGGGGACAACTTGTGCTTTTTCTCAAACAAAACGAAACAGACTTTATAACGGCTCACAATTCGCTAAAAACATTAATGAACACAAGCGAAGAATTTACGATTGAATATAGCGGAAACTTTCAACCACTTGTAATGAGTAATTCGTTTGACACTACATTTATTGTAAATAATCCTTCATTAAAAGTATTGTATCAGCAAGCCGTTATTGCCGAACAAAATAAAAAGGTAGAAACCGCATCTGCATTGCCTGATTTTAATGTGGGTTATTTCAACCAGTCATTAATTGGAGTGCAAAACATAAATGGGGCAGATGTAAATTTTGATGGCAGTAAACGCTTTCAAGGCTTTAATGTTGGGTTAAGTATTCCAATTACTTTTTTTAGCAACGCTTCAAAAGTAAAATCGCTTAACTACAAACAACAGGCTTTGCAAACTGAAGCCAACAATGGAAAATTGATTTTGCAAAATCAATTGCAAAATGCCTTTCAGCAATACAACCAGAATTTGTCGCAATACAATTATTACAAATCAACCGCTTTGCCCAATGCTGAAATAATTATCAGCACCGCAAAAGTTGGTTTCAAAAGTGGCGATATTGGTTATATTGAATATTTACAGGCATTACAAACCGCTACTGATGTGCAGTTAAATTATTTGCAATCGGTAAACCAACTCAATCAATCTATCATCAACATCAATTTCTTAATCAACAAATAATATTTCAAAACAAATACTATGAAAACAAAAATCATTTTTACCACATTAATCATTGCAATGATGATAACAACAGTTCTTTCTTGCAAAAAAGAAGGAACAGGTGGCAAGGCAATTATTACAGGTTACATAAAACATCATTCAGCCCCCATCCCAAATGCAACGGTTTACATTAAATATGGTGCAAAAGAATCTGCTGGCATAAGCCCTTCAAACTATGATGCAAGTGTTACGGCAGGAGCGGATGCAAAATATGAATTCAAAGAATTGAATAAAGGTGATTATTATGTTTTTTCTGTTGGGTATGATTCGGCAATTTCAAATGCTGTTGTAGGAGGAATACCAGTAACAATCAAAAAGAAAACGGAAACAGTTAATGCAAATATTCCAGTAGTTGAATAACTCTATCATCAACATCAATTCTTAAACAACAAATAATTCTAAAAATAAAATGAAAAACTTCATAGTCATCATAACAATCATGGCAACAACATTGTTGCTTTCATCTTGCGGAAACAAATCTGCATCAAATAAAAAAGCTGAACATTCAGAGGAAAAACATGACGAACACGAAAACACCAACACGGCAATGCTCACAGACGAGCAAATGAAATCTATAAAAATTGAGTTGGGCAGTATTGAAAAAAAGCAATTAACCGCTTCACTCAAAGCCAACGGAATTTTAAAAGTGCCAAATCAAAACAGAGCAAATGCCACAGCATCATTGGGCGGTGTAATAAAATCTATTTTGGTTCAAACAGGAAATTCGGTTAGTAAAGGACAAACCATTGCCACCATTTCAAACAATTCTTTTATCACAATGCAAGAGGAATTTTTAAGTGTTTCTTCAAAAACAGAATTGGCACAATTGGAATTTGCCCGACAAAAAGAATTGCAACAAGGCAATGCAGGAGCATTGAAAAATTTGCAGTTAGCCGATGCAGAACTGAAAACTTTGAAAACCCGAAAAGCGAGTTTGCAAAAGCAGTTAGAGCTTATAGGTATCAACACCACTTCACTCACAAGCGAAAATATCCAGTCAGTTGTAAATATTTCAAGCCCCATAAATGGTACAATCAGCAATGTGATGGTAAACATTGGCAGCTATGTTGATGCCAACAACCCAATTGCCGAAATAGTGGACAATAGCCAACTGCATTTGGATTTGTATGTATATGAAAAAGATTTGCAGAAATTAAAAGTGGGGCAAACCATACATTTTACACTCACAAATAATCCGGGCAAAGAATACGATGCAGATGTTTACGCCATTAGCAACACCTTTGAGCAAAACACCAAAGCCGTAGCCGTTCATGCAATGGTAAAAGGAAACAAACAAGGATTGATTGATGGAATGAGCATAACTGCATTGGTAAGTTTAGAGAATGCCACCGTTGATGCAGTGCCAACCAACGCCATTGTAAGCCACGAGGGGCAGGACTATATTTTTATTGTTACAGATGCTCACAAAGAAGAAGAACATCACGATGTAAATGAAACTGCCGAACATAAGCACGATGAACACGGACACAAACACGGTGATAAAGAAGAACCTGAACACTATGAAGAAGGAACAATTTTTGAAAAAATACCAATCCGTAAAGGCACAACCGATATAGGTTATAGTGAAATTACGTTACTTAAAGAAATTCCTGCAAATAGCAAAGTAGTAGTAAATGGAGCATTTTTCATCTTAGCTAAAATGAATAACAAAGGGGAAGCTCATTCACATTAAAAATATATGGGCAGAGGCTTGGGTTCTTTTTCCTTAAATAAAGGGATTTTTTCATAACCAAGTTCTCTCGCCCGCCAAATTAAAAAAAATAAAGATGATTAATATAGACCCAAAACATAAACACACCTACGATGCACAAGGCATTATGACTTGTTGCTCGTTGGAGGAAAAAATAAATGCAAAAACAGAACATACACATTCGGACAATGATGATGATGAACACGAGCATAGTCACGTAAACGAACCAGTTTGGAAAGAATACTTACCAGCAATCATTAGTTTTGTGTTTTTAATGACAGGGCTTGTTTTCGATTACTTTATAAAGCCTGACTTTTTTAAAGATTACGTTCGTTTGGTGTGGTATATCGTAGCTTATATTCCAGTTGGAGTGCCAGTAATGAAAGATGCTGTTAAGTCGATTTCAAAAGGGGCTTTCTTTTCTGAATTTTTTTTAATGTCAATTGCCACATTAGGTGCATTCTTTATTAAAGAGTATTCCGAAGGTGTGGCAGTAATGTTGTTTTATGCGGTTGGAGAACTATTTCAAACAGCAGCAGTTAATCGGGCTAAAAAAAGCATTAAAGCATTGTTAGATATTCGTCCTGATACAGTTAATGTAAATAGAAATGGAACATTTCAAATTGTATCCCCTAATGAAATACAAATTGGAGAATCAATACAAGTAAAGGCAGGAGAAAAAGTTGCGTTAGATGGGGAACTAATTTCAGAATCGGCTTCCTTTAATACAGCAGCATTAACAGGGGAAAGTAAACCCGACACAAAAAGAAAAGGCGAACAAGTATTAGCAGGAATGATTAACCTTAATTCTGTTTCCGATATAAAAGTTACAGCACTATTTAAAGATAGTAAACTATCCAAAATATTGGAAATGGTACAGGATGCAACCGCACGTAAATCACCAACACAATTATTCATTTCAAAATTTGCAAAAATTTACACACCAATAGTTGTGTTTTTAGCAGTTGGTATTTGCTTATTGCCTTATTTATTTGTTTCTAATTATGTGTTTAGTGATTGGTTATACAAATCATTGGTGTTCCTTGTTATTTCTTGTCCCTGTGCTTTAGTAATCTCAATTCCATTAGGATATTTTGGAGGAATTGGTTTGGCATCTCGCAATGGTATTTTATTTAAAGGTTCTAATTACTTAGATGTTATGACAAAAATAGATACCGTTGTAATGGATAAAACAGGCACATTAACTAAAGGCGTATTTAAAGTTCAAGAAATTAAAGCGGTTGGTGTTGATGATAAGGAATTATTAAAATTAACAGCAGCCATAGAAAGTAAATCAACACATCCTATTGCTTTAGCAGTTGTTCAACACGCAGGAGATGTAGTAAAAAATGTAAGTATTGATAAAGTAGAAGAAATTTCGGGACACGGTTTAAAAGGAACGATTGACGGTAAAGAAGTTTTAGCAGGGAATTTAAAGCTTTTAAAGAAATTCAATATTCAATATGACCCAACAATTGAAGCTATTGTAGAAACCATTGTAGTAGTTGCCATAAACAATAAGTATGCAGGGTACATAACTATTTCAGATGAAATTAAAGAAGATGCGTTACAAGCCATTAAGGATATGCACAGCCTTAATATTAAAACGGTAATGCTATCAGGCGATAAGCAAACTGTTGTGGATAAAGTAGCACAAATTTTAAATATTGATGATGCTTTTGGAAATTTATTGCCAGAAAATAAAGTGGAAAAAGTACAGGCTCTAAAAAACGAAAATAAAATTATTGCCTTTGTTGGTGATGGCGTAAATGATGCTCCTGTGGTAGCTTTAGCCGATGCAGGTATTGCAATGGGAGGATTAGGTAGCGATGCAACCATTGAAACCGCTGACGTTGTGATCCAAAATGATATGCCCTCTAAAATTGTAACGGCTATAAAAATCGGAAACGTAACAAGAAAAATTGTTTGGCAAAATATCACAATGGCAATGGTGGTTAAAATTATTGTACTCGCATTAGGTGCAGGCGGAGTAGCCACCCTCTGGGAAGCAGTATTTGCTGATGTAGGTGTGGCTTTATTAGCGATATTAAATGCGGTAAGAATACAGAGAATGAAATTTGCTTAACATATAAAATCAATAGAAAAATGACAGACATTTTGAGAGTAGTATTACCGATATACTTCATTATTTATTTTGGAATTGCATTTGTTTTGAAATCGGTTGTAGTTGCAAAACGAATAGGCAAAAATCCGCTTGTATTACCGAAAGACGACAGCGCTTATGGTCTTATTGGACTTTACTTCAAGTTGACATTGATAGTAATGTTCTTTTATGTTGTTGCGTATGCTTTGTTTCCGACTTGGCACGACTATTTTTTACTAATTACACAACTTGACAGCCTGACAATTAAATATGTTGGGTTTGGACTTCTATTCATTTCATTGGTTTGGACTATTATCGCACAGGGCGATATGAAAAACTCTTGGCGTATTGGTATTGACACAGACACAAAAACAGAATTGGTAACAAGCGGACTATTTTCCATTTCACGAAACCCGATTTTTTCTGGAATGATTTTAAGTTTAGTCGGACTCTTTTTGACTACACCTAACGCACTGACAGCATTGTTTTTGATTTTAGGTTATGTTCTTATTCAAATCCAAATCCGACTTGAAGAAGAATTTTTAGCCAAAGAACACGGACAGACCTATTTGGACTACAAACAGAAAGTAAGACGACTTATATGACAGACTATGTATAGAAACAGTAAATCACTTTTAATGAATAGTATTGGACACGAAAGTATATAAGAGAAGTATTTCGACCAGATAATTTTGCGAATCAATTTTCATAATAGGTCAAATTTTTTTAGGAGTTCCCCTTAAATCTGAAACAGAATTACTGCTGCTTTGCTCACTATAGCCTATAACACAAAAAAACCGCTTCATATAGCCCTTCTGGAGCCCACCGTTGAGCCCGAATCTCAAAGGTGCTAACATATTAAACCTTTTGACTCAAAACCATTCAGAGGTCTCCAAATTTAGCTAATGCTTGCTGAAAGAGAAAACCCTAGTTGTTTATAGTCTCCTACCATAAACAACCGAAACATAGGGAAACGCTGTGAAGCCTCAGTTCAAAAAAGGTATGTAGATATATCTTAAATTTACCCCATTAAGTTAGGGATGCAGTACGCTTTTGTAAATGGCATTAAAAGTCTTCCAGAAAAAGGAAAAACAGGTATCTGTATGGGATGCAGTCAGGAAGTTGTTTCTAAGTGTGGAAGCATAAAGGTTCATCATTGGGCACACAAAAGAACAGAAGATTGCGATACTTGGTCAGAGCCTGAAACCGAATGGCACAGGGAATGGAAAAATAAATTTCCGGAAAACTATAGGGAGGTTACTTTTAAAGATGCCAACACTAACGAATATCACAGAGCTGATATACATACAAAAGATGGTGTTACAATTGAATTTCAAAATTCACCGCTTTCAGTTGAAGAATTTAATCAGAGGAACCGATTTTACAAGAAACTTATTTGGGTAGTAAACGGATTAAAGTTTAAAAATAACTTTTCACTTAAGCAGCATATCCCTAATCCATCTGATGCACTATTGAATAACTTTGAGATGAGTGAAATGCTCTACTTTAAGAAGGCTGATGTTTTAGACTTAGGAATATCAGAGCCAAGACTGCTGCAAGTGTATGGCTTAAACTCCCCAGAATTAAAAGGGCTTGAGTTATCTGACATCCATCATGCTTTTACTTGGAATAACAAGCGCAAAGGATGGCTTCAATCCAATGCGCTTGTATTCTTAGATTTTGGTCAGGACTTTTTATGTTGGTTGCGAAAAAGGGAACAAATACTGGAACCATTTTGGTACATACAAATTGTAAAAAAAACAGACTTCATAAGTAAGTATTCACAATAATTTAAGTCTAAAATTTCAAACTGAGATGCTATTAGAAGTACTGTTGCAATACAACCTGCTGTTGCAGATTAAGCCGCCATTTTAAACGACTCCTTATCATGTTCAGCTACCATCTGGTAATATTTGTCAAGCATATCATTAGCGACACATTCAGCTACAGCTTTAGCTACAGCAGGACCAACAGAGTTACCAATGCGTGCATGCTTTTCAGCATAACCACGATTGTCAGGGAATTTATAGTCAGCCGGAAATGACTGGAAGCGCAGTGCTTCTTCAATCGACATGTTCCTCCATTGCCCTTGTGTGAAGACAGTTAAAGCAGTACTTCTTGTGATGGTAGGACAGAATTTATCCCTTCCAAGTAGTTTGTTGCTGAACTGGTTGGTGCAGATGTATTCTATGTAAGGGAAAATGTCTTTTATGCGAAGATGTTCTGCCCCTGCCAGATCAGGTTTGGGGTAAACAGGCAGTATGCCCATCTGCTTCAGTTCTTGCTGCACAGCAACAAAGAAGAGTCTTCTTCTGGAAGAGGGCATACCATAGTGAACACCACACAGCTCTTTGTAATTGTAGTAGTAACCACTGTCAGTAAAAGAGTTCATTACCTTGAAACCTGTTGGAGCCATTTCTCCTTGTAGCATGGCAGGTACATTTTCAAATACAAATGTTTTGCTCCCAAGTTCTTTGGCTATTCTTACACATTCATAAAAGAGGTTAATTTTTTCACTCTCCTCCGGCTGAATGTTGCGGTGCCTGGTCATCATGGAGAAGTCCTGGCATGGTGGCCCGCCAATGACCACATCAATGTCACCCGGCTGTAAGTTCAGTTCAATGCCATACTCCTGTTTATACCAAGCGTTAATTCGGTCCAGGATAGACTGGCCGGTCATGGCTGCATTGATTTCTGCAAGCTCACAGCAGGTGCCTTCAAAGTTGAGCCTGAAGGTGTCAACAGCATGACCTACATTATCAATAGCATACAGTGTGATGAACCGCCCTGTTTGTTCAAAGCCAAGGTCCAGACCTCCCATACCTGAGCAGAGAGAAACGGTAATAAACAACTCCTTATTTTTTAGTTGGCCTTTTTGTTGAAGGTCCAATTGCTCCAGTAATTTAATGAGCTTACCAGGCAGTTTTTTTGCATTAGAAGAATCAGTAAAGACATCTTCTTGGTTAATTTGTTCTGTCAACATGTTAGTTTGAGGAACGTTTTATACGAGCCCGGGGTTAATGAGCCCCGGATTCGTTGGTGCCGTATTACCGGCTATTTTGCTTTATGCAGCTTAATATCTTTTACCACAGGCAGGGCAATTCTCATTGTGTGGTGTATTGGCCGGCTTTTCACAGGGCACATCAGGTACATTGTCAGCACCGGAGTTTTGGTCAAAGAAATCCCAAGGGGCACCTGAGTAACCAGCGTCAATGTAAGCCTTTGCCATATTGGGGTGTTTTTTACAGTCCTGAGCAACCTTGATAATATCCTTAGGAGTCAGTGTTCTTTTGCTGCATGCATCAACCATAGCAGACCTGATATTCTCCGGCATATCAGCAATATTACAGGCAGCACTGATGCTGAGGTACTGTTTATCCATTAAACTCAACAAAGTAGGGTTAGCCTTTTTAATTTTTCTTAGGTTGTTTACAACACTAATAGTTACACCAGCTAGTTGGGCAGCTTTAAAATTATTGTTTGTGTTACCACCAAAGGTGTAATGCTGTTGTTTTCGAAACTGATTGAAGAGGTAATCCACGTATTCAGCCATCTCCACAAAAGTAACTTTACGTTGGATATTGGAGTGGTAGCTATAAATAGGGAGCTTATCATCCGGTATATCATCTTTTGCATAGATGCAGTATAGGGACTCTATGCCCAACATTTTAGCAGCTAAGTACCTTCTGTGTCCATTGATGATTTTGTTTTCTTTACTAACCCAAAGTGGTGTGGTGATACCTTGTGTATGGATGGAACGTTTAAGTTCAAGGAAACCGGCATCATTCAGTAAGGTATCGGCTGAAAGCTCCACTGTTACTTTAAGGTTGGTTAAAGATACAGACGTTACTTCATCCTCCAGTTCTGTAAAACCTTTTTCAATTGCTGCTGATAACTGTTTGACATTTTCAGCTAGTTGCTCTGCCTCGGTTAACAGATCATCACCGCTTTTAACGTAGTGCTCTTCTGAGTCCAGTCTCTGTTCAAGAGTGGTAGGCTTAGGGAACGATTGCAGAAATGCTTTTTCAATCAGTTCTTCACTCGGCAGCTCTTTTTCTTGCACTTGTTGCTCCAGGTAAACTTCAGGCAAATGTTGAAGTTGTGGTCCATCCTGTAAATCAGGAGTAGATAACCCAACACCATCGTTGGTAGAGGGGTTAATAGATTTAAAATTTGCGCTCTGCGCGGTTTCATTTGTTTTGTTATTTTTTGTTTCCATGCCAGTTTTACTGACTTTACCCTACTTAGTTTAAAAAAAGAATCATTATTATGATTATTTTTTTTCAGGGGCATGTAAATGCTGGTTAAATGGCCTGTTACATATATTGTATACCACACTAAAGGAGATTTTTCTAAACCGTGAAAAATCTCTGGTGGCTCCTTTAAGGTATCTCTTCAGGCTAAATGAGTATACCTTAATTAACGCATGGCAGTATCTTGCATCAGGCGGTCTATATCATCTACTTTGTAGTAGTTCTTTCCAAGATGTGAACTGCATTGAATAAGGCCCCGCTTTTTGTAGTTAGCCAAAGAGCTTGCTGAGCAACCCAACCTCTCACAGGTCTGTTGAGTATTGAGGAACTTTGGGCCATTGCTGGTATTGGTGTTCAGTAATTGTTTAACAGCTTCCAGTATTGTGTGCTGAAGTTGAATGAGATCTTGTTTAGTTGCTAAGTCAGAAAGTTTAGTTTCCATAAGGTATCGTTTTTATACCTTTATATGGCAATTTTAGAATTAGTTGCGTCCCACTTGTGATATTCTTGAATCCATTCTTTCAGTCCACCGGCCAGCATATCACGTATACCATCATTCAGGTAAATATCTACCCACACCAGATTGTCCCGAAATGCTGCTGCCCATTCAGGCTTAGAAGTGCCATTGAAGTAAATACGGATGATGGTCTCTCTTGATATATCACTCATAAATTGCCTGCAAAAAGTCAAACCTGATTCTTCTAAAATCAGTCCGCTGCATTCTGAATCTTTCAGGCAGCAGTTCAGCCAATCTTGAAGGTTAACAAGGTCTATAGGTTTGAGTCGGATATTTTTTCCTTCCCATCTTTTTTCACCACATATGGTGCAGAAGTCGAAGAGTACCCAATTGAGTTCTTCACTGATGTAATAGCCGGCTGGCTTTAATTCAAAGTAGTGGCCAAATATTCCAAGAAACGATAAGGATAACATAAGTAATGATTGCATTTACTCTATATATGAATTACCATATACCAATTTATGGCAGTTGCTTAAGCTTCTGTTCCAGCCTTTGTATATCGTTCACCACTTTTGTATCTACTATTTTGGCATACCTCTGGGTAGTGGTAATTTTAGCATGGCCCAATATTTTTTGAACGGTTTCCAGTGGCACATCATTAGATAAGAATACGGTGGTGGCTGCTGTGTGCCTGCTCATGTGGAAGGTCAGCTTTTTAGTGACCCCACAAATGTCAGCCACTTCTTTTAAGTAGGCATTCATCTTTTGGTTGCTGAACACAGGGAATACATTACCGCTTGATTGAGTGGCAGGGTGGTCTTTGTATTGCTGTATGATGGCAAGTGCTTTATTAAGCAAAGGAATTACTGAACGTTCATCAGTCTTTTGCCTGTTCTTTACAATCTTAGACATGCTGGAGTCCTGTTCAATATCTGTATGCCTTAGTGCACGCACATCAGCATAAGACAGACCTGTATAGCAACAAAACAGAAAGATGTCCCTGACTAGCCTTACACGTTCTACAGTTATTTGTTTTACTTCCAAGCTGTGCAGCTCTGATTCAGTCAGGTATTTAAGGTCATCATAACAGAAGCTTATCCTGAAATCATCAAATGGATTGCTGTCAAGCCAATGTAGTTTTACTGCATACCCTGTCATTTCTTTAAAAGTACGCAGCAGTTTCATGGTGGTGTTCACGTTCAGTCCCAGTTGCCTTAGGTAGATGTGAAAGTCTTCTATGAACTCAGGCTTCAGGTCCAGTAGGCTAATATCATTGTGCTTATAGTTTTTGCTGAGGTAATTTTCCACTTTTGTTTTTAGAGACAGAAGTGGTTTTATAGATTGTACTTTAATGGTCACACCTATTTGTTTGTATTTCTGGGCATAAAATCTATCCATGAGCTGTTTGAGGGTATAGTGTCCTTTGTCAGCATTCAGGATAGCGTCCTTGAGCATGTATACATTTGGGGTGCTGATGGTAGCTTCAAGTTTCTGCCACTTTTCTTCAGCAATACTTCTGAGTTCAATCAGGTGCTTATTAATTATATCTGCCTGGCGGCAAGTACGCTGTACAAGCTCATTGTTTTCATCCCATTGACTACAGAGTACTTGTCTGCGTATAGAGATGTAAGAGCGCTGACCAGCTGCTCTCATTTCCAGATAGATAGGCTGTTGGCCTGTTTTTTTGTTTGTTCGTTTTGCTTCCAGATAGAAGCGTAGTTTAAGTTGTTTGCCACGAATATTGGTTTGTGCCATCGCTGTACTGTTTAAGTTAAAGAAACTTTTACTGCGTTTTGGTGGTCAGGTTGTGGCTATTTTCTCTTAACACAGAGTATGTGCTGTTAAATTTTGCTAATGCAAGTAGCTGTATAGCAAATTATTGATAAAATGGCGGACAACTTTTTCACTTTTAGTTTTGTCCGCCAATTTGTCTGCCAGAATAGTGCTTCAATCTGTTGAATTCTGCATATTCACACAAACAAAAAAGCTCGTCAATACTGAGTATTAACGAGCTTTGATGACTTTTGCTAGGTGTTCTAGTGGTGTGGGAGGGAATCGAACCCCCGACACAAGGATTTTCAATCCTTTGCTCTACCAACTGAGCTACCGCACCGTTGTGAGGGATGCAAAAGTAAGTAATTGGAATAAATTACACCAAACTTTTTCTTCATTTTTCCTTATTACACTATGAATGTTGCTATTCCGTTCATTTATTTTAATTTAGCCCAAACGATTGTGTATGCTTAGTCAGATTATATTTATTGCAGTATCAGCAGTTTCCATCTACCTGTTCGCTAAAAATATCGAAAAAATCCGTAGAAATATTCTTTTGGGTAAGGATGTTGATTTGAGCGATAATCCTGCCCAAAGATGGAAAACCATGTTGCGGGTTGCTTTCGGGCAAACCAAAATGGCTGCGCGTCCGGTTCCGTTTTTGCTTCATTTTATCGTTTATGTCGGTTTTGTACTCATTAATATTGAGGTACTGGAGATTTTGATTGACGGTATTTTCGGAACGCACAGGGTATTGTCCTTTATGGGACCTGTTTATAATCTGGCCATTGGTTTTTTCGAAATCCTGGCCTTTGGAGTACTTCTGGCCTGTATCATATTTTTGTGCAGACGATACATAATAAAGCTGTCCCGTTTCCAAAGCCTGGAGTTAAAAGGGCAACCCAACCGCGATGCGGCTACCATTCTTTTTGTAGAGATTATATTAATGGCCGCACTGTTAAAAATGAATGCTGCTGATCAGGTTTTGCAATCACGTGGGGTGGAGCATTATACACTTGCGGGCTCATTCCCTGTGAGCAGTTGGTTGTTGATGCCTGTATTTAATCAATTCAGTACTGATATGCTGATACTATTTGAACGTATGGCCTGGTGGTTTCACATTTTAGGCATTTTTGCCTTTATGAATTATCTGCCCTTCAGCAAGCATTTTCACATTATTATGGCCTTCCCCAATACGTTTTATTCTAACCTGAAAGCTAAAGGGGAATTCAATAACATGGCCTCCGTTACACAGGAAGTAAAACTGATGATGGATCCCTCTGCCACCCCGCCTGACGGATATGAACCACCAACCAGTTTCGGGGTAAAAGATGTGCAGGATTTAACCTGGAAAAACCTGATGGATGCATACACATGCACAGAGTGTGGCCGTTGTACCAGCAGTTGTCCGCAAAATATTACAGGTAAAGTACTTTCACCGCGTAAAATTATGATGGATACCCGCGACCGTTTGGAAGAAGTAGGTAAAAACATTGACGCGAATAAAGGTACTTTTGTTGATGACGGTAAGAATCTGCACCATTACATCAGCGAAGCCGAATTATGGGCTTGCAATACCTGCAATGCCTGTGTTGAGGCTTGCCCCATTAACATCAATCCAATGGAAATTATTGTAGAAATGCGCAGGTACAAAGTAATGGAACAATCATCAGCGCCCGCTTCTTTAAATAATATGTTTACCAATCTAGAAAATAATCAGGCTCCCTGGCAATTCAGTCCTATGGACAGAGCCAATTGGACGCAGGAAGCCTGAACTTAATTTTTATAAAGTCGAATTTTGTTCGCACCAAGAGTTAGTTTTTTGAAATTAACTCAACGCTTAATTCATTAATGTAAGTGAATATTCACGAGTACCATGTGAACGTGAAATCAGGATATTTTTTTTGTCTTCAACAAGCGCTCTTCAGCAAGTAATACATAGATACATTTTATTCTCTACAGCACATTTTCTAACGTGTAGTATAAACGTTTTTTGCTTCATGAATTGAAAGTGTAAATTGGTGAAATACGGTAGGTGATAAAGTCTTTAAACAGCGACTGGCATCTTTAAAAAGAAGATATTTGATTGATGCGAGCAATATGTTTGCGACATCAATTTTATAAACAAATTAATTTAACTTAATGAAAACAAATTTTATCAAAGCAATCCAACGCTCAGCAGGAATTATGTCTGTGCTGGCATTAACAGGTTCAACATCTTTTGCTCAAGTAACCAAACTTTACGGAATGGGTTCTGAGGGAAAAGGAATTTTTGAGTATGACCATGTGGCGAATACCATTAAAACACTCTCAGATTTTACTACAACTCCTGCAAATGGAACAGGAGGTTATGGTAGTCTTGTTCTTGCACCCAACGGTAAATTATACGGCATGACAAAGTTTGGTGGAAGCACAGGAAAAGGTGTAATATTTGAAATCGATGTAGCTACCGGTAGTTATACCAGGAAATTTGATTTTGGTACAACTAATGGTGAAAATCCTGAAGGAAGTTTAATGCTGGCTAAAAACGGTAAACTGTACGGACTGACTTACGAAGGAGGTTCATCAGATAAAGGAGTGTTGTTTGAGTACGTGCCGGGTTCAACATCGATAACGGTTCTGGTTAATTTTACAGGTGCGGCCAATGGTGAGCTGCCCAAAGGAACCATGATACAAGCCTCCAATAATAAACTATACGGTACTACCTGGCAAGGCGGCAGCAAAGACAGAGGAGTGATTTTTGAATATGACATTACAACCAATACCCTTTTAGTTAAATACGAATTTGGTGTGATGGGAGTAGGTAACAATCCAAATGGAGAATTGATGGAGGCATTTAATGGCAAACTTTACGGACTGATGGAGACTGGCGGTTCTGAAGGTAAAGGATGTATTTATGAATACGATATTACCAACAGCACGTTTACTAAAGTGCATCAATGGGGGGTAACTAATCAGTCATCAGGCGCAACGGCAGAAGGTTCAAAGCCTAAAGGTGGCTTACGTCAGGGAAATGATAGTTTACTTTATGGTTGTACGAGTGATGGCGGTATTACAGGTGGCGGTAGCGCACCGGGAGTATTGTTTACATTTAATACATCAAATAACACTTATACAAAGAAGCTGACTTTTGATGTGAATGCAATTGGTCAACAACCCAATGCTACACTTTTGCTGGCTAAAAATGGGAAGTTTTACGGGATGGCCAAAAGCGGCCAATCGTCTGATATTGTGAGAGGGTCAATTTTTGAATACGATGCTGCTACTAACACCATGACGAAAGAATTTGGTTTTAACTTTTCAACTGATATTCAAACTCCGATAAGCAGCCTGATAGAAGTTGACGTTACAGCATTAAGTACAGGCTTTACAGCGGGTAAAAAAGCGCAGGTATATCCTAATCCATCGGCAGGAAGAGTAAATGTAGTGTTACCTGAATTAGATAATTTTAATGTGGTAGTGTCGGATATTCAAGGCAAGCGGGTACTTGACGAACAGTTTACACAAGCAGCACAAGTAGAGTTGGATTTAACCGCTCTTGCTAAAGGGGTTTACATATTACAGATCAATTCATCAGCCTTCTCTTCATCAGAGAAGTTGATTATTCGCTAATTTTTTCAACTGATTTTTTTTTGAGGGTATTGCATTTTTGCAATACCCTTTTTTGTTGCAGTAGTACTCACAGGCCACTTTTCCGGAGATTTCAGTCAGGTCTATCCCTGTGAAATAAGGGATGCGTTGCCCATTCCATTTCTTTACCTGCTTTTTTGCTAAATTGCAGCGCAAAATAAGCAGTCTATGAGCGAATTCAGAGTACGTACTATGGCCGATATGATGGCAGCAGGGGAAGAAGCAGAAATTCTTTTTTGGGTTGGCTGTGCAGGCAGTTTTGATGAGCGTGCGCAAAAAATAACCAAAGCGGTTGCTAAAATTCTTCATGCCGGTGGAATTAAGTTCGCCATATTGGGCACGGAGGAAGCCTGCACCGGAGACCCTGCCAAACGTGCGGGAAATGAATTTCTGTTTCAGATGATGGCTATGCAAAACATTACTACACTCAACATGTACGGAGTGAAGAAGATTGTAACCGGTTGCCCGCATTGTTTTAATACACTCAAAAACGAATACCCTGAATTAGGTGGTGCCTACGAAGTGCTGCACCACACTACACTTATAAACCAATTGCTCAAAGACGGAAAAATAAGCATTAAAGGCGGGGCATTCAAAGGTCAGCGCATTACGTATCATGATAGCTGCTATCTGGGTCGTGCCAATAATATTTACGAAGCACCGCGTGAGGTGATAGAGAAGCTGGATGTGGAGTTGGTGGAAATGAAACGCAGCAAAGCCAATGGTTTGTGTTGCGGTGCAGGTGGTGCTCAAATGTTTAAAGATGCTGAGCAAGGCAAAAAAGAAGTGAACCTGGAGCGTGCAGATGACATGCTGGAAGCTCAGCCCAATGTAGTAGCTGCTGCTTGTCCTTTTTGTATGACCATGTTGCGCGATGGTGTAAAACACCACAACAAAGAACAGGAAATCGAAGTGAAAGACATTGCGGAGTTAGTTGCTTCAGCTATGGATTTATAAAAATGCGAAAATACTTTACCATCAAAAAACTGGGATTACTGATAGTTTTAGGTATTGGTATTTCAGCTTTCCTCTTGTGGTATTGCAATAACTTGGTTTTGCGTAAGTCGGATGGTAAAACCTTCTCTTCAATAGAGGAAATTCCATTTAATAAAACGGGCCTGTTGTTGGGAACAGGAATGCTATTAGGCAATGGAAATGTTAATCCGTTTTTTCAAAACAGAATTGCCGCTACAGTTCAGTTGATGAAAGCGGGTAAAATCGAAAATCTTATTATCAGCGGAGATAACGGGCGGGTAGGCTACGATGAGCCCTCGGATATGCGGAATCAATTGATAGCAGCGGGTATTGATTCTACCCGGATATATCTTGACTATGCCGGTTTCAGAACGTATGATTCGATGGTAAGGGCAAAGAAAATTTTCGGACAGACTAATATCACCGTAATTTCTCAGCTTTTTCATAATGAGCGGGCAATCTACATTGCGGAGTCATTCGGTATGAATGCTATCGGGTATAATGCCGCTGATGTGGAAGGTGAACGTGGAGAAGCTGTTTTGATAAGGGAAAAACTGGCGCGGGTTAATGCCTGGCTTGATGTGCTGGTTAGTAAAGACCCTCATTTTTTGGGGCCGCAGGTAACTATTTTACCATAATTTATCCTTGCAAATTGAAAGTGCCATTTTCAATTTGCAAGGATAATTAAAGTAGTTTCAGTAGTTCATCCGGTGAACAAACTGTTGTTGTTTTGTCTAAAGGGTACGAACCGCTCACCGGAGCCACTACATATGATTGAACTAATTTCAGATCTTTTTTCAGGTTGTAAAATCCCTTAGTAAGTTTGGGGGCTGTGCTGAACTTGCATTCAATACCAATTAATTTTCGTCCCTTTTTGAGCAATATGTCAATTTCAGCATCGGCACTGGTACTGATGAAATAGACTTCATATTCATCGCCCGCTTTGCTTAGTATGTTTTGCAATACAAAACCTTCCCAGGCAAAACCTGCAACAGGGTGCCCCAGCAAATCATTAAAAGTAGGAATATTGAGCAGTGCACATAAAATGCCGCTATCAGCCACGTACAGCTTAGGGGTTTTAACCAGTCGCTTTTCCAAATTAGCAAAATAGGGAGGCAGTTTGCGCAGCATAAATGTTCCGGCAAGTACATCCACATAATGCCTTACTGTGGGGTGCGTTAATCCCAGCGATTTACCAAAGTCGGAATAGTTGAGTATTTGGCCGTGGTAGTGTGCACACATTTGCCATAACCGACTGCTGTTTTCCGGATTCAGATTTAAACCGAAAGCAGCAATGTCTCTTTCCAAAAATGTACGGATAAAACTTTTGCGCCAGGCGAGGCTGCTTTTATCGCTTTTGGCCAGATAACTCCGCGGAAAACCGCCACGTACCAGCAATTTTTGCCAATCCTGATTAGGCGTTTCATCCAATGAAAAAGGAGCAAGTTCTACATACACAATTCGCCCGGCCAGCGTTTCTGATGATTGGCGTAATAATTCAGGAGAGGCAGAGCCCAGCAATAAAAACTGACCATTCATTTTGCCCTTGTCTACTACACTTCTTAATACCTGAAATAAATCAGGGGCAAATTGAATTTCATCCAAACAAATCAGTTTCCCTTTATGTGCATTAAAGAACAGGGTAGGGTTGCTGAGTTTGGCCCGGTCATCAGGGTCTTCCATGTCAAGGAATACGGCCTCTTCATACTGTGCCACAATTTCTGCGGCCAGGGTGCTTTTGCCACATTGCCTCGGGCCAATAATGGCTACCACAGGAAAATCCTGAAGCAACTCATCTATTTCTGAAAATTTAGCTCGGATAAACATATGGCAAAGGTAATTTTATCCTTGTAAATTGAAAATGTAATTTTCAATTTACAAGGATAAATACGCTTATTATTTTATTTAAGTTACTTAAAATCAATATAATTATATTGATTTAGTTTTTTTATTTGTTTTCATTCACTTTTTATAATTCATCCTTTTAAACCACCCGTTTTCAACCTAACTTTGTGCCATGAATTTCTTAACCATGCCACCGCATGCCCGCGTTTGGGTGTATCAGGCCGACAGAGTTTTCACTGAACAGGAGCAAGAGGAACTTGCCGTTTTTTTTAATGAGTTTGTGAAACAGTGGACGGCTCACAACAAGCAACTCAAAGCCACTATGGACTTAATGTACGGTAGGTTTGTGGTGGTGATGTTAGATGAATCATTTAATAATGTGAGTGGCTGCGGCATTGATAAATCAGTGAATTTTCTAAAAGCCATTGAAGGTGACTTTAAGGTGTCTTTCTTCAATCGTTTGCTGGTGGCCTATAAAGCAGGAGACGAAATACATGTGTGCAAACAACATGAGGTGGCCGATTTACTTTCCAAAGGCCAACTTACAGCCGATACCTTAGTGTTCAATAATGTAGTTCAGAATCGTGAAGAGTTTGATGCTTTCTGGTTAACATCGTTAAAAAATACCTGGTTATCGAAGTACCTGCCTCAGGTGGTGTAAATTCCTTCTGTCGGATGTAGCATCCGACAACACGTTAGTTCTGTATTATGAATAGTGACATCAGATGCTACATCTGACGCTAAGCATTTTCGCATTAAGCATTCAAAAATCTCAGCGCAGTTACCAGCCCAATATCCACGCGAACATCAGCGGAGCTACAATAGTAGCGTCACTTTCCACAATGAACTTAGGCGTGTTAATGTCCAGCTTGCCCCAGGTAATTTTTTCGTTGGGAACTGCACCCGAGTAGGAGCCGTACGAAGTAGTTGAATCGCTTATTTGGCAAAAGTAGCCCCAGAAAGGAACATCGTGCCATTCTAAATCCTGGTACATCATAGGAACCACGCATATAGGGAAGTCACCTGCAATGCCGCCACCAATCTGGAAAAAACCAACACCTTTACCCGATGAATTGGCGCGGTACCACTCGCTCAACCACACCATGTATTCAATCCCGCTTTTCATGGTAGTAGCTTTTACATCGCCTTTAATAACGTATGATGCGAAGATGTTGCCCATAGTACTGTCTTCCCAGCCCGGTACTACAATGGGTAAGTTTTTTTCTGCTGCGGCCAGCATCCACGAGTCTTTAGGGTCAATCTCATAGTATTGCTGTAACTCACCGCTCAGTAATATTTTGTACATGTATTCATGCGGGAAATAACGCTCACCGGCAGTGTCGGCATCTTTCCATATTTTGTAAATGTGTTTCTGTAACCTGCGGAAAGCTTCTTCTTCCGGTATGCAGGTATCGGTTACGCGGTTGTAATGGTTTTCTAATAAATCCCATTCATCCTGCGGACTCAAATCACGGTAGTTGGGCACACGCTTATAGTGCGAATGCGCCACCAGATTCATAATGTCTTCTTCCAGATTCGCTCCTGTACACGAGATAATGTCCACTTTTCCCTGACGAATCATTTCAGCCAGTGATTTCCCCAACTCAGCGGTACTCATGGCACCGGCCAGGGTAATCATCATTTTACCTCCTTCGGTTAAATGAGTTTCGTAACCTTTGGCTGCGTCAACCAACGCTGCGGCATTAAAGTGTTTGTAGTGTTTTTCTACAAATTGTGAAACCGGACCTTTGTTCATCGTGCAATTTAATTTTGCGGAGAGTGAGAGATTCGAACTCTCGATACGGTTTCCCGTATACACACTTTCCAGGCGTGCTCCTTCAACCACTCGGACAACTCTCCGTTAAAGGACGGCAAAGATAAGGCTTTTGAAATTATTTTAAACGGAAAAGCGTTCGGGCATTTTCAGTAGTTGTCGCAGCAATTTCATGCACCGTTTTATTGTAAACGGTTGCCAACTTTTCTGCCACCAGTAAGGTGTATGCACTCTCGTTACGTTTCCCGCGATGAGGTACCGGTGTGAGGTAAGGCGAATCAGTTTCCAGCACAAGGCTGCTGAGGGGGATGTTTTGCAAAGTGTCGGGAAGGTTAGCGTTTTTATAAGTGAGCACCCCGCCAATACCCAAGTACATATTAAGTTTAAGAATTTCAGCGGCTTCTTCGGCACTGCCGGTAAAACAATGGAACACACCGCGTAAACCATTAAACTCTTTTTCTTTCAGTATTTCTATAATGCGGTAGGTGGCATTGCGTGAGTGAATGGCTACGGGCAAGTCCAGTTCCATTGCCCAGCGGCATTGCAAACGAAAAGCTTCTTCCTGCTCAGGGATGTACGTTTTATCCCAGTAAAAATCTAAGCCGATTTCTCCTACAGCAATGTAATTTCCGGTGCGCAGTTCCTGTTCTGCCAAAGCCAGTTCTTCTTTGTAATTCTGCACAATGGAACAAGGGTGAACGCCCATCATCGGCAAACAATGGGCAGGAAATTCACTACACAATTTTTTTAAACCGTCAAGGGTTGTTGAATCAACATTGGGAAGCAACAGTAAACTTACTCCGGCATCAATGGCCCGCATTATCATGGCTGAGCGGTCGGCATCAAATTGGATATCGTACAGGTGGCAATGGGTATCGATAATCTGCATATTAATAGTACCTGTTTTTCCAGGCAAACTTAAAGGGTAAATAATAAAACACTGCCACGCACAAGCTCAGCGTCATGCTGTAAAATTGATGAACAATCAACAACAGGAATGCAGTAGGTTGCTGTAAACGGAGCAGTTGACGGTTGATAATTGCGGCCTCAAATATAAATTTTAGCAGCCAGCATTTTATGGCTAAAGCAGGTTGTGTGAAAAGCAAAAATAAAATAGCCGGATAAAATAAACCGAAAACAAATAACATAAGCCACCAATATAAAGGGAGTTCTCTCCCCCCTGTTAACCAGCGTTTACGTTGATGTAACACCGACTCAAAATCGGGGAGTGTTTTGGTGAAATGAAAGCTACCAATGGTAGCTATGTTTTTGGTTTTCCATTTCAGTTTTCTTACAGCGGCATAAAGTTTATAATCTTCTGTTACGGAGAAATCCAACGCTTCATATCCACCGGTGGCAAAGTAGGCTTTGCGTGAAATAACCATGTTGTTGCCAACCGCTGTGCAGGGTATACCCATGTTGGTTGTAGCGGTGAGCACAGCATTAAAATAGGTCCAGTCAAGTGCCTGTAGTTTTTCAAAAAAACTGTTTCCTTTACCGATGGTGATACCTGAAACGATGGCGGTTTCTTCATCAAAACGCACGAGCATACTTTGTAACCAATTCGGGTTTACTTGTATATCGGCATCGGTGATAAAAAAATATTCTCCCGTGGCCACATGCGCCAGATTCGCTAAAACGTTGGCTTTACCGCGAGCCTTGCCTAGTTGTTCTGTTATATGATGCAGTTGAAACTGAGGATACTTTTTCAGCAAAGGCTCAACCAGGCCTACGGTTCCATCGGTAGATTGATCATTTCCAATAAGTATTTCTATTTTATCTGACGGGTAATTCAATTTACTTAAAGCTTCTAAACACTCCGTAATGTTATCTTCTTCGTTGCGTACAGCCAGCAACACCGATACTTTGGGTTGAATTACTGCAGGTTGATCATGGTACTCGTTGATGGTTAACCCCAGCCACACCAGCAGTTGTATGAGGTAGTGCAGTACCATCAGGCTTAGTGCAGCAAATATGATGTAATCTGTTACAGACATTTGAATGAATATCCTTTTGCTGAAAAATGTTCTAGTAGCTTAGGCAGCATCAACATCAAATTTTTTTCGCTTTTTTCGCTGTCGTGGAAAACCACTAATGATCCCGGCCGTATTTTTCTGAATATAGTTTTCAGTGCTTTTTCGGTATCTAAATTTTTCTCGTAGTCTCGGGTGAGTATATCCCACATCACCAGGGTGTAGTTTTTTCTCAAAACGTTTATTTGAGCAGGGGTAATACGTCCGTAAGGTGGGCGAAACAGGCGACTTTTTACCAATGCAGCACATTCATTAATGTTGCTGATGTATCTAGCTGTAGGAGTTGTCCACCCCTTCAGGTGGTTTTGCGTGTGATTGCCTGTACTGTGACCCGCTGCCAGTATATTGGCGTATGTTTCAGGGAAACGTTGAACGTTTTCGCCCACACAAAAAAATGTTGCCTTGGCATTATATATCTGCAACGTTTGCAGCACCCAATCGGTTATATAGGGGTGAGGCCCGTCATCAAAAGTAAGGTAGATATCAGGTTGTTGCGTGTTTACCCGCCACAGCAATTGAGGGAATAGGCTTGGTAGTATGTCGGGAACCTTAAATCGGAACATTGATGCTATTGGTCGAATAATGGATGAACCTTTCGGATGGAATCAAATATACTGATAACTTCGCTGCACGAAAATTGATAAAAAATACGGGTTAAAAAATTCATGGGGAAAAAAATATTGTTTGCATTGCTGCTCTCAGCCGTTTCAGGAATAGCCGATGCCCAAAAGGCGTGGACATTGCAGGAGTGCATTGATTATGCTACTAAAAATAATCTGAGTATTCAACAAAGCGGGTTAAATGTGAAAGATGCCCGCACTACCCGTGATCAATCCATGTTCAATACCTTGCCCACGGTAAACGGATTTGCTACCAATAATTACAACTTTGGCCGTAGTATTGACCCTTTTACCAATACGTTTTCCAATCAGCAAATCAGAAATAATAGTTTTGGGGTAAGTAGTTCGGTTACCTTGTTTGGTGGTTTACAAAATATTCAGAATATCAAGCAGCAGGAATTGCTGTACAAAGCCAGCATGTATGATATGGACAATAGCATGAATAACCTTTCACTCTCGGTTGCCAATGCTTTTCTTACTGTACTGCTGAATGAGGAAATACTTTCAGCAGCCCGCCTGCAATCAGAGAATACTGTTTCTCAACTTGACCGTGCTGAAAAACTTTATGCAGCAGGAAGCATTAACATCAGTAACGTGCTGGATTTAAAAGCGCAGAAGGCAAATGAAGAGTTGAGTATTGTGAATGCACAAAACCAATTGCAATTAGCCTACCTGAGTTTGTGGCAGTTGCTTGAAATGCCATACGATGACAAGAATACCGTTTCCAAACCTAAACTGGATGCACCTGCAGTAGTAGAAGAACCCTTAGCAGGCCAATTGTTTAACAGTTATTCCGGTAGGGGGCCTGATATACAGGCAGCACAAACACGGGCGTTAGCTGCTAAATATTCACTCCGTGCGGCACAGGCAGGCAGAAGTCCCCGGCTTACACTTAACGGGAACATTAATACCACCTATTCAGAATCGTTTTTACAATCAACGGGTTCACAACAAATAGGTACACAGGTGTTGTATATTGATAACAACGGCATACCCGTTACAGCGCCATATTCCATTCCCACAGGATATGAGATAACGCCTTTCAATACTCAATTAAGCAATAACCTGGGTAAATCTCTGGGTTTTACTTTATCTGTTCCTATATTGAACAATTGGAGCGTAAACAGCAATGTTCAAAGGGCCAAGGTAAACATGCAACGCAGTAAACTCAATGAACAGCAGGTACGTAACCAGGTATACAGAACCATTACACAAGCAACCACAGATTTGAAAGCTGCCAAAGCCCGTTATGAAGCTGCCAAAAATAGTTTTGATGCAGCAGGAAATAGTTTTAGAAATGCCGACCAGCGTTTTAAACTGGGAGCAATGAATTTTACAGATTATTCTCTGGCTAAAAACAATCACACCAGAGCAGAGACCACTATGATACAAGCCAAATACGAATTGATATTTCGTATGAAGGTTGTGGATTTTTATAACGGTAAACCTATCACATTACAATAAATATATTCATGAACCAGCCGAAAAAAAAGAAGTCGAAATTACTGTTGTATTTAGGCATAGCTACCGGAGCACTTATTCTGTTTTTTATTGTTGGAAAACGGGCAGGCTGGGTAGGAAAGGTAGAACCCATCAAGGTTACAGTAGAGCTTCCGGTTAAAAGAACCATCATTGAGACTGTCTCCGCCAACGGAAAAATTCAGCCTGAAAAGGAAGTGAAAATAAGTTCTGACGTATCGGGTGAGATAGTTGAATTGTATGTTATAGAAGGAGATTCAGTGGTAAAGGGGCAATTGTTGTGCAAAATAAATCCGGAGATTTACCTCACTACGCTCGATCGTTCCAATGCTTCCTTAAATAATGCACGCGCACAATTAGCCAGTTCTAAAGCACGCTTGTTGCAGGCCGAGGCTCGTTATGCTGAAGTAAGACTCACCTTTGACAGAAATAAAAAATTGTATGAACAAAAAGTATTGTCGGATGCAGAGTTTGAAACTTCACGTTCAGCTTACCTGAATGCACAAGCGGAAGTAGAAGCGACAAAACAATCCATCAAAGCGGCAGAGTATACTGTAGCCAGTTTTGAAGCAACCGTAAATGAGGCACAGAAAAGTTTAGGCCGCACCACTATATATGCTCCCGTTAACGGAATTGTTTCACGGTTGAATGTAGAAAAGGGAGAGCGTGTGGTGGGTACTTCACAAATGGCAGGTACAGAGATGATGCGCATTGCTAACCTTAATGATATGGAAGCTCGCATTGAAGTAAATGAAAATGATATTGTACGGGTAAGTGTGGGCGATACAGCTTTGGTGGAAGTTGATGCTTACCTCAATAGAAAATTTAAAGGAGTGGTTACAGAAGTGGCCAATTCAGCTAATTTAACCGGTGTTTCAGCCGATCAGGTAACCAATTTTACGGTGAAAGTGCGGTTAATAAAATCATCCTATGTTGATTTATTAAGCAAAAAGAAAGCGCCTTTTCGTCCGGGCATGAGTGCGTCTGTAGAGGTCCAAACGGATGTAGTGTATAATGCCTTATCCATTCCTGTAGAGGCCGTAACCACCCGTGATAAAGAGAATAAAAAAGATAAAAAGAATGTAAAGGGACCGGATGAAGAGGGCAAGGAAAAGAGCACGGATATGGACGATTTACTTGAAGTGGTATTTGTTCACAAGGATGGTAAGACTGAGATGCGTGTTGTGGAGTATGGCATTCAGGATGATAAATACATACACATTATTAAAGGTGTAAACGAGAAAGAAGAAGTGATTACCGGTCCTTATTCAGTGGTTTCAAAGAAGTTGAAAGACGGAGAAACTGTAGTAAAAGTTTCTGAAAAGGAACTTTTTGATGCAGCCAAAAAGAAGGGGCCAAAGGGAGAAGAATCATCTGAATAAAAATTGCCCCTGTTTTTTGAGTAAAAATCGCATATTTGTCGCGTGTTGAAAGCGGCAAAAAACATAGCAGTTATAGGAGCAGGTAGCTGGGGAACAGCATTAGTCAAAATTCTCAGCGATAATATGCCCTATAATTCGCATTTGGTGTCAGGTATACACTGGTGGGTTAGGGGAGAGGAAACTGCTTCCCACATCAGGCAGTATCGTCACAATCCACGTTACCTCAGTTCAGTAGAAATTCATCCGGAGATTGTGCAGGTAAGTGCAGATTTGCACCACACCATTCGAGTTGCTGATGTATTAATTTTTGCTATTCCATCTGCTTTTCTTCACGATGCAGTTGCAACACTCACCCCCGAAGAATTAAAAGGCAAAACAATAGTTTCAGCAATTAAAGGTATTGTGCCGCAACAAAGTTGTTTGGTGGCTGAATATTTTCAAGAACGATTTACTGCCGATAAAAATCAATTACTGGTAATAACAGGCCCCTGTCATGCTGAAGAAGTGGCACTTGAAAAACTGTCATACCTTACAATTGCCGGAACGGATTGTGACCGTTGTGCATGCATCGCATCTATAATAAAAGGACGTTACATCAAGACGGTTCAAAGTGAAGATGTTTTCGGAACAGAGTATGCCGCAGTACTTAAAAATATTTATGCGATTGCAAGCGGTATATGCCACGGAATAGGATACGGGGATAATTTTCAGGCAGTTCTTATTGCCAATGCCATTAAAGAAATTGAACGTTTTATTGACAAGGTTTTTCCGCAACACCGTAAAGTAACCGATTCAGCTTACCTGGGTGATTTGTTGGTAACTGCGTATTCGCAATTCAGCCGCAACCGTACATTTGGTAACATGTTGGGTAAAGGGTATTCAGTGAAAGCAGCACAATTGGAAATGAGCATGATTGCCGAAGGTTATTATGCTACTAAATCCATGTACAGCATCAATGAAAAATACGGAGTTGATATGCCCATACTTAATGCTGTTTACCGTATTATTTATACTCAGGCAGATGCCAGAACAGAAATCAAAAACCTGACCGACTCCTTGAGTTAGTTATGCACTTGTTCATTTCGTTTCACGGTTAAATTCAGTTACTTCGTCTTTTATAGTGTTGTCGGGCCTGTTTGAGACTGTACTTTTGGAAAGGTAATTGCAATAGAGTGCTTACTAACTTTTAAACTATGCGCTCATCCATGTTGAATTACTGTAAGAAAATTCTGAAAAGTGTAAGCTTTGACAAAGAGTTGTTTGAAAAAGAATTAAAAAAAGCAGTGAAAAACCTGTTGTTGTATGATGAGGTACTGGCACTTCGAAAATGGTGCTTGCGTAAATTCGGCAAGTCATACAAACAAATTATCGAAAACGTTTTTAATGAATTTAATTCACAGCAAAAATTACCTGCTTAGGTAAAATTCTTGTGAATTATTTTTCAGCTTGCCTGCGTTTTAACTCAGTTTTAATCAAAGATAACTCGCGCCCTGTTTGACCTTTCACACTGGTATTTTCCTGTGCCCTACGCACCAGATAAGGTAATACTGCTTTAACAGGTCCGTAAGGTACATACTTGGCAACATTGTAACCGGCATGGCTCAGGTTATAGCTCAGGTGGTCACTCATACCCAGTAACTGAGAAAAATATATTCGTTTGTCGTTTGGAGCAATGTTGTTTTCCTGCATCAAATTAACCAGTAACTGGCTGCTGTCTTCATTATGTGTGCCGGCACAAAGCGCAATTACATCTATGTGTTTTATGCAAAAACGCAAGGCTTCATTGTAGTCTCTGTCGGTTGACGTTTTATTGGGTTGTATCGGAGAGTCGTACACTTTGTCATCTGCACGTTCGCGCTCTTTTTCCATGTAAGCTCCTCGAACTAATTTGGTGCCCAGGTAGTAGTGGTTAATTTTAGCATCAGAAAAACTCCTCTTCAAAAACTCCAGTCTGTCATGCCGGTAAAGTTGAATGGTATTGTATACAATAGGTTTTTCTTTGTTGTATTTAAGCATCATGGCGCGAGACAAACTGTCTATAGTATCCTGTATCCAGCTCTCCTCTGCATCAATAAAAAGACGAACATTATTATCATGAGCCGCTTTACATATTCTGTCTAAACGTTCTTTTACTTTATTGTACTCTTCTGTTTCTTTTTGTTCGAGTTGGTTGTGGGAATTTATACGAAACAACAGATGAAAACGTGCTATGCCAGTCATTTTAAATACACTGAAAGGAATCATTTCGTTTCCGGCCGCCTTTTGAATGGTGCGGATAATTTCTTCTGTGGTAGCATCAAATACCTCTTCTTTTTCTTCACCCTCAACAGAATAGTCGAGAATTGTACCTATACGGTAGTTCCACAACTCGTTTATCGTATTTTCACAATCATCGATAGATTCCCCTCCGCAAAACTGTTTAAAAATGGTTTTGCGGATGATGCCCTCAATGGGTAAGCGAAGGGCATACGATAATTGCACCAGCCCGGGACCCATTTGTACCAACCAGTTATACCCAATGGCCTTAAAAAGCATGTGGGCTCTTTTTAAATCATCGTTGCTTCTTGATTCAAATGCGATGGCAGTATCAGAAAAGGATAATGGCGAACTCATGTTAAATTTTTTGAATAAGTGGTAAACGTATTGTTAAATCAAAGCGAATCATTCAACTTTGCCGTGCAAAGGTAACAATTAAACATACTTGAAAGTTTACGAGTCAAAAGAGTACAACATTTACAGCGGAAATTCTACGTTGGAGTTTCTTTTTCAATACATTATTGAAGAGGATTACTCCTCTGTATTTGTATTGGCCGATACTCACACTAAGTTACTCTGTCTGCCCGAATTGAGTAGTAATCTCATTGATTTTAAGTTGATTGAAATAGAAGCAGGTTCCAATGCCAAGAACCTTAAGAACTGCGAAGTTATCTGGGGTGAACTGGCTTCTCATTATGCCGACCGTAAATCGGTACTCATTAATCTGGGTGGTGGTTCGGTAACTGATATCGGAGGCTTTTGTGCGGCTACTTATAAACGTGGTATAGACTTTATCAATATGCCCACTACGTTATTGGGTATGGTTGACGCTTCCATAGGAGGAAAGGTTGGTATCGACCTGAACTACTACAAAAATTCTGTCGGGGCATTTAGTCACCCCAAAGCAATTTTCATTTATCCGCCCTTTCTGCAAACATTGGATAACCGGCAGTTTGTGGCCGGTGTGGCTGAAATGGCCAAGCATGCATTAATCAGCGACAGGGAAGACTGGAACAAGTTCAAAAAAATGAAGTTGCAGTTGGATGATAAGCTGGAGAACATGATTAACCGATCTGTAAAAACGAAACGTGAAATAGTAAACAAAGATCCGCAGGAGAAAGGATTGCGTAAAGTGCTCAACTTTGGCCACACCATCGGGCATGCTATAGAATCATATTCCATGCGCTATGATGCACATGCTTTGTTGCACGGTGAGGCCATTGCTGTGGGTATGGTGTGTGAAGCATGGTTATCACATGAGCTTTGTGGCTTATCAAAGGATGATTTGCAGGATATCACAGCATACATCTTCGCAAATTTCCCGGTTTATCAACTTTACAAGGCAGATAAAAAAGAGTTGTTGGATCTGATGCGCAACGATAAAAAAAATGAAGAGGACCTGATTCATTTCAGCTTGCTCAAAAAAATAGGAAAACCCGTGATTAATCAAACCACATCTGAGAGTATTATCTTAGATTCGTTGCACTATTACCAGCAACAATATGCGGCTAACCAAACCGGAGCATCCGCTTAATTATTCCGTTCAACTTCCGCTTTCTAAAAGTGTGCTCAACCGGGAGCTCATAATCAAACACCTGGCGGGTGATGATATTTCCAGCGTGTTACATTCGTTCAATAGTTTAGATATAGCCAATGATTCACTTGTGTTGCATCGTGCCTTAACAGGAGCTGATGAAACTAAACAAGTAGAAGATGCCGGAACAGCATTGCGTTTTTTGACGGCTGCCTGTTCACTCACAACAAAGCCTGTTCTGTTAACCGGAACCGAGCGCCTGCATGAACGGCCTTTAGAACCACTGATTAGTGCGCTGCGCGAATGCGGGGCACAGATTAGCTGCACCAATAAAGAAGGTTTTGCTCCTTTACTTATTTCACCTGCACAGATGCGCGGAGGAGAAATAAATATACCGGCCAATATCAGCAGTCAGTTTGTTTCAGCCTTGTTGATGGTGGCTCCTTATTTTGAAAAAGGCTTGATACTTCATTTGGACGGAAACCAGGTTTCTGCTTCGTACACACAACTTACTCTGGCGGTAATGTCTCGCTTTGGTGTGCAGGTGACACAACAAAAAAATACGCTTATTGTAAAACAGCAAAAGTATAAAGCAGGTGTCCCCCTCTCTGAAGAGTGCGATTGGTCTTCCGCAGTATTTTGGTATATGCTGGCTGCGGTATTGCCTATGGAGCAAATCAGGTTTGCCGGGCTACGTCTTAATTCAGCACAAGGAGATGCAGCCGTTGCTGATATCATGGAAGACTTCGGTATAGGAACACAAGAAAATGCACAAGGTGTTGTCTTAACAAAAAAAAAGTTACCAATTCCGGCTCATTGGAAATATAACTTTAGCTCAGTGCCTGATTTGGTGCCGGCCATGGCGGCATTGTGTGCCGTGAAAAGAGTTAGTGCAGAGTTGGAGGGTGTGGCTCATTTGCGCTTAAAAGAAAGTGACCGCATTGATGCCTTGCAAAAAGAATTGTTCAAAGTGGGTTGTAAATTGATTGCTACAGAACCCGACAAATTTACCCTATCCTGTCACAATCAACCTGTCATGGATTTTTCAGGATTTAAAACATACCAAGATCACCGGCTGGCTATGAGTTGGAGTGCTTTTACGGCATTGGCAGAAAGTGTTGTTATTCAGCACCCTGAAGTTGTTCAAAAATCATATCCGGCTTTTTGGCAGCAAATGCAGGAGGCAGGTTTTTTGTACAATGAACTCTGATAGCGTATGTTTGTTTACAGTTTATGGGTTCAAATTCATTTGGAAAAATTTTTACCGTTACCTCATTTGGTGAATCACATGGTTCAGGCATAGGTGTGGTTATTGATGGTTGCCCTGCCGGACTTGGTATTGACGAGACCTTTATTGCCGCTGAATTAGGTCGCAGAAAAACGGCACAAACTTCTTTTGCCTCGTCAAGAAATGAAAAGGACGAGTTTCAAATTTTATCCGGAGTATTTGAAGGTAAGAGTACCGGAGCGCCAATCGCTATATTTATTCCGAACACAGATGCCAGGCCTAAAGATTACGAAGCAATAAAAGACAAGTTTCGGCTCTCACATGCTGATTTTACTTATGAAACAAAATATGGCGTGCGTGACTATCGCGGTGGTGGCCGCTCATCTGCGCGTATCACCACAGGCTGGGTTGCCGCAGGAGCCATTGCGAAATTGCTGTTAAGGCAGCAGGGCATAAATATAAGAGCCTATGTTTCGCAAATAGGAGAGATACAACTGCAGAAAAATTATACTGAAGTCAACCTCAGTGAAACAGAAAACAGTTTAGTATGTTGTCCTGATAAAGAAACATCAGCTCGTATGTCGGCCTACCTGGATGAAATAAAAGCACAAGGAGATACCTGTGGCGGAGTGATTACAGGTGTAATTCTCAACACTCCTGTTGGATTGGGTGAGCCGCTTTTTGACAAGCTGCAATCTAACCTAGCCAAGGCTATGCTTAGTTTAAATGCAGTAAAAGGATTTGAGTACGGATCAGGTTTTGCGGCTGCTGCGATGAGGGGTTCAGTTCATAATGATGCATTTGTGTCTGAAGAGGGTAAAATAACTACCGCAACAAACTTTTCCGGTGGCATACAAGGCGGAATATCAACAGGTAGCGACATCTACTTCAGGGTTGCTTTTAAGCCCGTTGCAACTATTATGCTTCCACAGGAGTCTGTAAATAGTAAGGGAGAAGAAGTGATAATGCAAGTAAGCGGCAGGCACGATGCCTGTGTGGTGCCAAGGGCGGTACCCATTGTTGAGGCTCTTGCCGCATTGGTTATAGCAGATGCTTTCTTGCTTGAAAAACTCTCAAAAATGGAATAACGTATTGAAAATCTGTATTTTTTTAATTTATTAACTTGACTATTTTTGCTCGCTTTTAAAATTTATGATGAAGTATACATTAACACTTTTTTCCGCTTTAACGTTTACAGTTACCAGCTTGTTAGCGCAGGAAGCCAAAAATCCGCACCGTTGTTTAACCGATCATGTGTATGAACAACAGGTTGCCGCTAATCCGGCCATAAAACTGGAAGAAGAAAGATTTACTAAAGAAGTACAAGCCACCGCTAATGCTAAAACAAAAGCCAACGGCACAGTAAGAATTATTCCGGTAGTATTCCATATTATTCATGTGAATGGAAGGGAAAATATTTCTAAAGAACAGATTGACGATCAAATGCGTATTCTGAACGAGGATTTCAGGTTGCTCAACCCCAACAAAACTTCAATTGATCCTATGTTTGCGCCTCTTGCTGCTGATTGCGAAATAGAGTTTCGTTTAGCCAACAGAGACCCCAGCGGCAACTGCTTTGATGGGATTAACCGAGTTTACTCCACACTTTCTACTAATGCAAGCGACAACGTAAAGTCTTTGGTTCCCTCTTCCTGGAGAAACGGAAAGTATTTTAATATTTTTGTTGTGGCTCAGATTGAAGACCGTGACAATGACCCGAACACTACTACCTTGGGATATGCCCAGTTCCCTTGGTCGGGAGCAAGTTCAACCCGTGGTGTAGTTATCAGAGCAGATTATGTAGGTACTATCGGTACAAGTTCCAAAGCTAAAGGAGGCCGCACACTTACCCACGAAGTAGGACATTGTTTTAGTTTGTTTCACACATTTCAGGATGGATGTTCCAGTTCCTTTCAAGGAGGTGATGCAGTTGGGGATACCCCACCAGCAGCAGATCAAAACTTTGGCAGTTGTTCGCCTTCCAGAAATACCTGTACCAATGACCCGGGTGGAGATAAGCCGGATATGTTACAGAATTACATGGATTATACTGATGGTGATTGCCAGGCTTTGTTCACAATTGGGCAGCGCGATAGGATGAACACATCACTGTCTACCTACTATGCTACTTTATATTCTGCCTCCAACCTTACTACCACAGGTGTTCAGGGATATACTGTTCCGGCCAGCACAGCTACCCCTCCGGTAAATGAAGGGTTTGAAAGTTTGGCGAATGGCTTTACTCTTTCTCCTAACTGGGAGTTAGAAAATCTGGGCGGTAATGCATACGGTTGGAGAGTTACTGACTCGGCCAGCTATAACGGTCTTAAATGTATCTATCTTCCCTCTTTTTACCACCCTTCTTCATGGACCAGGTACACCTACAACTTTTATACTCCTTCAACCAACTATTCAGTGGTGAATAACTTGTACTTTAATTTTAATGTAGCCTATACTCAAAGGATAGCTACTTATACGGATACCTTATCGGTGTATGTAAGTAACAATTGCGGATTAACTTGGACAAACATATTAAGAGTGGGGGGTTTGCAACTGAACACCAGTGTTGCTCAACCTACAGCATTTTACCCTACATCAAAATCACAGTGGAAATCCTTTACGCTTAATGCAACTCCTTACAAAACCAACAATGTAATGTTCAGAGTGGAGTTTACCTACCAAAGAGGGAACAACATTTTTATTGATGATATAAACATTGGAAATGTAAAAGTAGGTACTGAGTTTGTTGAGCCTTTGCTGAATAATGTACAGGTATTTCCAAACCCTGCTGCAGGTGATGCAGAAGTACACTACAATCTTATTTCACAGCAAAACGTAAGGGCTGCTGTATACAACATGACGGGTATTGAAGTAGGAAGTATAGAGTTGGGAAACCAGCAACCGGGTAAACAAGGAGTAAAACTTAGTGATATAATACACGGTGCGGTATTGCCTGAAGGTGTATATTTGATCCGCCTACAGGCAGGAGCACAACAACATATTTCTAAACTGCTGATTTCCAGATAAGAAATAGAGGTGCTTTAACCTATTTTTTAAAAATTACAAGTTGGGTAAATAAACAAATACTGTTTATTTGCCCTTTTTAGTTTTAATAACATAAACCGAATGGCCAAAAATTTAGTGATTGTTGAGTCGCCTGCAAAGGCAAAAACCATAGAGAAGTTTCTTGGTAAGGACTTTACTGTAAAGTCATGCTACGGCCATATTCGCGACTTGGCAAAAGGCGATAGTGCCATTGACATTAAGAATAATTTTTTGCCTTCTTATGAAGTAGATCCCGATAAGAAGCAGTTGGTAAAAGAGCTGAAAAAACTGGCAGATGACAGTGACCTTATCTGGCTGGCATCGGACGAGGACCGCGAAGGAGAGGCCATATCCTGGCATCTGAGTCAGGTGCTTGAGTTGAAAGAATCCAAAACCCGCAGAATTGTTTTTCATGAAATTACCAAGCCGGCCATATTAAAAGCCATTGATAACCCTCGCAGTATTGATATGCATTTGGTTAATGCACAACAAGCCCGCAGAGTATTGGATCGTTTGGTGGGTTTTGAAATATCTCCCATACTTTGGAAAAAAGTAAAGCCAAGCCTTTCAGCCGGACGTGTGCAATCTGTTGCGGTAAGATTGATTGTGGAACGCGAAAGGGAAATACAAAACTTCAATACCGTTTTCAGCTACAAAGTAACAGCTGAGTTTTTGCTAACCGATGGTTCAGGGAAAAAATTAAAAGCTGAGTTACCTAAACGTTTCAATAATTTTGAGGATGCACGCACTTTGCTCGAGAAATGCAAAGGGGCAGTATACAACATCAAAAATTTGGAGACCAAGCCGGGTAAAAAATCACCCGCTCCACCGTTTACCACATCTACATTGCAACAAGAAGCTAGTCGCAAGCTTGGTTTTTCTGTGTCGCAAACCATGACCATTGCACAGAAGTTATATGAAGCGGGTTTAATTACCTACATGCGTACTGACTCAGTTAACCTTTCAGAGTTAGCCATTGATGCTTCACGAAAAGAAATTCAGTCGCATTACGGGCCTGATTTTGCACAAACAAGAAGATATACCACCAAATCATCTGGTGCTCAGGAAGCACACGAAGCCATACGACCTACGTATTTTGAAAATCACACCATTGATGGAGATTCAGGTGCTAAGCGTTTATATGACCTTATATGGAAGCGCACCGTAGCTTCACAAATGGCCGATGCACAACTGGAAAAAACAGTGGCAACAATCAGTATCTCCACCACATCAGAAGAGTTTGTAGCTACGGGAGAAGTTCTCAAGTTTGAAGGTTTTTTGAAAGCATACATGGAGTCGAAAGATGATGACAATGCTGATGAAGAAAGTGCCGGTATGTTACCACCGCTCAAAGTGGGAGACCGCTTGAATCTGGAGGAGATGACCGCTATACAGAAATTCTCTCGCCCTGCCCCGCGTTACACGGAAGCCAGTCTGGTGAAAAAATTGGAAGAACTGGGCATCGGCCGTCCTTCTACCTACGCACCTACTATTTCTACTATTCAAAAAAGAGGGTACGTGGTAAAAGAAGACCGCGAGGGAAAAGAACGAACGTTTCAACAGCTTACGCTTAAGAAGGAAACCATTACTGAAGAAGTAAAAACAGAAGTATACGGTTCAGAAAAATCTAAACTTTTTCCAAGTGATATAGGTTCAGTAGTGAATGATTTTTTGGTGAAACATTTTGATGCCATCATGGACTATCATTTTACGGCCAAAGTTGAAAAAGAGTTTGACGAAATTGCACAAGGGCAGCTTCAATGGAATCGTATGATTGAAGAGTTCTACGGCCCTTTCCATTCTATAGTAGAGAAAACTACGGAAACAGCCGAGAAGCAAACAGGTGAGCGTTTGTTGGGCAAGCACCCTGAAAGCGGCAAAAACGTATACGTAAAAATTGGTCGCTACGGGCCATTAGCACAGATTGGTGAGAATGCTACCGAAGATGAAAAGCCTCAGTATGCCGGTTTACGTGGCACACAAACCATCGAAACTATTTCTCTTGAAGAGGCAATTGATTTGTTTAAACTTCCGCGCATTGCCGGTCAATTTGAAGGCAAAGACATCAAAGTCTCTATCGGTAAATTTGGGCCGTATTTACTTCATGATAATAAATTTGTGTCATTACCTAAAACCGATGATCCTTATGAGGTAAACGAGCAGCGTGCTATCGAACTTATTGAAGCCAAACGTAAATCGGATGCAGAGAAACTGATTGCTACATATAATTCAGGTGAACACACCATTCAGGTGCTTAACGGTCGTTGGGGACCGTATATTAGTGTTGGTAAGCAAAACTTCAAAATCCCTAAAGGTACAGAAGCAAAGAATCTTACTCTGGAAGAGTGTATGGATTTGATTCAGAAACAGGGAGGAATTAAAGAAGAGAAAAAGCCGGTGAAAGCAGCAGCTAAAAAGACTGCTCCTAAAAAATCGGCTGTGAAAAAAGCTACTGCCAAAAAAAGTCCCGCCAAGAAGACCGCACCCAAAAAAGCAGCTGCGAAAACAACTAAAAAATAAGATTACTGTTTCTTTACAGCGTACATGATTAACGAGAACGAATTACAATCACTTTTAACGCTGCTCGATGATACCGACAGAGAAGTAGTAGAGCATGTAGAACAACGCATTCTGTCTTTCGGAGAAGAAGTAATTCCGATGTTGGAGAATCAATGGCAGATTAATTACAATGAGGTATTACAACACCGTCTTGAACGCCTTATTCAACGCATAAGATTTGACGGACTGGTAGCCGATTTGAAAAAATGGCATTTAAGCGAATTTCCTGATTTGCTCGAAGGTGTATGGTTAATTGCACGTTACCGCTATCCGGCACTTAAGTTAGATGATGTGGAAGCAGAGATTGATCGCATTAAGCTGGATGTGTGGCTCGAAATGCACAATGTGCTTAGCGCGTTGGAAAAGGTTCGTGTAATTAATCATGTAATATATAGTGTTCATGGTTTTAAAGGCAACACTAAAAATTATCACGCTCCTCAAAACTCGTTTATCAATGATGTAATAGCATCGCGAAGCGGCAACCACATTGGTATGAGCATTGTTTATGCTCTGGTGGCGCAACGTCTTAATCTACCTGTTTACGGTATTAATTTACCCAATCACTTTCTGCTATGTTACAAGGAGGAAAATGACAATTGGCATTATGAGCAGGAATCTTTTAATACCAAACATGAGTTAGATTATAAGCAAGGAGATGTGCTGTTTTACATCAATGCGTTTAATAACGGCATATTACTTACACGCAAAAACCTTGATCAGTTTTTGAAACAAATGCATCTGGAAAACAAACAGGAGTATTTTGAGCCTTGTTCTAATGTTGATATTGTGAAACGCGTTTTACGTAACCTGTTTCATGCATACGATGATTTGAATGATGAAACACGATGCAATGAAGTTAATTTATTGTTTTGCGCTTTGGATGAGTTGCCTATGCAACGTCAGCCTAAAGAACCTGATGCAGCAAACGATGAGGGCGATACAGAAGAATAGATAAATTTCAACCTTCTTCCTGCTTAGCTAGTTTAAATTTCAGTATTTTTTTATTCAGCAGATCCGAACAACTCTATCAACTTTTCCTTCTTTAGTGGTTTGGAAATAAAGTCAATTACATAGGGGTCGTTTTTGGCTTTATCCATATCACGTTGATCAACGGAGGAAGAAAGAATATAAATATTAAATTGATCTACAACTGCAAGGTTCATTTGTTTCAGCTCCTCTAAAAACTCCCAACCGTTAAGTACCGGCATATTAATATCAAGCAACAGTGTTGTTTTTTCAATATCATTACGGGGGTAGCTGCTTGTGATGTAGGCAAGAGCTTCTACTGGTTTTTCAAAAGAAGTAACCTGTGAATTTTTATAGGTGTTTTTGAGCGTAATGTTGCAGATGAAGTTATTCATGTGGTCATCATCTACAATCATAAAATGTTGATAGGTATTCATATTGTAAATCTGATAATAAATTCAGTTCCTTTGCCGGGTTCACTTTTTGCCTCAATGTTTCCTCCCAGCACCTCTACCTGAGTTTTTACCATATACAAACCCACACCTTTGCCTTCAATATGGGGGTGAAAACGTTTGTACAGCCCGAATAGCTGGGTGCCGTTTCTTTCTAAGTCAATGCCCATACCATTGTCTTTAAAATGAAGCATCAAATTGTGATCCTTTCGTTCGGTCCAAATGCGTATGTGAGGTGCAACCCCGGGTTGAGCATATTTTATACTGTTGTTGATGAGGTTAAATATAATGCTGCCTAAATAGCTGCGAATGGTAGTTACTTCATCAATGGCCGAGAAGTCAGTTTCAATATGTGTTTTGCTTTCCTCTATGATATTGAATATACTGTCTTGTATACTGCTCACAAGTTCAGTTAGACTTACACGTATTTTTACTTCAGATATTTCTCGTCTTACCTGTAAGATAGTGTTTAGGTCACGTACCACTTCATCCAGCCGCACAGTTGAATTTTCGATGCCATTAAGCGCGTGCTGTTTATCTGTTTCAGAAATTTCTTCTTTAAGCAAAAGACTTAGCCCTAAAATATTGGCCAACGGTGCCCTCAGGTTGTGTGAAACAATGTAAGCAAACTGTTCCAGATCCCGGTTGCGTTGGAGCAGGTCGGCAGTGATTTTCTCCCGTTCCATCTCCATTAGTTTTCGAATAGTAATGTCGTATGCCGAAAGAGTGAAACCAATAATTACATTGTGACGTTTTATGGGCACAATGTTGATAGTAAAGTAATAGGGAACACCATTTACCAAAAAGTATGTCTCATACTCAACGGTGCTTTCACTTACTACTACCTTTTCGAAAATATTTTTAACATACGTTATTCTTTCCGGGAGTATGAGTTCTAAGAAATTAACACCTTTTTTAAGTTTAATGCCGGATAGTGTTGCATACTCATCTAACATGGTTTGGTTGAAGGAAATTACACAATACTCTCGGTCAAGTAGCAGGTAGCCTATTTCTGTATTATCAAAAACAGATTTCATGTTGGCCTCAGATGTTAAAAGTGCCTCATGATTGGCTTTCTTGTTAAAATATACCTCGATTATTTCAGCCAGTGTATTAATCAGATTACGCTCTTCTGTCAGGAAAGGTCCGTCATCTTCAATAGGAGTAGCTTGTTTGTAAACAACTTCAATACTTCCGGCTTTCCCGTTTTGTGTATTAATTAGAGCAGTTTGTTTGAATTCAGATTCACAAAAATGGTCACTTTGATATACTTGTCCGTCAAACCGAATACGTGCTTCGCATACTTTGCTGTGCTGCCATCCACCTGGGATAATTTGCACCAATTGCTGTAATAAAGTGCTTATATTTTTATCTTCCTGTTGAAGAGTTTTGTTCACCTCTTGAATAACGTGAAGTTCTTTCACCCTTTCATTCAGATTGTGGGTGGCTTTATCTTTTTCATTTTTAATCCTCAGGTTGCGCACAGCAACAGAAAGATTGAGTGCTAAACGCTCCAATACAGATACTTCATGTGTATCAAAGGCATCAATATTTTCCGCATAAATATTGATTGTACCTCTGCTTTGGTTGTGCAAATTGAGTGGTAATACAATGGAGGCTGAGATGCCGAATTTCCTGGCTTTTTCCAGCCAAGGTTTAAATGCAGCAGATGTTTCGAAGTTATTGGTAACTATTGTTTTCCCGTGTAGTAAAACAGTTGCTGTGGGACCTTTGCGTAAATCTTCGTCTTTCAAATCAATACGAATTTCATTCACATAACCTTGTTCACCATAAGACGCAACAGGTTTTACTTTTTGTTCCGGATCATCCGGTAAGGGGCTGTAACACACCCAGGCCAGTTTGTAATTTCCTTCTACAACCAGCACCCGGCATACATTATTGTAAAGACTTTCTTCATCAGGCGTATTTAAAATAATGTCATTTATGCGGTTAAGTAAAGTAAGTTCATGGTTAACCTTACTCAGTTTAAGTTCGTTCAGCTTTTTTTCAGTAATATCAGTTTGCATGCCGTTCCATAGCACGCTACCGTCTTCCTGCTTTTCAGGAGTGGAAACAATATGTATCCAACGTATGTCGTCATTCTTAAGCTGACATTCCACTTCTAAATCAAAAATGCTCAGTTCATGAAAAGATTTTTCTTCAGCCTCATCTATTTTCGGGATATACTTTTCCAATGCTGTACCAAAGAGAAGTTCCGGGTGTTTTAAAACTTCATCAACGGATGCTCCGGTAAATGCTTCAATGTTCTTGCTGATATAAGTAAGCCTTTTCTCTCCGTTCGCTTGGCGAACAAGCTGGTAGATAATGGTGCCGGGTAAATTGCTACCTAAGGCATCCAGCATTTTTTGTTTACCGGCATTGGAGGGTTCAGGCATTAGTTTCTTGTAAAAGAGGATGATACTTAATTATGTAAATATCAGGAGTAATTGGTAGAAAAAAAATAAATACTTCAGCAAAAAAAAAGCCCGCATGAAAGCGGGCTTTTATCAAAGATAAAAAAGGTTACTTATTAATATCAAAAGTATTCATGAAAGCAGTAGTGAAGTTGCCGCTTTTGAAATCCTCGTTTTGCATAAGTTTCATCTGTAAAGGTATAGTAGTGTGCAAGCCCGGACCTTCAATAATAAATTCACTGAGGGCACGCTCCATTTTAATAATGGCTTCTTCACGGGTTTGGGCACAAACAATTAATTTGGCCACCATGGAGTCATAATTAGACGGAATTGTATAACCGGCATAAATGTGCGTATCAACACGTACACCATGTCCTCCGGGTTTGTGCAGGTTCACAATTTTTCCGGGAGTAGGGCGGAAGTTATTGAATGGGTCTTCAGCGTTTATGCGGCACTCAATAGCATGCTTAATAGGGTAGTGGTTTTTACCACTGATAGGAATGCCTGCAGCAATCAGAATTTGTTCTTTTACCAAATCATAATTTATTACTTCTTCGGTTACCGGATGCTCCACTTGTATGCGGGTATTCATTTCCATAAAGTAGAAGTTGCGGTGTTTGTCTACCAGAAACTCTACTGTACCCAATCCTTCGTATTTAATGGCTTCAGCAGCAGCAATGGCTGCATTGCCCATTTTCTCACGCAATTCAGGTGTAACAAACGGAGAAGGGGCTTCCTCCACTAATTTTTGATGTCTGCGTTGTATCGAACAATCGCGTTCGCTCAGGTGACATACTTTGCCGTATTGGTCACCGGCTACCTGTATCTCAATGTGGCGAGGTTCTTCAATGTACTTTTCTAAGTACACTCCTGCGTTACCAAAAGCAGCTCCTGCTTCTTGTGTGGCTGAATCCCAGGCAGCTTCAAATTCTTCTGACTTCCATATGATGCGCATACCTCTGCCACCACCACCGGCAGTAGCCTTAAGTATTACAGGATAACCTATAGTTTCAGCAATACCCACACCTTCTTTTACGTCTTTCAATAAGCCATCAGAGCCCGGTATAGTTGGTACACCAGCTTTTTTCATGGTGTCTTTAGCGTTGCTTTTATCACCCATTGAATTAATCTGCTCAGGTGTAGCACCAATAAATTTAATTCCGTGGTCGCGGCAAATTTCAGAGAACTTGGCGTTTTCTGAGAGGAAACCATAACCCGGATGAATGGCATCGGCATTGGTAATTTCAGCAGCGGCAATAATATTGGCCATGCTCAGGTAGCTTTGCTGGCTGGGGGGCGGGCCTATGCACACGGCCTCATCAGCAAAACGTACGTGCAAACTTTCTTTATCAGCAGTAGAGTAAACGGCAACAGTCTTAATGCCCATTTCCTTACACGTGCGAATGATACGCAGGGCAATTTCTCCGCGATTAGCAATCAGTATTTTTTTGAACATAAAATAATTTACGTTAAATGAACGGTTAAAGGTTACCTGAAAACAGGTGGCAGATCAACCGGTTTATGCTGGTTCAACCAAAAATAAAGGCTGATCATATTCTACCGGAGATGCATTGTTCACCAGTATTTTTACAATCCGTCCTGATACCTCTGATTCAATCTCATTGAACAATTTCATGGCTTCAATGATACATACCACTTTGCCTGCTTTTATTTCATCTCCCACGTTTACAAAAACGGGTTTATCGGGTGAGGGAGAAGAATAATACGTTCCAATCATGGGTGATTTAATGGTGATCAGATTGGTTGGTGTATGAGCGGGTTCAGCAGGTGCAGCAACAATTTGAGGAGCAGCAGGAGCAACGGGTTGTGCAACAGGAGCTACAGGTATTTGCATTACAGGAGCGGCAGTATGAATAATGCCTTCACCGGTTTTCTTAATAGCAATCTTGAAATCTCCTTTTTCCACTTCCACTTCACTCACTCCGTAGTCGGCTACCAGTTTAATGAGTTCTTTAATCTCTTTTAATTCCATGATATTAATGTCTGTTTAGAAATTTAAAGGTATGTAAATTTGATTTGTTTGAGCAAATAAAAACAAAATTTGTGGAGAATTACTTGCTGTCGTAAGCCCAGCGAATATACACAGAACCCCAGGTGAATCCTCCGCCAAAAGCGGAAAGTACAAGGTTGTCGCCTTTTTTCAGTTTATTCTCCCACTCCCAAAGTAACAGGGGTAAGGTACCATTGGTAGTATTACCAAAACGGTCAATATTAATCATTATTTTATCGCGGCCAATGCCCATGCGCTCGGCTGTTGCATCAATAATGCGCAGGTTGGCCTGATGTGGTACCAGCCAGTCTACATTTTCAGCAGTCAACTGGTTACGTTCCATTATTTCGTATGATACCTGAGCCATGTTGGTTACGGCAAATTTGAATACCGTTTTGCCATCCTGATAAACAAAATGCTCCCGAGCATCAATGGTTTCATGTGTAGGTGGCTTAACAGAACCTCCGGCTTTTTGATGGAGGAAATGGCGTCCGGCTCCGTCAATGTGCAGTATAGAATCTACAATGCCCATTCCTTCTGTATCCGGCTCCAGCAACACGCAGCCCAATCCGTCTCCGAAAATGATGCAGGTATTGCGGTCGGTGTAGTCTATAATAGAGCTCATTTTATCTCCACCAATAACCAGTACATTTTTGTATTTACCTGATTCAATGAATTTCGAACCGGTTTCTAACCCGAACAAAAAACCTGAACAGGCTGCTGAAAGATCAAAGCCCCAGGCATTTTTAGCGCCTATTTTATCAGCTACCACACACGCGGTGGATGGGAAAATCATGTCACCGGTAACGGTGGCACAAATGATTACTTCTATATCATTTGCGGTAATTCCGCGTTTGCGCAAAAGTTCTTCCACAGCCGGTACGGCCATGTCTGATAAACCTTTGTTTTCCCCTTTTAATATTCTACGTTCTTTAATGCCCGTGCGGGTCATTATCCATTCGTCAGAGGTTTCTACCATTTTTTCCAAGTCAGCGTTGGACAGCACATCAGGCGGAACATAGCCTCCTACAGCGGTAATGGCAGCGGTTATTTTACTCATAACGGGGTGGTTGAAGAAGAAAGAGAATGGAAGGCGTCTTTAATCAATTGCACCAGGCGGCTTTCAACCACATCCTGTGCCTGCAGTATCAGATTTTTAAAGGCTAAGGCATTAGAAATACCATGACCAATAATTACAGGGGCATTTACGCCCAGTACGGGTGTGCCTCCGTAGTTTTCATAGTTGAAACGGGCAAAGTAATCATCAGTAATCTTACGCTTGTGCATAATGTAGAAAATGCTTTCGCATGATTTAAGCACCACGTTACCAGTGAAACCATCGCATACAATCACATCGGCCTTATCATTAAAAAGATCGCGGCCTTCAGCGTTGCCCACAAAGTTTATCAATTTGTTTTCAGCTAAAAGTTGGTGTGCCGCCAGAGTAAGAATATTACCTTTCTCTTTTTCGGCACCTATGCTCAACAAGGCAACCTTAGGGTTATCTCTCTTGAACACATGCTGGCTGTAAAGTGAACCCAGTATGGCAAATTGATTGAGCATTTCAGGCTTGCAGTCAGCATTGGCTCCTACATCCAGTAAAATACCATTAGACCCATCTGCTTTCGGAAGTACACTCAAAATGCAGGGGCGGCTCACACCCTCAATTGGTTTAACTGAAAAAATTGAACCCACCATCATGGCTCCGGTATTTCCGGCACTGATGAATGCATCTATTTTTCCTGTAGCCAACAGGTGAAAGCCAACAGCAATACTGGAATCTTTCTTGGATTGCAGGGCTTTGGTTGGGTGTTCACCCATGTCAATAACTTCTGTGGTGTGAATAAATTCACATTGAGAGGTATCGGTACCGTGCTCGGCAAATAATGCTTTTACTACGGGCTCATCACCAATAAGCACCAGTTTAGACGACTTGCCAAGTAATGGCAAGGCATCTATGCAACCAAGAACTGACTGTGCGGGTGCGAAATCGCCACCCATCATGTCAAGACCTATTCTGATCATCTATGACTCAAATAGAGACTAAGCTTCAGCTTCTTTTCCGGGAAGTACTTTTTTGCCTTTGTAGTACCCGTTGGCTGTAACTCTGTGGTACAGGTGGGTTTCACCTGAAGTAGGGTCAACAGCGATGGTAGGTGCTGTAGCTTTGTAATGCGTTCTTCTCTTATCTCTGCGAGCGTTAGAGAGTTTTCGTTTTGGATTTGGCATTGTTCGCTAAATATTAATTGTTACTAAATAAATCTTTCAATTTGTTCCATCGTTCATCACTTTTTTCAGCCTCGTCTTCGGTATTCCCCGCTGAAAGCTCTTCAAGCTTCTTCAGCGTGTCGTTGTCACACTCCGGTGTGTTTCCCGGATTACCGCAATTACGTGCCAAAGGCAGTGCCAGCATCACATAGTCATACAGGTGCTGCCTGATGTTAAACACATGGTCTTGTCTCGACAGGTAAATAATGTCATCGTCATCCGTATCGGCCGGTTCATCAGTGATTTTTACCACCAACAAACCCGCAGTATTTATTTGCTGCGGATAATTACTCAAACATTTTTCACAATCGAGGGTAAGGTCTCCCTGAATACTGAAGTTAACGTTAATCAACATTTCTCCCTTATCCAGTTCAGCCACTACCTGCAATCGGGATGCGCGGATTGAATTATTTTCAAACGATTCAAAAAACGGTAAGCCCAACGAATACTCATATCGGTTGGTGCCATTACGCAGTTTGGACAGTTCAATATCAAACTCTTTCAACTTCACCCTTTTCGCATTTAAGCCCGCAAAGATATGAAGATTGAATTAAAATCGAAACAAAATGATGTAATTGGCTTGAAAGCAGTGCTAAAACCTAAAAATCTATTCTGAAACGCTCTCTTCTAAGGGGGGTAAAGGGCAGTGGATTGGCTGTAATTTCATCGCTGTTGTGGCGATGGCGAATAATATCTACAGCTGCATAAAGGGCATTTCGGAAAGAGATTTCGCTGGCTTGATTTTTTCCGGCCAGGTTGTAGCCTGTTCCATGGTCGGGAGAGGTGCGAACCGCTGCCAGTCCGGCTGTATAGTTTACGCCCTCTTCAAAAGCAAGGTGCTTAAACGGAATAAGGCCCTGATCATGGTACATGGCCATTACTGCATCAAAAGATTTGTATTGACGCGAACCAAAGAACCCGTCAGCAGGGTATGGCCCGAAGGCATAGATATTTTCGTTTTGGGCTGCTTCTGCTGCTTTTGCAATAATGTCTTTGTCTTCTGTTCCTAAAAGTCCGTTATCACCTGCGTGGGGGTTAAGTCCCAGTAAGGCTATGCGTGGTTTGCTAATGCCAAAGTCACTGAACAGGCTCTTTTTCATTACGCGTAGTTTCGATACTATTTTTTCTACGGATAATTTACCAGCTACCTCTTTGAGTGGCAGGTGGCCGGTAGCCAGTCCCATTTTGAGTTCACTGCTCAGCAAGAACATCAGGTGCTCAGGTGCACTTAATGCATGAGCCAAATATTCGGTATGGCCGATGAATTTTTCTCCGCCCTGTGCTGCAGGTATGTTATGTTTATTTAATGGGGCAGTAAGTAAACCGTCAATTTTGCCTTCTTTTAAATCGGCAGTAGCCAGTTCCAATGAGCGTAGAGCATATTTTCCGGCTATATCGGTAATCTCTCCCGGTTTAATTTCTATTTCTTCTTCCCAGCATACCAATACATTTGGGCGTTTGGCGTTCAACTGGTCAACCCCTTTGGCTATAAATAAATTGAACTCGTTGTACCCTAATAGTTTTTTATAGAATGAAAATATTTTGGGTGAAGCATACACTACCGGAATACAAAATTCAGTGATGCGCTGGTCCATTAAGGTTTTAATAATTACCTCTGGTCCTACACCATTTACATCGCCCAGTGTTATGCCGATTATCGGAGTTTTGCTTCTGTTCATTACTTCGCGCTGTTGAGAATAAAATCAAATAATAATCTTACGCCTACTCCGGTGCCGTTTTTTACTCGGTAGCCATCGTTACTGCTGGTAAAGGCAGGGCCGGCTATATCAAAATGCATCCAGTCGTAATCGGTATAGTATTCCAAAAATTTCCCTGCGGTAATGGCTCCGGCAACCGGCCCGCCAATATTTTTCATATCGGCAATGTCTGATTTAATCAGGTTTTTGTATTCATCCCAAAAAGGAAATTCTACCAAACGTTCGTATACATTGTTACCGCTTTTCTTCAGTTGGTTTTTGGTTTTTTCCTCCGCTGTTCCCATGCACACAATGCCGTACTGGCCTATGGCTGCGGCAGCTGCACCGGTTAAGGTAGCAAAGTCGAGCACCAGTTCAGGTTTGTATTTTTTAGCATACGCCAAAGCGTCAGCCAGCAGCATTCTACCTTCTGCATCGGTATTCAGTACTTCCACTGTTTTACCGCTGTACATTTCAATTACATCACCGGGCGTGTAAGCATTTTCTCCGGGGCGGTTATCCGTTGCAGGAACCAGAGCAACAACATGGTATTTTAATTTAGCTTTAGCAACAGCATACATGGCGCAAGCTACAGCTGCGGCTCCGGCCATATCGCACTTCATGGTGTCCATACTGTTGGGTGTAGGTTTGAGGCTTAAACCTCCGGTGTCGTATACCACGCCTTTACCTACAAGTACCAGAGGCTTTTTATTTTTAGCACCTTTGGGTTTATACTCCATTATGGTGAATGTAGGGGGGGTTTGGCTGCCTTTATTTACAGCTAACAGCCCACCCATTTTTAAAGCTTCAATTTTTGCTTTGGTTAACACCTCTACATGGAAACCGGCTTCTTCACCCATCTTCTGAATTTCTTCAGCCAGTTTAGGTGCGCTTAGATAGGATTGAGGCTCATTAACCAATGTACGTGCTTTGCAGGTAGCCTCTATCAAAATGCTCAACTGATCGAGTTCTTTTTTATCCAGTTTTTTGCTGTTTACCGCAATAGTCTCTATGGTATTTTTTTCTTTAGCCGCATCACTGCGGTATTTTAAAAACTGATAATTGCTAAGCGCGATTCCTTCAGCAATGGCCATAGCGGCATCACTGTCATTCAGCACGTCTTCCACAATTACTTGTTTTTGTTTGTGTGAATTTAAAGCTGCACATATTTTACTGCCGGCCATACGCATGTCTTCCAACTGAGCGTAACGTTCCTTTTTATCTTTGGGTATAACAATACATACCAATCTATCAAACTGATTAACGGTGATTAATTTTTCATCGTCTTTCAATTTGCGGGTAATGTAGGCCACTTCCTTTTCAGTAAACTGATAGGCCGACCACTTGGTCTTTTTATCGGCCAGCAATACAATTGATGTGTCTGAAGTAGCTTTTGAAGCTTTTTGGATGGATACTGCCATAGGTTAACTATTTTCGAGGCCTCAAAAATACATTATTTGCACCAACTTGCTAACGTTGCCTTCCGATGGAAAAAGTAAAAGCTAAAAAACACCTGGGTCAGCATTTTTTGCGGGACGAAAATATTGCCTTGAAAATTGTTGATGCACTGATGGAGGCACACAGTGGTAAAACCATACTGGAAGTGGGACCGGGCATGGGGGTGTTAACCAAATACCTGTTGGAGCGTTTACAAGAGCAGGTGTATGTAGCTGAGGTTGATACTGAGTCAGTAAGGTATCTTAAAGAGCATTATCCTATTCTGGCTCCCCGTATTATGGAAGAGGATTTTTTGCAAATTGACTTTAACCGCCTGTCCACACCGGTTTCAGTAATAGGTAATTTCCCCTACAACATTTCTTCACAAATAGTTTTCCATATTATTGACCAAAAAGATATTACACCACTTATGGTGGGCATGTTTCAACGAGAGGTGGCCCAACGGTTTGTGGCCATACCCCGAACAAAAGCGTACGGCATCCTTTCTGTAATTATCCAGGCTTATTATGATGTGGAATATTTGTTTACAGTGAATGAAGGGGTATTTCAGCCGCCACCTAAAGTAAAATCTGCGGTGGTGAGGTTTAAAAGAAAAAACACCGTGCTGAATTGCGATGAAAAGTTATTTTTGCGCGTAGTAAAAGCAGGTTTTAATCAGCGGAGGAAGATGTTGCGAAATGCATTATCGGTGTTGGGTAGTTTAGATGTGTTACAAGACACACCCTATTTAACCCAACGTGCCGAGGAACTTTCTTTGCAGGATTTTAAGCAGCTTACTGTGTTGTTGCAAAACAGAACGTAGTGCAACTAAATTTTATATTTGTGCATCTATTAAATTGAGAACTTTCAAATGTCAAATTTCACTGTAACGAAAGAGTTCATTGCTGAGTTAAAGATAGCGGTGGAAGCCAGGCAAACCGAGCAGGTACGTAATCTGCTTGCTGATTTGCATCCGGAGGACGTGGCTGAAATGTTGTATGATTTTAACACCGAGGATTCCAAATTTGTTATCGCATTATTTGAAGGGGAGTATGCTGTTAAAATTCTGATTGAAATTGATGAAGATACCCGCGATAAATTTCTTACCAACTATTCTTCTGAAGAAATAGCTCACCAGTTTATTGAGTTTATGGACACCGATGACGTGGTGGCCATTATCCGATCGTTTCCACCCAAGTTAAAAGATGAAATTATTGCGCATGTAACTGACCACACCTTTGCGGCCAACATTATTTCCCTGCTCAATTTTGATGAAGATACTGCCGGTGGTTTAATGGCCAAAGAATTGGTGAAGGTGAATGAAAACCGCAACGTGGCTCAGTGTATTGACGAGATAAGGGCACAAGCCGAAGAGGTAAACAATGTGTACACTGTTTATGTGGTAGATGATAATGACCGCCTGAAAGGACTCATCTCACTTAAAAGTTTAATACTTGCCCGTGCCAATGAACGTATAGCCAACATTATGATTCATGATGTGGTGGCGGTTCCCACTCATGCAGCCAGTGAAGAGGTAAGTTCTATCATGGATAAATACAATCTGGTGGTGCTGCCTGTGGTAGATGCTATCGGGCGATTGGTGGGTCGCATCACCATTGATGATGTGGTGGAAGTGATTAAAGAAGAAGCAGAGAAAGATTACGAGTTGATGTCGGGTATCACGGAGAGTGTTGAATCAACAGATAAGGTGTGGGTACTCTCCCGCGCACGTTTACCCTGGTTGCTCATAGGTTTATTGGGAGGTATTATCAGCTCCAGAGTTATAGGAGTGTATGAGAACCAATTGAAAATTCATCCTGAGATGGCTTTCTTTATCCCGCTTATTGCAGCTATGGGCGGCAACGCAGGTGTACAGTCTTCTGCGATTATTGTGAAAGGTTTGGCCAACAACACACTGGGCACAAGAGATATCTTTCCTAAAATTGCCAAAGAGTTTATGGTAGCGCTCATTAATGGTTTGGTGTGTTCTATCATTATACTTACCTACAACTTATTCATGAGTGATTCCATTGATTTGAGTCTTACCGTAAGTGTGGCGCTTATCACCGTTATTATATTTGCCTCTATTCTGGGTACGTTTGTCCCCATGTTACTGGACAGAATGAAAATTGATCCTGCTCTGGCTACAGGTCCGTTTATTACTACCACAAATGATTTGCTGGGCTTGGCTGTATACTTTTTAGTGGGCAGGTTATTATATGCCACATTTTAACTATGCATAAGGTACTGATTATAGACGATGTTCACCCGCTGCTTCTGGAAAAGCTGCAGAAGGATAACATTACGTATGATTATTATCCTGAAATAGACAGAACCGGAGTGCTTGACATCATTGCACAATACACGGGGTTGGTGGTGCGCAGCAAAACACGTATTGATGCCGAGTTAATACATGCCGGAACTAAGCTTAAGTTTATTGCCCGTGCAGGTTCTGGTATGGACAATGTAGACGAGACCACAGCTCAATCCAAAGGCATACAACTGATTAATGTGCCTGAAGCCAACAGTGATGCTGTAGGAGAGCACACCGTGGGTATGTTGTTGATGTTGCTCAATCACCTTAACCGTGCCGACCAGGAAGTACGCAACCACATTTGGAAGCGGGAAGCTAACAGGGGGATGGAGCTTAAAGGCAAAACAGTGGCTATCATAGGTTACGGGCACACCGGAATGGCAGTGGCAAAAAAACTATCCGGATTTGATTGCCGGCTCATTGCTTACGATAAGTACAAAAATAATTTTACCGATGAGTATGTGAAAGAAGTGGACATGGCCACAGTTTTTCAGGAGGCCGATATTATCAGTTTTCATATTCCGCTTACCGATGAAACCTTTTATCTCGTAAATGATGACTATATAAATATGTTCAGCAAAAATATTGTGCTGCTTAACCTGTCGCGCGGTAAAGTGGTTAAGCTCAGTGCCGTGGTAGAAGCCATGCGCAGCGGAAAAATTTTGGCCAGCGGGCTTGATGTGCTGGAAAACGAACGATTAGATACCCTTTCAGTAGAACAACAAAGGTGGTTTGACTACCTTATTCACTCCAACCAAACGGTGCTTACTCCCCACATCGGGGGGTGGACAAACGAGTCATATGAAAAAATATCCTTTTTTTTATCGAATAAAATCAGCTATTTAGCGAACGGATTAGAGAAAAAGGATTTGAAGATGTAAACCAAAACTTGACAATTATTTTAAAATACCCTTACCTTTATCCGATTGTAAAATACTTTGCAAACACAAAACCGACAGATGATGAATAGAAAAGTTTACTTGCTGTTAGTAGCGCTACTTGGATTTCTCCATATCGCTAATGCCCAAACAGGCTTTGGCGAAATAAGGGGAAAGTTGATTGATGAAAAATCAAGAAAACCTCTTGATTTTGCCAGCGTTCAGGTTAAGCTCAACGGTGAGGTGAGAGGCGCTGCCTACACCGATGAAGATGGAAATTTTGTTTTAAAAACTCTTACTCCGGGAAAATATGTTGTTGAAGCATCAACACTGGGTTACCAAAAGGTAGAGATGGCCAATGTGGTGGTGAATGCTGACAAGATAACATTCATTAATATTTCACTAACACCAATTGAGGGTGGAGTTCAACTTCCTGAAGTTAAAAAGATAGAGCGCAAAACGCCTATTATTGACCCTAAAGGAACCACTGGTGAAACCTTTGATGCGGATGACATCATTAAAATGCCTACCCGTAATGTTAACAACATCGCGAACACTGTGGCCGGTGTTACCTCAGTAAACGGTGGTACACCTACATTCCGCGGAGCACGTGCCGATGGTACAGCTTATTATATAGATGGTGTGCGTGTGAATTTCGGGTCAACCGGTGTTCCGCAAAACATGATTAACCAGATTCAGATCATTACAGCGGGTGTGCCTGCTCAATATGGTGACTTTACGGGTGGTGCCATCTCTGTAACCACTAAAGGTCCTTCACGCTACTACACAGGTGGTGTGGAGTTGATTACTTCCACTCCTTTTGATAAATACCACTACAATCAATTGGAAGCATTTCTTTCCGGCCCCATATGGAAAACCAAACACGAAGATGAGAATCAACGTAAATCCATTTTAGGTTTTTCTTTTGGTGGTAACGTGAACTATGTTCAGGACCCACGCCCTTTTTCAGGTGGTGTTTGGAAAACAAAAGATGGTGTATTAAATAATCTGGAGCAAAACCCGCTTCGTTTAGCATCGGGCGGAACAGGATTTGTGAACAATGCGGAGTTTATTACCAAAAACGATTTGGAAAAAGTGGATGCACGCCTTAACTCACCTACTCACGGATTTAACCTTACCGGTAGTTTGGTGTATCAGCCTAAATCAAACATTATTGTTACCTTGGGCGGACAAACGAACTACAGCAATACGCGCATTTATAGTTTCTCCAGTTCCTTGTTTAACTACGATGAAAACCCCCAACAGATTTTTAATAACTACCGCGTGTATTTAAAATTCACTCAGAAGTTTGATAATGCCAATCAGGATAAAGACAAGGAGAAAGCGAAGAAATCTAACATCCAGAATGCTTATTACACAGTACGTGTAGATTATACCAACAGCTCAACAGTTCAACAGGATCCTAAATTTAAAGAAGACTTTTTCCGTTATGGTTACGTGGGTAAATTTACTACCTACTCACGTGAGGTATTCGATACTTACAATGCTGGCGTAAACGGCTCCCCTAAAAAATTCATTGACCAGAACGGTGACACTATCTCTTTAACGTATTTTGAAGAGATGCGCGGTTTTGCAGATACCCTTTACTCGTTCCAAAGAGCAGAGGATAACCCTGTAGCAGCTAATTACACCACTAATTTATATAACCTGTTTGCTGCCCAAGGTGCTACTATTCGTAACATTAACTTTGTGCGTCAGAATTTAGGTCTGGTAAACGGAGATAATCCTCAGTCTATCTACTCACAAATGTGGACCAACCCGGGTACGCAGTTAACCGGATACAGCAAAAATCAATTGGAACAATACACCATTTTTGCAATGGGTGAGGCGACTGTAAGCAGTAAAAATAACCCCAACCGTAAACACGACTTACAATTTGGTTTGCAACACGAGCAACAGGTGCGCAGAGGTTATGGTTTAGGTGCCACCGGTCTTTGGTCACTTGCCCGTCAGTTAATGAACAACCAGTTTGAGTCAGGTTTGGCCAATCAGGCTGATGAAAACGGATACTACAGAGGATACCTTAGCTATGATGCTAATGGAGTGTTTCAGGATACCGTTCGTTACGATCGTGCCAACAATGCTGCCGACCAGAAAAACTTTGATAAAAATTTCAGAGCTATGCTTATGGCGCGTGGTGAACGTGATGTATACGGTAACCCTATCAACGAACAAAGTTTCATTGATGTGAACTCATACAAACCAAGTGATTTTAAATTAACCATGTTCAGTGCAGATGAGTTATTGAACAACGGTAACTCCTACGTGAACTATTTTGGTTATGATCCTTACGGCAATAAAGTAAAAGGCAAGCCAAGTTATGATCGTTTCTTAAACGGAGAGCGTGTTATCCCTGCTTACATGCCTATTTACCAGGCAGCATGGTTACAAGATCAGTTTATTTTCCGTGACCTGAACATTCGTGTAGGTGTGCGTGTAGAACGTTTTGACAATAATATGCCGGTATTAAAAGATCCTTTCACACTATATCCAACTTATACAGCCGGAGAAGTTACCCAGTTAGGAAGTGCACCCGTTTCACATCCGGGTAATATCGGTTCAAACTATGCCGTGTACGTGGATGATGTAAACAACCCTTCCAAAATTGTAGGATACCGTAACGGTGTTGATTGGTACAATGCAGAAGGTAATCGTGTAAACGACCCAACTATTCTGGCCAATGCATCAGCAGGTCGTATTCAACCTTACTTAGTTGACCCCAATAATCAGGTAATTACTACTACCGGAACATTTAAAGATTATGAGCCGCAGGTGAATGTACTGCCCCGTATTTATTTTGCTTTCCCTATTGCTGAAAAGTCAAACCTTTTCGCAACCTATGATGTACTTACCCAACGCCCTACTGAAGGTACCATTGCACAGGTAGATGATTATTACTACATGCAAAACAGAGCTCAATCAACCATTGGTAACCCTGATTTGAAACCTACCAGACGTACAGATTATGAGTTAGGATTCAAACAACAAATCGGAGATTATTCCGGTTTAAGTTTGATTGCTTCATACAGTGAAATGCGTAACCTCATCACCCAGTACCGTTACAACCAGGCGTATCCTATCTCGTATACTACTTTCAGTAACTTGGATTTTTCTACGGTAAAAAGTTTCCGTGTGGAGTATGAGTTGAGAGATAAAGGTAACATAAGTTTAATGGCTAATTACACGCTTCAGTTTGCTGACGGAACAGGTTCTAACTCCGGCTCAAGTGGTGCTTTGTTAGCTGTAGGTTTACCAAACCTGCGTACTTTGTTCCCGTTGGATTATGATGTACGTCACGTAGTGAAAGGTACTTTTGATTACCACTACAAAAACGGTGATCAATACAACGGGCCTATTATGTTTGGAAAACGCGTATTTGAAAATGCCGGTATAGCTTTAATTTTTAATGCACAATCGGGCCGCCCATACACAGTGAACGCACAACCTACACCTGATGCACAACCTGGTGTAGCGGTACGTAGTCCTATTAAAGGTAACCCCAACGGCTCACGTTTGCCTTGGCAGTTCTTTACTGATTTGAACATTGATAAATCATGGATGTTCAAAATGGGTGAATACAAAAACAAAGCACCGCGTTTCGGAAGCATTATAGCCTTTATGCAAATCACCAACTTGTTTGATGCACGCAACATTTTAGGTGTTTATCGTTACACCGGCTCTGCGCAGGATGACGGTTACCTGAATTCACCGGTTGGACAAGTTGCCATTGACCAAGCAACCAATGCACAATCTTTTATTGACTTATATAACATACGAATTGCCAACCCCGGTAACTACGCGTTACCCCGCTGGACAAGGTTAGGTGTTCGTTTCAATTTCTAAACATTAAGTATTAAAAAGATTGGTTATGAAAAAAGAGAAAAGAATGATCAAGATGAAATACACAGTAGCAAGTAAAATTGTATTATCTGCATCAATTCTGCTTACCACTTTTGGTAGTTCTACTGCCAGAGAAGTAACAGGATTACCCGATGCTCCCGGTGGAAGAACAGGGAAGGGGAATTTCTACAAAATGGCAGCAGGTTGCGAACCCGCTACTGCACAGGTTGACCTTGATATCAATAACGTGCGTACACGTATATTGAATGGTGGTGACATGTGGTGGGATTTGCTCAATGCAAAATACGAAATACCGAAAGTACTTGATCGTAATACACAGGTAAGTAAAAATGCATTATTCTCCGGTGCTTTGTGGATAGGCGGTTTGTCACAGGGCAACCTGAAACTGGCCGCACAAACCTACCGTCAATCAGGTAATGATTTTTTCCCCGGTCCGTTAAGTACAACAACATCTTCTGTTACACCTGAAAGATGTAAGTACTACGATAAAATTGTAAAAGTTACACGTGAAGAGATTGATGCATTCATTGAATCACCTGATAAATCAAGTCCCCCTTCTTCTATTGAAGATTGGCCGGCACACGGTAATCTGGCTTACGGTGAAAGCGATTATCTCGCACCATTTGTAAACGTAGGCGGTACGCTCCGTTATGAGCCGCAATTAGGTGATTACCCGGATGTATTTGGTGACCAAACCTTATGGTGGGTGTACAATGATCGCGGTAACATTCACTCTGAAACCCAAGGTGTACCTATCGGACTGGAATTGCAAACACAGGCTTTTGCCTTTGCAACCAATGATGAAATTAATAACATGACCTTCTATACTACTACTATTTTTAACAGGAGTAATGAAGATGTAGACAGCTGTTATTTTGGTCAGTGGGTAGATGCTGACTTAGGTAATTACACCGATGACTATGTGGGTTGTGATGTACCCCGCAGTTTAGGTATTTGTTACAACGGTGATGAAGATGATGAAGGCGTATTAGGATACGGTTCAAATCCTCCAAGTGTTGGTGTTGACTTTTTTGAAGGTCCCTTTGCTGATTTGAATGATGGAAAAGACAATGACTATGACGGAATAACTGATGAGCCCGGTGAAAAAATAGGCTTGTCTAAGTTCATGTATTATAACAATGACAACTCAGCCGATCGTGGTAACCCATTCTCACCACAACACTACTACAATTACCTGCGTGGTATTTGGAAAGACGGTGTGATAATGACTTACGGAGGTAACGGTAAAGGCGGAGGATTAGGGTCAAGTAACGTACAGTGTAACTTTATGTTCCCCGGCTCAACAGATCCGGTGTTGTATAGTCAATTGGGTGAATGGACTGAATTAACAGCGGGAAACCCGCCAGCAGACAGACGTTTTTTACAATCTGCAGGTGCATTCAAATTGAAAGCCGGAGCAGTAAATAAAGTTACTGTGGGTGTGGTTTGGGCTCGTGTATCACAAGGTGGTGCCACAGGTTCTCTCGAGTTGCTTAAACGTGCTGACGATAAAGCACAGAAACTCTTTAACAACAACTTCGAAATTGTTGACGGACCAAATGCACCTGATTTGAATGTAGTAGAACTGAACAGAGAATTAATTATCAACCTCGAGAATACAACAACGTCAAAAGTTGAAAAATACAGCGATACTGTTGTAGGTGCAGGTGGTAACAATATCATATATAAATTTGAAGGTTATCAGGTGTATCAGTTAAAAGACCAGTCGGTTTCAACCGGTGAACTGGATGATGTGGACCGTGCACGTTTAGTGTTCCAATGTGATGAGTTGAATGATGTTGCCAATATTGTGAATGTGGTATTTGACCCTTCCATCAATGATAACAACAAGGTGTTAAAAGTTAATGCCAACAACAAAGGTGTTACTCACTCCGTTCGTATTCAGAAAGATCTTTTTGCACGCGGTGATCAAACATTGGTAAACTTCAAGACTTACTATTACCTTGTCATTTCGTATGCACATGCTACCAATGACCCTAACGATCCTGACCAGTATCTGGCAGGTAGAAATAACGTACAGGTTTATTCCGCCACGCCTCATCCTTCACAGCCCCGTTCAGGCGGTTTGCAGGTGAACGCAGGCTACGGAACAGGACCAAAATTAACCCGTATAGTTGGAACAGGTAACGGGGGTAATTCACTTGCTTTAACTCAAAAATCAATCGACCAGATTCTGAAGGACGGTAAAATGGAGAACCCGACTTACGTGAACGGAAGAGGACCTGTTGACGTGAAAGTAATTGATCCTACTAAAGTACCTGCAGGAGAGTTTGAGTTGCACCTTGTTGATGCTTCGTCCAGAAACGATACAATGGCTGCTCCGCTTACACGCTGGTTCCTGGTGAAGAAAAGCGGAACAAAATCAGATACAGTTTATTCAGACACCTCGATTTCTGTTCGGAACGAACAAATAGTAAAATACAAAACCTCGACCGGTAAAATTGAAGATTGGGGTATGTCGGTAACCATTAAGCAAAGCATGCGACCGGGTAACACTACCGATTTGTTCGACCAAACCAACGGATTTATTTCCGGTACCATGGAGTTTGCTGATGATAGTAAAAATTGGTTAACAGGTGTTGCTGATGTAGATAATAATACCATTAATTCCTTATACCAACTCAACTGGATTCGCTCGGGTATTTTCGGAAGAAACGAACAGTTCTCACCAGCCGGAACCGGTGCTTACCTCTTTGACTTTGGTTCTGGAACAGATGGACTGGATCCGAAAGAGAAGTATGAGAAAATATTGGGTGGAAGAATTGCACCTTACCGTTTAGCATCTTCAGCTGTGCGTAATACACTTGGTCAAAATTCGTATGGCCCGGCATGGAACGGTTCTAGACAAGATGCAAGATTAAGTGACTTAGCCAGCGTTGAATTGGTACTTACATCAGATACCAGTAAATGGACACAGTGTGTGGTACTAGAATTGTGTGAAGATGCTGCACTTTCTGAAGGAGGTGCACGTAAAATGGATATGCGCAGACACCAATCAGTTGATAAGATGGGTAATACGGTTGCTGATCCAAATGATATTGGTCGTGGTTGGTTCCCCGGATATGCCATTAACATGGAAACAGGAGAGCGCCTCAACATTATGTTTGGTGAAGATTCTTACTTTGAAGCCGACAATGGTAAAGACATGATTTGGAATCCTACTTCCAGCTTCTTTAACGGGCAAACAGCCACTCCAATATACGGAGGTAAACACTTTATCTACGTGATGGGTAGTAAAGCTTTTGGTAGCTATACCGGGCCTATTTATGACGGAGGTTTAGGTTATCAGGCTATATTTAGGACATCAAACAATGCACCTGTAGATAATGAGAAACGTAAAATTTATTCTCAAGCCATGTGGGTAATGATGTCTTACTTGCAACCCGGATTTAAGCTTCTTAGTCCACAGCAGGGTATTATACCAAGTGATGTGAGAATATCGCTGAATGTTCAGAAACCTTATGCTAAGTTTAATCCAGATCCTTCTAATGCCACACCGTTAAATCAGGCTATGCCGGTTTACAAGTTCAACACAAATGACATTCAGGCTTCAGTAAGTGCCGAGTTGGGTAAGAAAGCACTGGATATGGTGAATATTGTTCCTAATCCTTATTACGGTTACTCCGCCTATGAGAGCAGCCAGTTAGATACCCGTGTTAAGTTTACTAACCTGCCTCCTAAATGCACCATCTCAATTTACACCCTTAACGGAGTGTTGGTTCGTAGAATTAAAAAGGACGACCCTACAACTACTGCTGTAGATTGGGATATTCGTAACCAGGCTAACGTGCCTATAGCGAGTGGTGTTTACATCATTCACGTGGATGCCGGTCCGCTTGGCGAAAAAATATTAAAATGGTTTGGCGTTATGCGTCAATATGACCTGGATTCATTCTAATACTTAACCTGAAAAATTAGCAAAATGAGAATCAGAAATATAGTTTGTACAGCAGCTTTAGTAGCTTCAGGCAGTATGGCTTTTGCCGGAAACCCTGATCGTGCCGGACAGGCAGGTGCAACAGAGTTGCTCATTAATCCCTGGGCACGTAGTTCAGGTATGGGTAGTTCCAATTCTGCCAACGTTAAAGGATTAGAATCGTTTCACCTCAACGTAGCCGGGCTCGCATTTACAGAGCAAACAGAATTGGTTTTTGCACGCACCAATTACCTCAAAGGAGCAGATATATCTATCAATAATTTTGGTTTCTCTCAGCGCATGGGCGAAGGAAGTGTACTTGCACTTTCGGTATTCTCTATGGACATGGGAGACATTATCAGAACCACAGTAGAGAACCCGGATGGTACATTGGGTACCTATTCTCCACAGTTCCTGAATGTGGCTTTGGGTTATGGCAAGAAGTTTTCTAATAACATCTATGCCGGTATATCAGCCCGTATTATTTCAGAAGCTATCACAGATGTGAAAGCACAGGGTCTTTGTCTTGATGCAGGTGTTCAGTACAAAACAACGCTCAGTTCAAAGAAGGAAAAACTGAAAGGTAAAGATTTGCACTTTGGCGTATCTCTGCGTAACATCGGTCCCGATATGAAATTTGAAGGAAGCGGATTAACAGTAAATACCCAGAATGTAGGAACAGGAATGGTGTCCAATACTGAGCAACGTTCAGCAACATTTAACCTGCCTTCCTTAGTAAATATTGGTGCAGCTTACGATTTCCGTTTAGATACTAAAGCTGATGTATACGTTCACCGCTTGACTACAGCGTTCAACTTTACTTCACACACTTTTCAGAATAACCAATATTCAGCCGGTATTGAATACGCATTCAAAAATATGGTGATGTTGCGCACAGGTTACGTGATGGAGAAAGACATGTACAGTAAAGAATTACGTAAAACGGCTTTCACAGGTTTTAATGCAGGTTTCGGAGTAGATATTCCGATTTCTAAAAACGGAACCAAATTCGGTATTGACTACTCTTACCGGGATACAGATCCGTTTGAAGGAGTTCATACTTTTGCTGCCCGTATAACCCTCGCACCCAAAAAGAATTAATCGTATATTTGTACACCATACAGGGAAACGTCTTGCTTGCAAGGCGTTTCTCTTTTTTATTTTATATCGTTAACATGGCAGAACAGATTTATTTAACCAAAGAAGGATTTGAGAAATTCAAGGCGGAACTCCATAATCTGAAGAAGGTAGAAATGCCCTACATCTCCCGCCAAATTGCAGAAGCTAGAGATAAGGGTGACCTTTCAGAAAACGCAGAATACCATGCAGCCAAAGAAGATCAAGGGCTTTTAGCAGCTCGCATTGCGCAAATGGAAAATCAACTCGCCAATATGCGTGTGATTGATGAGACCAAACTTGACAATAGCAAGGTGATGATTTTGAGTAAAGTGAAAGTTAAAAACCTCAAAACAAACACTGAGTTGGTTTACACCATGGTTTCAGAAAATGAAGCCGATTTGAAAACAGGCAAAATCTCCATTAAGTCACCAATTGGCGCTGCACTTATGGGCAAAGAACTGGGTAATGTGGTAGATGTGGTTGTACCTGCAGGCACCATTCAGTTGGAAATATTAAACATTAGTTTGTAAGATTATGGCCAGCATATTTTCGAAAATTATAGCAGGTGAGTTACCCTGCTACAAAATTGCTGAAACAGAAAATTACCTCGCGTTTCTGGATGTTTTTCCGTTAACTGAGGGTCATGTGCTGGTGATACCTAAAAAGGAAACCGACAATATTTTTGATATAGAAGAAGAAGAATTTGCCGGTTTGCATCTGTTTTCTAAAATTGTAGCAGCAGCAGTTAAGCAGGCTGTACCTTGCCGCAAAGTAGGAGTGGCTGTAATTGGTTTGGAAGTGCCGCACGCACACATTCATTTGGTACCTATTAATGAGGTGGGTGATATCAATTTTGCCAAACCGAAGCTGAAACCCACTGCGGAGGAACTTCAGGCTGTAGCCGAAAGAATCAGGTCTTTCCTCAAGTAAAATATCAGGTGTCTTTCCCGGTTTTCCTGATGCGTTCAGGATTCTGGTCAAGGAAAGATTTCCAACTGCCCGCTTTTTTAGCGGGCTTTTTTGTTTTAGTAACCGGTATTCTTTGTAGAAAGTGGCAATAGGCTGCGGCAAGTCCGTCTGTGGCATCTAAAAACTGGGGAGTTTCAGTAAAATTTAGTTGGTGTTGCAGCAATGAGGCTACCTGTTCTTTACTGGCCGCACCACTACCCGTAATAGATAATTTTATGCTTCGGGGAGCGTACTCAAAAATAGGTAAATCGCGGTACAGAGCGGCAGCCATAGCCACGCCCTGAGCCCTGCCCAACTTGAGCATGGATTGTACATTTTTGCCAAAGAAGGGGGCTTCCAAAGCCATCTCGTCAGGATGATAAGTATCAATAAGGTAGAGGCAGCGTTCGAAAATATGTTTCAGTTTTAACGCGTGATTATCGAGCTTGTCGAGTTTTACTATACCTAAACTAATCACCGAAACTTTTTTTCCGGTGCAGCCTATAATACCGTAACCCATAATGTTGGTACCGGGGTCGATGCCTAAAATTATTCTATCGTACTCGGCTGGTTGGGTGTTGTGCACAGGAATGTATTAACTTCACCAACGAAAATACTTCTATTTCGTTGAAAGAACAGCGCAAAAAAAGATTGCTTCAATTGCTTAAGGCGGCTATCGTCATATACACGTTTATTTATGTGTATTACAAGGCTTTTGTTGACTATGACATTGATCAGCTCATCAGAGAATACTCCGCTACGTTAGAGCATTTGTCGCCTGTGGCATTGGCTTTGGCTGTTGTTCTTTTTGTGCTCAACTGGGGCCTCGAAGCGCAAAAGTGGCGTTTTCTTATCGGTGCTCAGGAACGACTCTCCCTTTTGCAAGCCTACAAAGCTGTTTTTTCCGGCAGCACCATCAGCCTTATTACTCCTAACCGCATTGGCGAGTATGCCGGCAGGGTAATTCACTTGCAGCAAATGGATAAAATTAAAGCAGCCTTTACTACGGTAGTGGGCAGCTTTGCGCAACTGAGCATTACGGTTATGGTAGGCAGCATTTGTTTTGCTCTGCAGTTGGATTTGTTTATTCCGCAGCACAGTTTGGCTACACAAATGGTAGTTGTACTGTGTATACTCATTGTAGCAGGCACTATGCTTTTGTATTATAACATGTGGTTGCTCTCTGCACTCAGTCAGCGCTTCCCGTTGTTGAATAAAATTACCAGGTACTTTCACGTATTTGAGGAATACAACAGCAAAGCTTTAACTACCGTGTTGATTCTGTCACTTTTGCGCTATGCGGTTTTTACCCTGCAATACCTGTTGCTGTTGTATGCATTTAAGGCGAATGTATCCGCATTGGATGCCGTGCAGGTGGTAGCCATTATCTTTTTTGTACAGGCCGTTGTGCCCACGTTTACTTTAAGTGACTTGGGTATACGCGGAGCCAGTGCCTTGTACTTTTTCTCCTTCTTCACCAATAAACACCTGGCAATACTTTTATCAGCATATGGCTTGTGGGTCATTAATCTCATAGTGCCCGCGCTCTTGGGATTAATCTTAATATTGCGTTACCGAATTTTAGAGCACCGTAACAAATGATTTACATCCTTATATTTTTATCTGCTTTTTATGTGTCCATCATCCTGTACCACCTTATCGGATGGGAGCTGACTAAGGATATTCCTTTAACTGATACAGCAGGTAACATGCCCTTTTGTACCATCATTGTTCCGGTGCGTAATGAAGAAAAAAATATCTCCGCATGTTTGGATAGTTTGCTGGAACAAAACTATGCAGGCGATTACGAAGTAATTGTGGTAGATGATCATTCAACGGATGAAACCACCGCCATTGTGCAGCACCGCATAGGCAAGCTGTTTGTCAACGGTCACAGACACCTGAAGTTGTTACGTTTTGAAGGCGAGCAACAAATTGGTAAGTCTTACAAAAAACAAGCAATTACCAAAGCCATAGCAGCTGCAACAGGTGATATTATTTTAACTACAGACGGAGATTGTTCACGCGGGAATAACTGGCTTACTGTAATGGTGAGTACTATGGAGCAACAGCAATTACAATTGCTCTCAGGCCCTGTAGGGTTTAATCACAACAACCACTTTGAGGCATTGCAGGCTCTCGAGTTCTGGGGTCTTATTGGTATTGGCGGGGCAGCTATACGTATGGGCACACCAAATATGTGCAACGGGGCCAACATGGCCTACCGCAAAAAAGTATTTTATGAAGTAAACGGCTATGCCGGAAACGACCACCTGAGCTCTGGCGATGATGAATTTCTGATGCACAAAGTGTATGCGAAATATCCGGGCGGGGTAAAGTTTGTGAAGAACAAAGCGGCTGTGGTTACCACCCATGCCATGCCCGATACGGCCAGCTTGATGCAACAACGCAAACGCTGGGTATCCAAAAGCACCAGCTATCAGGCACGCATTATTACGGTGTTAATGTCGCTGGTGTATTTATATAATCTGAGCATTGTTTTTTGCGGAGTCTATGCCTGGTTTAACCCCGCTTACCTTACTTATTTTGCAGCCATGCTTTTTGCCAAAGCATTTACCGAAGCACTATTTTTGTACCGTGTGCTAAGGCAGTTTAATCAGCTAAAATTGTTGTGGTACATGTGGGTAGCTGAACCTTTGCATATACTCTATGTTTTGTACGTGGGCATTGCAGGCTTAAGTGGCAGTTATGAATGGAAAGGACGACAAGTAAAATGAATAAATTAAGCGAACTGGAATACGAGGTGTTGGGTGCTCTTTATTTTGTAGAGCCGTTTAACCACATATTAGCTGAGTGTAAAGCCACCGAACCGGTAGTGGCCGATGTGCTCAAATCACTTATACAACGCAAGTGGGTTACCCCCATGAAATTTGACGAACAACAACAGGAGTATGTACGCAGTTTTATTTACGACAGCGATAACATGCGCGCGTTTCATTACCTCATTACCAAAGACGGACTGATGGAGCATAATAGTAAGTAGGGTGTGTGAGAAAATTAATTTAGAATTTCTTTCTTCCCATACCTCACATCCAAAGCCGTGAGCATGCCGGCAAAGGCCCAGATGAGCACCAGTGTTTTATCGGAGTCGCTGTAGTTATTGAGGAAGCCGTGGGCGTAGTAGGTAATTAATCCTAATACAATGGCCCAGGCTAGTATGCGCACATTTTTCAGTCGGGAAAAATAAATGAGTTTCATGCCGGTGGCGGTAAACAGTATCACCAATAATAGTACCGTGAGCAATCCCGGAAAGCCTGTTTCAGCTAACGGATTCAGGTATTCGCTGTGGGCATTTCCACCGTCACCAAAATTGGTGCTGATAGGAGTGAGGTCTTTGGAATTCTGGTGGGGTGCATATTTAAAAATGTAGGTACCCGGTCCGTAACCAAACAGCGGTTTTTCTTCCCACATGCTCATGGCGGAGTGCCAGCGGTTAATACGTTCAAGATTGGAGTTATCGTTTGAAATATTACCTATGGATTGTACCTGTTGGTTAAAATTACTTCCACCACCTGAGGATTGTTTGTTGCGCGATAAAGCCACCGATAATTCATCCTGCAGCATCAAGTAGCCCAATCCGGCAACAGCTCCCACACTTAGTAACATCCACATGCGTACGCGTAAAAAGAACACCATGGCCATAACAGTAGCCGCAGCCAAACTTAACCAAGCCGCACGGGTAAATGAAAATAATATTCCGGTAATGAGTATAGTAACAAACAGGAAAGCCAGCAATCGGGACAAAGAGCGTTGTTGTAATATGCGTCCTTTAACGGCAAGCATCAATACAGCCGGAACCATAAAGGCCATGGTTGCAGCATAGACCCCGTGGTCTTTAAAAAACGGCCCCATTACATAAAACGAGGCATCGCGTTCAAAGCCTTCCTGTTGGTGGTTGTAGAGCGTGCTTATTACTGTAATGATAAGTGGTACGGTATAGAGCCAAAAGAAACGGGGAATGTTTTTCTTTTCAGAAAAAATGTAAAATCCGAAAAAATAAAATACACCGATATACCAGATACGTGAGGCGAAAAACTTAAACGATACCAAGGGCATGGTGCTGGTAAAACAGGTAAGTAGTAACCACGACAGGTACAAATAAATTCCCCAGCTGATGGGATGGGTGAGCAGGGCTTTGTTGAACTGTGCTTTGTATAGCGCATACAACATCAACCCACCGGCCATCAGTACAATTAAGGGTTCATTAAAGAAACTCAAACCCACATCCGCTTGTTCTGTAATGGTGTTTAATGAAACAGGGGTAAGAAATACAATGGCCCAGAAAAGTTGTACAGGGTGTTGAAAAAGCAACCAGATAATAAGCAAAGCAGCAGCCGGAGCAAACAAACTTAACCAGGCATATTCAGGTACTACTGCATACACCAGATGGTAGCATACTTGTGTAGCCAATATAAGTAACAACATCACCCAGGTAAATGGTGACGCTAGAACGGCACGTAAATTAAAATCGAGTTTATTTACTTTCATGCAACTGCTTCCTGAGGGGCAGGTACAATTGTTCGTACACCAGTAAAAGAATGAATGCAGTAACAAAAGTAGCTATTGTTGATACGGCTACAATGAGCCAGCGCACCGGCCATGAGCGGTCGCCCGGAGGCCAGGCTTTATTCACGCTGAAGTTAGAAGGCAATCCTGATTCTACGTTCACTTTCAATTGTTCGTATTTCTTGCGCAGGTCGGCCTGCTTTTGTGCTTCTTCTACCAGTATGCGGTTGTATTTGAAAAAATCGCCCGAGAGTGCACCTATTTTTTTGATGCGCTCATCCACCATGTTTATTGTGCGTGTGTCACCTTTGGTGGAAGCAATCACCATTTGTTCCATTAAACCTTTCACCTGTTCATCAGGTGCAATAATACCTTGTGCTCCCAAAGAGTTGAGCGAGTCTTTTACTTCTTCTATGTAAACGGCTTTTTGTGCGAGGTAAATTTCCATATCGCTCAGTGCCTTTTGAGCATATTTACGCAACATGTTGGTTTTTGCACTATCAGCATAGGCCACAATGGCATTGGCAATATCCGCAGCAAATTGCGGGTCTTTATCTGTAACAGTTACTTCAATGGCGGTATATTGGTTGCGTTTTATTTTTACATTGCCTTCGTATCTTTTGGCCAGTTTTAAATCGGCTCCTTTGCTGGAGGGATTAATTTCATAATGCTCCATCAGCTTGAATTGGTTGATGACAGAAGAGCGAACGTAGTCTGATTGCAGAATCTGCAAAAGTTGCTCAGCGTGTTCTTCCTGCCCGAAAGCCAGCGGGTCCATGTTGATGTCTTTGGAGGTAATTTCTGATAAGAAAGCGCCTGAGAATGATCCGTTGGAACTGGGAAATACAACTGCCTGAGATTGGTACTTGGAAGGTAACAATAAAGACGTAACAGCCGCTACAACGGCACCTGCCATACTGAAACCCAAAAGCGGCTTTCTCCAGCGGATTAAAAAATGCACAATATCCAGTAAATCAAATTTGTGCGATTTGTTGTTCAATGTCATCTTGAGAGTTAGTTTGGACAAAAATAGCTTTTTTAGCGCACTTTGCCCTTACCTAACGCGACAGGAAACGTTTAAGTATACTTGCCGCCTGCCGCAGGTCGAATATCCGCAGGGCAATAATGCCGGCCAGCATTACTACAGCAGGGAGCACGGTTTCATAGTTTTGGTGCAGGTTATTGTCATTTACCCACCAACCGGCAGTAGCCGCCAGTAAGCCGATAACAAGCAGGCGAATGAGGTAACCGTAATCATAAGGCAGCAGTTTTAACTGGTAGCTTTTAATGAGGTGCGAGCCTGCAATAAATGATTGTGTAATTAACCCCGAGAAAGCAGCTCCCAATGAACCAAACCGTGGAATAAAGTACAGATTCAACGCCACATTAAACAGCAAACCTGCTGCAGCAACTCTGTTCAGAAATTTTAAACTTTCATTGGCCGTAAGCAATGTGCCGTAGATGTACACCGTACCTATGGGCAAAAAGGTGAGCATCAGTAAAGCAAAAACGGGAGCACTTTGTGGCGCAATATGCGTGTTGAGCATTTGCATAATTTCCCGTTGGTAAACGCAGGCATAGACTGCTATGAGCATAGCCGGAAGTATCATTAAGGCATAACTGAATCGCACCAACGGAAGTAAAGCCTGTTTGTCTTTAAGTGCTTTTAAAAACAGGGGCAGTAAAAGCCCGGCAACTAAAATGGCCAGCATATTTATAGCATCGAGCAAGCGGTAAGCTGAGGCGTAAATACCGGCTTCAAAATTACTGTTGGGCAACAATAACCTGAGCATGGTTGTGTCAATGCGGGTATAGGCTACCATTAAAAAGGACAGTAGTGCGTAAGGATAACTTCGTTTAAAAATACTATACAGCAAAGGTTTGTTGAAATTGAGTTTTATCTTTTTGGCAAACGAACTCACGAATAAAAAACTTACCACCACTGTAATGATGTAGGCCAAAGTTTGTGCATAGATAAAGTACTCGATACTGAACGAACTGCGCAGCTCTCCCCACAAAAAGAAACTGCAAAAAACAATCACAATTAGCTTATCGAGAATGGAGAGCAGGGTGTCGGTTTTGAAGTAGTGCATGGCCGAAAGGTTGGTGCGCAGGTAAGTGATGTAATAGGCCAGCACCTGATTAACGCACAGCAGTAACAGCAGATACATTTCATACGAAGTGAAATTCCAAACAAACCCGAGTACCAGTGTAGTGGTGATGTACGCTATGGCCAGCAAAAATTTAATCACCAGAATGGCAGAGAGTTTTTTGTCAATCAACTGTGGGTGTCGGGCTATAATTTTACTGTTGTAATTGTTAATGCCCATGTCGAGCAGTATGCTCAATATAAACGAAAAGTTGAAGAGAATGGAGTAGTTTCCATAAGTTTCGGTACCCACTACATTTTGAACCGTGCGGTCAACGCCCAGTATCCAGAATGGTTTTACCAGCAGGTTGGCTACAATGATGAGCAGCAGGTTACTGAAGAATTTTTTAACCATGAGTAATTCCTGCGAAAGTTAGCAATACAAAAGCATATCACCATATCCATTCTTTTTAGTAATTTTACAGGCCGTGAGAATAGTCGTAAATACACGTTTTCTGTTGCAGAACAAGCTGGAGGGTATTGGTACGTTTACCCATGAAACCCTGCAACGTATGGTGAAGCAACACCCCGAGCACGAGTTTGTATTTATTTTCGATCGTTCTTTTGACGAGGAATATGTTTACGCCTCCAACGTAACTCCTGTAGTTGCTTACCCCCAGGCCCGTCATCCGTATTTGTACATTTTCTATTTTCAATACACCATACCTTACCTGTTACACAAGTACAAGGCGGATGTGTTTTTGTCGCCTGACGGTTATCTTACTTTACGTAGTGATGTGCCGCAGTTGCAGGTAATTCATGATTTGTCTTTTGAGCACTATCCGGAAGATATCAGTAAAGCAGGCAGTAATTACTACCGCAAATATTTTCCGTTGTTTGCCCGTAAGGCTGCCCGTATTGCCACTGTATCGCAATACAGCAAAAATGATATTGTGGAACGTTACGGCATTGAATCTGATAAAATTGATGTGGTGTACAATGGCGCTTCGTCCATTTTTGCTCCCGCTAAAGAAGATGTAAAACAGTTTGTACGAAGAAAGTTTGCGCATGAGCATGCTTACTTTATTTATGTAGGTGCCATACAACCGCGTAAAAACATCGTTAACCTATTTAAGGCTTTTGATGCATTTCGTGAAGCGCACAGCTCAGGTATAAAGTTGATTGTTGTTGGCCGCAAGGCATGGAAAACCCAAGCCATCGAAGAGGCTTATGAAAACATGCGCTTTAAAGACGATGTGGTATTTACCGGCAGGGTAAGCAATGAAGAGTTGGCTGCATTACTTTCAGGTGCTTTGGCCTTAACCTATGTGTCGTATTTTGAAGGATTTGGTATTCCTATTCTGGAAGCGATGTGTTGTGATGCACCGGTTATTTGTTCAGGCATTACTTCTATGCCTGAAGTGGGTGGAGCAGCAGCAGTGTTTGTAGATCCTTTTTCAGTGGAGAGTATAAAAGATGCTATGTTGCTGGTGGCTAAGAATCCTCAAAAAAGGGAATCTATGATTGCTGAAGGTCGCTTGCAGCGACAGAAATTCAGTTGGGAAAAAACTACCACAGGGTTATGGAGAGGAATTGAATTACTTCTTGAGCGTTGAGTTAACGTCTTTGAGTAAATAGGTTTTTTCTACAATCAACCTGATCATATCATCCAGTCGTTTTAGTTCAGATTCAATACTCAACTTCACCTCTTGTTCTTCCTTCTCTGACAGCGGAAAATTAAGCAGTTCACATAAACCCATTAAATTGGAAACAGGATGCCGCAACTGGTGCGAGCTTATCCAGGCAATTTCTGACAGGTGTTTGTTGCTTTCATTCACCAGTTCTTCTGAGTGCTTCCGTTCAGTTATATCAGATTGTATGATTACCAGTTTACTGATGATGCCTTCGTTGGTAGTAATGGGTATAACAAAACACTCGGTCCAATATTTTGTACCCTCTTTTTTAATGTTGTATAATTCTCCCTTCCACACTTCACCCTTACTCATGCACTGCCACATTTGCGTGTTAAACCCGTTGTCTCGTAAACCCGTTGCCACTTCAGTAAACAGCTTCCCTATTTTTGCAGCATAGGTGTGTTGAGAGAGTTTTTCCAGATTGGAATTCATGAATTCAATTTTGCCCTCGTGGTTTGCGATAATAAGCAAGGCTGAACTGCTGATGGCATTTTTAAATTCGCTCAACTCTTTCACCAGTTCGCCCACTTTTTGTTCCGCTTTTAATTGCGTGGAAATTTCTCGCGGAAGTACCAGAATGCACGCGCGCTTATTGAAAGTTACGTGGTGGTAGGTTACATGAATGTGTAACAACTCTCCGCTTTTTTTGATGTGGCGCCAGTGCCCAGCATCTACAAACCCGCTGGTATGTTTCCTTACTGCACGCTCCAGCAAAGAGACATCTTCATGCGGGCGTATATCTCGCAGGTTGAGTGTCAAAAACTCCTCACGTGTGTAGCCGTATTGTCGGGTGCAGGCATCGTTTACGGCAACAAATTTTAATGAATCAAGGTCTACAATGTAAATAGGGAAGGGGCTGCCTTCAAAAAGTTTTTGATAGTTTTCGAGTGAACTACGCAATTTTTTCTCGTGGTAATCAGAAAGAAAAAAAATAAGTACTGAGGTAGCTGTGATAAAAAAAAGCCCCTTGGCTACAGATAAAGGCATTATGTCATTGATGCCTTGCTGTTGCTGTAGTTCATGCAAAAGATTATCACTGAAGAGAATCCAAAAAACAGAGCATAGGAAATAAATGAAAGCGATGGAAAACGGAGTAAGACGCATGGTTTTCAGATTAGACATGTAAAAATACATACTAATCCGGTTATTCCAAGCTATGTAATTTATCCAGGTATTCTGGCCATGTATTTTTCCATGTCCACAATCTGAGATTTAATCTCAGGGCTTTTAGGTTTTAATGCTTTAGCTTTTTTAAAGTACTCTTTACCTAACCTGTTCTGTCTGCGGTTAATTTCTAATGAACTTAGTTGCAGGTAAGCAGCAGCCAGGTTATCATCATCAGGCAAACCTTTGCTTACCGCTTCTTTCAAATTAATGCGGGCGTTTTTGTGGTCACCTTTCTGCATGGCAATCATACCCAGTTGCAGGTACTGCACACCTTCCTGCTCTTTGAGCATGGAGCTGTTGGTTTGCAAACTTTTTCTGATATTTTCTTCTGCTTTGTCCAAATCTTTTCCGGCAAAAGCAAGGTTGGATTGCAACATGTAAAAACTCTGACGAATGGGTTTGAACAACAGATTAGGGTACTTAATCATGTTCACATACCGGATAGCCAAATCAGGGTCATCATCTTCAATGGCCATTTGCACTAAGCGCATCGTTCCTAAAACAAAGTGCAGGGCAATAAATACAACGGCCACCAAATAAATGAGGAGGGCGCTCCAGAAACCTTCACTAACATTCACCCATATTCCTAAAGGAATAAGTACGATACCAATATAGAGGCGATAAAGAATGAACCACTTTAACAATTTCATGTGCGTGTGAATTTTGAGGGGCAAAGATATGGAAATTAAACGGATAGGCTATTTCTTTTTAAGATACCTCACAGCTATTCCTGTATATACTTCAGCTTGAAATTTTTCATGCTCACTGTCAGCAAACAGCACGCCATATTCTTCTTCCTTTTGTGTTTTTCGGATTTGAATAATGGCATGTGACTTTAAGGTAACTGCTTCTTTTTTCATAGCAAGAAGTAACTCTTCCATTGTTGAATACTTGCCGCCAACAGATTCCATATAAGCTACCTGAATGTACGGTCGATCTGGTTTTAGCTCACCAAAATAAAGTTCTATTTCAGAAGTGGAATATACTGTTGTATCTGTTTCCAAATCATTTTTGCCGCCTGTTGGGTAAGATTTTATATAAGACTTATTACCTATCAGGCAACCGCTTAATGTGATGGCAATAAGGAACAGGAGTTTTGCATATGTTTTCATATAAACAATTACGCAACATTCCTGCCATTTAGCTTTAGTATTTACTTCTTATTTGATGGCACTAATGCCCGGCAGTTCTTTACCTTCAAAATATTCCAGCAGGGCACCACCTCCGGTACTTACATAACTCACTTTGCTTTCATAGCCAAATTTACTGATGGCTGCGGCTGAGTCTCCCCCGCCAATCAGGCTGAAGGCACCGTTTTGAGTCGCCTCTACTACGGCATCTGCTACGGCTTTGGTGCCGGCTTCAAAGTTGCTCATTTCAAACACACCCATCGGGCCGTTCCATAAAATGGTTTTGGAGTTGCGCAATACCTCAACGTATGTTTTAATTGCATCGGGACCTATGTCTAGGCCCATCCATCCGTCAGGTATGGCGTTGCTGGCGGTGGTGTTGGTTTGTGCTTCGTTGGCAAACTGGTCGGCAATTTTTGAATCTACCGGCAAATATAACTTTACCCCTTTGGCCTTGGCTTTTTCAATTAACTCGAGGGTAAGTGCCATGCGGTCATCTTCGCACAGGGAGTTGCCAATGGTGCCGCCCTGAGCTTTCATGAACGTGTACGACATGCCTCCGCCAATCAAAATATTATCGGCAATGTTGAGCAGGTTTTCAATGATGAGTAACTTATCGGAAACTTTCGCGCCACCCACAATAGCCGTAAACGGACGTTCAGCATTTTTCATCACCTTTTCGGCATTGGCTACTTCTTGGGCCATTACATAACCAAAACATTTGGCCTCAGGGAAAAATTTCGCAATCACAGCAGTAGAGGCGTGAGCGCGGTGGGCAGTTCCAAAAGCATCGTGCACATAAACATCCCCGTATTTAGAAAGTTTTTCAGCAAAAGCTTCATCTCCTTTTTCTTCTTCTTTGTAAAAACGCAGGTTCTCTAGTAACAATACTTCACCCGGTTTTAGTGATGCGGCCAATTCAGCAGCATCTGCACCCAAACAATCGGTAGCAAACTTTACGTTTACGCCCAATAACTCAGACGTACGTTGTACGGCATGTTTCAGGGAATGTTTTTCGTAATCTACGGTTCCGTCTTCTTTTAGTTTTTTCAAAGGACGGCCCAAGTGCGACATCAGAACGCAGCTTCCTCCGTCATTCAATATTTTTTTAAGCGTGGGTAAGGTGGCCCGTATACGCGAATCGTCAGTTATGTCTAAGGTTTTTTTATCTAAGGGTACGTTAAAATCTACACGTACCAAGGCGCGTTTGCCCGCAAAGTTGATGCTGTCTACTGTTTTCATGGGCGCAAAGGTAAATATTTACACCTATTGCTTGCAAAGTTTACCTCTTTCTACCCGGCCGTCAGGGAAACTGATGATGTACGTATACATTCCTGCTGCCAAGGAGACTAAATCAATTTCACTTTCTTGGTGGTGAATTTTCTTTTCGTATACCCGTTTTCCGGTGGTAGTAAAAAAGATGATGTTAAGTTCCGATGGCCAATTGCCTGTAGTGGTCAGTGTTAAATAACGTTCAACCGGGTTGGGGTAGAGGTTAACAGACTTTGAGCTCACCTCTTTTACCGAAACTAAGTTTCGCAGCTTATCCCAATCTTCTGCATTGCCCCAACTGAAACCACCGCGATTGAAATAATAGGGCAAACGATATTCAGCACCACCGGTCATAAATGGAGTTACATAATACCCCCCTCCCATAAACTCAATATAATAAGCATGTGAATTAGGGAAATCGGTATAAATTGGCCATATGCGTTTTTCATAATCGTAATTAAAACTTCCCAACCAGTATTTCGCTCGTATGGTAGGTGGCAAATTAAAGTAATACAAATAATTTGTGTGATACAAAATATAAGTGCTTGTTGTTAGCGGTTTTGCTGCGATTTCGTAGTCAAGAAAATTGAGAAATTCATACTTGTCCAGATGTATGGAGTCTGTTTTTATCCCGTTCGAGTAAAGCGTATCGTACCTTTGAAGGCTACTTATATAGCGCACGTGAATTGTTTCAAATGAATCTTTGAGTATAATTATCCTCTCGTTTGTATTTTCAGTTCGTTCAATGCATTTCAGGCGGGTGTGTTTGGTTGAAAATAGGTAAGGAGGGCCATTTAATTCAAGATTATTTCGGATTATACGCAAGTCTCCCGGCTGTATATCGAATACCTGTTTTGCGGTTAGGTCGGTCCAGTTGGTTTCAGGATTGGTAAAACCGGTGAGGGTGTAAATACCTGCTGTATCCGGGGTGATAAACTTTATGATGTCAAGTAAACCGTAATGTTTACTCACGCGTAATTGTACATTATTTAACCAGTGAGTTACGGTATTGTCTGAACTGTCAGCAGCCGTAAAGCGTATAAATTTGACCGAGTCGGTGATGTTAAGGAACGTCACATTCATCATCGTATCAACGCGCGCTGTTATATATCCATTTTGAGGCAAATCATAACATCTCCAACTGTATCCTGTTGTGCCTTGGGTTTCGATTGTGAAAGCCTTTCCGTTACGTGTGGTGAAGGAGAAATGATCTGTGTTATTTTGCTCTATGTACTCACCCGTCCAGTTGGTTGAATCCAGAAAAAAGTACTGATAAGGGAGTGAAGAGCCCGCTCCTCCCCTCAGTCTGAAATAATTCCAATACCTGGTGTAGTTTGTACCTGTTTCAGTTGAGTCGATTTTCAGGTATAGTTTTGTGTTTCCTGATGCGTAACAAAAAGTGCGTCCTTTTTGTATTATCTGCCAGGGAGCCCATTGAGCTTGTAGAGGCATTGTTTGCAGCATAACAAAAAGCAAGAGCAATAACGTTTTCATAACTTTTGTTTTTTTAACTTATACAAAGTAAAAACAATTTTGGTGAGAAATGTAAGGGTTTAATTGTAAGTGTGCGCGGAAAGCGGATATTTGCACATCATGAAACAGCACTATATTTTATTTGTACTTATGTCTGTTCTCCTTTTCGCCTGTGGCAAGAAGCAGGAAGAAAAACTTTGTAAAAAATGGATAGTTTACAAAGTGGATTTCGAGAATATTGATAAAGATACCGTGGGGCAAGATCCTTTGCAAACGGGCATGGAAGATGTGTTTAAGGAGTTGATGAGTAACATGCTCAGCAATACGGAATACACGTTTAATGAAGACGGTTCTTACGATGTACTTTATGGTACCAACAAAAATAAAGGCACTTGGAAACTGGAAGATAGCGGCAACACCCTCATCATGACTAAGCCGGATAAAGACAAAAAACAGCAACCCAAACCGGCCATTATTGAACGTTTGGATGATACGTCTATGGTGTTGATGATGAAAGCCGACCAATCCAGCTACAACGTAAGGTTGCTGATGAAAGAAGTAAAGGGCGAGACAGCACACTGATGGCTTCGTTCAACTGGTTCAAAGTATATGATTTTGAGGAAGACGGTGCAGATATACATCCGCTTAACACCGTGCGCACCATTGATGTGAAAGGTAAGTTGATTTGTCTGGCTCATATTGCCACAGGATATTATGCCGTGGACGACCGTTGTCCGCATGCCGCAGGTGGAAGATTAGGACGGGGAAAGTGTGATGAAGAAGGCAGAGTAGTGTGCCCTGTTCACCGTTACAAATATGATTTAACAACAGGCAGAGGAGCACAGGGAGATTACGTGGAAACGTATCCGGTGGAAGTGCGCAATAACGGAGTGTACATTGGTATGCCGCGCAAAAGCTGGTGGCCGTTTTGATGGTTGAGTTTTATGCCACTGATTTAGCTCCGCTGAACTAACGGTTTTTAGATTTTTCAATCAATTGGATGGCTTTAGACTAACAAATACCCGCGTTGCGAAAAGCTGCTATTAGCACCGGCTGTCATGTCTTTATTATTACTGATTTCGTTTGTTTTAATTTGAATAACTTGTTCCTCTTGATACTGATTCGAACTGTTTGAGATTTTATTTGTTTGATGTTTAGTTTATCTTTATGTATCTTGATTATTTCTCTATCAAATTGTAGTTCCATGTATAAGTGACAAGAATTGTGTTTAATCAGTTCTAATGAATCATGTCTGTGAAAGAATACAACTAATGAATCACTTTTCTTTTTGAACTGTATTATTTCAGAGTGCATAAATGGAAGGTAGCGGCCTAAAGAATCAATGTTGACTATTTCAAAGCTTATTTTTCCACTAACGGTAGTGTCAATATTCTTGATAATAGCTGAATTGTATAACTGATTTGTATTTTGAGTGCAGAAATTTATATCTGTGCCTTTAATAGGTTTTTCTCTGTCCATATTAACTATTGCAGAGCCATCTTTTCCTACTTTGATAAAATAGCTAGCAGTACATGATGTTAACATGCAAAGACTAATCAATACTACAATAAGGCGGCTCATATACAATTGGGCCAACTACTCTATATCCGTACTCAGTTTGTAGCGGCAAATACGTCCGTTGCCTTTATCTGCCACGTACACCATGCGTTTAAAATAGCATACTCCGCTGGGGTCTTTAAATTGAAAAGGTCCGCTGCCGTTGCCACCAAAAGAGGCAATAATTTGTTTGCGGTCGCTGTAAGTGGCAGGTGCATTCACGCCTTCGTAGCCGCGGTTGGTAAATTGATAGAAAGAATCCGTTCCGCTATCTACTACAAAACGGTATTGCAATTGATCGGGTGCTACAAACACATCTTCCGGACTTTTAAATCTTCCGGGTTGGTACAGGAAACGTTTGGCTTTGGTAGTATCAAAATCCAGTAACTCCGATGACTCGGCAAAGGATGGTCCTAACTCTGGGTCTACTACATAACGCAAGGCCAGCACCCTGAACTCTAAAGGTGTAGCAGTGCTGTTTAACGTTACTACAAAATTGCGCGATTCACTCATGCCGAAAATACGCTGCGGAGGTGCGGCCAATGTAGCAATGGAAGAAATACCTACAGATGATTTTAAGCCGGAGGATACAGGATTTAAACCTGCAGCATAATCAATGTTTTTTCCGGCTGCATCAAAAATCAAAACCGCATTATCAGGTCGTGCAGAGGATGAAAAATCATTGCGTGGTCCTGTGCGACTCACATAGAGTGTATTGTCATGCAAAGTAGCCAGGCCGGTAAATTGTACCAGTTCATCTTCTGCTCCGCGAAACGGAGTGGTGAGGCGGCTTTCATCACAATCGGGGTGAATGAGTGTATCAATAATGCTGTAAGTTCGGGTGCCTGTATTTACCAAATGATATACTGCCGGAAGATTTAAGGTATTGCCTCCGCGAACCACCGTTACACGTCCGGCAATGTAAGTGTGCAGTCGTCTGTCTTGTACTACATCCGTTGCTCCGGGAATCGGGATAATGGTGTAGCGCGTACCTTTTTGATCGAGCACGTTTACTCCGTTATCATCCACCACATAAATCATTTCATCGTAACCCACGCAAATGTCTACAGGGTTAATGAATCCCTGGAAGAAAGGAAGCACAGGAACATACCCCACACTTTGCGGAACCAGGTTGGGGTCAATGGCGCCTTGGTCAAAAATGTCGTCAACGGTATCGTCTTTTTTACTGCCCAATAAAAATTCACACGATTGCAACGTGATGGCAGCAGAAAGTAAAAGTAATAAAGGAAATTTACGCAACATCATTTAATGGTTACTGATAAAGTGAGACGATGTAAGTTGCCCAGTACATTCTTGTGCACAAAGCCATAGTCAAATCCCAGCTGGCCATATCTTCTGCGCAATTTTACTCCCATGCCGGCTGAAGGCGAGGTGCGTTCATCCTGCCCGAATTCATAACCACTTCTCAGGGCCAGAAAATTTTTGTAGAGATATTCAGCACCTAATGCGATGGATTCATTGTTATCGGTAGGGTGATTGAGTTGTAAAGCTCCTGTGACGGCATGTTGATTTTTACGCCAGATGTCGGAGCAGATACCTAAACGGAACACTGCGGGAACAGTAACATCTTCAAATGTGTTGTCTTTTTTGGTAGTGGTGAAATCAAGTAATTCCACTTCGCCCTTCGGTTGTACACTAAAACCAAAATTACTCATGGCCACAGCAAAACGGGTATTGCGAAAGCCTACATTGTATTGAAAGCCTAAATCAAACAATACGTTGTTGGTGGCTACATTTGGCAAACCTTCATGAGCAAATTTTCCGTTTATACCCAAGCTGAAACTTTCCGTGAGTTGTTGGGCGTAAGTCAAACCGATAAGGTAGTTGCTCATGGTAAAAGTACGTCCGGTTCCCAGCGGTTGAAACTCGGTAGTTTCTTCCATCTCACCGTAATCCATGGCCAGCAACTGAACACCTAAAAAAGATTGTGAGCCTGTTTTGAACACCGCACCGGCATAGTTGATTTTAGTATCGGCAAAATAGCGGGTGTGGGCTACCTGAAAACTAACGCGGCCTGTATCTACCCGTGTAATTCCGGCAGGGTTCCAAAACATGGCCGAGGCATCTCTGACGGAGGCAATCACTGCGCCCGACATACCGCCAGAACGGGCATCCACGGGTATTTTCAAAAACTGCATACCCGTTGTGGCCGTGCGGGAATCACCGAAAGAGGGCAATACCTGCGCTTGCAACAAGTGTGCTGTGAAACAAAAGAATAGGATAAATGAGGCTACCCGCATAAAGTGTTGCAAAATACTAATTCGCTACCTAATTCACTTCAACGGAATGTTAAATTATGTGCTTTGCAGTACTGATTTGATAATCTGCATTTTTCGTTCGGTTTCCAGCCACTCGGCAGTGGGGTTGGAGAGGGCCGTAATACCGGCTCCCGCGAAGAGAATGGCGGTATTGCCGCTTACCTGCATGCACCTCAGGTTCACAAATAAATCAAAATCCTGTGCTGAGGTAACCGGTCCCAGGTAACCACTATAGTAATTACGTTCACCGGGTTCATGTTGCATAATCCAATCCATGGCGGCTTCTTTGGGCAAACCTCCAACTGCAGGTGTGGGGTGAAGTTGTTGTAAAAGCGGTAGTAGTTGTTGTGCTGAAAATAGTTCAGGCAGTTGTGCATCAATATAATTTACCAGATGTTGCAAATTGTTGCCTGCATGCAATTCCTTTAACGGAGCAATCCGGGGCTCAAGTGAAGCAGAGATGAAGCACGCTTCAATAAATTCAGTTACCCAATGTTGTTCGTCCAGTTCTTTATCGGTCCATTCTTGTTGTGCATTGCGTGTGCCTGCTAATGCCATTGATTGCAGGGTATTGTTTTTGGCAGAAAGCAATCTTTCAGGTGTTGCGCCCATCCACAAACCACAGGTAGGGTGATACACCAGCGATACAAAAGCAGCCGGATATTTTTCACACAACTGAACAAAAGTTGGCAGTGCTGAAAAATCAGTGAGTGCAACAGAGGTATTTCTTGCTGCCACAGTTTTGTGCATCATTCCTGATTGAATAGTGGCAACACTTTGCGCTACGTACCTTTCATATTCAGCCTGCTGCAATTGAACCGTTGCTGTTGCAGTGGAAGGAACCTCCAAGCTGCTGAGGAGGAGTTCTTGTGTTGTTGTATGTGTTAATTCTCCGCGTATAAAAACCTGTGGTAAGGCAGAATGAAACGGGTTAATCACAAAGCCGGCATCGTTGCCATTCCACGCGCTGTGTTGTGCCTGATGTGTGTAACAGAATTGAACCTCATCTGTGTGGGGCAGTCGCCATACGGCCACCGCGCTATCTGCTGCAATGTGTGCAGGGAAATTACCCATTAGCGGGGCGGTCAATTACGGCCATAGTTAGCCGGCTGATGCAAACAAGGTTCTCGCTTTCGTCAGTTATTTTGATTTCCCACACCTGTGTTTTTTTGCCCACATGAATAGGCTTTGCAGTACCAAATACATAACCGTTCATGGCAGGGCGCAAGTGATTAGCGTTAATATCCAAGCCCAGTGCCACATATTTTTCGCGGTCAATCACTAAGTTGGCGGCCATGCTGCCCACTGTTTCAGCCAATACACAGGAGGCTCCACCGTTCAGCATTTTTAAAGGCTGATGTGTGCGGTGGTCAACGGGCATGCGGGCGGTAAGGAAATCTTCACCTGAACGGATAAATTCAATTCCGATGTATTCCGACATGGTATTGCGGCATCTTTCATTGAGCGCGTCCATGCTTACCGAAGTATCTATACGAGGTAACGACATTTGTTTACTTTTGTGCAAAAGTATAACAAACAAAGGAGAACATTGATTTGAGCACCAAGAAGCTGTTTATTGTTCGCCATGGCGAAACAGATTTTAATAAACTAGGTATAGTACAAGGAAGCGGTGTGGATAGTCCGCTAAACGAAACGGGATTGGAACAGGCCCGCATGTTCTATGAGTTTTATGCGCACGTGCCTTTTGATAAAGTATACATATCGGCATTGCAGCGCACCAAACAAAGTGTGCAACATTTTTTGAATGCACAGTTTCCGCATGAGGTATTGCCCGAGCTGAATGAAATAAGTTGGGGTATTTATGAGGGGCAGCAAAGTAGTGTAGATTGGAAAGCTGATTACTGGCAAATGATTAAACACTGGAACGATGGCGTGTACGATGTATGCGTACCCGGTGGTGAAACACCTGTGCAGTTGCAGGTAAGGCAAAAAAAAGCACTGCAACATATCATGAGCAAGGAAGAGGAGCAACTCATTTTAATTTGCATGCACGGGAGGGCCATGAAAAGTTTTTTGTGTCTGCTGCTCGAAAAGGAATTAAGGTACATGGAGGATTTCCCTCACACCAACCTTTGCCTGTATGAGTTGGAATATGCCAATGGAAAGTTTAACCTCATACGGGAAAATGATACCGTGCATTTAGGAGGATAACAAAGTAAAGTAAACTTCCATCTGATACGATGAAGTTTGACGCTTGTGAAAAATGTACTGCTCTATTTTTTTATCATCCATCTTCCACCCAAATAGGCCATAGGGAGGTAAGCAGCTACAAGATCCAGTATATTGAACCACACTGGAGCTGAAAGTATCAACACGTTGGCAATACCGGCCATCAAAAAGAGTACACCCACCACCATGGCCATTTTCATTTTGTTGTTTGCTGCAATAACAACAGCAATCATAGCTCCGGTGAGTGTGCCCATCGCATGAGCAAGAAAGGGCATAATAAAATGTTTGGGTTCAAACAGGTGCATGGCTGCTTTGAGTCCTTCTTCAGTGGTAACATCTGCTCCGGCTGGCGGAGGAATAATGGAGCCGCTTATCATAATCAGGCTCCCGTTCACCAAGCTGCCAATAACTGCTCCGGCAATTACGGCCAATATGTTTCTTATAACAGGATGCATATGAAGTTGGTTTAAGTGTAAATCAAAAGTACATAGCCGCTGTAAAATTTCCTAAAAAAATTAATGCTTAATTAAGGTTTTTACAACCCGAATTTTACGTAGTGTATCGGCATGCCTTTGCCACGAAACAACATTTCGTAATAGGTGCGAATACTCAACACGTCATCCAGTAGCAGAGAGTTATCCAGGTCATCGGTATGGGCAACAAGGCGTAAATTTTTCTCCTCAATTACCTGCAGTGTAAACTCGTACAACATGCGGTTATCGGTTTTTAAATTTACAAATCCATCGGGTGCTAAAAACTTTTTGTACCTGTCAACAAACTGGTGACTGGTTAAGCGCTTTTTTGTTTTTGGTTTATTGGGTTGAGGGTCGGGGAACGTAATCCATATTTCCTGCACTTCACCCGGCACAAAATATTCAGGTATCTGTTCAATTTGTGTGCGCAAAAATTTGGCATTGTGCAGCTCAGTTTCCAAAGCTGCTTTTGCTCCGCACCACATGCGGTTGCCTTTAATATCGACACCAATAAAGTTTTTTTCAGGGAAACGTTGAGCCTGCCCTATGGTGTATTCGCCTTTGCCGCAACCCAACTCCAGCACAATGGGATGGTTGTTTTTAAACACGTCTTTGTGCCAGGTGCCCTGTATGTTTTGGGGAAATTCAAACGTGTTGGGGAAAGTATGCAGCTCGGCAAATCGAGCCAGTTTATTCTGGGGCATTTTTTATTTCTTCACTACTTCTTTACAAAATACCTGCATCATAGGGCCGCTGATAACGCTGGTTAAAATGGCCATTACAACTAAGGCTACAAATAATTTATCGTTAATAATTCCTGCTTCGAGAGCCAGTAAACCCAAAATGATTTCCATGGCACCACGGGCATTCATTCCAAAACCAATGGCCATTGATTCACTGTTGTTCAATCCGCTTAAACGTGCACCCATCCAGGCACCGCCAATTTTGGATATCATAGCCAATGCAGTAACTACCGCTACCAGTTCAATGCTGAAGTTGCTGACAAAGTTGATGCGCAAACCAATGGAAACAAAAAACAGGGGAGCAAAAATATTGGTAATAAATTGTTGAATAATTTCACGTTCCTGTTCTTTCAAATTGACTGAATCGCCAAATGCCATACCTACAATGAATGCTCCGAATACACCATGAATGCCTATGTACTCAGTTAATGCAGCACCTAAAAAGCACAAGCTTAATCCGATGGATAGTATGCCACCCGGCCACGAGAAGTTTTTTTGTATCCAGGGCAATGCTTTATCAATAAGGTATTTGCCCACAGTGAGTAAAATAACGGCATAACTGATGGTGAACAATATGGTGTAGGTGAGGCTGTGTTCTGAGTTGCCTTCGTTCATCAAACCAAGTACTAAAGAGAATATGAGCCAACCGATTAAATCATTCAACATGGCTGAAGAAATCACAATCATACCTATGCGCGTTTTAAGTAACTTCAAATCCATCAGTATGCGGGCAATAACCGGCAAGGCTGTTATGGAAAGAGCTGTACCCAAAAACAAGCTGAACACTAATAAATGGTTGCTGTCATCAAGTCCGAAAAAGTCACCTGCATAATAGGCCGCAAAAAAACCTATAGCGAATGGAATGGCTAGGCTGAATATACTGGTGAGGCCTGCTGCTTTACCTTGTTTTAAAATAAGCGGAAGTTCCAGTTCCAGTCCGGCTACAAACAGCAGCATGATTACCGACATCTGTGTAATGCCGTTCAAGGCCAATGTTGCTCCACCTGCTGATGGGAAAATAAATTGGAGTGATTCAGGGAAAAGCTGTCCGAATAAACTTGGTCCTAATACAATGCCCGCCAATATTTCGCCAACTACCAAAGGGATTCCAAACTTACGCAGTAACTCACCCAGCAATCTTGCTGATAACAACATTACCCCCAAAGAGAGGATAAGTGTGATGAGTTCCTGATGCGAAAGTTTGCTCATTTATCAGTTGAGATTTTCGTGGTGAACAATTAATACACTGCAAGGTAAATTTGCGAGCACATGCTCTATATCGTGTGTAAACAAACGGTCCAGCAGGTTTAGTTTTTTATCGGGCGAACTGAGAACCAGTAAATCTGCCTCATGCTCGCGGGCATAGTTGCTGATAGCAAAACCGGGTTTGCCTTCCAGGTGGTGCCTTTCAATTTTTAATGAACCGCAATCGGTACATGAGAGTATCTCGTCTAATTTTTCTTTGTCTTCGCTAATAAATTCCTGCTTTATCTGGTCCACCTCATCGGCTGTTTTATTCTCAGAAGAAAGCCGTGCGATGTTATGGTATTCTGACTCCTGAATAATGTCCACCTTGTTGGCTTTTTCCAGTTTAGCCAGATGCATGGCCAGGGCAATAGTATCAGCCGTATGGGAGCATTCACCACCACTTACCACTATGTTGCGAAAGGGGTGGGGCTCAGTTGATGGTTCAGTAAGCATCAACACGGAACACTGTGCTTTCCGGCTCAATTGCCTGGCTATAGAACCCATGTAATATTGCAGCAAGCCTTCTTTTTCCAGTGCACCGGTAATCAACAAATCAGTGTGGTGCTCTTTACAGGTTTCCAGAATGGTGTCAACTGTTTCACCTTCTTGCCACAGCACCGTACAGTTTTGTTTAGTAAGGTTAAATCGTTGCAACAGTTGCTGTAGTTCTTGTTCATTGCCGGCAGTATAATCACCCACATGAATAAGGTAAAGATGCGATTGAAAAAGCGTGTTTAGGCGGGCGGCCTCTGCAAGATTTGCTTCAAGTCTGGGTGAAAAAGCAAGGGCCAGCGCTATTCTGTTTATTTGCATGCCGCAAAAATAGCTGATTATGCATCATTTAAACAGGTAGTTTGCAAGTGTTTGATAACAAGGGCTTTTGTGTAATAGCTGTATTCCTCAGCATATTTTAGTAAACTTGCGGCTTGTTTTTTACTCATGATTAAGAAAGAAATTCTGCTGGAAGCCTACGCGCACATGTGTGATGCCTTTTACATGGCAGAAATATACGAGGCGAACAGGCCCATAACCAAGTACGTTCACTCCACCTCCCGCGGGCACGAGGCCATTCAACTGGCTGCCGGTATGCAACTGTTGGAGTGCGATTATGCTGCTCCGTATTACCGTGATGAAAGTATGTTGCTGGGCATGGGCATGAGTCCGTATGAGCTGATGTTACAATTGCTGGCCAAGGCAGATGATCCTTTCTCAGGCGGAAGAACATATTATTCTCATCCTTCATTAAACCGTGAAGGTTTTCCTAAAATGCCGCACCAAAGCAGTGCCACGGGTATGCAGGTAATTCCGGCTACGGGCATGGCACATGGTTTAGCATACATGGAATCGCAGGGTTTGCTTACAGATAAACGCAATCCTATTTCATTGTGTTCTTTGGGCGATGGTTCCGTAACGGAAGGTGAAGTGGCTGAAGCCTGGCAGATGGCGGTGCTCAAAGAGTTGCCGGTGTTGTACCTTGTTCAGGATAACAACTGGGGCATTTCAGCCAACAGTGCAGAGATGCGTGCTATGGATGCTTACGAATACGCAGCCGGTTTTAAAGGCATGAAACGCATGCGGGTGGACGGGGCAGATTTTGTGGAATCATGGAAAGCGATGGAAGAAGCCATTGCCTATGTGCGCGAAAAACGCAAACCACTTTTGTTGCACGCGAAAGTGCCGTTGTTGGGCCATCACACTTCAGGCGTAAGAAAAGAATGGTACCGTACAGATGCTGATTTGGCCCTCTCTGCTTTGGAAGATCCGCGTCCGCGATTAAGAAAAGAATTAAAGAACATTGGTGTTCCTGAAAACGAACTGGCCGACATAGAAAACAATGCCCGTGATAAAATAGCCCAGCATTTTAAAATGGCTTGCGAGGCCGAGAATCCGGCACCTGAAACTTTAACACTGCACGAGTTTGCTCCCACACCGGTTACTGAAGAAACCGGGGAGCGTTCACCCGCGGGTGCTGAGCCCATCATTATGGTGGATGCTGCTTTGCATGCGGTGGATGAACTGATGAAAAAACATCCCGAGTGTTTGCTGTACGGACAAGACGTAGGTGCACGTTTGGGTGGTGTGTTTCGTGAAGCGGCTACACTGGCTAAAAAGTATGGCGACAACCGCGTGTTCAATACACCCATTCAGGAGGCATACATTGTAGGTTCAACAGCGGGCATGAGTGCCGTTGGTGCCAAACCCATTGTAGAAATTCAATTTGCTGATTACATCTGGACAGGTGTGAACCAATTGGTGGTAGAACTTTCTAAAAGCTGTTACCTCACCATGGGTAAATATCCGGTAAGTGCCGTTATTCGTGTACCTATTGGTGCTTATGGCGGTGGTGGTCCTTACCATTCCGGTTCGGTAGAATCAGCCTTGCTCACTATACGTGGAATTAAGATTGCATACCCGAGCACCGCAGCCGATATGAAGGGTCTGATGAAATCTGCTTACTATGATCCTAATCCGGTAGTGATGCTGGAGCACAAAGGATTGTACTGGAGTAAAAACCCCGGAACCGAAGGTGCAAAAACCATAGAGCCCGATGAGGACTACATGATTCCTTTTGGTAAAGCACGCACGGTGTTGAGTGCCTCACAGGAAATGATGGACGAAGGATATTCCATGTGTGTGATTACTTACGGCATGGGCGTTTACTGGGCCACTGCAGCGGCAAAGAAATTTCCCGGCAGTATAGAGATTATTGACCTGCGCACACTTAATCCGGTGGATGAAGAAGCGATGTATGCTGCTACTCAACGTCATGGTAAATGTTTGGTGTTAACGGAAGAGCCTTTGCTCAATTCATTTGCTGAAAGTTTAGCCGGGCGCATTTCAAAAAACTGTTTCCGTTATTTAGATGCACCGGTGCAAACACTGGGTGCGGTAAATGTGCCGGCAGTACCACTCAACGATGGTTTGGAAAAAGAAATGTTACCTAATGCAGATAAGGTAGCCGATGCCATGGCTGCTTTGTTGAACGGGTAGTTTTTTTTGCCACAGATTGCACTGATTTTTTTGCGAGAGGATAAATCTCTGCCGACCGCAACGATTTATATATTTGTGTCTACTGCCAAGCAGCTGTATCGCGAGCTAGGTTTTCTTTACAAAAAGTATTTCTTACATTTGGTTATGGAAAATCAATCTGATTGTAGATTTGTAGTATGTATGATTTATAAAGAAAGAGTATGCTATTTGTAAAACATATGCGAATACTATTTTCGATAATGTGTTGTTTGTTGTTACAAGGATGTAGTAGAGGATATTATCATAGTCTTGTAAAGGAAAAGTGTGAATGTAGAGACCATTTTTACCAATTGAATGGCAAGAAAATTAAAGAGTTGAATCATAACATAGACTCAGTATTAAGGGCTAATAATTACACACACAAGGGTGAATTTGCTGATTGTAAGTTATTAAATGATTCAATTATTGTATTGGAGTTTACCAAGCGAAATTTTAAAAAAGAAAAAATAGGTTCAATGATGATTCGTATAGATGGGTTAAAAGCATTCTACGATGGACAATCTTTTATTGTCTATTAAGGTTACTTTAAAATCACAGTTAATCCGTAGCCTGCAATACGTGTTTTAATCTCTAAAGCATTCTGTTTTCTTTTGTAACAATGACAAGAGTAAACATTCAAGATTCACACCCTCAATTGCATTGTGTTCTAAATACTCTTTGATTGAAGAAACAGTAATTGCTGTTTTAGCTACATTGCCTGATTGCCATATAGTTACATTATCATAAAGATCTTCAAAGTCGTTTGTCCTAAATCCTAATATCCTATAGAATTTCTTTGTTATAGTGTTATAAGCAACTACAAAGTAATTATTAGGGTAAGTGCTATATGCAGTCACTCGAGATGTGGCAATCCATTTCTTACCCTTTGTCATAATAGTATCAACAAAAAAATCTTGCTCAGGTATTTTGATAAATACTAAACTTCTATACCCCGTCTGCTTCAATATTTCCATTTTAAGAGGCATTTGTAAAAAACTAACAATATGACTAAAATCTTTAAACCCATGTTGATTTTGCATGTCTTGTAACAATAGCATTTTGATAACAGGTTTAAGTGTAGCAGTATCAACACTAGTTGAATTTTGTGAGAATACACTTTTGTTGAGTCCTATAATCAACAAAAGTATCAGGCTGGTCGTTTTATTAATTTTTATCATAGTAACTGTATATTAAAACTCTTTGCTACTTTGCTCAGACATTAATTAGCCACACACTTGAGCGTTAGCTAAAGTTTTATACGATTTTCATTTTTAATTTTGGATTCAGCTAATTCAAAGTTAACATTTTTCCGTGTTGTCGGCTACTACATCCGACTGAGCAATCACTTGCCATCCTTATGCCGCCACAAATACAGGCAGGCATACGTGCGGTAAGGGCTCCATTTGCCTGAGATGCGCAGCATGTCCTGCTTCAATTGTTTTTTATCAGAGGTATTCAGGTTGTACAATTTTATCATGGCCTGTTGTATGCCCAAATCATCTGCCGCAAAAACATCCTCTCGCCCAAGAGTAAACATCAGCAGCATTTCAACGGTCCATTGCCCTACACCTTTTATCGGAGTGAGACACTGTAAAACCTCTTCATTACTCATGCGGTGCAGTTGGGCATCTGTAAGTCGGTTTTCTTTTTTTTTTGCCACAGATTGCACTGATTTTGCTTGCGTCAGATGTATCAAATGATGCCACAGTAAGGGTTGTTAGTATGCTCCTAAAAATTTATGCCCGTTAAAGTGAACCAAATGGTCAGGATTATCGGCAATCCAAACTTCTGTTTCCCAAGCAACGTCTAATATCCATTTCTTAAAGTCTGGTCGAGTAAGAAAACCTGTTACGAATATTAATTCCGCTTTGCAGTCTTTGAGCATCTTTTTTAACTCTAAAACTCTTGTTTCACTCATTGGTCCCGAACTATGAACTGCTTCGATTAAATAAAGCCAATTGTGTTTTTTACTGTATGCAATAATGTCTGGAAGTTCATCGTGTGAAAGCTCAAAAAAATTTAACTTTTTGAGTTCCTCTAATTCAATATGCAAAATTTTGTTTGATGTGTCGCCAATATAAAGCACAGCGCAGTCGCTACCGAAACGTGGAAGAAATTCTTCAATAAGAGCTTTCTGTAAAACATTGTGCTCGCCAAGAGAAAGTTCAATTGGTTTCCCGTTGGGAAGTTTTACAGGAATTTTTTCAAGGTCTCTTTTTCGTGCAAGAACTTCGGCAAGCGAAGGTTTGTTTTTATTGAATGCTTTTAAATTCTTTGTCCAGTTAGGTGTTTTGTATGAAACAATAAGTTGTTTAAAATCTGGATGCAAAGCGTAGCCTCTTGTTGGGTCATTTGTAGCAGAGCCTCTGTTTACACCGCTATTCACAATGATGTCCGCAAGAACAAGGAGTTTTAAATCTTTTCTTCGGATGTCGTCATAAGAACCTGATGATATTTTTTCTTCAAAGTTTTTGTTTACGAGGTTTATTATGTCACGAGATTTAAGATTTGCGTTTTCTTTAGCTTTACTCCAATCTTTTGTTACACCGGCAACAGCAAGAAAACAAACAGCCATTCTTTCCAAACCTCTTTCGGTTTTGGTCATTGGAATGCCCACACTTTCTAAAATGTCGAGTGCTTCATTTATAATTTTTTGAACAGCTTTTGATTTAGAGCTTTTAGGTATATAATTCTTCATCTTAAAAAAGTGTCAGCACTTGATTTGGCTGTAAGTTATTTTCTATAATTTCTTCCGCTGAATACAGTTCTTCCATTTGAAAGCACTCTTTCAATGCTAATGCCATTTGATAAGCTAATAGAGGAGGAACTGCATTTCCAATTTGATTAAATCTTTGGGTTTCGTTTCCGATAAACTCATACCAATCAGGAAAACTCTGTAGTCTTGCCGCTTCACTATGCAAAAGTCTTCTTCTTCTTCCGTCTTTTAGCCTTACTCGTTGCATGTCACCCGTTGCCCCTGCAAGATTTCTACAAGTCAAAGTTCTTGCTGGTTTGTCAGCATACAAGTCTCTTGGGTTAATGCACGAAGACGCTTTTTCATATTTAGCAACATAAGTGTCCATTGATGCTGTGAAAAATTTACTTTCAGGAGGAGTTGTGAACATCAAATCTCCAATTGCTTCACCTACTGTTACTTTATGATGATTTGGTTTTGGGAAATTAAATTTTGCTCGATGACCGAAAACAAAAAGTCTTTCTCTGTTTTGAGGAACACCGAAATTTACTGCGTTGAGTAACTTGAAGTCAATGATATAACCTAGTTTGCGAAGCTCGGTCAATACTAAATTGAAATACCATTTGTTCGTGTATAAAAGTCCCCGAACATTTTCGAACATAAAAACCTTCGGTTGTAACCTCTTAACCGCGTCTATAAAAACAGGAAAACCATCTCTCGCGTCTTCCATCCCTTTTTGGTGCCCACCTACGCTAAATGGTTGGCAAGGAGGCCCACCAATTACTATGTCAGCTTGTGGGTATTCAAAGTTAATGTCAAGTTTTGTTGGGAAACATTGGCCAACTAGATTTTTGTTATAAGTCTCGGAGGCTGCTCTGTCCATTTCGTAGCCAATAGTCTTGTAGCCAGCTGCCTCAAAACCTAATGACAAACCACCACAACCAGCAAACAGGTCAAGAACAACCTCTTGTTCAGATATTCTCGGCTTGAGCGTCTCGTTTATATGGTCTATATACTTAGTCATTAATTTTTGTAAAGTCAAAGGTAGTAAAAACATAGATGTCTAACCCCTGATTTTTCAACAAATACATAAACGTATTAATGACGGTTTGATAAAAAAGAGCGGTAAAGTACGGATAGTGTTATAGATACTTTTTGGTTTGAGTAGTAGTGTTTCCATGCTGTCGGATGCTACTTTCGACAGAGCAATCATTTACTATCCTTATGCCGCCACAAATGCAGGCAGGCATATGTGCGGTAAGGGCTCCATTTGCCTGAGATGCGCAGCATATCCTGCTTCAATTGTTTTTTGTCTGTGGCATTGAGGTTGTACAATTTTATCATGGCTTGTTGTATGCCCAAGTCATCTGGCGCAAAAACATCTTCCCGCCCCAGTGTAAACATCAGCAACATTTCAACGGTCCATTGCCCTACACCTTTTATGGGGGTTAGGCATTGCAGCACCTCTTCATTACTCATGCGGTGCAGTTGGGTATCTGTAAGGCGCTGTTCCTTAAAGTAGCTGCACACGTTGAGTACGTATTGTGCTTTGGCATTCGATAAACCGATGCCACGCAATTGTTCAAATGGAGTGTCAAGTATTTGCGCTATAGTGGGGGCCGGTTGGGGATAAAGGTTAACAAAACGCTGGTAAATAATATCAGCCACTTTGGTTGAAAGCTGTTGCGACATAATGGAAGCACACAGGTGCAGGTACACTTTTTTACGGGGTTTTAGTTCAAAGGCCCCGTGAGCGGCTATCAGCTTTTTGAGCTGCCGGTCTTTATTCAGATAGACGGTATAGTGCATGTACAAATATAGCCAACTCACGCGTGTGACAACAAAAGCCTCTTTTTTTCGACCTGTAGTTTGCATGAAAGGTTAAATTAATACATCTTTACCGTTAAATTAACTTAACCTTAATAATGGTGCAAACCTTTAAATCACAGTCGGCAGTAGTTTTTACGCTGCTATTCACCACAGTACTGTTTTTGTTCAACTCCTGTAAAAAGGAGGAAGGTCGTGGCGGGCAGGCTACTATTTCGGGTAAGGTATATGCATATGATGTCAATAAAAACGGCATTCGGGTTGATTCCGGTTACATAGCCGGAGTAAGAGTATATATTTCTTACGGTAACAGCAATGCTGTTGATGATGATACCCGCACTTCTTTTGACGGCAGTTATTCTTTTGAATGGCTCAACAAAGGCGACTATAAAGTGTGGGTGGTAAGTGATGATTGCACAGGTTGTCCGCTCAACCAGGGTTCAGATGTGGTGAATGTGAAAGTGGACGACAAAAAGGGTACAGTAACCGTGCGCGATTTAATTTACAGTTTCTGATGGGTTTTGAGTTAGAGGAACAGGAAGTAAATAAACTGTTGCTGGAGATGGATCCCATTTCGCTGCAACAATTGGATGGTGTGCAACTGCTCAACCGTGTTGATTCTAAATTCGTTTTTCACTTCAAACATTTCCCCGATATTCTGAAAGAGTTGCAGCCGCATTATAACGTACTGGATATTGACGGCAGGCGCATGTTTAATTATGAGTCGCTGTATTTTGATACACATGATTATTTGTTGTACCGTTTTCACCACAGCGGCCGGCCCAACAGGGTAAAGGTGCGTTACCGCAGGTACATGGACTCAGGTCTCACTTTTTTTGAAGTGAAGTACAAGGTAAACGGCTTACGTACCGATAAAAAAAGGTTCAGAGAAAGCACCATTTTTGATACCCTGCGTGATAGAGAAAAAGAACTCATTTACCACAAGTACTTGAATAACGATGATCTGGAGAAAAAACTCTGGATTCGTTTTAAACGCATCACTTTAGCAGGAAAAGATTTGCCTGAACGGGCCACACTTGATTTGAATATTTGCTTTGATAATTTCAGCAAAGAGGCAGGGTTTCCGCAGTTGGTAATTGCCGAGGTGAAACAGGATAAGAGCAGTGTATTCAGCCCCATGATACAGGCGTTTAAGAAAAGACATTTTGAACAGATTGGCTTTAGTAAGTACACCACCGGTGTGGCTTTGCTGGAGCCTATAAAACACAACGCATTTAAACCTAACCTTATAAAAATTAAAAAAATATTGCATGGAAACACTTGATTCAGGAGATGTAGCAGGTCACGCAGACCTGATGGATTTTGTATTACGATATGGCCTCAACCTAGTGGCAATTGTTATTTTGGTGCGCTTTATTTATTACCCGCGCCACCGCAACCAGGACTTTGTATTTACCTTTTTCCTTTTTAACACACTTAACTTTTTAATCTGTTTCTTGTTGAGCAGTGTTAAACTGAAAATGGGTTTTGCCTTCGGTTTATTTGCCATCTTTTCCATTTTAAGGTACCGAACAGTAACTGTTCCTATCCGCGAAATGGGTTATTTCTTTTTGAGTGTGGCCATGGCCATCATCAACTCACTGGGTCAAACAGAAGACGGTTGGTGGCTGTTGCTGATAGCGAACGCACTTATACTCGCCATGAGCTTTTTGCTCGATCGTCAGTTGTCGCTCGACCACGAAAATTTCAAAGAAATCAATTACGAGCGCATTGAATTAATTCATCCTGATAAACGTGATGATATGATTGCTGATTTGCAAAACCGTACCGGATTACCCATTCACCGCGTTGAACTTATTCGCGTTGATTTTCTGAAAGACGTAGCGCAAATTAATGCGTTCTATTATTCCAAACAGAATGAGTCTACCTCGCGTGGCATGGGTTCAGATGATGATTAGTCAATGAACAAAGCGGTTTATTTTCTCTTCACATTTTTTTTATTTACACAGGTCAGTGCGCAGGACACCCGAAAAGATTTGCGTTTGCGAACCGGCATCAAGGCCAATATTGATTTACCTAAAGGTATGAGTGCGGCTGTGCAGTACCAGTACCGGGCCAACAACAATATATCTGCCTTCAGTGGTTCCTATTTTACGGGCACCTGGCAGTTTACATTAGTGAAGAAAAAATTATTTGCTGAGGCTGAGTACCGTTTCAGTACCAACAGAACAAATGACCTGCATCGTTTTGGTGCCGGGCTACAGCACAAATGGCAAAAAGGAAATTTTACAGTAAGCAACCGTTTAGTATGGCAAAGAAGGCAAGCTTATTTCGGTAACGCCTATGAGCCGGGCAACGAGCCGTATTCTTTTTTAAGGTACCGTTTGCAGTTGAAATATAAGCTACACGAAGATGTAGCGGTTTACAGTTCAGTCGAGCCTTTTTATAAGCTCTCTTCTACAGTAGATGAGTTGCGCAGAATTCGCTACACCGCTGGCTGTAATGTGCAGTTTAAAAACGGCCATGCAGTGGACGTGTTTTATTTTATTCAACCCGATTATAATAATGCACCAAGAGACATTACCTACAACATAGGTTTGATGTATGAGTTGGATTTGGTGAAGAAAAAAAGCAAGAAGGATAAGAAAAAAGAGGACGACTGGTTTTAAAACGTGTACCCTAAACTTATTCCGTAAAGCGGTAGAATTTTATTGCTGATGTGGGTGTCATCTTCATCGGCCAGCAAAGGAGTAATGGCTATTCTGAATACGATGCCGCTTTCTGTTGGTTGATAGCGGTAGCCGCAACGCAGCACATAGTACCTGTTCAGTTCGTATGAACCTGTTGCTGTTGAGGTGCCATTGGTATTTTCTGTTTTGTCCCTGCTCATGTAAGGCGTTACACCTATTCCGCACTCTACCATGTGCTCATACACACTGCGCATAACCACATTCAATTCTATCGGAAATTTAGGAGCATGGTAAGGGTTGGTTACATTTTTATATTTTGTAGGACTTATTCCGGCTCTTAAAAACAGGTATACCTGTGTGGAGTTATACAGCCTGCGTTCATAGTTGAGGGAATAACTTTTGCCGTTACCTATTGCTTCAGCATAAAATGCATGCTTCACTTTAAGGTGTTGCGCACGCGCTACCTTACTCGAAATGATTATCGGGAATAAAAGGAGGAGAAGTTTTTTCAATTAGTCGGTAAGGTATTTAGCAACAATAGGCATTCTTCTGCCCATACCGAAAGCTTTAGGAGACATACGTAAAATAGGAGGTGTTTGGTGTCGTTTGTATTCGTTCATGTTTACCAAACGGAGTATGCGTTTTACAATGGCTTCATCATACCCCATACGAATAATTTCTCCCGGACTTTTTCTTTTCTCAATGTATTCAAAAAGTATGGGGTCGAGTTGTTCATAATCAGGCAACGAGTCGCTGTCTTTCTGATTTGGTCGTAACTCAGCCGATGGTGGTTTGGTGATAATGTTCTCCGGTATAATCTCCTTATCGCGGTTGATATAGCGGCACAACTCAAAAATTTCTGTTTTGTACAAATCACCTATAACGGAGAGGCCACCGCACATATCGCCATACAAGGTTCCGTAACCCACCGCCATTTCACTTTTGTTTGAAGTATTCAACAGTATGTAGCCAAACTTATTACTCAGTCCCATCAGAATTAATCCGCGGCAACGGGCTTGCATGTTTTCTTCCGTTAGGTCAAAAGGTAAATTGCCAAATGCAGGCTGTAGTAATTCTCTAAAGGTATTAAAGGCGCGTTCAATAGGAATGATTTCATGCGACACTCCTAGATTTTTGCACAACTCCAGTGAGTCGCTGATGGAGTGGTCTGACGAAAATTGTGAAGGCATTAACACCGCTTTTACATTCTCTTCTCCCAAAGCACGTGCAGCAAGATATACAACCAGTGCCGAGTCTATTCCTCCTGAAAGACCAAGTATTGCTTTGGTGAAGCCGAGTTTTTTGAAGTAGTCGCGTATGCCCAGCACCAACGCATGCTCTAGCTGTTCCATTTTTTGTGGTACGGTAGTTTGGGTGCCTTTGGCTGCATTTATTTCTTCGAGTGTAACAACGGCATAATCTTCTTCAAATGATTTCAGTTGCTTTGTTATTTCTCCCTGTGCATTCATGGCAAGTGAACCTCCATCAAAGATTAGTTCAGTTTGCGCGCCCACATGGTTTACATAAAGCAGCGGTAGCTTGTACTTTTCGGCATTGTTGCGCAACACCTGTGTGCGTGAGGCAAGCTGCGTGTGTGAAAAAGGAGAGGCTGCAATATTGATAATGACATCGGGCCGGTGTTTGATCAGCTCATCCATGGGGGTGGTAATGTATAGCGGATTGTGGTTGATGTTCCATAAATCCTCACAAATGGTGAGCGCAATTTTTTTGCCTACGCAGGTAATGATGTCAAAACTACGGTTGGGTTCAAAGTAGCGGTATTCATCAAACACATCGTAAGTTGGCAACAGCGTTTTGTTGCGAATGGCATTTACTTTACCGCTACTTAAAAACCAGGCAGCGTTAAACAAATCTTTTCCCTCTACCTGCGGATTGGTGGCCGGTGAGCCCACAATAGCAGCTATGCCAATGCAGTGTTGTGCTATACTTTCAACGGCTTCATTACAAAGCCGGATAAAATCATTGAACTCCAGAAAATCACGTGGTGGATATCCGCAAATGGATAATTCGGCAAACACGATTAAATCAACCTGATCGTTTTTGGCGCGTTCAATACTGCGGATAATTTTGGAAGTATTTTGTTCAAAATTACCTACGTGGTAATTCAGTTGTGCGAGCGCAATTTTCATTTTTTTTGCTAGAAGTAAATTCCCATTTGCAGGGAAAGGTTAGAGTTGGTGGCATTCATGGTTTTTTCCTTAAGCACATCAAAAATGCCGTTATCAAAACGCAAGCCGGTAGTTAATCTGGAATTTCCTCCGATAGGATATTCTATTCCCGCACCAATAATCATGGAGCCGCGGTAAAAGTAAATGTTGTCATTAAAACTGAAGCCTTCATTGCCGTTGTTTACATCAACTCCATCTCCTTTTTTGGCAACATTGCCATCAATATCTGCCTTAGCACGTATGAGGAAAGAGTTACCGTAACCAAACTGTGCCCAATAGGCCAGTCGGCCTATTTCCTTGGTGCGGAATTTTAATGTGAGCGGAATTTGAAGGTATTGCAGGTGATACATGTAGCTGATGTTGCTGGCAGCAAAGGGTATTCCGCCAACAGTTTGAGTAGCCAGCGGTGTTTTTATTTCTCCGCCCATGTAGGCAATTTCTAAACCGGTACCCACATAATATTTTTCTGCCAGTTGAAAGTCGGCTAACAGTCCGTAGTTAAAAGCAAATTTTGTTTTGCCGGCTGATATTGTGTTTGATTCAGCTTTGTTCCAGGAGAGCAAAGGGGCAAATTTTAACCCCAGCCACACTTTCTGAGCGCTCACTTCGTTAACTATGCTGAACATTACCATAGCAGCGATGAGCAGCTTTTTTATAACTTTGTTCATTATTACAAAATATGATGGCAAAATACGGGAAATATTCCAAGCCTTTTCAACTAATAATCCTCCTACTTACTGTTGCAACTCTTGCAGGTTGTAACGGTTGTAGTAAAAACAAAGCGGTTGTGGCAGATAAGCAGGCTCTTGATGCTGCACAGAAAATGGATTTTAAGGTAAAAATAAGGAGGTTTGATCAGGAGCTTTTTCTGTCTGATTCCTTGAACCCTGCCGTGGGTTTTGAAAAACTGGCTAAAAATTATCCTGCCTTTTGGCCGGTGTATGTGGAGAATATAATTGAAGCCGGCAAGCCGGGGGAGCAGCAAACCATCAAAAACTTAACTGATTTTGTCTCTAACCCCTACATACGTGAGATGCATCGGGAGTGTGAAAAACATTACCATGATTTTACTCCCTATGCCACACAATTGGATGCAGCATTTAAATTGTACAAATACTACTTTCCTGAAGCGGTAATACCTGAGTTGGTTACCATGGTCTCAGCATTCAACTACGCTCACCCGGTTATGGATTCTGTAATGGGTATCGGATTGGATTTTTATTTGGGAGAAAGTTATGCTCCGTACAAGGCTTCGAACATTAATTTTCCGGAATACATTGTGCGCAGAATGCGAAAAGAATATCTGGTAACAAATACCATGAGGTATTTTTTACTCAGTGAATATGGCCCAGTCCCCGGTTCTCAGAAGTTTATTGATCACATCATTCAGGAAGGGAAAGTGTTGTATGCAATAGACGCAGTACTGCCCGATGTGCCCGATACAATTAAGATGGGGTATACTGCAGAACAATTGCAATGGTGCTATGATAACGAAGTGCAGATGTGGGCTCATTACGTTCAGAAAAAAATGCTGTATTCAACAGACATGATGCTTTATCAGCGTTACATCAATGAGGCACCGTTTACATCAGCGCCTGATGTTCCTCAGGAATCAGCCCCGCGCATTGGCATTTGGACGGGCTGGCAGATTGTGCGCAAATACATGAAAGAAAATCCTAAGGTTACCCTCAAAGAATTAATGGCTGAAACTGACTTTCAGAAAATTCTTACCAAATCCAAATACAAACCCCGCTGATTATTTTTTCTTGGGTGTTGCAGCAGGTGCAGGATTTTCACCTGCTATAACCTGTACAGCCTGAACAAAACGGTCGAGGTGTTCAGTAGTAGTGAACAGATGTGGAGTTACACGCACACCTTTTACCTCATCTGTTTCTATGGCTACCGTAAAAATGCGGTGCTCATCGTAAAGCCTGTTGGATACCACAGTAGCAGGAATATTTTCTATGCTGAAGCAGGCAATACCACATGATTGCTCAATACCTTCAGGAGTAAGCATACTCACTCCCTTAATGCTTTTTAATTTTCCTGTCCAGTAATTTTTTAGGTAACGCAACCGCTCTTCTTTTCGCTTTAAGCCAATACGTAGGTTAAAGTCAATAGCGGCTTTGATGCTTAAATAATTTGCCGGAGGGGTAGTGCCGGTGTGCTCCAGTTTTTCTATGCTATTTTTTTCTTTACCTGTATCGCCCATCAGCGGCCATATGGTAGCTACTTTGTTCTGCCTTACATATAAAAAACCGGTACCCAACGGAGCACCCAACCATTTATGTAAGCTGGCTGCATAATAATCACAACCTAAATCAGAAATTTTAAAATCAAGGTGAGCAAAGGCATGCGCTCCGTCAACAATCACCTCAATATTTTTCGCTTTTCCTAAAGCACATAATTCCTTAACAGGGAGTATCTGTCCGGTTAAATTAATCATGTGGGTTACCAGCATCATCTTGGTTTTTGATGTAATGGATTTTTCGTATGCCTTAACAATATCATTGGCACTTTTAGGCAGCAAAGGAATCTCCACATATTTTAATACCACACCCTGCCGTTTGGCTTTTTGCTCAAAGGCTTCCTGCATACTGCCGTAATCCTGTTTGCTCAGCAGTACCTCATCACCGGCTTTTAAGTCAATGCCTTGTATAAGTATGTTGAGTGACTCAGTAGTGTTGCGAGTAAGAGCAATCTCTTCCATTTGTACCCCACAAAACAGAGCCAATTCTGATTTAATTAGTGATCGTTCCGGCTGCATCATTCTGCGCATGTAGAAAGAGGATTGTGAATTTACGCTGCGTGTTTTTTGCATGAATGATTCCATTACCGGAACGGAACACATGCTGAAGTAACCATTCTCGAGGTTCAGAAAAGACTCATCAGGATTGTACATGGCAGCAATCTGCTCCCAGGCTTCTTCCTCTGTGGCAGCTTCACGCGGTGGCAATTGAGCTAATTTATCCAACGCACGTTCGGTATGGTCATGTTGTATAGCTGCGGCAACGGAAATTGCCGGAATTCCTAAGGCCAAGCCTGCACCTTGTTTTATAAATTTTCTGCGTAACATATGAAATGTTCTGTTTTACTTTATGCAATTATCATGTTTTTTCAGCATATTTGTTCATGGGGAAAGCAGAGAAAGTATTTGCCCTCTGTTTGGCTATCACGTTGATTCTTTCTTTATCTGCGTATACTTATCAGGCAGGTGATAACACAGCGGATTATGTTTCGGTGAAAGTGCATTTGGGTGTTCCGGCTGATTCCATAAAGAAATTGTTTCCCCGTTTGAAAGAGTATATCAAAAATGATGAACCAATTGTGTACAGCGATACCGGTCTGTTTCGGTACTATGATACCAACCAACCATTGATAGATGTGCCGGTATTTGGGCAGGCACTTCCCATATTGTATTTTGATTTTTATAAAAACAGCCTGACGCGTTTTAATGCGCAGTACCAGATAAGTGCAGATAATTTTAACCCTGAAACACTTTACAGTATTGCGGGTGCATTTGCTTCAAATCACGCCCGCTTACAGGACTCCACTTTCAGAAGGCAGTTGGTTAGTAGCCTGAATATAAAAATAGAAACAGATGTTATGGAAGAAGTGTATACCCTTGATACGCTTACCTTTTTTCAATGTACGTTTTCCTATACCGCATGGTTAAAAGACAGTACGCGCATCAATCACACGGACAGCTTATAACTATTGTGCAGCTTTCAGATTGCGTTCAATAAAGAATGTTCCGAAGGGAATAAAAGAGAGTATAAAAAACCATATGCCTTGTTTAATACTCATTTGTTTATCCATAAAGGCATTCAACAAGGCAAACACAAACAACACAAACAACACACCGTGAGCACTGCCTACCAGTTTCACTGCAATGGGCATACCCATCATGTGTTTTAATGGCATGGCAATAAAAAGCAAAACTAGGTAAGATATACCCTCAGCATGGCCTACCCACACCAGTCGTTTAAGTGATTTGTGCATGTATTATTTAGATTCGGTTGATTTGTCTTTTCTGCCAAAAATGCTGAAGTGCACATAACGTTTAGGATGTGCTTTCATATCGAGCAGCAAGGCGTCAAGATTTTTAGAGGAAGAGGACAGGTTATCGTAAAGTTTTTTGTCGTTAACCAGCAAACCCATAGTGCCTTCACCCTTATTTATTTTTCTCATTACACTATCCAGTTGAACTAAGGCGCTGTTCGCATTTTCAACTGTAGCCTTAAGGTTAGTGGCTGCGAGAGAGTCAGTAATCTGGTTAACATTTCTCATGGTTTTGGTTAATGTGGCGTTATTCTCCCGAAGATTGCGGGTAATGGATTCCACATGCGCAAAAATCTGGTCCAGTCTTTTGGTTTCGGCATCTACTAAATCATTCACTTTAACAGAGGTCTTTCTGAAATTCTCTAGAGTCTCGGCTAAACTTTTAAAACCTGAGCGCAGGTTACGCTGGGTTTCATCATTGAGCACATCATCAACTGATGCTAGTACAGAATCAAGTGTAACCAACAGTTGCTCCGTTTTGGCTTTTACCGGATTGAGTACAGTGCTCATGGATTTTCCGATACTCATTTCAATCTCTGATTGCAGGGTGTCATCTTCTTCAGCAAGTGGTGATGTTTTATCCAGCACCAGTTCCACGCCTTTAGAGCCAAACAGGTCAGCGTTGTATATGCGTGCAATACTGTTTTTTGTCACCTTAATTTTGGTGTCAATTTCCATGCGTACGATTAACCTCTCTAAGTTTCCGTCCACTATGGATATTTTTTTCACCTGCCCCACTTTAAATCCGTTGATGGTAACGGGATTAGATGCGGTTAACCCGTCAATCTCACCGTAAACAGCATAAAAAGTATTTGATTTGGTGAAGAGGTCTTCCCCCTTCATGTAGCTGTAACCCAGAATCAACAGGGTGATGGACAGAGCGGCCAGAATGCCGACCTTAGTTTCTTTGGATACGTTCAAATCGGTAATTTTTTTCAAAAATAGGCAAAAAGCCTGAAACGTTTACTTTGCTTTATTGTGAGCTGCCTCAAACTCGATTTTATAATTTTTAAAAGCATTAAAAATGGCCGTTGCTACAGAGTCCTGACCGCTTTCTCCCTTTAAAAATCCGCGCTCATTGGTGTTGCTTAAAAAGCCGGTTTCAATCAGTATGCTGGGCATATTGGCTTTCCACAATACTAAAAATCCTGCCTGTTTTACACCGCGACTGGTTCTTTTCTGATGTCCCAGTTCATCTTCAATTTTGGAGGCAAGGCTCAAACTTTGTTCCAGGTAAGCATTCTGAAACAGGGAGAAATAGATATGTCCCTCCGGTGAGTTGGGGTCAAAACCATCGTATTTTTTCTCGTAATTATTTTCCATCAGAATTACCGCATTCTCCCGCTTGGCTACTTCCAGGTTGCCTTCGCTTTTGTGTAAGCCCATTACGTAAGTTTCTGTACCGTAAACAGTTGTCTTGGGGTTGGCGTTGCAGTGTATAGAAATAAAAACATCGGCATCATTTCTGTTACCAATGGCCGGACGTTCCCAAAGTTCGATAAAAGTATCATCGTTTCGGGTGTAAATTATTTTAACGTCCTTAAGTTGTTGCTCAATTTTTTTACCTAATCGTTTTGCAATGGAAAGTGCAACCTGTTTTTCTTCTACACCTCCATACTGGCAGCCGGTATCGTGGCCACCATGCCCGGCATCAATAACTACTGTTTTAATTTTCCCTTTTACCGGGTTGAGTGGGGTGAAGGAACACAGCAGTACAGTAACAACTAATAAGGCTAATGTAAACGAACGTTTTAACATGTGGTAAATTGTGTTAGTTTTGCGCAACTTGGTTATCATAACATACAAAATTAGGTTACTTTCAGTATTATCAGGAGGTTGCAGGGTTTTTTTATCCCCACGCGCACTGTTGATTGTCTGCTTTATTTGTGCCTTCCACGCTTTCGTTATGGCCATTCCGCATTCTTTTATCTTGCCTCCGGATAGCTTATCGGCTGACAGCAATAAGGTTAAAAAACTTTCTGGCGACTCCCTTCAATTAACTAAAGCACCCGGAGCACTGAGTGAAAAAGTCAAATATGATGCCGAAGACTCCATTGAAATTGATGCTAAAAATAAGAGAGTGCATTTGTATGGCAAGGCTACAGTAGATTACGAAGACATTAATCTGAAGGCAGATTACATTTACATTGATTTTGCTACCAACACGGTTCATGCGTTTGGTAAAAAAGACACCTCAGGTAAATACACAGGTTATACTGAATTTAAACAAGGCGACCAACAGTTTAAAGTGCGCGATATGGCCTACAACTTTAAATCGAAGAGAGGACGATTAACGGAACTGGTTACACGTGAAGGTGAAAGTATTATTTACGGGGAAAAGGTAAAAAAGGACGAGTTTAATAACAGCTACATACGCGGAGCCAAGTACACTACCTGCGATGCAGAACACCCGCACTTTTTTATTCATGCATCAAAGCTTAAAATTATTCCCGACAAACAGGTTATCCTTGGTCCGGCTAATTTGGTGATTGAAGATGTACCCACGCCCGGTTTTATTCCTTTCGGCTTTTTCCCTATTACCAAGAGGCAAAAATCAGGAGTGCTGATTCCTACCTACGGTAACTCTCCCGACCGGGGATTTTTTCTTCGCGCAGGCGGGTATTACTTTGCTTTTAATGACTATGTCCATGCTGAACTGAGGGGTGATATTTACACGCTCGGAAGTTGGGGTTTGTACGGCACCACCCGTTACAACAAACGTTACCGATACAACGGTAATCTGGATTTGAGGTACAACTACAACAAGTTTTTAAATGCCACAGGCGAATTGCCTCCTATATCAAAAGACTTTTTTGTGACGTGGATTCATAATGTGGATGCCAAGGCCCGTCCCAATACCACTTTTTCTGCCAGGGTAAATGCCGGTACAAGTAACTCACTCCGGTTTAATTCGTATAACTCCAACGCCATTGTTACTAACCAATTGGTGTCAAGCATTTCTTACAGCAAAACCTTCGGGCCGGATAACCGCTATAATTTCAGCAGCAATTTGCGGCACGACCAGAATACCATTACACGGGATATTAACCTGTCGTTGCCTGAGTTATTTTTTGGTGTACAACGTGTATTTCCATTTAAACGAAAAGAGGTCTTAGGTACACCCAAATGGTACCAATCCATAGGGGATAATTTTGGGTTTCAGTACAGCGGATCTATGCGTAACGATATACGTACCAAGGATACCTTGTTGTTTACCGCACAAACTCTCGATACTATGCGCAACGGAATTTCACATAGTATCCCCTTTAGTACGTCAATGAAAGTGCTGAAGTATTTTACACTATCTCCCGCAGTTAATTACAATGAATACTGGTACATCAAAACAACAGAGAAATTGTGGGACGCAAGTGACTCTACACTAAAAACGTATCAGGTAGATGGCTTTAAACGTGCCTCCAGTTACAATGCCTCCATGTCACTAACTACCCGCGTTTACGGTATGTTTAATTTCAGAAGTGCAAAAATTAAAGCAATTCGACACGTAGTTACACCTACTGTTTCTATGGTGTTTCAGCCTGATTTCAGTTCATCGCGTTTCGGATATTATAAAGAAGTGCAAACAAATGTTTCAGGCGCCAGACAAAAATATTCCATTTTTGAGCAAGGAGTTTTCAGCGGGCCCGGTGCAGGAAGACAGGGGCGTTTAGACTTTTCTGTGATCAATAATCTGGAGATGAAAATGATGAAAGGGAAAGACACCGCCAGAAAAGAAGAAAATGTAAAACTGCTGGAAACATTTAACATCAACGGCTCGTACAATTTTTTTGCTGATTCACTCAAGTGGTCCAACATTCAACTCAACGCGCGTACAACCTTGTTCAAGGTTTTGCAAGTACAGGTGAACGGAAATTATGATCCCTATGTATATGATTCATTAATTATTGGTGAGAGCAGAAGTATTGCCCGTTTTAACCAGTTGGAGTGGAAAGAAAATGGTCGATTAGGCAGATTAGTCGGAGGAAACATAGCACTTAGTACATCCCTCAATCCGGCACTATTTAAGAAGAATAAAAAACCTAACCCCAAGCATGAGAAATTGAGGGAACTTAATCTTAATCCGAATGATTTTATTGACTTCGATGTGCCCTGGAACCTGACATTAAATTATACGTTCAACTATTCGCGTCCGCTTAATGAAGCTACCTCCAGCCAATCATTCATGTTTAACGGTGATGTGAGTTTAACCAAAGACTGGAAAGTAGGATTTAACTCAGGGTATGATTTTGTAAACAAACAACTCAGCTATACCTCTTTTGATATACACCGTAATTTGCATTGCTGGGAGTTTTCATTCAACTGGATTCCGTTCGGGTTTCGTACCAGTTATTTCTTTACCATCAGGGTTCGTTCCAGTGTATTGCAGGAATTAAAACTTACCCGCAGACGCGATTGGTTTGATCAGGGCGCATTTTAACTACCAGCTATCACCCGGAAAAAAAGCATCTTCAATGTGGTGAATAGTGGTGACACTGTTTTTACTTACTACGGATAACACATCAAAACGAATCTCGCCTTCATGCAGGTGTGCTGCCAAATAGGCTTCTGCTGCCTGTTGAAGTTTATTCTGTTTTGCAACACTTACAGCTTCTTCCGGCTTACCAAAATATTCTGTGCTTCGGGTTTTAACTTCTGCAAATACGAGCGTGTTGCCATCAAGTGCAATCAAATCAATTTCATGTGGATGATTTTTCCAGTTACGGTAAAGCAGGGTATAGCCTTTCTCTAGCAGGTATGCTTCAGCACGTGTTTCACCTTCTTCACCTTTTTGTAAATGTTCGGTTGATTTCATCAGAAATAGTCAAACCGATATTCACTTACAGCTTTTTCTTTTCCCTTCTCAGAAAAAACTACGCGCTGCAACACCTTCCCGTCATAGAAATATCTTTTTTCAAGAGCAGCTTGTTTTTTGCCCTTAACAAAAAGTTGTGCCAGTATCAATTGACCCGCTGCATTGTATTCGTTGTGACCTGTTTTGATAATGTTGTTTTTCCCGTCTTTCATTTCCACTTCAATCAATCGGTTGTTTTGATTGAATTTGCTGGTTAGTATAATTCGTTTTTTACCTTGTTGAATTTCTTCAATTTCAATCCGGTTGCCCATAGGGTCCTTGTCGGTGCGCTTGCAATCCTGGATAAAGTTTTTTGCTAAAGAGACCAATGGGCCCATGCCGGGAGAGGTGCAAGCAAATTCTTGTACAGAAACAGATTTACCTTTGCCATTGTATTTTTCAATGCGTTTAAGCTCCTCCGGTGATGATTCATGGTAGGTGTAAATCCAACGTGTTTTTAATTGGCCTTTTTTGCTGTAGGATAATTGTTTGGAAAGGCGTTTAAACGGGGTGTATTCCGTTTCATTACTTAATAAAAACGGTCCGTTTTCTTTGTACTGATAACTGTAGGAGCTTTTACGTGCCACACTATCCCAAGTTACCAGGGCTTTTCGCATAAACTTGTTGTTTTTGCCTCTCCATTCAGAGATGGATATTACCCCATGATCAGTAGTGCTTGTTTGTGTGCGGTGTGTACTGGACGGTTTTCCCTTGTACCATATTTGACGCATAATTTCATTCCCTATTGAGTCATACTCCGTTACCACTTTTGATTCTGGCATTCTTTCTTTCTTTTGACCTGGTGTATAGCGGAGTAATGTAATCTGTCTTATTTTACTGCTGCTTACGTATGATGAAGGCCAATTGTTGTATTCAAACGGACTAAAATAGATACTTATGATGTCGCTGTTTCTTGGATGCTTCATCACCGTTACACCGTATTGGGCAAATGAGTTTGTTTGGAACATAATGCAAACAAACAACAGAAGGGAAATTTGTCTCATAAGGTTTATTTTCAATGTGAGCGTGAAATTAACAGAATTATTTCACTATGCCAATTCGCAGGGTTACTTTTGTGGCGTGAATAAAGTTAGGTTTGTTGACCTCGGTCGCGTGGATTACAAAGAAGCCTGGGATATACAGGAAAAACTACTGGCTGAAAAAGTAGCCATTAAAACAGCTAACAGAGACTTGCCTGCTGAGGAACAAAAATTGCCGGAACACCACCTGTTGTTTTGTGAGCATCCGCATGTATATACTTTGGGCAAAAGTGGCTCGGAAAATAATCTGTTGGTAAACGATGCTTTTCTTAAACAAATAGGAGCCACGTATTATAAAATTAACAGAGGCGGAGATATTACTTACCATGGCCCGGGGCAATTGGTAGCTTACCCCATATTTGACCTCGACCAGTTTTTTACAGATATACACCTTTACCTGCGTAAACTGGAAGAAACGGTTATCAAAACCATAGGAGAGTTTGGCATTAAGGGAGGCAGAGTGCAGGGGCTCACCGGAGTTTGGATTGATGCAGAGGATGAGAAAAAGGCGCGTAAAATTTGTGCTATGGGAGTACGTTGCAGCCGCTGGGTTACCATGCATGGCTTGGCGTTGAACGTAAATGCTCATCTGGATTATTTTAAGCACATTGTTCCCTGCGGAATTACAGATAAGCCTGTCACCAGTATGGAGAAAGAGTTGGGCCACCCTGTTGATTTTGTGCAGGTACAGCAGTTGCTTAAACAGAATATTGCTGAAGAGTTTAACGTGGAAATAGTAGCTTAATTCACTTATAGAGTTACTTAGTCCATGCTTTTTTACCACTCACCGATTATTTTGTTTTGGATGGTGGAAATACCCCCTGTTATGCAGACCTTTGCACTTCAATTAATAAGATAAATGAAAAACATTACACTTTGGATTGTTTTAGGTCTGGTAGCCCTGTTGGGTATCGGAGGTTGCAATTCCTACAACGGATTGGTTAGTAAGGAAGAGGCAGTAAAAAAATCATGGGGTCAGGTGGAGAACGTGTACCAACGCAGAATGGATCTTATCCCGAACTTGGTAAACACCGTAAAAGGTGCGGCTAATTTTGAGCAGGGTACTTTGGAAAAAGTAATACAAGCACGGGCTAATGCTACCAGCATGAAAATAGATCCTTCCAATTTATCACCTGAACAAATACAAAAATTTCAGTCTGCTCAAGGAGAGTTGAGTACAGCTTTGGGCCGCTTAATGGCCATCAGTGAAGCATATCCGGAGTTAAAAGCTACGCAGAACTTTTCAGAACTGCAGTCTCAGTTGGAAGGTACAGAAAACAGAATTGCTGTTGAGCGAAACAGATTTAATGAAGTAGTAGGGGATTACAACACCAGCGTAAGAAGATTCCCGTCTAACATTTTTGCAGGTATGTTTGGCTTTACCCAAAAAGGATATTTCGAAGCTGATAAAGGAGCTGAAAAAGCCCCTGAGGTAAAATTCTAAATGCCACAAAACTTCTTATCGGAGGCAGAACAGCAACAAATTATTGCTGCAATTCAACTGGCGGAAAAAAACACCTCGGGTGAAATACGTGTGCACATGGAACCCCACTGTAAAAAGGATTCCTATGAAAGGGCACAAGAAGTATTTGTGCAATTAAAAATGCATGAAACAGCACTCAAAAACGGGGTGCTTTTTTACGTAGCTTATGAAGACCACAAGATTGCTGTAATTGGTGATAAAGGTATTCATGATAAGGTGCATGATAATTTTTGGGCTGCAGAATTAACATTGCTTACTGAGCACTTTAAACAAGGTGCTTATGCGGATGGGTTAAGTAAAGCCATTGCTGCAGCCGGTGAAAAGCTAAAAGAATATTTTCCTTATACCGATAGTGACAGCGATGAGCTGAGCAACGATATATCTTTCGGAGGTAAGCATGAATAAATTTTTTGCGTTACTGTTCGCCTGTGTATTTGTTATTTCAGGTGTTTCAGCCAAAGAAATTCCCGCTAAGCCTAACCCTGCAAGATTGGTCAATGACTACCACGGGCTGTTGAATGAATCAGAGAAATCTGCGCTGGAGCAAAAACTGGTGGCTTATTTTGATTCTACTTCTACTCAGATAGCCGTTGTTATTGAAACATCATTGGAAGACGATGATTTGTTTGATTACTGTCAACGTTTGGCTACCTCATGGGCTATAGGTGAGCAGGGAAAAAGCAACGGAGTACTGTTGTATATTGCCATTGACGATAAGAAGGTACGCATCCACACCGGCTATGGCATGGAGGGTGCGTTGCCCGATGCTATTTGTAAGCGAATCATCAGCTCCCGCATTTCACCCAATTTTAAAGCAAAGCAGTTTTATACAGGTATAGATGAGGCCACGTCAGACATGATACTGGCGGCTCAGGGAGAATACCACTATGACCGTAAGAAGAAGGAAGGCGGCAAAGGCACTTTGTTGGTGGTACTGTTCATACTTATTATTCTTGTGTTTGTTTTTCGCAACAAGGGCGGTGGTGGCGGTTCCAGAGGATTTGCCGGCCCCATGTTCTGGGGTACTTTCGGCAGCGGGGGCTTTTCATCCGGTAGTGGCGGAGGATTCGGTGGGAGCGGTGGTTTTGGCGGATTTGGTGGCGGCAGTTTTGGTGGTGGCGGTGCAAGCGGAAGCTGGTAGCAGAATTCTTTTTCTTTAAGTGCTTGTGTAGCCTCTATTTTAGCTATTTTTGCCCGTATCTATGCAACAGGTTACGCTTCAAGGCAAAACATTTGAATTATTCATATCACAAAATCAGATTCAGGAACGTATTGCGGAACTGGCCGCTCAGATTACGCGTGAATATGTTGGCAAAGACCCGTTGTTTTTGGGAGTGCTCAACGGCTCTTTTTTGTTCGCAGCCGATTTGTTGAAAGAAGTGCCCATTCCTTGTCAGATTAGTTTTATCAAACTCGCCTCTTACATCGGAACACAAAGCACAGGAGAGGTGAATACCCTGTTGGGTTTATCGGAGTCAATGCAGGGCCGGCACATCATTGTACTTGAAGATATTATTGATACCGGACTTACACTTCAAAAACTGCTGGCCGTGGTAGCTGAAAAAGAACCGGCCTCAGTAAAAGTTGCTGCTCTACTCAATAAACCTGAAGCGCGTAAAGTAGAAGTACCAGCGCATTACATCGGATTCAATACCCCCAACGAGTTTTTGTTGGGATATGGTTTGGATGTTGATGGTTACGGAAGAAATCTGAAACATATTTATAAACTACAAAATTAACACACCATGCTTAACATAGTATTATTTGGCCCTCCCGGTGCAGGGAAGGGCACACAATCAGAAAAACTCATTAAAAAGTACGGATTGGTTCACCTGTCTACCGGTGATATTTTCCGCGCCAACATTAAAAGCGACACAGAACTCGGAAAATCAGCCAAATCGTATATTGACGCAGGTCAGTTGGTGCCTGATGAAGTAACCATTGGTATGGTGAAAGCTGAAGCAGATAAACACAAAGCAGCGAAAGGATTTATTTTTGATGGTTTCCCCCGCAATTCAGCACAGGCTGTTGCGTTGGATGCATTTCTGGCTTCTGCTAACTCTGCAGTAACCTTAATGCTGGCATTGGAAGTGGAAGAAGAAGAATTAAAAAACAGACTACTGCTCAGAGGCAAAGATTCAGGCAGAGCAGATGACCAGGACCCTGCTATCATCCAAAAACGTATTGACGTATACAATGCTGAAACTATTCCTGTAAAAGACCACTACAGTGCGCAGGGAAAGTATAAAGGCGTAAACGGTATAGGAAGTGTTGAACATATTTTTGATGCACTTTGCAGCATTATTGACGCAAGTTCAACTCCCGCAGTAAAAGCTACTGCACCTGTTGCTAAAAAGCAACCGGCCAAAAAAGTAGTTGCGAAAAAAGCTCCTGCTAAAGTAGCTGCGAAAGAAGAAGTGCCCAAAGCAAAACCTGCGGTTAAAAAAGCAGCAGCTAAAAAAACAGCTAAGAAAGCAACCGCAAAAGTGGCCACTAAAAAGGCAGCAAAAAAGGTTGCACCTAAGAAAGCCGTGAAAAAAGTTGTTGCTAAAAAGCCTGTGAAGAAAGCAGCAGCGAAGAAGCTAGTGAAAAAGGCTGTAGCTAAAAAAGTGGTAAAGAAAGTAGTCGCCAAAAAGGCAGTTAAAAAGACCGCACCTAAGAAAATTGTAAAGAAAGTAGTGGCGAAAAAAGTTGTTAAAAAAGCAGCGAAGAAAGTAGCTCCTAAGAAAGTGGTGAAAAAAGTAATAGCCAAAAAAGTTACTAAGAAGGTAGCTCCCAAAAAGGCGACTAAAAAAGTGGTAGCTAAAAAGGCAACAGCTAAAAAAGTAGCCCCAAAGAAAGTGGTAAAGAAAGTAGTTGCTAAAAAGCCGGTGAAGAAGGCAGCAAAAAAGGTAGTAGCTAAAAAAGCGGTTAAAAAAGTAACGGCTAAAAAGGCTGTTGCTAAAAAAATCGTAAAAAAATCTTCACCTAAAAAAGCAACAAAGAAAGTAGCACCTAAAAAGAACCTTAAAAAGGGCAAGAGAAAATAACCTGTGGCAGATTCTAACTTTGTAGATTACGTAAAAATTTGTTGTCGCTCAGGTAAAGGTGGTGCAGGAGCCATGCACTTTCACCGGGATAAAAACACGGCCAAAGGTGGCCCTGATGGTGGAGATGGTGGTCGTGGCGGACATATTATTCTACGTGGCAATAAACAATTGTGGACCTTACTCCACCTTAAGTTTCGTAAGCATGTGATTGCAGATCCCGGTGCCAACGGAGAAGGCGGCTTACGCTCTGGTGCGGATGGACATGATGATATTCTGGATGTACCTTTGGGCACCACTGCCAAAGATGCCGAAACAGGAGAATTTCTTTTTGAAATTACCGAAGACGGTCAGGAGATAATATTACTGGCTGGCGGAAGAGGCGGATTAGGCAATCATCATTTTAAATCAGCATCCAACCAAAGCCCGAGGCATTCACAACCCGGTGAACCCGGAAAAGAAGAGTGGAAAATCCTTGAGTTAAAGGTATTGGCCGATGTGGGTTTGGTAGGCTTTCCCAACGCGGGTAAATCTACTTTGCTTTCGGTTGTTTCAGCCGCAAGACCCAAAATTGCCAATTACGCTTTCACCACACTGGTGCCCAATCTGGGTATTGTGGAGTACCGGGATTTTCGTTCATTCGTTATGGCCGATATTCCGGGTATTATTGAAGGAGCGCATGAGGGCAAAGGCTTAGGTACACGTTTTCTTCGCCATATTGAACGTAACGCCATGTTATTGTTTATGATTCCTGCGGATAGTAAAAATATTCGGGAGGAGTACAAAGTATTGCTTACCGAATTGGAATTGTACAATCCGGAGTTATTACATAAAAAACGAATGCTGGCCATTACCAAAAGTGATATGCTGGATGAAGAGCTGATGAACGAATTACGTAAAGAGTTACCGGAAGAATTAGATACTATTTTTATATCATCAGTTACCGGTTACAACATTATGCAACTGAAAGATATGCTGTGGCAAAAAATTAACGGCTGATTTCAGTTTTGCGTTATAATAAATAAAGCCCGACCGGATAACCAATCGGGCTTTATTTATTATGGATAATGATTTACTTCGATACGCTCAAAGTTGATGTTTGCTGAATACCGCTTTCATTTTTAATCACCACAATGTATAAGCCTGAACTAAGACGGCTGATATTGATGGTTTGTTCCTGAGCAGTAATTTGGTGAACGCTCATGCGTTGTCCCAGTACTGAATAAATTTCAAGTGTGAAAGAACCGTCTTGTGTACTTGCAATGGTCAACTCATTTCCACTAACCGGGTTAGGGTAAATGGTGAAACTATTCGTATTTAATTCATGGATGCCCACAGGAGCAACTTTTACTTGAACGTTACTATTTCCTTTGCAATTTTTACTGTCAGTTCCGGTTACGGTGTAGGTGGTAGTTGTGGTAGGGTTAGCTGTTACCACAGCACCCGTAGTTGTACTTAAACCTGTAGGGGGTGCCCACTGGTAAGTATCAGCTCCTGATGCAGTAAGTTGAATGGAACTGCCTGAAAGAATAAAAGGTGTTGCCGGGGTTACAGATACAATTGGCAGTTGATTTAGGTTAATGGTTTTACTTGCATTGTTACTACAGCCGTTTGCGTCAGTTCCCGTTACATTATAGGCTGTTGTAAATACAGGTTTGGCATAAGGGTTAGCAATGGATGTACTGCTTAATGTTGAGGATGCCGACCACTGGAATGAACTAGCTCCCGAAGCATTCAATTGAATACTGTCGCCTATACAAACGGTATCTTTTGCGCTATTGATTACTACAGTAGGAAGTGCACTTACGTTAATCAGGTTGTTGGCGGTTTGAGAATTGCTGCCAACTGAGTTGGTGGCCATCAAGGTGATGGTGTAGTTACCTGCTGCGGTAAAACGCAATTGCGGGTTTTGTGAACTGTCATTACTGCCGCTGATAAAGTTATAAGTGCCAGGGGTAATGGTCCATTTCCAGCTTTGCGGAATGTTGGTAGAAGCATCAGATAATGTAATGATGTCATTCACACACACACTACTGTCGCTGGCACTGAAAACAATTTGCGGTGCGCTGGTTGGGTTGGTGTATAAGTCACTTTCCCATAATCCGCGTCCGTATGTTGCTGCACGAATGCGGCTGTTAAGATGATTGGAATTGTCGTACCAGATTTCCAGTTCAGTTACTTCAGCAGTTGCAGGTAGTCCTGTTCTGAATGCTGTCCAGTCACCCATAGACGAGTCTCTGTAAAATACACCTAAATCAGAACCCACATACAGTGCGTCTGCATTTCCTTTTACATCAATCACCAAACAATTCATGGCCACATTAGGCAAAGTGCCGCTGATGTTGGTCCATGATTGTCCGAAGTTGGTAGAGCGGTATACTTTGTTGCTTAATGTCATGTAAACAACGCTGTCTTTGGTAGGGTGTGCTTCAATATCTGTAGCTGTTGCAGTAACAGGTAATGAGGTACTCAGGTTGGTCCAGCTTGGTGTAGTAGCCATACAATCATCTGTTCTGAAAAGTTTACTGTCAGCCCTTACCATGTACAATACGTTGGTGTTTTTAGGAGATTGCTCCAGCACACTGATATTTTGCGAATTGCTTCCGGCCAAACCTGTAGATATTTTAGTGAATGTAGGAGTAGTTGCTTTTGCGTTAACAGTTCTCCATACATTTTTGTATCCGATAAACATGGTAGCGTTTGAAGTGGCGTGTTGAATGTATGGTGTTACCCACGCACCTTCTTCATTTATGCCGTTTTTGCCGTTCGCTGCAAAATCATTGAAAGAAGAGCCTTTGTTACTTGAACGTCTGATGTCACCATAATATAAAGCACCCCATATATAATTGTCGTTGCTGTAATCGATAATGCACTCCATACCGTCACCACCAATTTCGGTGGTCCAGTTGCCGTTGTTGTAAATGGCTGTGCCGTTATCCTGATAGCCGTTTATTACTAAGTTTTTTGTTATTTTACTCTGGCCTATTTTATATACCTGACCAATGCCCAGGCCGCTGCTCATGTCATTCCATGAACTTCCTCCATCTGCTGTATAATAAATGCCTCCATCGTTTCCAACATATAATCTGTTGTTGAGTTTTGATATGGTGAAGCAGTGGTTATCGGCATGCACATCCGGAGCATTGTTTCCAACCCAATGAGCGTTAATGTCCCAGGTTTGTCCGCCATCAATTGACTTGAAAATGTTTACACCGCCTACATACATTACGTCTTCATCCGCAGTATCAACAGCCAAACAGAGATTGTACCAGGCTTGTCCTTTGGTGGTGTCGCTTCCGTCAGATTGATACCCCATAATATTGGGAGAGTTGGAGCGCAGTGAGAAATTCAATCCATTGTCGGTTGACATGTAGCAACCTTTAAATATGCGTTGTTCGGTAAGAATCAGGTATACTTTGGAGGGGTTAGCCGGTGTAACTCCTATAACCATTCTTACTGCTGAAGGTAAGCCGCTGGTAATTTGTGTCCAGGTTTCTCCGGCATTGGATGAGCGGTAAAATTTTCCGTCACCGGTAGCATATACTACACTGGTATCTCCGGGCTTGTAATACATATCCTTTGCATTGAATGTAGCAGATTTTTTGGTCCAGTTACTTCCTCCGTTAATGGATTTGTAAACACCCGATGAAGTAGCTGCCAAAAGCACGCTGCCCGCTTTAGGGTTTTGAAGCATAGCACCCACAGTAAGGTTACCCATACCGGTGTTAGATGTATTCCAGGTGCTTCCTCCGTCAGTTGTTTTCATAACACCCACACCTTTGGAATCTCCGCCATCGCGGTCTCCTGTGCCTATCCACATGGTGTTGGTGTTGGTATAATCAATTACTATGCTGGATACTCCCAGAGTAGGCAAGTTATCCGTGTTGCTGGTCCATGTTGCACCATGGTTAGTGGTTTTCCATAAACCACCTGCCGGAGCACCCACAAAAATGGTATTGGCGCTGGTAGGGTGAACGGCAATTGCATTTATACGGCCTAGTCCGTTGGGTTGACCGGTACCATTGGTAGGTAAAGGGCGCGGACCAAGTTCAGTCCAGTTGCCTGTTAACGACATGGTAGAATATGGTAGTGGATTCCATGAACCAAAATAGTTCAGGTACTCATTCATGTTGTGACCTGCAGCAGGGCGCGTACCATCGGGGTTTACACGACTTTGCATGTAATATTCCCAGCGTTTGAAAGGTTTGTAGCTGCCTGCTTTATTGTGGTCGCGGTTGGTCCAGTACTTTTCAAAAGCCCTTTGCACATCAAAAAAGTTGATGTCGGGGTTTTGCATCATTTCGATGTAGTAGGGCGTGTTGAACGTATCGTCAACTACCGGATTGAAACTGTTGTTTTGTGCCAGCGCACCGGTAGTGGCAATGAATACCAGTGATAATGCTGTGCTGAGTTGGAGTAAAATCTTCTTCATCAATGTTGTTATATAATATTCAAATATAACCTAAAAATACACATTTCCATCTCTAAGGCGAACGGGCGTTAGGGCATAAACGTACGGGTGGTTACAGAAGCTTCTCTACAGATATTGAATATGAATTTCAGAATGTTTTTTCAAACCCTGACAGGTCTTTATTCGGAAGCATAAAGACCTGTCAGGGTTGGTCTTTTTTAAATAAGCCCTGAAAGGGCAAACTACTCCATGCGAGGGGTGATAGCCCCTCGGCACGTATTGCTATAATAATATTTCCAATGAAAATTTCTTTATAGAATTAGGAGAGGTGCATAGTTTTACTATATTTCATTAAATTTGAGATTTATGCCTGCTTATTTGAAAATGCTTGGAGATAGATGGTTTTACAAGCTGCTAATAATTTTCTTTGCAATAGCAAAGACAAAAGCAAAATAAATAGGTTGTGTCCCGATGAAAATATTGCTGATAATAATGTTATTGTATAATAGTGAGATTTATACTGAGAAGGTGGATTCTGAGATAAGTATAAAAGAATTTTATAAAATAAATTCCTTTATTGACACTACAACACCTGATGACAGTTACTTTGATTCCTTGAGACAAAAGTATCCAAGTTCAGAGTTCATTTTGTCGATGACTATTATGCATATTTATAATAATTCCAATAATGTTAAGACAGACAGATTGTGGGAAATAATAAACGAAGTTAAGTGGGATACTTCTAACACTTTTATGTTGTTAGCCATAGGGTTAGTTGAGGAAATGAGTTTAGATACACTAAAAGCAAAAGAATATTATTTAAGAAGTATAAACGCAGATAATGCTAGAATAAATCCTTGGCCTAAATTAGAGTTATACCGTTTAAAAGTCGATAATGGTTGCATAAAAGACTGTTTTGTTGAGCTAAAAAATATTATCGACATGCACCCGGATTTTTATTCTGCAAAATTAGAGTACGGGTTTTATCTATATAATGAAGAAAAATTTAAACATAGTGAAAGTTATCTTTTAGGTATTAAAGAGGCGTTAAATAAAAAGTTCGAGTATCACATGCTACTTGGAAGAGTTTTTTTAGAGTTAGAGAAACTGTCTAGTGCAGAAAAGTCTTTTAGAAGTGCTTTAATGATTATAGATGATGCCGAAGCTTATGCCGCTTTAGGTGTATTAGACCATTTTTATAAAAAGAATTATGAAAGTGCGAAAAGATATTATAGCAAAGCCGTCATTCTTGATGCCACAAATGCTCATGCTCATTTGTACTACGGGTTCATTATGTTCTATGAAGAAAAGAAGTATTTAGAGTCTAAAGAATATATCGTTAATGCTCTTAAAAGTAATTCTTCATCAGAAGAGCTCTGGGCATTTTTAGTAAGGATGGATATAATTTATGAAAAGATAAACGTTGCGAAAGAAAATCTAAAACTACTTGAACTAAATGTCGGGACTTGCAAAAGTTACTATTTGTATCAGATTGCAATTTGTTCACTCGAAAATATTCCATCTGATTTATATATTAATTTGTTTAAATTAAAATATCCCGACCAAATAGATTGGTTGAATGCACAACTAGTCTCTCTGGGATGCACTAATGAGCATTAACGCATCTGTATCAATCATACCTCCCCGTCAAAAATTTCTTTATCAGTTCATCGGTAATGCCCAGCGGGTGGCCTTTGTACAGTACCTTTCCTTTGGGTGAAATAATGTACGTAACCGGTGTGCCCGTTACCTGCAGGCGGGTAAGGTAATCAGGTTCTATAGGAATAAGCCAGCGAAGAGTAGAAGTATCATTTCGCATTTGTTTGAGCCAGTACCTTTGGTCAGAGAAGGCATGTACAAAAAGCACTTGTATTTTTTTGTTGCTGGTGTTTTGCTGCTGAATGTCGCGCAAGTGAGTGGTGATGTTGTTGTAGTTCTGTTCATACGGACTAATGAGGTTAAGCACTACGTATTTTTGTTTAAAGGACGAGAGTTTAAACTCATTTTCTTTTTTATCCAGCAAAGTAAGATCCGGTGCATTGTTGCGCAGCAGTGGTGAGGTGTAAAATTGCTGCACCAGTTCAATCCTTGCCCGCCCAGGGTATTTGTGATATTGTTGTAAAAACTCACTGCACAGTTGTTTCATTTGTTCAATGGTAAGTGAGTCGCGAAACGCAGGGTCTTTGTGGTCGAGCAGCAGGTTGTACATGCACTCGGCTGTTATGGCATCGGGTAAGTTTTGTGTTTGTTTTTTGAGTTGTTTTACGGTAGCGATAAACAGTGAAATCTGTATACTACTGCTGCGTATTTGTTTGGTTACAGCACTATCATAAGCCTGGTTACTGGTATACTGGCACACTAAAGATTTGTACAAACTGAAACCAACATAGCGGTTATTTATTTTGGTATACGGGGCAAATTTTTTGTGCTCAAATATTTTATAAGCCATTTTTTTTGTAGCCGTATCCACTACGCCTGCCAGCATGCTCAACGCCTGCATATCCAATAACATGGTGGTGTAATCATCCACTCCAATGCCGGTTATTTTTTTAGCCTGTATCACGTATTGCTCGGTAGTTTTTTCGGCATTGGCCTGATTGATTTTATTAAGTGTTTTGTAAGCCAGTTGAGTCGCAGCATCAAAGGCTTTGCAACGCGCACAAAGTCCGGTTATTTGCCAAAAGTCAGCAGGAGCGGATGGGTTAAATGAGGCCTGCAATTGGCTCTCTGTAAACAGAAAAAAGCTGATGGGGTACACGGCATTTTTGTAATAGGCTTTGAGTTGAATTTCTCCCGGGTGGAGCAACTGTCCTTTGATGGTAAATTTACCGTTGCTATCGGGAAGTATTTTTTCCTCAGCAATTTTTTCATAGGCATACCACCTTATTTCTACACCTTTTTTCAGAGTTGTTTTTCCGCTTATGGTAAACGTAAAAGCAAAAGAAAAGGATGTTGTTGCCAGTAGCAACAACATCCCCGCAACATATTTTAACATAGTAAGCTTAACGGTTTTTGAGCAGGTCGCGAATTTCGCCCAGCAATTGTTCTTCGTTGCTTGGAGCAGGCGGGGCTGCATCCTCTTCCTTTTTCTTGGCGGCATTCATGCCTTTGATAATCAGAAATAGCACAAATGCCACAATGATGAAATTGATAACGGAAGAGATAAAAACTCCGTATTTCACTGCGCCAAATAAGGTAAGGTCTTCCAGCTTACTCAGGTGAGCAGCATCAAGTGCAGGTTTTAACAACAAGGGCGTAATTACATCATCAATAAAGGAACTTACAATTTTTCCGAAAGCTCCGCCAATAATCACACCCACCGCTAAATCAACTACATTGCCGCGCATGGCAAATGCTTTAAATTCTTTTATCATTCCCATTTTTTAAGTTTTTAGTTGAAACAAATTTATACGGTTCCTGCAGAAATCACTGAAAAGCCGGCAATTTTATTCTTCTAAGTTTTAACCCATTGATATCTTTCACATACGAATGAATCAGAATCACGCATAGGTACTCAGCCAATACTCGCCTAAGTGTTTTGCATGGCTCGGGTTTGGAATCACCGATTTACTGTCCTTTTTAAGCAACACTTCGGGCCGTTTTTTTGAAATTCTCCCACATCGGTGCCTAAATCATAGCCCACAATTTTCATTTTTTGGGATTTCCTCCCACTATACATAAATCATAGAAAAACAGCTAATTATGTTGTGATGAAAGTGTAGAACGATTAAAAATTATCCACAAAGTGGGAGAAAGTGGTATAAAGTGGGAGATTTATTTCTAATTTTACCCATCCAAAATTCTGAACACACATGTCAATGTTTCTCGGTGAGTATGAATGTAAACTGGACGCCAAAGGGCGTTTAAGTATGCCTTCGTCCCTGCGCAAGCAAATGCCGCAGGCAGCCGGTGAGCGTTTGGTGGTGAACAGAGGATTTGAGAAATGTTTGGTGCTGTACCCTAAAAATGAGTGGGATATCATCACAGCCGAGTTGGCCAAACAAAATGCTTACATGACCAAAACACGTGAGTTCATCCGTTACTTTACCCGAGGAGCCACAGAGTTGGTGTTGGATGGGGCCGGTCGAATTCTGTTGCCTAAGTCGTTGCAAGAATATGCCGGATTAAAAACGGAGATTGTGCTCTCCACTCAACTGAACAAAATCGAAATATGGTCGAAGGAAACGTATGACCAGTTGTTGAGTAACGAGCCGGAAGATTTTGCCCGTTTGGCAGAAGAGGTAATGGGGAACAAAAAAACATCCGGAACTGCTGATGAAGAGAGGGGGGCGAATGACTGAGTACCACGTTCCGGTACTGCTCCGCGAGTGTATACAAGGGCTGCAAATAAACCCTGAAGGAATTTATGTCGATGTAACTTTTGGCGGAGGAGGCCACTCCCGCGCCATTCTGCAACAACTTACCACCGGAAAATTATATGCATTTGATCAGGATGCTGATGCTACAGATAATGTGCCTGATGATAGTCGCTTTGAATTAATTGAAAGCAACTTTGAGCACCTGCGCAATCAGTTGCGTTTTCACAAAGCAATACCGGTTGATGGTTTGCTGGCTGATTTAGGTGTGTCATCGCATCAATTTGATGAGGGCAGTCGTGGTTTCTCTTTCCGTTTTGATGAAGCTGAACTGGATATGCGCATGGATCAGTCGCAAGGCCTCACAGCTCAGTTGGTAATTAATGATTACACCGAAGCACAACTGGCTGATGTGTTCTACCTCTATGGTGAACTCACCAATTCTCGTAAACTGGCACATGCCATTATAGTAAGAAGAGCCGTTTCGCACATTCGTACTGTAGGAGAGTTGAAGCAAACCCTTTTCCCCTTTGCTCCCAAATTTAAAGACTACAAATTTTTCGCTCAGGTTTTTCAAGCCTTGCGCATAGAAGTAAATCAGGAAATGAAAGCACTGCGTGAGTTACTGGAACAAAGTGCTGAGGTGATAAAACCCGGAGGTCGTCTGGTGGTGATTTCTTATCACTCACTGGAAGATAAGCTGGTGAAAAATTTCATGAACAACGGAAAACTGGAAGGTGAAGTGGAGAAGGATTTTTTCGGTAACCAGATAAAACCATTTAAGCCATTAACACGCAAATCCATTGTGCCCGATGAGGCAGAGATGGAACGTAACCCAAGGTCAAGAAGTGCACGCTTACGTATAGCAGAAAGAATATGAACCAACTGATAGACGAAATAGAAGAGCGGAAGAAAAAGGAACAACCTGAGGTGAAAAAATCCACCACGGGTAAGCAGATGGCACAGGTTGCTGATTTCGATTTCTTCATTACCCGCGAGAACATGCAAAAGGCATTTCCCTTTTTTATGTTTTTGGCAGGCATCGCTATTTTTTATATCGCAAATACGCATTACGCAGAAAAAACGATTCGTCAGTCAGACAAACTCACTAAAGAAATTAAAGAGCTCCGTTCGGAATACATCACCATAAAATCGGATCTGATGTTCCGCAGTAAACAAAGTGAAGTAGCCCAGCGACTCTTACAAAAAGAAATTAAACCGTTAACCACACCACCTAAAAAAATTGTAGTGCCTGCCGAATGAACATTAAGAAAGACATATTATGGCGCTCGTACCTCACCTTTGTGTGTATCGCACTTTTTGCGGTGGTGATAGTGGTGTACATGTTCAAGCTGCAATTTGTAGAAGGACATAAGTGGCGCCAACTGGCCGATAGCCTCAGTACCGATTACCAAACCATAGAAGCAGTAAGAGGAAATATCTATGCCTGTGACGGAAGTTTGCTGGCAACGTCTATACCTATATATGATATTCGTTTTGATACCCGGGCCAGTGCATTAACAGATGAAGTATTCAGTGGCGGAGTAGATTCTCTTGCACTTATGCTGTCTCTTACCTTCAAAGATAAATCAGCTCGTGATTACAAACGCACATTGGTGAATGCACGTAAAAGAGGAGAACGTTATTTCTTATTGAAACGTAAGGTTACTTACGTGCAGATGAAAGCGATGAAATCTTGGCCCTTGTTCCGTTACGGAAAATACAAAGGTGGTTTTGTGGCTATGGAACGTACACGCAGACAAAAGCCATTTCAACTTCTGGCTGAACGAACCATTGGTTACAACGTGGAAGGTGTTGCTCCCGTTGGATTGGAAGGCTCTTTTAATGATGTGCTCTCCGGCAACAGCGGTAAACGTTTGATGCAAAAAGTGAGTGGTGGTGTGTGGGTACCTATCAATGATGAAAATGAAATTGAACCTGAAAATGGCAAAGACATCATCAGCACAATTGATGTCAACATTCAGGATGTGGCAGAAGAGGCCTTATACAACACACTGGTATCGAACAATGCCCAATACGGTACAGCGGTATTGATGGAAGTAGCCACAGGAGAAATAAAAGCCATTGCCAACCTCACCAAAGTGAGTGACGGTGTTTACCAGGAAAAATACAACTATGCTATTGGCTTAAGTGCTGAGCCGGGTTCAACCATGAAGCTGGCTTCCATGATTGCCTTACTGGAAGACGGATATGTAAAACCTACTGACTCTGTTGATACCGAAGGCGGACAAAAAAGGTATTTCGATCGCATGATGAAAGATGCCGAAGAAGGTGGTCACGGCAGAGTGAGTGTACAGCATGCCTTTGAGGTATCGTCTAACGTGGGCATTTCGAAAATGGTTTACAGCAACTACTCGAAACAAGCACAAAAATTTATTGATCACTTGAAAAAGTTACACCTCAATGAACAGTTGGGCTTGCAGGTAACCGGTGAAGGTAAACCTCATATCAAAAATCCGGATGATAAGGATTGGTACGGTACCACCTTGCCGTGGACATCCATTGGCTATGAAGCACACATTACCCCTTTGCAAATGCTCACCTTATATAATGCTGTTGCCAATAATGGTGTAATGGTGAAACCACTTTTGGTCAGAGAAATTCAACAAACCGGTCGTACCATTAAAAAATACGAGACAGAAATTATTGACGAAAAAATATGCAGTGAAAGCACATTGAAGGCTGTTCGTGCCATGATGGAAGGTGTAGTGGAACGCGGTACAGCAAAAAACCTGAAGAACCCCTATTATACGGTAGCAGGTAAAACGGGTACTGCTCAGATTGCCGATGCCAAACGTGGGTACAGCAAAGTGTATCAGGCAACTTTCTGCGGATATTTTCCGGCTGATAAACCACGCTACACCTGCATAGTTATAGTGAACTCGCCATCTAACGGAATCTATTACGGTTCTCTGGTAGCCGGTCCTGTGTTCAAAGCCATTGCTGACCAAGTATATTCCGGTAGTATCAACATGCATCCGGGTATGGAGGCAGAGGTAACTGAATTTGCAGACATCATTCCTGCAACTAAGGCAGGCAGTGCACAAGACCTGAAACTGGTACTTAACAAACTTTCTATAAGTAATGTACTCACCGGTGCAGAAGATGAGGAGTCCGAGTTTGTATCACCTCTGCGCAGAGACAAATCACTGGAGTTAAAGAAACAAAAGATAACAAATAATCTCGTACCCAATGTATCGGGCATGGGATTAAAGGATGCCATATACCTGCTGGAAAATGCCGGATTACGTGTACAGTGTAAAGGTGCCGGAAAGGTAAAATACCAGTCGCAGGTACCGGGCGCCAGAATAATGAAAGGTTCCACCATAGTAATTGAATTAAGCTGATGTTGGATTTGAAAACACTCTTGAAAAATGTTGAAGTGCTTCAGGTAGCAGGAGAACTGGATATTGATGTGCAGTCCATTTGTTTTGATTCACGCAAAGCAGCTCCTTACGCCCTGTTTATTGCTGTGAGAGGAACGCAGGCTGACGGACATCAGTTTATTGGTGATGTGATTGAAAAGGGTGTGTGTGCTATTGTATGTGAGGAGTTGCCGCAGGCACTGGTGGAAGACATTACTTATGTTAAGGTAAAAGATACCTCTGCAGCATTAGCATTAATGGCATCCAAGTTTTACGGAGAACCATCAAAAGAACTGGAGCTGGTTGCGGTAACAGGCACTAACGGAAAAACTTCTGTAGCAACTTTACTCTATAAGTTATTCAGAGAATTTGGTCATAACGTTGGCTTGTTGTCAACGGTAAACAATGTGATTAATGATGAAATCATTCCATCTACACACACCACCCCCGATGCTTTAGCCATTAATGAGTTGTTAGCTAAAATGGTAGATGCCGGATGTTCGCATTGCTTTATGGAAGCCAGTTCACATGCCATTCATCAAAACCGGATTAAAGGATTGGAATTTGCCGGAGTGGTATTCACCAACCTTACGCACGATCACTTAGACTACCACAAAACATTCGACAATTACCTCAAAGCAAAAAAGCAGTTGTTTGATGAGGTAAACGATACCGCTTTTGCTTTAACCAATAAAGATGATAAAAACGGTGCGGTGATGTTGCAGAACACGTCAGCTACACGTTACTCCTACAGCCTGCAGTCCATGAGCGACTTTAAAGGCAAAATACTGGAAGCAGATTTTTCAGGTATGTTGCTCGATATTGATGGAGAACAAGCCTGGTTTAAAGTGGTAGGTAATTTTAATGCCTACAACTTACTGGCTGTGTATGGTGCAGCATTTTTACTGGGCAAAGACAAACATGAAATCATTACCCACCTCAGTAAACTTACCTCAGCCAAAGGGCGCTTTGATACGGTGTATTCAGAAAACAGAATTACCGGAATAGTGGATTATGCCCACACCCCCGATGCATTAAAAAATGTATTGGAAACCATTAAGGAAATACGGACAGGAAACGAGCAGGTAATAACTATTGTAGGTTGCGGTGGCAACAGAGATGCAGCCAAACGTCCTGTAATGGCCGAGATAGCCTGTGAGCTGAGTGATAAAATTATTCTAACGTCCGATAACCCGCGTTATGAAAATCCGGAGGCTATACTCGATGAAATGCAAAAAGGAATTTCACCGGTGCATTTCAAAAAGGTACTGCGCATCAGTGACAGGAAAGAGGCGATTAAAACTGCAGTGAGCTTGAGCAGCAAGGGTGACATTATTCTGGTAGCCGGCAAAGGGCACGAGACCTATCAGGAGATACAGGGCGTAAAACACCCTTTTGACGATAAAGAAATTCTTCAGCAAACATTTCAACTATTTAATAAATAAAGCATGCTGTATTATTTATTCGAATACTTAGATAAAAATTTTGACTTAGCCGGTACAGGTGCTTTTAAGTACATCTCTACCCGCGCAGCGCTGTCCATTATTTTGTCGCTAACCATTTCCATGCTGTTTGGTAAAAGGTTAATTGAGGCTTTGCGCAAATTGCAAGTGGCCGAGACCGTTCGTAACCTGGGGCTGGAAGGCGAGAAACAAAAGCAAGGCACTCCTACTATGGGTGGTTTGATTATTCTCGCAGCTATCCTTATTCCAACTTTACTGTTTGCCCGCATCAACAATGTATACATTCTGCTGATTGTTATTTCTACTATCTGGCTTGGCTTGGTTGGGTTTCTGGATGATTACATCAAAGTATTTAAAAAGAACAAAGAAGGTTTAGCCGGTCGTTTTAAAATACTCGGACAGATTGGTTTGGGCATTATTGTAGGCACTGTACTGTACTTTAATGACAATGTAAAAACACGTGATATTTATAAAGCGGAGGAAGTAACACCGGAGTTTGTTCTGGCGAACAATTTACAGCCTCAAACCATCGACAACCAACAGGTATGGATAAAAGAAGAGAAAGCCACAAACACCACTATTCCGTTCTTTAAATCAACGGAATTTGATTATGCGAATCTCCTCAGTTTTATGGGAGATGATTATAAAAAATACAACTACATCATTTTTGTACTGGTAGTAATATTCATTATCACTGCAGTTTCCAACGGGGCCAACATCACTGACGGAATTGACGGATTGGCCGCAGGAACTTCAGCCATTATCGGTACCACACTCGGCATATTCGCGTATGTGTCGGGCAACTTAGTGTTCTCGAAATACCTTGGCATTATGTACATCCCGCACTTAGGTGAGATGGTGATTTTTGCGGGAGCCTTTGTAGGAGCCTGTGTAGGTTTCTTATGGTACAACGCTTATCCGGCACAGGTATTTATGGGAGATACCGGCAGCCTGGCTTTGGGCGGTATCATCGCTTCGTTCTCCATCATGGTGCGCAAAGAATTGTTGATTCCCATTTTGTGCGGCATTTTTCTCGTAGAGAATTTGTCGGTGATGATTCAGGTTTCGTATTTCAAATACACCAAGAAAAAATACGGTGAAGGCAGACGCATTTTCAAGATGTCACCGCTGCACCACCACTACCAGAAAGAAGGATACCACGAGTCCAAAATTGTTTCCCGCTTTTGGATTATCGGAATCATGCTCGCTATCGTAACCATCTTAACCCTTAAGATAAGATAAACCGTGTCAAAGAAACTTGTCATATTAGGCTCAGGCGAAAGCGGAACTGGTGCAGCACTGCTGGCTAAGCAGCAGGGGTATGATGTGTTTGTATCCGACAAATCTGCTATTCCGGCTAAGTACAAAGACGAGTTGCTTAAAGCAGGTGTTGATTTTGAAGAAGGTGGCCACGATGAAGCACGCATACTGGCCGCTGATGAGATTATCAAAAGTCCGGGTATACCTGATACGGCACCACTCATTCAGCAACTGATAAAAAAAGGTACTCCGGTAATTTCTGAAATTGAATTTGCCGCGCTTTACACAGATGCTTACATCATTGCCATTACAGGTACCAACGGTAAAACTACTACCACCTCACTTATTTACCATCTGCTCAAAAAAGCAGGATTAAATGTAGCCTGTGGTGGCAATATAGGTACCAGCTTTGCGCGTTTGGTGGCACACGGAACCTATGACTACTTTGTTCTTGAAATCAGCAGTTTTCAGTTGGATAACATGTACCGCTTTAAAGCCAACATCGCTGTGCTCACCAACATTACCCCTGATCATCTGGATCGTTACGATTACCAATTGCAAAACTACGTAAACTCCAAGTTCCGCATTCTGCAAAATCAAACCGCTGAAGATTTCTTCATCTATTGTGCAGATGATGAAGTGTCAGTAAATAATTTAAAGAACATCACTGTGGCTGCCCGTAAGCTTCCTTTCTCTATTCAACAAGAGTTGAGTGAAGGTGCCTGGGAAAAAGACAAAGCCATGGTGGTATCCACTTCTTCTGTTCATTCATCAAACCCATTCCATATGTATTTAAACGAGTTAGCTTTAAAAGGTAAGCACAACACTTACAACTCCATGGCTGCGGCCATCGTAGGTCAGGTGCTTTCCATCCGCAAGGAAGTAATCCGCGAGAGTCTTACCGACTTCGAAAATGTTGAACACCGCTTGGAGCATGTAGCTACTGTGCAGGGTATCGACTTTATCAATGACTCTAAAGCAACCAACGTAAACTCTGCGTGGTATGCCTTAGAAAGCATGGAAAAGCCCGTTATCTGGATTGCCGGTGGAGTTGACAAAGGCAACGATTACGAAATGCTGAAACCTTTGATTAAAGAAAAGGTGCGCATGATTGTGTGCTTAGGCATCGACAACCGTAAAATTCACGAAGCGTTTCAACGTGACGTGGAAATGATTGTGAACACCACTTCGGCTAAAGAGGCTGTTCACGTAGCTTACAAACTGGCTAAGCGCGAAGAGGCTGTGTTGCTTTCACCGGCTTGTGCGAGTTTTGATTTATTTGAGAACTACGAAGATCGTGGTCGTCAGTTTAAAAAAGCAGTACGCGAATTGTAATTGAAACACATCCATGAATTGGCTCTTATCACGTACTAAAGGAGACTTTGTTATTTGGGGAATTGTATTCACCCTGTCGCTTTTCGGAGTGCTGGCGGTGTACAGTTCAACAGGTACTTTGGCCTACAAGCGGTATTCCGGTAATACGGAATTGTTGCTGGCTAAGCACATGTTTTTGTTGCTTATGGGTATAGGCTTTATGTACCTGGCACACCGTGTAGATTACCGCTATTATTACGGTATTGCACGCGTGTTGCTTATTCTGTCTTTCCCTTTGTTAGCTTACACGCTCTTCTTTGGTTCTGATATCAATGATGCCAAACGTTGGATCAGTATTCCCATTATCAATGCTACTTTCCAAACTTCCGACTTAGCCAAAGTAGCGCTCATCATGTATGTGGCACGCATGCTGTCTAAGAAACAGGAAGATATTAAAGATTTCAAAAAGGCATTTTTGCCTATTCTATCAGCTGTAGTGGGCGTGTGTTTATTGATTGCTCCGGCAAACTTATCTACCTCACTGGTGCTTTTTTCTACGTGTTTAATTGTGATGTTCATCGGCCGCATCAACTTCAAATATTTACTGTTGTTGGTAGCCAGCGGAGTAGTTGGATTGGGTTTACTCATCGGCATTCTGTTTAATATACCGGATGCTACACTGGCTAAAATCGGTCGCTTTAAAACATGGAAATCACGTATTGAAACATTTACCGGAGATAAGGACGGCAACACGTACCAAAGTGATCAGGCTAAAATTGCTATTGCTACGGGTGGCCTTTTCGGAAAAGGTCCGGGCAACAGCACGCAGCGCAACTTTTTACCGCACCCGTATTCCGATTTTATTTTCGCAGTTATAGTAGAAGAGTACGGCATGATGGGCGGTTTATTTCTCATCTGTTTGTACCTGCTGTTTCTGTGGCGCACGGTGCGAATTGTGGTGCGAAGTCCCAAAGCTTTTGGCGCCTTGCTGGCCTTTGGTTTAAGTTTAAGTTTGGTTATTCAGGCCTTCATCAACATGGCGGTAGCGGTAAATATTTTCCCGGTTACGGGTTTGCCTTTGCCGCTGGTAAGTATGGGCGGAACCTCTTTGTGGTTTACCAGCTTTGCCTTCGGAGTAATTTTGAGTGTAAGTCGTTTTATTGATACCTCAGGCGAAATGGGTGCAGGCAATACGGAAACAAATTCTGGAAACAATACAACTAACGAGGAGGTGGCTCATGCATAACCGTCCGTTAAAAATTATCATCAGCGGTGGTGGCACAGGCGGTCATATTTTTCCGGCTATTGCCATTGCTCAGGCTATACAAAAATTACGTCCTGATGCGGAATTTTTATTTGTAGGCGCCAACGGCCGCATGGAAATGGAAAAAGTTCCTGCTGCCGGATATAAGATTGTGGGGCTCGACATCAGCGGACTGCAACGTCAGCTTTCAGTGAAGTTGTTGTGGTGGCCCGTGCAGGTGTTGCTGGCTACTATGAAAGCTAAAAAAATAGTAAAAGACTTTAATCCTGATGCAGCCATAGGCGTGGGTGGATATGCCAGCGGCCCTACCTTACAAGCCGCAGCAGGTTACGGTGTGCCCTCCCTCATTCATGAACAAAACAGTTTTGCGGGCATCACCAATAAATTACTCAAAAATAAAGTGAGCCGTATTTGTGTGGCCTTTGATGGTATGGAGAAATTTTTCCCCAAGGAAAGGTTGATGAAAACAGGCAATCCCATACGCAAAGAGATATTAAATAAAGACGTGGATAAAGCCGCTGCCTACAGCTTTTTCGGATTAGATCCGGCCAAAAAAACTATTTTAGTTATTGGCGGAAGTTTGGGTGCTCGCACCATCAACGAAAGTATTTTTGATAAGAGCGAACACCTCGAAAAAGAAGGTGTGCAGGTGTTGTGGCAAACAGGCAAGTGGTACTACAACATCGGCAAATCTGCTGAAACGGAAGCCATCAAAGTACACGAGTTTATTTACCGCATGGATTTGGCTTATGCCATTGCCGATGTGGTGATTTCACGTGCAGGCGCCATTTCTATTGCAGAAATAGCTTACCTGCAAAAGCCGGTTATTCTGGTGCCTTCACCCAACGTGGCTGAGGATCACCAAACCAAAAATGCCGAAGCCCTGGTGAAAGAAGATGCCGCCATTCTGGTAACAGATGCCGAAGCAAAAAATAACCTGGTGTACCTAGCGCTGGGCTTAATTCATGATGAAGAAAAGAAAGAACAGATGCGCAGAAATATTTTGCACTTCTCTTCTCCCAATGCACCGGAAGTGATAGCCAATGAAGTTTTAAAATTAATTAAAGAATAACATGAAAAAACTGCTCTATGTATTTATCGGAATAGCCATCGCTCTGGGAGCTGTGGTGCTGTATTCGTTTAAGGCAAAGGAAAATGCTGAGGTTAGTTATGCCATTATAGAGGCGAATATTGATCAAATTAGTATTTTTTATGATGATGGACAGGAAGAGGTTGCTGAAAAACTATTAGGTATAAAAGTTGGGCAAAATCTTGACAAAGGGCAATTGCCATTCGAAAATGCGCTTAGTAAAACACTAAAGCACATGTCTCAGAAGGGGTATAAAGTTGTAGGATACAGCGGAGTAGTTCAAAACGGCCCTGCACGTCATTATTATACATTAATCAAAGAAAATTGATCGCACAGGTTCAACATATCTATTTCCTTGGTATTGGCGGCATTGGCATGAGCGCTCTGGCCCGGTACTTCCATGTGCAGGGCAAGCAGGTGAGTGGCTACGATAAAACCAGCACACCACTTACCCAACAACTGGAGCAGGAGGGTATGGCCGTGCATTACCAAGATGACCTTAACCTGGTGCACGAGGATATACGCAACCTTGCCAACAACGCGCAGGTGCTGGTGGTGTACACCCCCGCTATTCCTAAAGACCACAGCGAGTACGATTTCTTTTTAAACAACGGGTACACCTTACTCAAACGTTCACAACTGTTGGGCAACGTTACCGAGCAGGCCTTTTGTATTGGCGTAGCAGGTACACACGGTAAAACTACCACCTCTACCTTAATTGCACATTTGTTGCGCAGCGGTGGTATTGATTGCAGTGCTTTTCTAGGTGGCATTTCAGCCAACTATAATACCAATTTGTTACTAGGCACAGGTACACACAACGGTAAGCAAGTAGTAGTGGTAGAAGCCGATGAATTTGACCGTTCGTTTTTAACACTGTCTCCTGATGTAGCCGTAATCACTTCAACTGATGCGGATCACCTGGATATTTACGGTGAACACGAGGAGCTGAAAAAATCATTTTTAGATTACACCAACAAACTTAAATCAGGCGGGCACTTGTACATCAAAGCAGGGTTGCCTGTAATTCCTGAGTTGAAAGTAGACTACACCGTGTACTCACTAAATGGTACTGCGGCTGTAAATGCCAATCACGTTACCATTACAGATGCAGTATATACGTTTGACCTCCACATCAACGGAAAAACTATTTCACAACTTACACTGGGTATACCCGGTTGGCACAATGTAGAGAATGCCGTAGTGGCCTCAGCAGTGGTGTTGCAAATGGGTGTAAGCGAAGAGGATTTAAGAAAAGGACTGGCCAACTTTCGCGGAGCAAAACGCAGGTTTGAATACATTTTACGTAAGGAGAACATCACGTACATTGACGACTATGCGCACCACCCCGAAGAGATCAAAGCATTTTTAAGTTCAGTAAAAGAAATGTACCCTGATAAAAAGGTAACGGCTGTTTTCCAACCACACCTGTTTACCCGCACACGCGATTTTGCTGATGGATTTGCACAAAGCTTATCCCTGGCTGATGAACTTATACTGCTGGATATTTATCCGGCCCGTGAATTACCTATACCCGGAGTAACCTCACAGATGTTACTCGATAAAGCTACGTTAAAAAATAAAACACTCTGCTCCAAAGCTGAGCTAATTGACCTGATGCGTGCTAAGCATCCGGAGGTTTTGGTAACCATAGGCGCAGGAGATATTGACCAGTTAGTTGAACCTTTAAAACACTTGTATGGATAAGGAACAACGTATACAGCAATTGAAAAAAATCGGTATCATCAGCCTTTGGGTGCTGTTGGTAAGCGGCTTGCTGGTGTCGCTGGGTTTTGTACAAAAGAGTCAGGGCCGTACGCTTTGCCTTGCTATAGATATCAGTATTAGTCCGGAGGCGGAGAACTTTTTTATTGACCGTGCAGCAGTGGTGAGCATATTAACCAATGAAGGAAAAGAAGATAACATTGTAGGAGAACCCGTTCATAAAATTGACGTAGCGGAGTTGGAAGCCAGGCTGGAAAGAAATCCTTTTGTGTACAATGCAGAAGTGTATGCCAACCTTAACGGACAGTTGAAAGTAGATGTGTACCAACGCAGGCCCATCGTTCGCATCATCAGAAATGACGGAACAGGATATTACATTGATAACAGAGGTTTGAAAATGCCGGTATCCGATAGTTACACGGCCCGTGTGTTGGTTGCTACAGGAAATATTTATGAAAAATACAGTGAAGGAGATTCATTAAAAAGTGTGGTAACGCAGCAGTTGTTTGAGTTGGCTACCTTTCTGGAAAAAGATGAATTCTGGAAAGCACAAATGGAGCAAGTGCTGGTGAACGATAAGAGTGAATTGATACTGATACCTAAGGTAGGGGACCACCAGATTATTCTGGGAACCACTGAAGGTTTGGAAGAGAAACTAAACAGGTTGATGTTGTTTTACAAAGAGGCTTTAACCAAAACCGGTTGGAACCAATACGGCACCATCAACCTCAAATACACAGGGCAAATAGTTTGTACAAAAAAATAAAATAATACTGCATATATGAGCAACAGTAAAATCATCGTAGGTCTCGACATCGGAACTACAAAAGTTTGTGCCATCGTAGGTCGCAAAAACGATCACGGAAAGGTAGACATTCTCGGTATGGGAAAAGCTGAATCAACAGGTGTGGCGCGTGGAGTGGTGGTGAACATTGAAAAAACTGTACAAGCCATAAAACTGGCCGTTGATGAAGCTTCCCGTAAATCTAACGTAAAAGTGGAAGTGGTGCATGTGGGTATTGCGGGTCAGCACATCAAGAGCTTTCAGCACCGCAACACCATTACCCGTGATGATGCAGAATCGGAAGTAAGCATGGAAGACATCAATCGCCTGAGAGAGGGCATGCACAAGCTCGCACTGCCTCCGGGAGATGAAATCATTCACGTGTTACCGCAGGATTTTACTGTGGATAATGAACACAGCATTAAAGACCCCGTGGGAATGTCGGGTGTACGTTTGGAAGGCAACTTCCACATCATTACCGGACAGATGATGGCGGCTAAAAATATTCGCAAGTGTGTAGAGAAAGCCGGATTAAACGTGGCTGATTTAATACTGGAGCCACTGGCATCATCAGATGCTGTTCTTGATAGAGAAGAATTACAAGCCGGTGTTTGTTTGGTAGATATTGGTGGTGGTACTACAGATGTGGCCATTTTTTATGACGATGTAATCCGTCACACAGCTGTGATTCCTTTTGGTGGAAACATCATTACGGAAGATATCAAAGAAGGTTGCTCCGTGTTGCGCAATCAGGCAGAGCAATTGAAAGTGAAGTTCGGCTCGGCTATGGCCATGGAAAATAAGGAAAACGAAATCGTTTGTATTCCCGGTATCCGTGGTCGCCAGCACAAAGAAATCAGTGTGCGTAACCTGGCTATGGTTATTCAGGCCCGTGTGGAAGAAATTTTTGAGCAGGTACTGTATGAAATCAAAAGCTCAGGACTTGAACGTAAACTGGCAGCCGGTATAGTAATCACCGGTGGTGGTGCACAACTCAAGCACATCACTCATTTGGCTGAATTGGTTACCGGCATGGATGCGCGCATCGGATATCCGCATGAGCACATTGGCAAAGGGGTGGACGATGTAAAAAGCCCGATGTATGCCACCGGTATCGGATTGGTGATGATGGGACTGGATGAGAACAATCAGGATCCTGAAGTACAGGAAGCTAAACTTCAAAGTACACACAAAGAAGACAACGATACTTCCGGCTTTTTCGGGAAATTGCTCAAAAAAGGCAAAGATTTTATGCTTTCAGAGGACGAATTAAAGGACTTTGAATAGATAAACATGTTGAAAAGTGCACAACTCTGTTCGTTCAGCTGTTGTGCACTTTTGTAATTTTATAGCGGAAAATAATCAGGTAATGGTAAGCAAAATTCAATTTGATATGCCTAAAGAAAAGTCGTCCATAATCAAGGTGATAGGTGTTGGCGGAGGCGGAGGTAATGCAGTAAATCACATGTACAGTCAGGGCATAAAAGGCGTTGACTTTTTGATTTGCAATACCGACTCGCAGGCGTTGGAGATGAGTCCTATCCCGAACAAAATACAATTGGGACATAACCTCACCGAAGGACGCGGTGCTGGTGCCAATCCGGAAGTAGGTCGCAAAGCGGCTATGGAAAGCATCGAAGAAATTATTGATGGCCTGGGTGTGAACACCAAAATGTTGTTTATTACAGCGGGCATGGGTGGTGGTACCGGAACAGGTGCAGCGCCCATTATAGCGAAAACAGCGAAAGAGTTTGGAATGCTTACGGTAGGTATAGTAACCATGCCTTTCCACTTTGAAGGCAAGCGCAGAAAGCAGTTTGCTGAAGAAGGTTTGAATAACTTTAAAAAGAATGTAGACTGCTTGCTGGTTATCAGCAATGAGAAAATAAAAGAAGCTTACGGCAATATGTCGTTACGCACTGCTTTCTCTGAAGCCGATGGTATTCTTACCGTGGCTGCCAAAGGAATTGCAGAAATCATTACCGTTCCCGGTTACATCAACGTTGATTTTGAAGACGTAAAAACTGTGATGACCAACAGCGGGGTGGCCCTCATGGGATCAGCCACTGCGGTAGGAGAAGACAGAGCCATTAAAGCCGCTCAAATGGCATTGGCCTCTCCGTTGTTAAACGACAGCGATATTCGCGGAGCAAAAAATATTCTGCTCAACATTACTTCAGGAAGAAAAGAAGTATTGATGGATGAGATTTCTGTTATTACGGAATACATTCAGGATGAAGCAGGTGTTAATGCAGATATGATTTGGGGCAACTGCTTCGATGAAACTCTGGACGAAGAACTTTCAGTAACCATTATTGCTACCGGATTTGAAACCAAAGAGAACAAACTTATTGTAAGTTCACTGGATGATAAGCGGGTAGTGCACAACATGGAGGCTCCTGCCAAAGAAGAGAAAGCAGATGTTATTACACCTGTGGCTGAAAAGGACGAGATGGTGTTGAAGCAGGTAGAGTTGCCTTTCTCGCATGTGGTAAACAAAGTGGAGAACGAGGAGCACAACAATACATCATCAGAAGACGATGAATTGCAGCAACGTTTAGCGGAGTTAAAATCTCAGAAACTGGATTTGTACGATGCACCCATTATGCCTGTACATGATATGGAAGAGCAGGAAGAAATCTCTTTGTCCGTTTCATCTGTAGAGACAACCAACGACATGCCCACAGACCCACCTGTTCGTCAGGATCCGCAACCGGAGGATGATGAAGAGGAACGTATCAAAAAGATAAAGCAACGGATTATTGAGATGCGTAACCTAAATCTTTCTCTGAGCAGTGAAAAGGGGTTAAATGATTTGGAAAAAGAACCGGCCTATATGCGTAAAAAGTATATGTTGAATGATGTACCTCATTCGTCAGAGTCGAGTGTTTCCAGGTTTACGCTTTCAGAGGATGAAAACAAAAAGCCCGAGATAAAAAACAACAACTCTTTTCTGCACGATAACGTAGATTAATATTCTTGAACTCAATAACAAAAAATCCCGGATGAATTTCATTCGGGATTTTTTTATGAATATACGTGAGTATTTTTTAGCTAAAGAAAGATGTGCAGGAGAGGAAAGGTAAGCAGCAAGCTGTTTGACTACATAAAGTTTTTAACCAAACCAACCAGCAATAAGGTGTGTATAGTAAGAATTGCAATGGATGCATAGCTTATGCCCAAAGCTTTGTTACCTGCGTCTGAAGGTGTGTCCAGCATCTGGAATATATTTTTAAAGCCCAGAAACATGGCCGTGAAAGCTTGAGCAATGGCGAAGTACAATACCCACAGGTACGATTTTCCTTTTTTCTCCGCCTTTATCTTTAGCTCTTTTAATCCCGTTCTGAAATCTCCGTTATAGAATTTTTTGTATATACCCGGCAGGGCAATAAAGTTAGTATGCGCTGTTTTTGCAATGCCTTCTTTTTGGTTACCTGATGAGGCTTGTTTGGTAATGGATTTAATTGCTTTTACAGAAATATTTTTAGCTGTGTGAACCGAAGCGGATAGTACTTCATTAGCAATATTTTTTTCGGAATAATCCTGTGATGCAGCTAACTCATCTGTAATTGCTGTAGTAGGAATTTCTTCGGTTACATTAGCATTATCAGGCATTTCATCCGTAACGGTAATTTTTTCCTGCAAAGTTAATTCAGGGTTTTCAATAGTGGCTGTGTTAGGTATTGCGGGTGCTGTAACGGTAACAGGTGTTGGTGTTTCGGTTGGGTTACCTTCCTGTTCATCGGTCTGTTTGTTCTGTTGTTTCTTTTCCTCGTTTTTAGCTTTAAAGTCCCTCGACTGGTAACGTTGGAAAACGCTTTTCAGGTTTCCTTTTTTTCCACCGAAGACGCTTTTAGATTGCATACTGCTCTTGCAGGAGAATAACCCCAAAACGGCAATCATAAACAAAATCCAAATGTGCGAACGAGGAGAAACTTTCATATTACCTGTTCTTTAAATTAACCTAACCTTATTGTAAACCTACTACAGAAGTTTAATGTTTCAAAATTTTCCAAGTTTTTTGTTCTCCGGATATATTTAATATCCTGATAATCAACAATCCTTTGTGTAATTTACTTTCCGGTATGCTTAATCCCGTCTCTTTTTCACTCATTTCCTGTTCAAAAAGCTTTTTACCGGTAAGATCCCACACTTCCACAGTAACTTTTTCTTTTTCCTGTTGTGATGTGCGTTCAATGATGATGTTGTCCTTAGCAGGGTTAGGATATACACTAAAGGCATTTTCAAGAGTAATGTTTCTTCCGGCTACGTTTGTTCCTGTATCCAACATTACTTTAACTGTGTCGTATCCGATAATGGCAGTCATATCTCCTCTGTATACTCCTTTGTAGAATAAGAGTCCGCCATAATTGGTGCCCACCAGCAAATCAGGAATGGTATCGTTGGTAAGGTTACCTACATAGGGTATAAACCTGCCGGTAGAGGCAACAGATGCATTGGAGTAAGTGACCCACTCGGGTTGTTGAAGTACGCTGTCAATTTCTTCAAACTGACTTTCCAGATTTACATGAATACGGTAGCTTCTGATTCTGCCGTTGAATGTGCCCACCAGCATTTCAATCATACTGTCACTTTTTACATTATAAAGCGCAGGGGAAGAGTTGCCGTAAATATTATTCTGTTGTGTCACATTGATTTGCCCTAAGGTATCTGCATCAGGGGTGGAAGAAAAATTATATCCGGTTAAAGAGATGGATTTGTTGCGGTAATAATGAATAGTGCCATTGTCATTACCGATAATCAAATCGTTTTTGCCATCAAAATTCATATCGTAAATACAGGGAGCATTAAAGCCGAAAACATTGATGTTGGCAAAATCTCTAACAGGTGCAGCAAAGCTGCTGGGCCCGCTTCCGGAGGAGGTATTATTAAAGTACACCATTGTACCATTACCTAAACCCAGCAAAATATCCGGTTTTCCGTCACGGTCCAAATCACCTACTGCAGGTTTTATGGCGGAGAGGTTCATGGTATCTACACGCAGGTAATTGCTGTCTACTTGTTTGAAAACGGGTTGTTCATTTGTACCCATATTTTTGAAAAGCACTAAGCGGTCTTTGGCATTTAAACTTTGATCCCAGTTGCCATACGTGCCGGCCAATAAATCATTTTTACCATCTCTGTCATAGTCAAAAAGAGCAGGGGCAAATCTTCCACCCTCATCAATGGTTTGGTCAGAGAGGAAGTTATTGGTTACATAAGTGAATATAGGAACAGTTACTGTACCGGTATTTTGATAGTACCATATTTGTGCTTTGGTGCGGGCACCGGTCAGGTTATTGGTTGACACAACTAAATCCTGTTTTCCGTCATCATTGATGTCAACAAAGTAAGCCGCTAATCCGCTTTGGAATTTTGGCCTAACCGTATTTCGTGGAAATATGGTATCGGATGAAATCATGGTATCGGAAGAAAAACCGTTGTGTTTCCAGTTATTTTCTATCCGCCCGTTTTTGGTGTTCACCAAGTGGTCTGCAGCAACATCTCCTGAAATCAATTCCTTGTCTCCGTCTCCATCCAAATCAAAGGCCGCTATGGTTGTACCAAAGTGTGCATTGCTTTTAAAGTAATATTTATAGCAACTGATGCCTAAGTTTACGGTTTCACTTATCAGTACACCACCCCAACACGGGTCAGTATATCTAAAGAAAAATGTGCCATTGGGCAAACCTTTCTCTACCTGAAAATTTTTCCAGAGTTCTACATAACCGCTCAAAATAAACATAGTGAGTTGGTCCAGATCCCCGTCATTGTCAATGTCAACAAAACAAGGGCGGTCAATGGGGTTACAATACAACCCGTTGGGGAAAGTATCTGAGGCGTAATTGGGGGGGGCTGCTTTCGGATAACCCTCCATCAGCTTTCTGGTTTTAAGTACAAAGCTGGGAGTACTTCCGGTACTGGTGTTTCTGAAAACGCGTATGTTATTGTTGATGATAAATGTATCAACAGTTGCATCTGCAGGGTTGGCTTGCGTGAAAATATCTTCCTTTCCATCGTGGTCAAAATCCACAAACTGCACCCAACTGGTTAATTTGGGCAGGTATTGCCTCATCTCCGGGGCATAACGGTATTTTACGTCACCTGTAGCAGTTCCGGTATAAATGAACGGATGGATAATATCTCCTGCGCGGTCAAATACTACCAGATCTTTTTTCCCGTCACCGTTTAGGTCCACATTATTGAATTGCGGAGCGGTAAACCCACCCGTAAACGGGAATTGTAGGGTGTCATTGTTTTGGTTAAGAAACTTGACGTCTCCTGAGTATACAAAACCCATATTCTGGGCGTGGCTCATCAGGTGTACACTGCACAACACAAACGTTAGTAATATTAATTTCCGCATACAATATTGATTTTGTTAATTTGAATAAATCTCAGTCAGATGAATGTTTCTCAAATTTACGACTTATTCTTAGAAAAGAAAATTGTATTTACGGATAGCCGTCAGGTTATTCCGCAGGGAATTTTCTTTGCGTTGAAAGGGCCCAGTTTTAATGGCAATCAATATGCACTGGCTTCACTTGATGCGGGTGCTGCATATGCTGTTGTTGATGAGGCCGAATTTGCTGTTGATGATCGTTTCATTCTGGTTGACGATGTATTAAAAACACTGCAGGAACTGGCACATCACCACCGCATGCAATTGGGCATTCCGGTTATTGCCATTGTGGGTTCCAACGGAAAAACAACTACCAAAGAACTTATCTCAGCGGTGTTGTCAAAGAAGTTTAACCTTTTAGCTACTCCCGGAAATTTCAACAACCACATTGGCGTTCCGCTCACCTTGCTTAAGCTTACTGCTGAACATGAGGTGGCGGTAATTGAAATGGGGGCCAATCATTTGGGGGAAAATGCTGAACTGTGCGAAATAGCAGCACCCAATTACGGTATGATAACCAATATAGGTAAGGATCATCTGGAGGGTTTTGGTAGTCTGGAAGGTGTGGCACAGGCAAGCAGTGAATTGTACTATTACTTACTGAAAAATGAAGGTACTGCATTTGTTAATGGAAACGATGAGTGGTTGATGCGCATGGCTTCCCGACTTACACACAAAAAAGTGTATGCAGGAAATTATGCAGATAATATGAAGGAGTCAGATTATGCTGCGCAACTGATTAGTGCTCGTCCATCCATTGTATTTGCTATTGAAGGATTTCGCAGAGAAATAGTTTCTGTACTTTCCGGTGAATACAACTTTGATAATATTATGGCAGCAGTTGCCTTTGGTCGTTTCTTTGGTGTGCCACTGGAGCATATTGCTGAAGCGGTGGAAGGGTATGAGCCTAAAAATAACCGTTCGCAAATTATACAAAAAGGAACGCGTACCATCTATCTCGATGCTTACAATGCCAATCCTTCGAGTATGGAATTGTCGCTTAGGAATTTTGCCGCAAACAAGTTTGAAAATGCCATAGCTATCTTAGGCGATATGTTTGAACTAGGAGAGTACAGTGATGCAGAACACCGGCAAATGGCTGAGACTGCTGCCTCATTGGGCTTAAAAGAGGTGTGGCTGGTAGGGAAAGAATTTGCGAAGTACGCCTCTTCAGTTAACGCCCGTTCATTTCTGTCAGCCGATGAAGTGAAGGAGCACATTCGGGCAAATGATTTCTCAGGTTATACATTTTTCCTTAAAGGTTCCCGGGGTATGAAGCTGGAAACTATTCTGGAGTCGTTTGATTAAAATGATTCCAGCCTTGTGCTTGGATAGGATGCACATTACCCGATTTTGAAATAAGGTATTTGCCGCTGTCTTTCGCAGTACAATGTCCGATAATACTTATTTCACTTATGTCTTTTACTTTTTCAAAATCGGCTTGCGAAATGGTAAACAACAATTCGTAATCTTCACCACCACTCAAGGCACACATGGTAGGATCTAAATTGAATTCGCGCGCAGTATTGTAGGTTACACTGTCGATAGGAATTTTTTCTTCGTACACATTCATGCCCACATCCGATTGCTCGCACAAGTGAAAAATCTCGGAAGCCAGTCCGTCAGAAATATCAATCATCGCTGTGGGCAATACACCGGTTTTGGAAAGCAATGCTAAAATATCTACCCGTGCTTCAGGTTTTAGCTGGCGTTCGAGTACGTAATCAAATCCGGCTAAATCAGGTTGTACTTCAGGTGTTTCTAAGAACACTCTTTTTTCTCTTTCCAACAGCTGGTACCCCATGTAGGCTGCGCCTAAATCACCACTTACACACAACAAGTCGCCTTCTTTTGCTCCACTGCGGTATACCACTTTTTCTTTAACGGCTTCACCAATCGCAGTAATGGAAAGTATTAATCCCTGTTTGGAAGATGTGGTATCACCGCCCACTAAATCTACGTCATAATTTTTGCAGGCTGCACGAATGCCGTCATACAATTCTTCCACAGCAGCCAACGTGTATTTGCTGGATAGACCTATGCTTACAGTTATCTGCCTGGCTTCACCGTTCATCGCACAAATGTCAGATATGTTCACTGCAACGGCTTTGTATCCCAAATGTTTCAAAGGCATGTACATCAGGTCAAAGTGAATACCTTCCAGCAGCATGTCTGTAGTTACTAAGGTAACTTTACCGTTGCCGGTATCTATAACTGCAGCATCATCGCCTACAGATTTTAATGTTGATTTTTGAACGGTGGTGAACGGGCCGGTCAGGTGTTTAATAAGGCCGAACTCGCCCAACTGCTCAATAGAAACGGGGGCTTTAGATTCTGATATCATGCTTCAAAGATAGTTTTTTAGAAAGGGATAATTTTCAGCGTATTTTGTATAATTATGAAATTCAGTCGTTTATATCTTTATTCTTTTCTTTTGTCCTGCGCACAAAGTTCTCCCGGCAATCAAAGATTTACTTATTTTTGCCCTTACTTAAAAAAATGACGATATACATGAAAAAATGGAGCTTGTTGGTTTTAGTTGCGGTAACGCAAATTGCTTTTGCACAAAAGAAAGCAACTAAAACAGTTTTGCCTGCGAAACCTGCAGATCAGGTATTGTTTACATTTGGAACTGATACCGTTTATCGTTCCGAATTTGAACGGATTTATTCCAAGAACAACACCAGCAAAGAACAACCTGATGAGAAAAGCATCAAGGAGTATCTTGACTTATATGTGAATTTTAAGCTGAAAGTAAAAGAAGCAAAAGTAAACGGATTAGATACCCTTAGTTCATTTAAACAAGAACTGGGCGGCTACCGCAAGCAATTGGCGCAACCCTATTTAGTGGATAAAGCAGTAACCAATCAGTTGGTGAAAGAAGCTTATGAGCGCATGAAGCAGGAAGTAAACGCCAGTCACATATTGATTAACTGTGATGAGAATGCACTGCCTAAAGATACTGTTGCTGCCTACAACAAGGCCATGGATATTCGCAAGCAATTATTGAAGGGCGAAAATTTTGATTCATTGGCTGTGAAATATTCCAATGATCCTTCAGCGGCACGTAACTTTGGTAACCTCGGATGGTTCACTGCGTTCCAGATGATTTATGCTTTTGAAACAGGCGCATACCTTACTGAAATCGGAAAAATTTCTATGCCCATTCGCACCCGTTTTGGTTACCACGTTATAAAAGTTTTAGGAAGAAGACCGGCCCGTGGCGAAGTGAAGGCTGCTCACATTATGGTGAAGTTTCAGGCAGGCGGAACTCCTGAGCAGGAGAAAGAAACTAAGGCTAAAATAGATCAGGCTTACACTAAACTTAAAGGCGGTGCCAAGTTTGAAGATGTAGTAAAAGAATATTCACAAGATGAAAGCAGTCTGAGAAACAACGGAGAAATGAACTGGATTACCAGCTCAGGTAATTTTCCTACAGAGTTCAAAGACGCTGCATTTGCACTTAAAAATAATGGTGACTACTCAGAGCCGGTAAAAACACCTTACGGTTGGCACATTATCAAAAGAATTGATAAAAAGGATTTGCCTCCTATGAAAGAACTGGAAGAAAACATCAAAACGAAAATTAATCGCGACTCCCGTTCTGAAATAAACAAACAAGCTGTTGTGGAACGTATCAAAAAAGAGAACGGATTTAAAGAAAATGCTCTTGCCTACAAAGAGGTACTCAAAACAGTTGATTCTACGTTGTTGCAGGGAAAATGGGATAAAGAACGGGCAAAAGGTTTAAATAAAGTAGTGTTTAGCGTTACAGGCAAAAACTTTACTCAGCAAGATTTTGCGCAATACATTGCCGATTATCAAACTCCTCGTAATGCTACGTCTATTGATGCTGCTTTGCAGGGGATGTACAAAGATTACATCACCTTCAAAATGGTAGAATTTGAAGAAGCCGGCCTTGATAAAAAGTATGAAGATTTCCGTAATCTGATGCAGGAATATCATGACGGTATTCTGTTGTTTGATCTTACTGATAAAAAAGTATGGTCAAAGGCAGTGAATGATACTGTAGGATTACAAGCCTATTATGAAAAGAACAAATCACGCTTCCTTTACAAAGACAGGTATGTAGTAGACACCTATACTTGTGCTGATGAAAAAACAGCTAAAGCAGTTCAGAAAATGATTTCATCCGGCAAATCTGTTGAGGAGATTAAATCAAAAATGAACAAGAAAAATCCTAAAGCGGTTGAAGTGAAATCACGCAAAGTAGAAACAGGAGAAGACAATATACTGGATGATGCCTGCAAAGCAGCAGGTGCCGGAAAATGTAACCGTTTAATTATCGCTGATAAAAACAGTGTTAGTGTATTTCAGGTACTTGTTGAGGTACAAGGCCCGCAACCCAAAGACCTGAAAGACGTAAAAGGATTGATTACTGCCGAGTACCAGAACCAACTGGAAAAAGACTGGCTGGCAGAACTGAAGGCAAAATATCCTGTACAAGTTAATCAGGCTACTGTGAATACACTGTTCAAGTAAGTCGTCATACTTTAGCATGAAACCGGGCGTTAGCATATGGATAGCTTTGATTATGTTAGTCGCTTGTAATACGAAAGATTCTAAAAGCACTTCTGCCCAACTCGCCCGTGTTGGGCAGAAGTATTTATATGCAGACGACCTGAGTCAGGCTTTACGCAGCCGAAGTCCTTTGCAGGATAGTGCGCAGTACGTTAAAGAACTCATTAATTCGTGGGTTAAACAACAGGTGCTTTTACAGCAGGCTGAAAAAAATCTGCCGAAGGAACAACTGGATACACGCAAAAAACTGGAAGACTACCACAACTCATTGCTTATTTACGAATACGAAAAACAAGTGCTGAATCAACAACTGGATACTGTTATTACCGAAGCACAAATTTTGTCTTACTTCAAAAACAACAAGAGCAATTTTGAACTTAAGAAAAATCTTATTCGCTTGAAATTTGTGAAAGCTGCTGCCCACCATAAAGACCTCGATAAAGTTCGCAACTGGCTTAAAAACGACAAGCAGGAAGAGCTGATCTCCTGGTGCAAAACAAATGCATCCAACTATTTTCTGGATGAAAGTGTATGGCTCGATTTTGCCGATGTACTTAAGGAAATCCCTATTCGTACCTACAACGAGGAAGCATTTTTAAACAATAATACCTACACTGAAGTAAAAGACGGGGACTTTCTTTATATTGTACGCATCATGGACTACCGTATTCGAAATACGACTTCCGATCCCGGACAAGAGCGGGAACGTATTAAGGAGATGATACTCAACCAGCGTAAAGTGAAATTGCTGAAAACGATGGAGCAGAATATGATAAAGGAAGCCGAACTATCTAACAATATTGAAATTTTTTAACATGAATTTACGTGCTATAGTCTCTGCATTTGCTCTTCTTTTTGCACTCAGCGCACAAGCGCAGGTGGTGGATGAGATAATAGGAGCAGTGGGAGATAAAATTATTCTGAAGTCAGAAATTGAAGCTGAGGTGGAGCAAATCAAGAAGCAGGCCGAGGGGCCACTTCCTCCCGATATCCGATGTGAAATTCTGAACCAAAAACTGGCTGAAAAGCTGATGCTGCACAAAGCCGATTTGGATAGTGTGGTGGTTGATGAGGACCGTGTGAATACAGAACTGGAAAGCAGAGTGCGCAGGTTGATTGCACAGTTTGGCGGTGAAAAGGCATTTGAAGATTATTACGGTAAAACCATATCTGAGATAAAGGCTGAGAATCGGGATAAAATACGGGAGAGTATGGTAGTGGAGGAAATGCGTCAGAAGGTTTTAAAGGATGTAAAAGTGAGCCCTACGGATGTGAAAAAATATTTTAACAGTATTCCGGAAGACAGTCTGCCATTTTACAGCGCAGAGATTGAGGTAGCCCAAATTATTCGTATGCCCAAGGTGAGCAAACAAGCCAAAGAAATTGCCTTAATGCGCATTACTGAAATACGGGAACGCATTATGAATGGCGAAAGCTTCCAAACGTTAGCAGTACTTTATTCTGATGACCCTGGTTCAGCATCCAAGGGGGGAGAGTTAGGCTTTTTTAACCGTGGCGACATGGTTCCCGAATTTGATGCACAGGCTTTCCGTTTGAAGAAAGATACCGTTTCTAAAATAATTGAAACCAACTATGGCTATCACATTTTACAGTTGATAGCCCGCAGAGGGGAGAGTGCGAATGTTCGGCATATTCTTATTCGTGCTCAAACTACTAAAGACGATTTAAAACAGGCGAAGGAGTTGATGGATAGTTTGTACCACCGCATGAAATACGATTCACTGCCGTTTGTTACAGCAGCCAAAAAATACTCTGATGAGGAGGAAACAAAATCAGGCGGAGGGTTCTTACGCGATCCGCAAACGGGTAGTACTAAAATAAATGTGGAGATGCTGGATAAAAGCATGTACCTCACGGTTGAGAAAATGAAACCGGGTGAAATTTCAGAACCTGAACTCATCAAGTTGCCCGATGGTTCTCAGGCTTACCGCATGATTTATCTTAAGTCAGAGATACCGCCTCATAAAGCCAATCTGAGAGAAGATTACCAGAAATTTCAAGGCATAGCTTTCGCACAAAAACAGCAGGAGGTAATGTATAACTGGATAGGTAAATACAAAGGAAAATATTACGTGAAAGTGGGCGAAGATTTTCATAACTGTACTTCGCTCCAAATGTGGTTAAAAAAATAATTCAATGACACTACCATACAAATCAGATGTTGAAGGTGCAGATGCACTTAAAGAAAAATATAAACAACTCACTACAGAAATAGGAAAAGTAATTGTGGGCCAGCAGCAGGTAGTGGAAGATGTGCTTACCTGTGTTTTTTCCAACGGACATGCACTGCTTATTGGTGTACCCGGTTTGGCGAAAACCTTATTGGTTAAAACCATTTCTCAGGCACTTGATTTGAATTTTAATCGCATACAGTTTACACCCGATTTGATGCCTTCGGATATTACAGGTTCTGAAATACTGGATGAAAACAGGCATTTTAAATTCATCAAAGGCCCGTTGTTTGCCAACATTGTACTGGCAGATGAGATTAACCGTACACCGCCTAAAACACAGGCAGCATTACTGGAAGCCATGCAGGAAAAAAGTGTGAGTGTAAACGGACAACAACATCCCTTGCACGAACCGTTTTTTGTACTCGCTACGCAAAACCCCATAGAGCAGGAAGGTACCTACCCTTTGCCTGAAGCACAACTCGACCGTTTTATGTTTAACATCGTGGTAGGTTATCCTACGTATGAAGACGAGTTGCAGGTGGTTAAATCTACCACCTCGGGTGTTTCGCTTACGCCTTCCAAAGTAATGACTGCAGCGGAAATTATCTACTTTCAGCAAATTGTACGTAAAGTTCCGGTAACGGATAATGTGCTGGAATATGCAGTAAAGCTTGCCACTAAAACACGTCCGGGTACGGCATTGGCTACAGATAAAATTAACCAGTATATTTCCTTTGGTGCAGGTCCGCGTGCCAGCCAGTTTTTGGTAGTGGGGGCCAAGTGCCATGCACTTTTACACGGGAAGTATTCGCCCGATATTGAAGATGTAAGAGCTGTGGCCAAGCCTATTCTGCGTCATCGTTTGGTGAAAAATTACAAAGCTGAAGCCGAAGGTGTGAGCACCGAGCAGATAATAGATTCCTTACTTTAATTTTATTTGGAGCATAAGCATTCGGTAGTTATATTTGATTGATGTCTATTCAGTTTCATATGGCTGATGCCACTTTGCCCCTAAAACACCGCACTGCTGTTAAAGAGTGGTTGGGAGATGTGGCTTTGAAAAAGAGAAAACGTATTGGTCAACTCGATTATGTGTTTTGCTCTGATGCATATTTGCTCAACATCAACAAACAGTTTCTGAATCACGATACGTATACAGATATTATCACCTTCGATTATACCGCAGATGCAGTGTTGGGTGGAGAAATATACATCAGTATTGACCGCGTTAAAGAAAATGCGTTAAAGTTTGATGTTACGGTTACCGAAGAACTTTGCAGGGTGATGGTACACGGCTTGCTTCACCTTGCAGGATACAAGGATAAAACTGCCGGGCAAAAGCAGGAAATGCGTGATGCCGAAGATGCTGCTCTGGCCTTGTTGTTTGAAGAGTAAATCTATTTCTTTTTTGTACTGCTCTTTAAGCGGCCGTTATCCTTTAGTGCTTTGTTGAGCAAGAACTCAATCTGTCCGTTCACACTTCGGAATTCATCAGCCGCCCACTTCTCCAACTCCTGCATCATTTCAGGGCTCACACGCAACACAAATGCTTTTTTCTCGCTCATGTTGCAGGGTTTAAATCTATGCAATCCATGTGATATGCGACTTTCAACTCACTCAATGCTGATTTCATTATTTCAGCCTGTTGTGTGCCAATCAGTATTTTTTTGCCGTTGTTGAGTTCCAGTTGTAAACCGTATTCTCCTTTTACATTGTAAGCTTTGCCATTATTGATAGTGTGTCTTACACCCCAGCCTCCGTATTCCCACAATGGGGAATATTTGCGCACGTAAGCATGTTTTACCTCACCCCACAGCCATTGTTTTTGTCCCCAAACAAAAGGTTGGTAATGTATAGTAATGCCAGTAGCGTCAATGCGGGTCTTCAGTTTACTGAGCCAAAAGATGCAGGCAAGTAATGCAACCACTCCTCCGCCAAAGTAAATTACCCATTCAGGTTCCGGCCCGTTCGTTTTTTTGGAAGCCCAAAGTGAAAGTACGGTTGTCTCTAAAAAGGCAAAGGCAAGAATGGCATACAGCCACCATTGCCTGAATTTTTGTACTTCGTTAAATACATTCATACCTATTGTATTTAAGCCACAGATTACACAGAATGGTTATTCCAATCTGCATAATCTGTGACTTTTTTTTAATTATATAATGTTCCGGTATTTACCACCGGACTTACATTTTTATCACCACACAGTACCACCAGCAGGTTACTTACCATAGCTGCTTTACGTTCTTCATCCAGGTGCACAATTTCTTTTTCAGATAATTTAGCCAGTGCCATTTCTACCATGCCTACTGCCCCTTCTACTATTTGTTTACGGGCCGCAACAACTGCGGTAGCTTGCTGACGTTGTAACATGGCACCTGCTATTTCCTGTGCATAGGCCAAATGGCTGATGCGCGCTTCAATAATTTTGATTCCTGCACGATCCATTCTTTCGGTCAGTTCGCTTTCGAGCATGTGGTTCACTTTTTCACCACCGGAACGCAAGCTCACTTCGTCTTCGTGCTCCAGATTATCATACGGACAAGTGCCTGCCAGATGCCTAACCGCAGCCTCACTTTGAATGGCGATGTATTGCACAAAGTCGTTTACTTCAAAACTGGCTTTAGCCGTATCTTCTACCTGCCACACAATTACCGCAGCAATTTCAATGGGGTTTCCCAGTTTGTCGTTTACTTTAATGGAGTGTCCGTTCAGGTTCATGGCCTTTAGAGAGACTACCTTTTTAGTGAAAAACGGATTGGCCCAAAAGAAACCATTGTCTCGCAGTGTGCCTTTGTATTCACCAAAGAATACCATCACTCTGGATTCATTCGGATTAACAATGATGAATCCGGGCGTCAGAAAAATGGCAATTACTATTACCACCATACCGATTGCAATACCAACGGGAGTTCTGGTAATGAAAGATGCAACTCCACCGGCAATCATGAGCAATACCATAACTAACATCATGAATCCTGAAGAGGCTTTAAAAGAATTTTCTGTTTTCATATTAATATCATTTTGATATCACAAAGATACCAACAGTTTTCAATTCAGCAAGAGGTGTTTTTTACATTACCGACCAACATCTGTTTTTTAATGACGAAAGAATTCAGATATTTGGATGAAACTTACTTTATGCTCGATAACCTAGATTTAACCAAGGTACTGTGTCTGGATATAGAAACAGTACCGCAGTACGCTGATTTTTCCACTATGGATGAGCGTTGGCAACACCTTTGGCAAAAGAAAGCCCAGTTTTTGGTGAAAGAAGACCAAACACCTGAAAGCATTTACAGCCGTGCCGGTATATATGCTGAGTTCGGTAAAATTGTGTGCATCTCCGTAGGGGCTTTTTTACGCAGCGGCAATGAGTGGCATTTTAAGCTCAAATCATTTTATGGCGATGACGAGAAGATGCTGCTGGAAGAATTTTGCCAAATGCTTAACCGCTGGAATGCAGATAATGATAAACTGCTTTGTGCCCACAACGGAAAAGAATTTGATTACCCTTATATCGCCCGCAGATGTTTACTTACAGGTGTGCCTATTCCGCGTATGCTAGATCTGGCAGGGAAAAAGCCCTGGGAAGTAGCACTGCTTGATACCATGGAGTTGTGGAAATTTGGCGACTTTAAAAGTTTTACCTCACTGGATTTACTGGCAGCAAGTTTTAACATTCCTACCCCCAAAGATGATATTGACGGGAGCCGTGTGTGGGAGGTATACTGGAAGGATAAAGACGTGGAGCGCATAAAAACGTATTGCCAGAAAGATGTGGTAACCGTGGCGCAGTTACTGCTGCGTTTTCGCGGAGAGAAAATTATGGATGAAGGAAATGTATTGTATGCATAGGTTGCTACTATTTATACTAGTGGTTACCTGTTTTCTTGTTTGCAGAAATGTATCTGCTCAAGACACCATTGTTTTGCCCCACCCGACTAAAGCATATGTGAATTTTGCAGGTGGTATCAATACATGTAACGGTCTTGGCGGAGTGCAGGTGGAATATTTTGTGGGCAAGCAGGTATCAGTTTTTGGCGCAGGCGGAATTGGTACGTGGGGCCTTAAGATGGGGGCAGGCACAAGATTGTATATGTATGACCATGCAGGGCCGGCTTTGGCCGTGTCATATGCTACCGCTTCAGGCCTCCAACAGCTCAAACTACAGGAAGTGCAGGTAATTAATGCACAGGGGATACCTGAAATTCGTTCTGTAGATCTGGAGCTTTTTCGTTTACATACTATTAATATCAGTGTATTGGAAATGTTTCCAATGGGTAAAAAGCACAACAGATTTTTTCTTGAGGCAGGATACAGCATTGCGCTGCAAGGGAAAAAAGACACTAACTATAGAGTATTAGAACCCCTTATTCTTAATGAGACAACCAAACAAGCTTTGCGTTTGTTGCAACCCGGTGGCTTAATGCTGAGTATGGGTTTTAGCTTTCCTTTTTAGGAGATGCATTCGCTGTTCTTGCATCAATGCTGTTTCAAAACGCTTTTACCAAAATATTCATGTGTTACTTATTTCAGGGTAATAATAACAAAATGTCCCGTAGGGACATAATATTGGTAAAACCATTACCCGACATAGCACAGTCCCGTGGGGACGAAATATTAAGTTCTAGAAAAACAGTTAATGCTTAAGGATGGCACACAGGTAATCGTTCAGTCAGATTATCGTAGAGATTTCATGTATCAATGCCGTCCCTACGGGACTTTAGATTTATACGGTTTTCAAGTTACCAATATTATGTCCCTACGGGACTACAAATATCTTTTATAGTTTTCACTAATATTTTACCCGTACGGGTAGTAAAAAAGTTCTTACAGATATAATACTTCTAAAAACGATGTTGAGATATACTGTTAATGGTGAAGGATAGTAAGTGTTAATCTTACGGATAAACTAGCTTGATGATTACTTGGTCAATCTTATTTGAGGACAATAACAAAACGTCCCGTAGGGACAAACTATTGGTAAAAAGAATAACGAGAGATCACAGTCCCGTAGGGACGAAGTACTAAGTTCTAAAAAACGGGAACAGTTAATGAATGTGTACAGAGAATTAATCGCAGAGGCAAATTAGCTTAGTGATTTCATGTGTCAATGCCGTCCCTACGGGACTTTAGATTTACTGTTGTGAAGTTACCAATATTTTATCCCTACGGGATTTAAATTTTACTTTTATAGTTTTCCAGTATTTTATCTCTACTGGAAGTAATAAAGTCCAGATTAACCTAGTAGTTCTAAAATATGTGTGTTGAAAAGGGTTTACGTGGAAGAAAAGAAAAGAGGTATTCGAACTATCAACTAGTTTAGTGATTTCTTGGCAATCCTGTTTAGGGTAGTAGTAACAATGTCTCGTAGAGACATAATATTGGTAAACAGTATAAGAGATAATCACAGTCCCGTAGGGACGAAATATCAAATCAGTTCTTTAAAAATATACAACTCCTCATATTCCACCTCAAATTTTTCAAGAAAGTCAACATACTCTTCCAGGAAAGTTTTCTTTTGGTGGTGCTGTTCCTGATTTTGGATGTAGTGAACCACATCCTTTACTTGCGATTTGCCATAAGAGAAAGCTCCATACCCTTGCTGCCACTCAAATTTCCCTTTCAGAAACTTCTTTTCATTAATCCATTTGGATGAGCCGCCTTTTACATCCTGCATCAAATCTGAAATAGACTGGTGAGGTCTTACACCAATCAGGATGTGGATGTGATCCGGCATACCGTTGATGCAAATTAATTTGTGTTTGTTGTTCTGAACGATTCCTGTGATGTATTGATAGAGCTCGTCTTTCCAGGAGGAGCTGATTAGTCCATGTCTGAACTTAACGGCAAACACAAACTGAATGTGAATTTGGGTATAGGTATTTGGCATGTGCTAAAAATTATATGTCATCCCTACGGGATTTTCGGATTTATTATTATGGAGCTACCAATATCATGTCCCTACGGGACTACAAATATACTTTTTTCGTTTTACCGATATTTTATATCCCTACGGGATGGTTTACTCATTTATTAGCCCCTGAGGAACTAAGCGTTTTCTGTTTTCGTATGCACAAGTATCTCGTCCCTACGGGACTTTGCGCTTGTTATTATTTCTTTACCAATATGTCGTCATTGCGGGACTATGCGTTTCTTTGCTGTATTCGTCTACAAGTTATTTTCCAAATATTCTTTTCAGAACAAGATGCAATTGACTATACTCACTTGCACACAGTTCTATCGGTAAATTAACCAACTCACCGTTTTTGGAATAAATTACATGGTCTGCGAGACTTGTATTAAAATGCTCTTCCTATAGCTATCACATACTTTGTTCCTGTGGGTGAACCGGCTCCTGTGGTGTTGCGCCATAAGGGTACATCACACCGTAAGGTTATCGGTTCGCAGGTAGCTAATCGTCCCCACTTTTTGATGGTGAGTGCTGCTCCTAATCCGGCATCGGCACGCAGGTTACTCCAACGGTACCCGTAGCTCAACGTGTTGGTGGCTGCTGCGAAGGTGGTGTATTTGATGTAACCTGCATCAGCAAATCCATAACAATCAAACTTGAATGTGTTGCGCAATAACCGTGGAGCAAAACGTACCAAACGGTCAAACTCCACTTCTACGTTTGCTGCTGCACCACCTTTGCCGCTGTAACTGGAATAGGCTATACCGTTGCTTTGCACTTCCGGAACCGACATCAGGTTAAAGCCACGCAGGTTTAGTCCACCTCCGTAACCAACTATGTTCCCGTTAAGCGCAAAACTACTTGCTGAAGTTTGATCAAGTATATTGGAGCGCCAGAATTTGCTGTCCATCATTTCTTCTCCGTTGGCACCGTCCTGGTACAACTGCGACTCAGGTGCAATGTTGTTGCCGGTGATGTACTGGCCTATGGTGCGGGTACGAATTTCCAGTTTGCCCAAATAGTTGTTGTTAATCACTTCCAGTTTGGCCCACTGGTAATCGTAGTCATTGTATAAAGCGGATGAGCGCAGTTGCAGTAATATTTTTCCGTTACCTCTTTTGTAATTGTAACGATGTTCCGCTTCTAAGTTCAGGGTGTTGTTGCGCATATCCGGATTAAACTGTGCTCTGGCTTGTAAATACTCCCATGCCCAAGCATGGTTGTTACGGTACATGCCTTTAAAATAAATACTGAAACGATTGTTCCCGCTCATTTTATGCACACCTGCGAGATTACCGATTAACCCGTCAAGAAATTTGGTTTCGCCAAACACGTGCAGGTTTCTATCTATGGCTGTGCTGTAATTCGCTCTGTAGTTTACCAGTTCTTTAGTTCTGTAAAATTCGCTTTTTCCTACAGCGGTATTGTACCACACTGTTGTGCTAAAGCGGTGAAGGTAGTTCATGTAATGCCCGTTCAGGTGAATGCCCGCTTTTATACCGTCTACATTGTTGTACCACAAATCGGGTCTCCAGTGCAGGATGTAATGTTTGCGGTCAACGGGTTCGATTACTTTGGAATCAAAGCGAACGAGCAGCGGTAACTTTTTGCTGTTGTTCAGCATGTTTACATCCGCTAAACGGTGGCTGGGGTCAATGACTACGTTCTTTATTTTTCCGGGAACAAATACGGTGGCTGTATACGTTTTGTTGAGCATGCCCCAACCCAACCAATATTTTAACGTAGTGGTGTTTTTATCTTTCTTGCTAAAGTAGGTATTGGGAATGTTGTACCTGAATGTATCATTCTTTTCATTGATGACTACAAAGTCAACCGGCATTTGCATTTCCTCTTTGCGTTTGAAGGTAATTTCGTAGGCCTGACGACTTGGGTCGTTTCCGTTGTTTACAATACTGCCCATCAAAGCATCGGGATTTTTCTCAGGATCAACTTTTACTTTTTTGATTTTGCCCACACTGTAGTCAATACGCTTGGTGGTTTCCATCCATTGGTCGAAAAACCAGTTGAGGTCAACGTGGGTGTATTGAATGATGGAACTTCTAAAGTCATCAAAGTACGGATGGCATATTTTCCATTGGTTAAAATAGTTTTTCATGGCAGCCGTAAACAGGGAATCGCCCAACACGTATTGCAGGTTGTACAACATGGTGGCTGTTTTGTAATACACGTGGCGGTAACCACCTCCATGACCTAATGCAGAACTGAAATCATCTGAGTGGGTATTGAGTTGCGCATCGTTTTTATTGATGGCATCGGTGAGGTAACCGTTGTACACGGTGTTTTCATCAATGGGTAAATCAATGTCAAAACGTTTGTTGTATTTCTTTTTAAAACTTTTGTAATACATGGCCGACTTAGCAAAAACACGTGCCGCAGGATTTGTTTTATCATCCGGGTTAGGAACTCCGTCAATGGCTTTTAATGACCAGGAGGTGAGAAACTGCGTGAACCCTTCATCCAAGGCTGCCCTATACGTTTCGTTGTTGCCCACCATGCCGAAGAACCAGTTATGTCCCACTTCATGTGCAATTACAAAATGGTTGCCGGGCGAGTTGCCTCCGTTTAAGGTAAGCATAGGATATTCCATGCCGTCCTGCGCATCAGCCACCACCATTTTTGGGTAAGCATACATACCAAAATCGCGGGAGTACACCTGAATTACTTTGGAAGTAAACTCCGCAATGTCTTGCCACCCGGCTGCATTGGTTTCCTGCGCTATGGCCACGCATTTAACTCCGTTCCATTCTGTTTCTGCCAGGCGATAGGTGGGGTCGGCAGTCCAGGCAAAGTCGTGTACGTTATCTGCATGGTACTTCCAGGTTTTGGTGGTGCCGTTGGGTGCTGTAATTTCTGATGCGGGTGAGCCCACAGTTTTGTCTTTGAAGTTGGCGATATCCAGTTTTTTTCTCAGCTCATCGGGTAATACTTCGCTGCGGTTTTGCAATACTCCTGTAGCTTCTACCACGTAATGGTTGGGGAAGGTAAGTTCTACATCATAGGCTCCGTAGTCACCGTAAAATTCTTTGCTTAAATGCTGAGCCGTTTCCCAACCGAATTTTGCATCGTACACACACATACGCGGGTACCAGTGTACACCATCAAAGTGCGTATAGTTGGAACCGCCACTGCGAAATTTTTTCATGCGCCTGCGTTGGTCACCGCTATCGAAGTAGGTTTTGAATTTGATGCTGAAGGTGGCCGACTGACCCGGGAGCAGGGGTGTGGTCAGTTGTACTTTCATGATGGAGTTATCAATGAATTCGATGGCTTCATTTTTTGAACCCCAGTGGTTGGAAGAAGTTACTGTTTCAATCTCTGTTCCTTTTCCTGCGGCTTCATACGGACCAAAACGTTGGTAGTACCCGTTGGCGCAGTTCAAACTTTCCAGGTAGGAGCCTTTTACAAAAGCATTCTGGTACAAATGGAAGTACACAAAGTGCAGGGTATCGGGTGAGTTGTTAAAATACGTGAGTGTTTCATTGCCGTCAATAATGCCGGTTTTATCATCCACAGCTGCTTTGATGGCGTAGTGTACATCTTGTTGCCAATAGGCTGCATGTGGTTTGCGGTTTTTCCAGTAGTACTGGTTTTGTGTACTGCGGTAAAAATCCACACCGTTTTGCGCCTGTGCAATCACAGCCAGACAAACAAAAAGACAAAGCGTACTGATTCGATTCATGTATAGCGTCATAAGACCACGAATTAAACAAATATCTGTGAGATTTGTGCTACGCGGTTGTATGGAGAAGCGTCTCCTAAAGTTGAGCAATAGTTCCCATTGGGAGATTGCCACGTCATGAGTACATTCCTCGCAATGACGTTATGATTGAAGTCTTTCCACATGCCCCAAAGAATAACGTCATTGCGAGCGCAGCGCGGCAATCCCCCAATAGGAGCACAAAAAACTTGCACCTTAACAAATAATTTTCTAATTTGCCCTTGAAAACCACTAACCTATGCAACCTAACCTGTACACCTGTATTTCAATTGGCCTGAAAACTACCCCATTCAAACCTATTTATTACAAAGCGAAAACCTTCGCATGTCTGCCCAAAATGGAGGGATACGCGAAAGTTTCCTTAGCATATAAACAAGTTAGCTGCAAGCATAAGAACCGAACGCAATGACATTAGAACAATTAGCAAAATCAGAAACTGAATTATATTCAACTATTCTTGACCTTCAAAAAAAGGAACAGACAGAAGCACTTAATGAAAAGCAAAGAACTGTATTTGCTTTGTACAGACAAGTTCACAGACATTACTCTTATCTGGCGAAAGAACAAGAAGAAGCATTGAAACGTGGATTATTTATACAATGGTACGCTTGTACAGAACCTAATTACTTAACAGGAATAGAACAACTTGACGAAGAAGCAGAAAAGAACATAATTAATATTGTTGAAGAGAAAATTCAGAACAACACTCTAGACAGTGAATTAAAATGGATGCTTAATTATTATGCCAATTGGGACTATGTATTTGACAGGTTTAAAAATCGTGAACGTTTAGCAGAATTAATTGCAAATAGAACGGACGGGCTTCCTATTGGACTAGTTATTGACAAAGCAGAAATGAACAAACGGGGACAAATGGGAATATATTGGAACTCATTGAACCATTTCACGAATACAGAAACGAATGCCAGCAGCTAACAGCACATTTGCAATGACTGGGTTTCGTACTACGCATACATTTTTGTGTTTGAAGAAAGTTCATTACTAAGAATAAACATTTGTGTAAAAAGTCCGCATATCAAAACCGCAAACTGCTAACAGCAAGAATAGGAATACAAAGCAATAATTGAATGATGACAAGAAAGCAATGGAAAATCATAATCGGAATTTACCTGCTGATAATTGTATTGGTTCTATCTCCTTTTTTACCTGGACCGAGTTTTATGAGCAGACTAACAAACATGTTTTTTAATCTTACTCAACTTGGAAGTATTTTAGGACTTCTATTAATACCATTTGGATTGTTTTGGACATATAAACAATCCTATAACAAGGAAAAAGAGGGCAGGACAGTATTACCGATTTTATTATGGACAATTCCTATATTGATGATTATTCTTTCTATATGGGTAGCCGGAGTAGCCCGAAATATAAGCAGGACAATTGCTATAAATAACTCAGAAAAGCTAATTTTAGCAATTGAGAAATACAAAGAAACGAATAAGCAATATCCAAAAGAAATTTCACAACTAACACCTGACTTTATTAAAACCATTCCTATTCCTTGGATAATGGGAATATCCGGGTATAATTATGAAAAGAAAGAGAGTAGTTTCAATTTGACATTTTCTCAAAATGTCGTTATGGGTTTTAATTTTGAAGTTGTGGTTTATGACCCGACAGAGAATCATAAAGCAGAAGGAAAACAAAATGACTTGTATGATACAGGTAAGAAAGGTTGGAAATATTATATTTATGACTGATAATATCGTGAATTACTTCTGCTAACTGACACTTTCAATAGACAGGGTATAGTTGCGAAGCGCAGCAACCTTTAGCTCAGCGGAGCTAGTCCCAAAAGGAAACGTTATTGCGATCCCGATAGCTATCGGGACGGCAACCTTTAGCTCAGCGAAGCTAATCTCCCAATTGAACCACAACAAAAACTTGCACCTTAACAAATAATCTTCTAATTTGCCCTTGAAAACCATTAACCTATGCAACCAAACCTGCTCCCCAGTATTTCAATTGGCCTGAAAAACCAACCCATTCAACATTATTTAAGGAAAAGCGGAAAGCTTTGTAATTGGGTTATGTCGCAAACAAACGTACAAACTCACCCTAAAAGACAAAAATACTAGCATTTTTTCGCACATTTAATTCCCCCCTAAAGCAAAAACGAAACCAATGAAAATTAAGTTTTTAAAAGCATTCAACGGAGACGCAATCCTGATTTCGTTTAAAGAGAGCGGAGAAACGAGAAACATTTTAATTGACGGAGGAATGCCTGCAACATACGTACAGAAAGGCAAGAACGGTAAACTTGAATACGGAGAACTAAAAGAAACCGTTGACAAAATCAGAGAGAATGGCCAAAAAATTGACCTACTTGTACTGACCCATGTTGACGATGACCATATTGGAGGTGTATTGAAATGGTTTGAAAAAGATAAAGAAGCACATAAAATAATCGGACAAGTTTGGTTTAACTCAGGAAGACTTATTTCTGAATACTTTGACGAACAAGAAATAGAAGAAAATCTATTAGAGATTCCTGATGAAAGCACTCTTACGAGTATTGGACAAGGTGTAAAGTTTGAAGATTACATTGAAGAAAACGGAATTTGGGACAGAAGTATAGTTGTTGCATTAGAGTATTTTGAATATTTGGGCATTAAGTTTAAAATTTTGTCACCAAGTCCTGATAAGCTAAAACTATTGCTTGGCAAATGGGAAAAAGAAAAACCAGAATCATTAGATACATCAGCCGATAAAAACGATTATGGACTTACACTTACAGAACATATTGAGAAAGATAAATTCAAGGAAGACCCCGCAGTTCATAATGGGAGTTCTATTGCTTTCATAATGACATGGGAGAAAAAAAACTTTGTTTTTTTAGCAGATGCACATCCTACTGTGGTAATAAATTCATTGAAAGCACTTGGATACTCTAAGGAAAAGCCACTAAATGCCGAATTAGTAAAAATTTCTCATCATGGCAGTAAAGCAAATAATAGTGTAGAGATGATAGAATTAATCAAAACTAATAAATATGTAATAAGCACTAATGGAGACAAACATGCTCACCCAAACAAACAGTTTCTTGCAAGACTTGCATCTGTAAATGATAGCTGTGAAGTATATTTTAATTATCCTGATCAAATCGAACAAATCTTTAAGACTAAAGACCGTTCTGATTTTCCAAATTTCAAACCTATGAGTAAGGTGGGTAACGAATTTACTTTTTAAATAATGTCTAGAATAAATTTATTACCAAAATTTACTGTAAAGGTGGAAGGTGGAAGCGGTTGCTTGTTTCAACCGATAAATGATGAATATAGTTATATTCTAACAGCGAAACATGTTATATCAGGCAATAATGCACCATCAATAATTCGACAAAACTTTGATGAAAATGGAAATGTAATAAACGAAACATTCGAAATTATTGGAGAGCCTTTTAGGCATTCTGATAATAACAAAGATGCGGCAATTATAAAAGTCAAAAAAATAGACACAATAGAAGCATTACTTCGAGATGATTTATTATCTGAAAATAAAGATGGGTATTATTTATGTGGGCATCCTGATTCTAGGAGAAATCAAAATGAAAGCTTTAGACTTGATGAAATTACGATACTACAACCTAAGGAACACAATTATAGGGAGTCAAAAAGTAAACAGCCTATTATTTACAATGAAGTAATTGGTCAGTCAGGAGGTGGTATTCTGAAAGTAGAAGATTCCTGCATTTTGCTTGCTGGTATTCAATCTAGAATGGCAGCAGAAGATGGAAAAGAAACTCTAGGTCGATTAGTATTTATGCCGGTATCATTTTTTGATGAGATTATAGCAGAAAATGAAGACGAACTATGCAAGTTATTTCCACCATACATCGGTTCTTTTGAAAGATTACTTAATGATATTTTTCCCTTACCTAATCTTGAATACAAAAAAGATCTAATCCAAAACGAGTTAAAAAAAATATCAAAAGACCTTTGTAGCGACTTTGCCCCAAACTCTATTTTGGAAATATTTAAGGATGAATTTCTAGCGAATGGTACTGAAAAAACTATTAGTATGCATAAGAGATTATGGTCATCTTTTCTGGAATTATTGACTTACAATCAACTACATTCTGAAAGGAAATTGAAACTTGAAGATTTAAAAGAACTTCACAAAAAAAGAAAGTTATTTATTATCGACACCAATAGTTGGACGAAGAAGATAAATGAAATCTACAGCTCTGACTTATCAGATATTGAGATTGGAGGCTCTATCGTTGTTTGTGCAACTAACGAGAATAATCCTTCACGTGTTGAATATTCAAAAGAGGAATTAAAATTATTGATACCAGATATTACTAGCCCAATAGACCCTAAAAACATCAGTAATACTGTAAGTAATCCTTTCGAAGAATTAAAGTTGGTCAATATATTTAAGTTTCAAGATTCGATAATAAAAAATATTCTTAAATATCAAGAAATGACTGTCTTGAATTCAAGAGAAACAATAAAAGTAAATACCGATGGAATCCTATAAAGAACTAAAATTTGAAGAGCTTTCTAATAAACTGAAGAAAGACTTCCCAATCAAAGAACTAGTGTTTGGGGAGTTGTTATTTGGTGGAGTTATTCCGATAGTATTTGTAAGTTTTGAAACACTCAATGATTTGAATAAAAACTGGAAAGATTTTAATGGTCAAATTTCCACAGATTTTGTAATTAATTTAAAGGAGGAATATTCAAGATGGAATTTTTACATTTTCTATTTATCAAATGAGAGTATTGAAAAACAACTGAAATACGAAATCGAGAACAATAAGTTTAGCAGCAGAAAAATTGTAATTGAAAACGTCAAATTTATTACAGAAAAGGAAATTAATCTCTTGATATCAGAACATATTACAAATGACAATATGCAAATTGGTGTTGAGAATAAGCAATCATTAAAGTTTAAAAAAAACACTTCGCTCTCCAAGATATTAGACAAGCTTAGTTTAAACAAAAAAAGCGATGATGATTTACAAGATGCATTAGATTCAATAGAAAAAATCTACAAAAATGAAATTTAAAAAAGTTGAAATACAGGCATTTCGTGCGTATGACAAAGCCGAAGATGGAACATTCGATTTTATCCGTAAAGAAGATGGTAAAAGTGCTGACTTTATTTCTTTGTATGCACCTAATGGATTTGGAAAAACCTCATTTTATGATGCTGTTGAATACGGTATTACCAATAATATTGACCGTTTTCTAAGAAAAGGCAATGGAAAGGATACTTTTAATGCAGTTAAATCAGAGCGAAATATCAGATCGAATAACAGACAATATTTTCTGCGAAATAATTACTCTGCTGAGGACCTTCCATCATACATCAAACTATATAAAGTTGGTGAAGAAAGTCCAATTGAAACCAAAATCAAAAAACCAAATACAAAGGCAGGATATGATTATAAATTTGATCCCAATGAAACTATTAACAAAGAATTCAAAACGGTTATTCTATCGCAAGAATGGATTGATGCTTTTTTAAAAGAAGATAAACCAGAAGGAAGATATGAGACATTCATCGAGTACTTTGGCGATAAAAAAATAGATGAATATTATAAAAAACTAACTAACCTAATAGCATTCAATAACAAGAAGATTGAGACCCTTAAAAAGGAGTTAAGCGGGATTCAATTAGAATTGAAATTTGAAGGCGATAAGAATATTCTTAAGAAAGTTAATGAAAAGATAATTTCATTAAAAAAGCAGGGAGAAAAATTAAAAGAAATTGATGAATCTTATTCTGATACGGATGCTCTTAATCTCTCAAATACTATATCTGAAAGGACGAGTGATTTAGATTTTGAAATTAAAAAAGCTACGGAGCACATTAAGTATTTAGATATTTTCTTCGCAGGTAAATATTTTGAATTAAAAGGTCAAATAGAGAAACTTGAACAACAACACAATGAAAACAACTCTATTCTTGAAAAATTTGATAAGAAACAAAAGTCTGTAAATGAGATTGATTCGATTGAAAAGCTAAATGAAGAACTAAGTACAAAAAAACAAAGCCTTGAATCTTTAAAAAATGACTTCAAAGAATATGAAAAAATAATCAAAGAAATTTCGGCAAAAAAGTTAGAAAACGAAGAGCTGAATAAAGAAATATCAGCAGTAACAATAAGTCTGAATGCTCTAAAACAAAATGAAAGTGAAAATACCAGTAAACAAAGCTCAATACAGAAACAAATTTCTGATTTAGAAAGAATAATTTCGGAAACACCGAAACTTAAAGAAAATTTTCACAATACTAATGTAAAGCTTAAAGAATCAAATGCAAAACTTGTGGAGGTAGAAGCGAAGTTTATAAGCTTAGAAAAGGAAATAAGTTTATTTGAAATACCAATAAATAACCTCAAAACATCGATTAAAGAAATCAACACGGGTGCTTATCCTTCTGTTTCCCATGAAGCGTATTCTGAAAATAAAAAAATCATAGACGAACTTACGCAAATTGAAAAATCATTAACAACTGAAAAGAAAGATCTTAATGAAACTAATTCTAAGATTGAGGCAAGTGAAAACTTTCAAAAAGAAGTCGAACAGTTTATTTCAAAAGGTTCAGAAATCGTCAATAAAAATCAAGCAAGTGCGTGTCCATTATGCGAACAGCAATATGAATCTTTTAGTGTTTTGGCTTCAAAAATATCTAACAATAGACTTTTATCAAATGTCCTTTCAGGTTTACTAAATGAAAGAGACGTTAGAAACAAAAGTATTACTCAACTAAATGAATCCTTAAAATTTAAAAGAGAAATATTAAGAGCTGAAATCACCAAGAAATTAGGAGAGTTAGAAAAGAAATATGCCGTGATTTTAGATGATTTGAAAAAATATACCGATTTAAAATTGGTACTCACGAAAGAGATTGAATTGAACACTAATATTCTTAATGAAATTGTTTTAAAAATAAATGGAAAAGCGATTGAAGTATTTGAAAAAGAAAAACAAAGCTCTTTAATCAAATTAAAATCAGAATTAGAGTCATTCTTCAAAAAGCTTGATGAACTTAAAATTTCAGTTCTATCAGAATCATTGAAATCGGATAAAGCAAAAGAAAAGTCTTCCAAGATATTAGTTGAACTTGACAGGCTTTATAAAGAATCGGTATATCAAAGGGTTATTGAGTTCTTTAAAGTAAATTATCCTGAAACAGAAATTAACGAAAACGTATTGATCACTGAATTAACAAAGATCTCAAGTAACATTATATCTAATCTTGACAGAGAGATAAATTTGAAAGAAGAAATTAAAGATCTTAATACTGCCCTAAACTCTTTTAAAAGTGAAGATGTTCAAAAGCAGAATGAACTAATAAAAAAAACAAAGGAATTATACATTAAGATAAATACTTCTTTTGAGCAAGAAGTTAAATCGAACCTCGGTATTGAATTAAAAGAATACGACCTAGAACTATTCACGAAATATTTAGAGGATAGAAAAAAGAAGAGTAATGAACAAATCAATATGCTTGAGTTTAGAATAAAAGACTATAATCTTTTAGTAAAATTTAAAGAAAATGTCACACCTTATTTGAAATACGAGAAGGCAAAAATTAAAGAGAAAGACACCAAAGCGAGAATTGATTTTTTAGATAATATAATAGCTAAAGAATTAGATGCTGAATTAAAAAGTGTAGCTGATTATTTAGCACAACAAATCGATTCTTTCTTTTATGAAGGATTGATAAATAATTTATACAGGAAAATAGACCCACATCCTGATTACAAAACTGTAACCTTCAAATGTGATTTCTCAGACACAAAACCAAAACTTAATGTTTGTGTGTATCAAGAAAAGCAAGACGAATTAATAATTCCTAATCTGTATTTTAGCACAGCACAGCTAAATATATTGAGTTTAAGCATCTTTTTGGCAAAAGCACTAAACGCAAAAGACGACAAAGGAAATCCACTTGAATGTATATTCATAGATGACCCAATTCAATCAATGGACAGCATAAACATTCTTTCGACAATTGATTTGTTAAGAAGTATCGTTGTAAACCATAAAAAGCAAATCATACTTTCTACTCATGACGAAAACTTCCATAATCTTTTGAAGAAAAAAATGCCATCAAGTTTATTCAATTCAAAATTTATGGAACTAGAGACTTTTGGAAAAGTAAAAAATGACCATTAATTAGTCAATGCATTTGGTAGTTTAAAGCCACACCCTGTTTATGTAAATTACTTACACTCTCGCGCGTTTGATAACGCGTGTGCCTTTAGCATAATCATAATGACCTTTTGTTTTAAATTCAATTCACACCCTCACCGCCAAGGCACATTTCTCCCCATCCATAGCAGCACTTACAATACCTCCCGCATAGCCGGCACCTTCAGCACAGGGAAATAAATTTGTTATGTGTACGTGGTGTAGTTTTTCTTTGTCGCGCGGTATGCGTACCGGTGAGGAGGTGCGTGATTCTACTCCTACCATTAGCGCTTCTTCGGTGTAATAGCCTTTCATTTTTTTACCAAACAATTGAATGGCTCCCCGTAAACTTCGTGCAATTTCCGCAGGCAACACCTCATCCAATTGTGCAGATTTTACTCCCGGTAAATACGAGTTATCAGGCAAGGTGGTGCTCAGTTTTTTGTTTACGTAATCCGTTAACCTTTGTGCGGGTGCTGTTAAACCTCCGCCACCTGCGCGGTGTGCAGTTTGTTCAATAGCGGCTTGAAAATGCATGGCCGCTAAGGGTCCGTATTTGGCAAAGGGTAAAAAATCTTTTTCGCCCACCGCTACCACCGTGCCTGAGTTAGCAAACGGGTTGTTGCGTTTGGAAGGCGACCAGCCGTTTACCACAATTTCTCCGGGGTTGGTAGCAGCCGGTGCAATAATGCCGCCCGGGCACATGCAAAATGAAAACACACCGCGCCCGCCTACTTGTTCTACCAGGCTGTAGGATGCCGCAGGTAAATACTCTCCGCGGGTAGGGCAGTGGTACTGTATGGAATCAATTAACTGTTGCGGGTGTTCAATGCGCACACCTAAGGCAAAAGGTTTGGCTTCAATTAAAATGTGGTTGCGGTGCAGCAGTTCAAAAATATCGCGGGCCGAGTGTCCCGTAGCTAAAATGACTGCGCGGCATTTTACTGTTATGCCCCCGTTAAAATGCAGTTGTGTGATGCGTTGGTCAGTAACCGTTACATCCGTTAAGCGCGTGTTAAAATGTATTTCGCCACCGCAGTGCAAAATGGTTTCGCGAATGGCTTCAATGATGTGCGGCAATTTGTTGGTGCCAATGTGCGGGTGTGCCTCAAATAAGATGTTGGCATCAGCACCGTGTTTTACCAGCAATTTTAAAATGCGGTTTACATCACCACGTTTGCCTGAGCGTGTATATAATTTTCCATCAGAATACGTTCCTGCGCCACCTTCACCAAAACAATAATTCGAATCGGGGTTCACGGTATGTTCGCGGGTAATTTTGGCTAAATCCCTTCTGCGTTCCCGCACCTGTTTGCCGCGTTCAAACACTACAGGTTTATATCCCAGCTCAATCAATTTGATGGCTGCAAACAATCCTGCAGGTCCGGCTCCTATAATGTGTACTTCGGGTTTATCTTGTACCTGTTGTAAGTTAAACTCATCCGGCTCGGGCACGTACTCTTCGTCCAGCCATACTTCAGCCAACACCCGCATTTTGATGGGGATTCTTCGGGCATCAATGGATTGTTTCAGTTTTTGGAGGTGGCGAATGCTTTTTTCGCTCACGTTAAGCTCCCGGGCCACGGTGTTTTGCAGTTTTTCTGCGTTTTGAGCCACTTCAGGACTCAGGTATAACTCTATTTGTTTTCTCATGGTTAGGTTTTTATCCTAAAAATCACCGCTTTAGTGTGCTGTAAAACTTGTTGATATTACAAAAGTCGGAATTTTGGTTGGCATTACTAAATCAAGCAACTTTGAACCAATAAACGAAAATACGGAATATGCCCGAAATCAATGAATTAAAAAGAATCGCCTCGCAGGTACGCAGGGATATAGTGCGCATGGTACACGGTTGCAAATCCGGTCACCCGGGTGGCTCGCTGGGATGTGCTGATTTTCTTACTGCCCTGTACTTTGAGGTGATGGAGCATAACCCTAAGTTTAACATGAACGGAACGAACGAGGACATCTTCTTTCTTTCCAACGGGCACATCTCTCCGGTGTTCTACAGTGTGTTGGCCCGCTCAGGTTATTTTGATGTAAAAGAACTGGCCACCTTCAGAGCACTCAACTCGCGCTTGCAAGGCCACCCGGCCACCAAAGAACATTTACCAGGCATTCGCATTGCCTCGGGTTCTTTAGGTCAGGGAGTTTCTGTTGCCGTAGGTGCAGCATCAGCCAAAAAATTAAATAAAGATACCAAACTTGTTTACGCCTTAATGGGTGATGGAGAAATGCAGGAAGGCCAGATATGGGAAGCGCTGATGTATGCAGCCCACAACAAAGTAGACAACCTCATTCTTACCATTGATTTTAACAAGCAACAAATTGACGGCTCTACCGTGGAGATTATGGGCTTTGATGATATCTCAGCCAAAATAAAATCATTCGGATGGGAAGTGTTGCACACCGATGGCAATAACATGGAAGCCTTAGTAGCTACCCTGAAAGAAGCCAAAGCCGCCACCGGAAAAGGCAAACCCGTTTTTGTGATTATGAAAACAGAAATGGGGCAGGGCGTTGATTTTATGATGGGCTCACACAAGTGGCACGGAGTAGCACCCAATGATGAGCAACTGGCTTCGGCACTTGGCCAGCTGGAAGAAACACTGGGCGATTATTAAACGCATGAAACAACTAAAACCTTTTTTCCTCATTGTTTTTGTACTGTTGTTTTCGGCAGCATTGCAGGCACAAACACCCAATAAAACACGCATACTTTTTTTGCTGGATGCTTCGGGTAGTATGTACGCGCAAATGGATAAAGGTCAAAACCGCTGGGACGTAGCCAAAAGAATGTTATCGGGCATTGTAGATAGCCTGAGCCAGTACCAGAATGTGGAAGTGGCCCTGCGTGTGTACGGCCACCAAAGCAGCATTGGCGAACAAAATTGTAAAGACACCAAACTCGAAGTGCCCTTTAAAAAAGGTAACCACAGCGACATGAAAAAACGTCTGTACCAGATTGCACCTCGCGGTACAACGTTGATTGCGTATTCCCTCACACAGGCGGCCTATGATTTTCCTGATCGCACTTCGCGCAACATCATCATATTAATTACCGATGGTTTGGAAGAATGTAAAGGTGATCCTTGTGCAGTTTCTGAGGCCTTGCAAAAAAATGGAGTGGCATTAAAACCGTTTATTATAGGTTTGGGTGCATCAGAAGAATTTGGAAAAGCCTTTGAATGTGTAGGCAGATATTATGATGCATCAACAGAGGCACAATTTGCCAAAGCGTTGAATGTGGTGGTGTCGCAGGCACTCAACAGTACCACCGTTCAGGTAAACCTGTTGGATATTTATTACAAGCCATCAGAAACCAATGTGAACATGACTTTTTACGATGCACACAGCGGTAAAATGATGTACAACTTTATGCATACCATCAACGACCGCGGTTATCCTGATACCGTGGCCGTTGATCCTTCGCTTACTTACAATATAGTAGTACACACTACACCTGAAGTAACACGCGAAGGAGTGGAGTTCAATCCCGGTAAGCACAACATTGTGGGCATTGATGCACCGCAGGGTTACCTTAAACTATCGTGCTTGGGCATTACCAATTACCCCAAGTTGCAGGGTATAATGAGACGAAGCAATGATATGAAAACACTCACTCTGCATGATTTTAACGCTACGCGCAAATACATTGTAGGAAAATACGATTTAGAAATTCTTTCATTGCCCCGCATTTACATGAAAGATGTTATCATCAACCAGAACAGTGTAACAAGCATAAGCATTCCGCAACCGGGTAAACTCACCATCAATTCACCAAACGATGTGTGGGGTGCTATTTACCAGATGAGAGGAAACAAAATAGAACTGGTTACCGAATTGGATTTAACTACCAAGCAACAAAACATTATCATACAACCGGGTACTTATAAAATCATCTACCGCCCCAAGAACATGAACCGTTCGGTTTACACGTTTGAGAAGGAATTTAATATAGGTTCCGGTTACTCCACCATTGTCAATTTATAACACATGAAGAAATACGAAATACTCGATAAGAAAGATACACGCTCCGGTTTTGGGGCAGGTTTGCTGGAAGCAGGAAAACAAAATGAAAATGTTGTTGCCCTGTGTGCCGACCTCACCGGTTCAGTGAAAATGGATGCGTTTAAAGCAGCTTTTCCTGAGCGTTTTTTTCAGGTAGGTATTGCTGAGGCCAACATGATTGGTTTAGCTGCGGGTATGACCATTGGCGGTAAAATTCCGTTCACGGGTACGTTTGCCAATTTCTCTACCGGCAGGGTGTACGATCAAATTCGCCAGTCGGTAGCTTATTCAGGTAAGAATGTGAAAATATGTGCCTCACACGCAGGTTTAACTTTAGGAGAAGACGGAGCCACGCACCAGATTCTTGAAGACATTGGCCTGATGAAAATGTTGCCGGGCATGACGGTAATTAACCCGTGTGATTATAACCAAACCAAAGCAGCTACACTTGCGATTGCACAGTATGAAGGTCCGGTGTATTTACGTTTCGGTCGCCCTGTGGTGCCTAACTTTACAGCACCAGATCAAAAGTTTGAAATTGGAAAAGCCTGGATGGTGAGTGAAGGAAAAGACGTGAGCATTTTTGCTACGGGTCACTTGGTTTGGAAAGCCATTGAAGCAGGACATATTTTGGCAGAAAAAGGAATTGATGCCGAGGTAATCAATATACACACCATTAAACCTTTGGATGAAGAAGCGGTGTTAAAATCAGTAGCTAAAACTAAGTGCGTGGTTACTGCAGAAGAGCATCAGCGCCACGGTGGTTTAGGCGACAGCATTTGCCAGTTGTTGGCACGCACTGCACCTGCACCTGTGGAAATGGTAGCTGTGAACGATAGCTTTGGTGAGAGCGGTGTACCGGAAGAACTGTTGAAGAAATACAAATTAGATACACCGGATATTGTAGAGGCTGCTTTAAAAGCCATAGCGCGAAAAGGATAATCAGATAACAGATCATAAAAAAGAGGGAACGGTGAAAACGGTTCCCTCTTTTTTTATTTAGCTATCTATGGAATGTTAATGCTGAATAACCAATCGTTGTGCGTGAACTCCCGTTTTGCCATAAACCCGTGTAACGTACAAGCCGGCAGGTAAAGCGGAAACATCAATAGAAGCGGAAGGCAGCGTTTGTGAAAGCACTACCTTGCCGGTAAGATCCGACAATTCTATCCGGTCGTAAGCTGCGAGTTCATCCGTATACACTAACGTATTGGCAGGATTGGGATATAAGTTAATGGAGTTTCCGTTTACAGAAGTAATGCCTGTGGTACCACCGCTTGAGCGCGTAGATTTAGCAGCATTGTAAGTAGCTTTGGTAGTAGCATGTTGCAGTATAGCTACAGAGCTTAAACGCGAGCTGTTCCATCCGTTTTTAATTTTATACCTGAACTGGAATGTTACACTGTCATTAATATTCACCGGAAGCGTAATGGTATTTCCCGCGGCTGAGGTAAGTGCTTTGCGAAATACATTGTAGTGACGTGGTTCTCCGTTGGCCGTTAAAACAGAGATGGTGTCTTCCACCACACTGGTAAACAACAGGGCAGTGTTAGCAGTGTTAGCCGCAACCTTAGTGATAACCACATCCACCTTAACTGAATCGCTGGAGAGCATGTTTTCACTTGCCTTAACCGTAAACTCTGTTGTGTGCGTTGATGCAGTATTCAGAGATGCACCTAATGCGGTGTTGCTGATGACAATGCCGTTTACCACCAGGCGCGGAGTTCCGCCATACACGTTGTACAAGTAGGTGCGCAGGTCATTCTCTGCAGTATTTTGTTGCGAGAATATACAAGCGGCATACGGGCTGCTGGGGTAAAAAGCCAGGTGTATGGCATCAGGATAATTTCGGAGTGTGGCAAAAATGCCGGGGTTGTTGGAAGCACATACACTGCAATTGGAATTGGTGAAATGTTCTACCACAGTTGTCTTCGGCACTTGTGCCAGGCCTGTTTGAATCATCATCAGGCAGATGATGCTGTTCAGAATATGTTTCATAATGTTATTATCAGTGAATTTATTTCTTGATTTTTGCTTTGAACACTTTTTCAAACTTTTCCAGTTTGGGTTGTATCACCATTCGGCAATAAGGTTGATCCTTATTATCGTTGTAATAATTCTGGTGATTTGCATCGGCTTTGTAGAACACATCAAAAGCACTTACTTCAGTTACAATCGGGTCAGCGTATGCGCCTTCTTTATTTAATGCAGCGATAATGCTCATTGCAGTTTGTTGTTGTGCCTGGTTGTGGTAGTAAATAGCCGAGCGATATTGTGTACCCACATCCGCACCTTGTCGGTTGAGTGTTGTAGGATCATGCACGGTAAAAAACACCTGCAGTATTTCTTCAAACGATACTTTACTTGCATCGTAAGTAAGTTGTATTACTTCTGCGTGGCCGGTAGTTCCCATGCACACTTCTTTGTATGATGGGTTTTTAACCTTCCCTCCGCTAAATCCGGATGCTACACTCAACACCCCGTTGAGTTGTTGAAACACGGCTTCAATGCACCAGTAGCAACCACCTCCCAGCGTAATGGTATCAATGGTGTTGGCGGTTGTTTTATCCTTCTCAATAAATTCAAGAGAAACAGAATTTACACAATACCGCATGCCGGTTTCAGTGGGGCCATCATCAAACAAATGCCCCAGGTGACCACCGCAACGTCCACAGGTAATTTCAGTTCTACGCATGCCGTGCGATACGTCTTCGTGTGTTTTTATTTTTCCTCCGGCAATTTCTTTGTCAAAACTCGGCCAGCCGCAATGTGAATCAAACTTCATTTCATCCGTGAACAACTCATTTCCGCAGGCAGCACAGGTATATATGCCTTTCTTTTTATTCATGAGCAATTCACCGGTAAAAGGTTTTTCAGTTCCTTTTTGTCTCAGCACATAATACTGTTCCGCACTGAGTTGATTTTTCCACTCTTCTTCGGTTTTAATGATGGAATCTGTCATAGAGTTGTTTTTTGTTTGTACGTTCTGTGTGTTTGATTGCTTGTCTGTTCGGCTTTGGCCACAGGCATAAAAAACGGTGGTGATGGTAGTCGCCAGTAATAACATAGCGCCTAAGTAAAATGAATTGGTGTGTTGCATACTGTAACAATTTAGTACATGTATAGACGGACATATTGGTAATTCCTTACATCAGTCAATTCTTTTTTTTGAAATATTATTTTTTCAACTTCGATTGCAAAGTTGCTTTCAACTGTTCACTCATTTTATAAGGTGGTTCTTTGAGCAAGTGTTCATGGAGTTGCATAAAGTACACGTTAAGTTTATCAGATTCTTTTTTGAAACGTCTGCAGGTGCTGCAATACAGTAGGTGTATACTCAACTGCACACGCTCTTGCAGAGATAGCTTCGCCTCTTCACTTTTTACCGTGAGCAGGGTAGCTTCTTTACAGTTGCTGAACAGTTGTTTTACGCCATGCATGTTCGTACCTTATTTAATAAACCAGTTTAGTTCAAGGCAATTTTTCATCAGCAATCTTGCCCGATGAATAATCACCCAATAGTTAGACGGGGAAAGGTTCATTTCCTTACAAATATTTTCAGAAGTATTTTCATCCATAAATTTAGACAGAAACACACCGGAGAGTTTTGCCGGCATTTTTTCTATGCATTTATGAAGAACAGCAAAGAACTCTTTTTGTTCAGTAGGGTTGTCTGTTACCAGCCATTCGTTTGAGGCGTAGCCGGTGCTCCAATGTCCGCTTTCAGTCTCGAAAAAATGGCTGTAAAAAGAGGTGTCCGTTTGTTGGAGGTAATCATCCGAATCTTTGAGCACGTCTTTTTTTCTGTAGTAATCGGTGATTTTATTTTGGAGAATAGAGACCAGCCATGTTTTTTCAGCACTGCCGCCACGAAAAGAACCAATAGCACCAAAGGCGGAAACGAAGGTGTCCTGCACCAGGTCCTCTGACACTTCTTTTTTTCCTGTTTTTAACATGGCCAGTGAATAGAGGTAGTCCCCGTATTTTTCCAACCATTTTTCGGGATTCAGCATAGCGATTGTTGAACAGCAAATATAACGTGTATGTAAAGGTTTCGTTGTACCTTATTTTTTCAGGTAGTTGAACCGGAGCAAAGTGGGCCGCAGTTCTTGCCCTTCATTTGATATGAGTACGTCTCCGTTGGCATAAAAAGTTATGCCTTCGGCTTTGTTGAAAAGGGAAGCCCGAAGTGTTTCTATATGTTGCAATTCACCTGTTCGGTTAAAAATATACAGCAGGTGTTCCGTTGCTGAGAGAAGATACAAGTGGTCATTCAACGGGTGTATGCCAATTGCAGAGGTCATCAGTTTCACTACAGGTAGTTCTCCGTTCTTTTTTTCCTTTAAGGGGAGTTGTATGCGGTGTTTTAATGCAAACTGTTTAATTTGTTCCAGATTAAAGGTGTACACGGGCTGAGCACTGAGTTGCTTTTTTTGTAAGTCAAAGGCATAAATCAAACGTTGGTCCTTCCATTGCGCACCTTTGCCGGGTTTGCCTTTTACACCTATCAGCAGACGTTTATTTTTGCTGTCGTAACATAAACCTTCACTGTTGTTGGCCGGTAAATCAGTAAGGTGTTTTTTTACCTGAAGGGGCCTTCCGGCTATCTGGTTTACCTCGAAAAGAATTCCGTCACTTTGCAGTACATAAAACGTGTTGTTTACTTTGCACAATCCTTCATAATCTCCATCAGTGCCGAAATGAATTTCGCGTTTAATTTTTGTGGAGTGTAAATCGTAGATATAGATTACCCCTTTTTCGTCCTGCACACAGGCCATGGTAGAACTGTCAATAAGGGTTATACCCGATATTTCATGTAAAATTGGAGGCAACAAGAGTCGTCCATCAGGACGGGAGAAGTCATAGCCGGGCAAGGAGGCAACAGTGTCCGCTTTATTACTGAGGAGTATAATTGTAACGAGTAGTAACAGCAAAAACGTTAACCCGTAGCGCATCTTTATATAGCCACATGTGTGCCGTACATGCTGTCACGTTGTGCACGCACGTTTTCATCAGTAAGGTATTCATCGTAAGTCATGCGCTTGTCGATAATGCCTTTAGGAGTAATTTCAATAATGCGGTTGGCAATGGTTTGCATAAACTCGTGGTCATGCGAGGTAAGTAGTATAATGTGTTTCCAGTCCATCAACGCATTGTTAAACGCGGTGATAGTTTCCAGATCAAGGTGGTTGGTAGGTTCATCCAATACTAAGCAGTTCGCATTGGTTAACATCATACGTGAAACCATGCAGCGTACTTTTTCACCACCGGAGAGTACATTTGATTTTTTGAATACCTCTTCTCCCGAGAAAAGCATTTTGCCTAAGAATCCACGGATATAGGTTTCATCTTTTTCGGTAGAAAACTGACACAGCCAGTCCACCAGGTTATCATCCGCATTAAAGTACTTCGCATTCTCATTGGGCAAATAGGAGCGTGTGATGGTTTGCCCCCAGGTGAAGTTACCGCTGTCGGCTTCTTCTTCTTCGTTCATCAGAATTTCGAATAGTGCTGAAACCGCCATGTGGTCCTTGCCTAAGAAAGCTACCTTATCACCTTTGTTTAACGTGAAGCTGATGTCTTTAAAAAGTACGGTGCCGTCAGTTGTTTTTTTGCTCAGGTGTTCCACCAACAGAATCTGGTCGCCACAATCGCGCTCAGCCCTGAAGATGATGCCCGGATATTTACGCGTAGATGCTTTAATATCTTCAACAACTAATTTCTCCAATAACTTCTTACGACTGGTAGCCTGACGTGATTTAGAAGCATTCGCACTAAAACGTTCCACAAAATCCTGCAATTCTTTGCGCTTGTCTTCTACCTTTTTGTTCTGATCAGAACGTTGGCGCAGGGCCAGTTGGCTCGATTCATACCAGAAGGTATAGTTACCCGTGTACAGTTGAATTTTACCAAAATCAATATCGGCCATGTGGGTACACACAGCATCTAAAAAGTGACGATCGTGCGATACAACAATAACCGTATTCTGAAAATCGGCCAGAAAATTTTCCAGCCAACTGATGGTTTCCACATCAAGGTCGTTGGTAGGCTCGTCCAATAACAGAATATCGGGGTTACCAAAAATAGCCTGAGCCAACAGCACCCGTACTTTTTCTTTACCGTTCAGGTCTTTCATTAATTGGGTATGCAACTCTTCTTTTACGCCCAAACTACTCAAGAGGTTGGCGACATCACTTTCTGCGTTCCAGCCTTCCATTTCAGCGAAGAGTGATTCCAGTTCTCCGGCACGGTGTCCGTCTGCTTCAGTAAAATCTTCTTTGGCATAGATGGCATCTTTCTCGTGCATAATGTCCCACAGCTTTTTATTGCCCATAAGTACGGTTTGCAATACAGGGAACTCATCAAACTCAAAGTGGTTTTGTTTGAGCACGCTCAAGCGCTCCCCGGGGGTAATGGAAACCTGACCGGTGCTGGCATCTATTTCTCCCGAAAGGATTTTGAGAAAAGTAGATTTACCTGCTCCGTTAGCGCCAATAATGCCGTAGCAATTACCGGGAGTGAACTTGATGTTTACTTCGTCAAATAAAATGCGCTTACCGTAGCGTAAAGAAAGGTTGGAAACTGAAATCATGTGTGCCTAAAAATGAGGCGCAAAGGTAAGGTATTTTTGTTGGTATAGCAGTACGTGAATCGTATTTCGTATCCTTTCACGTCAATCAGTTTTTAGTTGTAAATCATATCAAAACGGCCTTCAGTAATTTTAATGATGGATGAATCTCCTTTCAATACATCAAAATAAAAAGTACCTGCCATAATGTGCTTTTGCTTGTTCCAGTATTTGATGTGTAACTGACCATTTATGGCATCTCCTCCACCTATTTGAGTATTAATATAGTAAACCTCTCTTTTTCCTCTTATAAATTTTAAATCATATACTCCAGTATCGTTAACTGTACCGTCCCATATACCGACATAAACTCTTTCATTATCTTTGTGAATGTAATAGGTGAAATCGTTGTCAACTGCACTCCAACCAAAGTATTTATCGGCCATACTAAAGCCCGGCACCAAAACTCGTCCATCAACAAGACAGCCAATGGTGTTGGCTCCTTGTTGGGTGTATGGGGGCAGTACATCAGCAGGTTTGGGCTGGTCTTTATCCGGCAAGCAACTTTGCAGCAAAAGTATGGTGACATACAGCAGTGGTTTATGTTGAAACATGCTCGTTAAGTTAGAGTTCTATATAACGAAATTACATGAATTGATTAGCGTATGCAAGGTGTGTATTTTTTCAATAAAAAAGCCGCACTATAAAGGGTGCGGCTTTTTTTAAGCATTATATGTGGGAACTGAATTATTCGTTTGCAAAAACGGTAAAATAACTTCCTGTGCAGGTTTTGAAACTGCCGTTACTATCATAAAGCTTGCATGAAAAGTCTCCTTGAGCGTCTACGTAAGCCTTACCGGTTGTAAAACGTGTGGTTTTTTTGTTGATGGCAAAGTAACCACCACCTTGAGAACCTAAAAGTGTTGACCATTGCTTCCCGTCACTATCAACATATGTTACTACAACACCGTTTCCTGATGGGCCTGCATAGACGTAAGTTCCTGTATTAAAATAGTTGAAAAATGTGCTGTCAGCTATTTTAGCTCCGCTGGAAGGTAAGGTCATAAGTCCTTTGGAGAAGGTGATGGAGTTGGGGTCTACACCGCTGTTTTGTTTTGCAGTACGGCTGAGATAGGCGGCTGAGGTCCCGGATTTGTTTACAAAAGCAAAGGTGCTGTAACCATTGGAGTTGCTTACAAATTTTTTTGCTTGTCCGTCAATAGTTACACTAATGTTGTTACCGGTGGCAGCAGGAGTTGTTTCTGAGTCATCGGATTTTTTACATGCTGCAATAAAGACAAGAGAGAATAGAAAAAGAATAATTTTTTGTTTCATAAGTTTTTATTTTTATGCAATTAATTATTTTTTGGTCGAAACTCCAAAAATAATTTTCGAACCTTTAATAAAGGTATTATATCCTGTGAGTTTACGTTGGGTAAATAAGTGATGGTTTATGTCCGTTTTGAGACACTGCATTGAGTTTTTTTGGTGCACAAAAAAGCCGAACCACTTGCGCAGTCCGGCTTTTTTGTATCGGATTGTAATCTTGCGATTAGTAATCCATTCCGCCCATACCCGGCATTCCGCCCGGCATTGCAGGAGCTTTGTCGTCTTTCTCTTCCACCAGTGCACACTCGGTAGTCAGAATCATAGCCGCAGCAGAAGCTGCATTTTGAAGCGCTATACGAGATACTTTGGTAGGATCAATTACACCGGCTGCAATCAGGTTTTCGAAAACATCGGTGCGGGCATTGTAACCGAAGTCACCTTTACCTTCGCGCACTTTGTTTACAATCACACTGCCTTCGCCACCTGCATTAGCTACAATCTGACGAAGTGGTTCTTCGATAGCACGTTTAATGATAGCGATACCCGTGTTCTCATCATCGTTAAGACCTTTCAGGTTAGCCAACGCATCCAGTGAACGGATGTAAGCAACACCACCACCGGCAACTATACCTTCTTCAACAGCCGCACGTGTAGCATGCAAAGCATCATCTACGCGGTCTTTCTTTTCTTTCATTTCCACTTCAGTAGCTGCACCAATATACAGAACAGCAACTCCACCGGCTAACTTAGCCAAACGCTCCTGTAACTTTTCACGGTCGTAATCGCTGGTAGTAGATTCAATCTGCGCTTTTATTTGTGCAACACGCGCCTGAATGTCTTCTTTTTTACCTGCACCGTTAATTACAGTGGTGTTGTCTTTGTCGATGTTTACTTTCTCCGCTTTACCTAAGTAAGTGAGGTCAGCATTTTCCAATTTGAAACCACGCTCTTCGCTGATAACTGTTCCACCGGTAAGGATGGCGATATCTTCCAGCATAGCTTTTCTTCTGTCGCCAAAGCCGGGAGCTTTAACAGCAGCAATTTTTAAAGCACCACGAATTTTGTTTACTACCAAAGTAGCCAGTGCTTCACCTTCGATGTCTTCAGCAATAATCACCAAAGGCTTTCCGGTTTGTACCACTTGCTCCAGAATAGGCAGCAATTCTTTCATGTTGCTGATTTTTTTATCGTAAATCAGGATGAAAGGAGCGTCCATATCCACTTCCATTTTCTCTGCATTGGTTACAAAGTAAGGAGAGAGGTAACCGCGGTCAAACTGCATACCTTCTACTGTTTTTACTTCAGTCTCGGTACCTTTTGCTTCTTCCACAGTAATTACGCCTTCTTTGCCCACCTTGGCCATCGCATCAGCAATCAGTTTTCCGATTACTTCGTCATTGTTGGCAGAGATAGAAGCTACTTGTTGAATCTTCTGGTTGTCGTCACCCACTTTTTGTGATTGAGATTTCAGATTCTCCACAACAGCCAATACCGCTTTATCAATACCGCGTTTCAGGTCCATAGGATTGGCACCTGCAGCCACGTTTTTCAAACCGGCAGTTACAATAGCCTGAGCCAAAACAGTAGCCGTTGTTGTTCCGTCTCCCGCCTGATCAGCAGTTTTAGAAGCAACTTCTTTTACCATTTGTGCACCCATGTTTTCAACCGGGTCTTTTAATTCAATTTCTTTTGCTACAGTTACACCGTCTTTAGTTACAGCCGGTGAACCGAATTTTTTATCAATAACTACGTTACGTCCTTTTGGACCTAAGGTTACTTTTACTGCGTTTGCCAAAGCATCAACGCCACGCTTTAATCCATCGCGTGCTTCCAGGTTATAAGTGATTTTTTTTGCCATGATTTTTTAATTTTAAAAGTAGGAGGGGATTAGATAATAACTGCGAAAATGTCGGTCTCACGCATAATGAGGTAATCTTTACCTTCAACGGTTACTTCAGTGCCTGCATACTTGCCGTACAAAACAGTATCACCGGCTTTAACAGCAGGTTTGTTGCCTTTTTCATCCATTTCGCTGATGGAAACAACCGTTCCTCTTTGTGGCTTCTCTTTCGCGGTGTCGGGGATAATGATGCCTGAAGCAGTTTTTTCTTCTGCGGGGGCAGGTTGAACAATAACTCTGTTCTGGGTTCCTGCAATTGGTTTTAAGGATACTGACATATGCTTGTTAATTTTTAGATGTTTTATTGATGTGCCCTACCTTATCACGCCTTATGCCAAAGGGGTTTTGGTGACATTTTTGTCCGTAGGGCTGACAATTCTGCCTGTATCATTCGGGCTGAACTGACAACATGAAGCACGTGTTAAGAACAGGTGAAATCGCCTTGCTTTTTTAACTGTTTGACATATAGTCGCATACACCCATTTGTGTAGTACATGCAACCTTTAGAGGTAAAAAGCCCATTAGTGATTAAGAGCTCAGGTAGTAAAGAAGATTAACCTTGGGGCGGGACTAAAACAAATAAGTAAGAATGTGTTACTTTGTTTTTTGAAATCCCGTTTCAACAATGAAACCAAACACTGCGTATAGTGAGGTACACCGATGATGAATTGATTGAAGGCTGTTTACGGGGAGACCGTAAGCTACAAAAAGCCTTATACGAGAAGTACGCCTCGCGTATGCTGGGTGTATGCCTACGCTATGCAGAGCATCGGGAGGAAGCAGAAGACATGTTGCAGGAGGGTTTTATAAAAGTGTTTCACAGTATTTCAACGTATGAGAAAAGAGGCTCGTTTGAAGGCTGGATACGCAGGGTGATGGTGTTTACTTCCATCAATATTTACAAAAGCCGTTTGCGCAATTACAAAGAAGAGCAAATGACCGAATATTTTGATGAGCCGGTAAATGAAAATATCATCGACCGACTTTCAGCCAAAGAAATAGTAGCCCTGATACAACAACTGCCCGAAGGATACCGGATTATATTTAACCTTTTTGCAGTGGAAGGTTACACACATAAAGAAATAGCAGAAGAACTGGGTATAGCCATAGGCACTTCCAAATCGCAGTTTGCCAGAGCACGTGGTTATTTACAACAATTGATATTTAAGCAAAACAAGGAACTATATGAACAGCTCGCCCGATCAGGATAAATTTTCAGGGCACATCAGCAACAAGGTGCATGACTATGCCGAAGAACCCTCAGCCGGACTTTGGGATAAGCTGGATGCGCGCATACCTGAGCATATACCGCAACGCAAAAAACGCGTATTGTGGTGGATGTGGATGCCAGCTGTGGCAGTACTTACCGGAGTTGCTTTGTGGTGGAGTGTTTCTCAACCCAAGGATGAAAATGTGCAGGCCATAGCACAAGAGCGTGAACTAATCTCATCACAGCAAAAAGCAGCAGACAATGTTGAAGTTCCTGTTGCAAGCAATGGACAGCAATCAATTCAGTCAGCAAAACAAACTCCCGATATTCCAAATGAACCATCTGCTTCACATCCGGAAACTGATGTAAAAGAAACACCTTCATCCAACCGTAACGCACAGGAAAGTAAGGGCAAATTCATTCAGGAAAAATCAAGTGTAAAGAAAACCACACCACCTTTGGTTAATGTTCTGGTACCCGCAGCAATTCTGGCTGATGCAGCAAATCAACCAAAACAAGTAGTAGCAGAAAAATCAAAAGAACAAGTTATAAAAGAGCCTGAACAATTACCTGCTCAGTTGCCTGCATCTACCCCAAATGCTTTAGAAAATAATAACGCACTACCTGCGAGTGAAAAAGAGGTGGTAGCACAAGAACCGCTTTTTATGGAACACAAAGGATTGCCTCCGGTTATCGCTTCTGCGGAGTTGATACAATTTACAGTGCCGGAAATAAAAAAGGATAACAGTATTCGATGGGCAAGCCCGGTTTCACCTATTTCTATTGCCATAGTCAACAATGTGAACTATTCCATAACATCACACAAAAAGGCCAGCGAGCGAAATTTTTCAGGTTCGGATAATACAGAGTTGGCCAATAACCTGAGTAACGCACGTGCTAATTACTCCGGGGGTATTTCCATAGGCATTCGTTTAGCAGAACGGCTTATGCTTTCGGGTGGAGTTCGAATGACTACATACAGTGAAAAGTACAGTTATGATTTGGTATCGGCTTCGTCAGACCCGGCTAATGCTGCCACCAATAATCCTGATTTTTTAATGCGTCCGAATGAATTTTACCGTAATCCGGGTGATTCAATCATTCCGGGTTCTACGTATAGTTTTGTTAACAGGTATTTCCTCAGGGAAGTTCCCGTTTCACTTACGTATTACATGCCGGTAAAAGGTAAATGGAGTTCGTATGTGGATGCGGGTTTTAGTATGGTACATGTGAGTTATGCCAACGGGGCCTTTGTTGATGAAGACAAGGTGGGCTTTGTGGTGTTTGATAATGTGGAGGCTTACCCCAGGTTCCAATCGTTTTATACTTTAAACCTGAGTGCAGGTGTTTCCTATAAGCTCAATTCGAAGTTCTCTGTAGAAGCAGCCCCATCAGTAAAATATGGCTTGGGTTCCATGATACGCGACAAACGTTGGGTACAACAAACACCTTCTTTCATCGGGTTAAATGTGTCAATGAGAAGACACTTCTAGGAGTTCCCTATTATTTCTTAGCAGTTGATAACGCCTGTAAATACAGGAGACGCGAAGCAAAGCTGGTAATTAATGTATTGTGAATAGAGAGGCGCAGTAACGAAACTCGACAAGGTAACATCACCGATGTGTTACAAACGGTAATATTATTTTCTATTAGCAGATTGACTGCTTAGTTGGTTGCAGGTGCTGCACCTTCAGCAGGAGCAGGTTGAGTTTGCTGCTGTGATTCTTGACCGTTAGCAGGAGCTGCAGGTTGTTGCTGCTGTTGTTGAGCAGGTGCCTGAGCGTTATCAATTTTTTCCTGAATCAATGATTTGGAAGGTGCATCTGTATCGCTGGAAATGCTTGGGATAAAGAAGTTGGTAGCCAAAGCAAATACCATCACTGCTACAGCCAAAATCCAGGTTGCTTTTTCTACTGCTTCAGAGGTACGCTTTACTCCCATAATCTGGTTGGAAGATGAGAAGTTCGATGCAACCCCTCCGCCTTTCGGATTTTGAATAAGTACTACAAATATCAAAAGCAGGCAGGCAACAATAATCAGTATGGTAAGTAGCGTAAACATATTATTAATCTATTTTGTGTTCAGTTTTAATTTTTTGAATAAGGTCGACAAAGTACGGCATTTTCTCAGGGAATTTCAAACACAATTTTTCGAACATGCGAATGGCTTTTTTATAGTTGCCCTGTTTTAAGTTAATACGTGCTAGTGTCTCAGTTACAAGGTCTTCATCTTCCTCTACACTCAATTTGGCCATATTGGCCGGATTGAAAAACTCAGCTTTGGGGCGGCTGATACTTGGGCTTTCGGTTATAAAGCGGCTGATGATACCGTCAATATCAAACGCCTGATTCTTATTGGGCAGTGGGGTATTCACTTCAGCAGTTTCTTCCTGTTTGGTCTCTTCAACAACAGGAGGGGTAACAATTGATTCCGTTTTGGGTACCTCAGGTAAAGGCTGATTGGAGAGCAGTTGCAGCCATTCATCAAAGCTATGAGGAGAAGCAACGTCAGGCACAACAGTCTCTTGCTGCTCAATATCTTCGGTAGTGTCTGTATCTTCAACTTCTGCAACCGTTTCAGTTGCTGCAACAGGTGGTATTGTTTCTTCGGGCTCTGCTATTTCAGTAATCTCTGTCGGCTCGTGAATAACTACTTCCGGTACTTTTTCTTCAATAACTTCATGTATGACTTGTGCTGTTGGTTCAAGTTCAGCTTCCGCAGCAATCAATACAGGTTCCTCTTGAACAGCATGAATGTAGTCGTACAATTTTTTGCGATTGCCCGCATACAGCGCAGTTGTTTTCAGTTCTTTTTCGAACAGGTAACTGTTTTGGTTATGCAGGCATTTGGTGAGCAACACACGTGCTGTTTGAAAGTACGGATATGTTCGGGTGATTTCCCGCAACGAGGATTCTTCAACGGCTGTAGCCTGTTCAGGGTGTTCAATCAAATGTATGAAATGTGCTTTGTTCACCAGTTGATAACGGCTTTGTTAAAGATGTCCTGCACCATCATGGTGGTTACGTCTTCAATGAGTTTATTTTCTACAGATGAAAAATTGTCTTTACTGCTGAAATCAACAAAGTTGGTGAATGTAGTTTCAAAGCTTTTTTTCTCATCAATTTTATTTACAAATTTTACCGTGGCAGTAACAGTGAGTCGGTTTAAGGAAGAAGTTTGATTACCCTGAATAGCCACAGGTGTGGTAGTATAGGATGTTATCTTACCACTGAATTGCAGGTCGCCACCCGATGGAGTAACCTGCAAACTGGTTTCTATGATAAATTTATTTTTTAACTTTTCGGTAAGCGTCTGACTCAGGCGCGGGGCTACAATAGGGGCCACATTGGGGAAATAATCAACCGATACCGTTTTGGTTCGCGGATCAATTGATGCTCCGGTAAAAGAATAGTTGCACCCGTTAAAGATGGTAACTAAAGCAATAAGCAGTGAAGTGATGTAAGCTCTTCTCCTCATTATCCTTCTATGTTGTATTGTTTAATCTTACGGTAGAGCGTGCGTTCAGAAATTCCCAATTCATCTGCTGCCCGCTTTCTTCTTCCTTTATGTTTATCAAGTGCTTTACGAATCATTTCAATTTCTTTGTGCTCTAAAGAAAGTGATTCTGTAACGGTATCTGAAAGTGCCTCGCTGGCCTCAATCATGTGCTCTTTGGGATAAGTAACTATGAATGGTGTGGATGGTGTTGAAGCCGGACTTTCACCCATTTGAATGGGGGCAGCAAGTGGTGTAGCTACTTCCTGGTTGTTAAATAGATTACCAATCAAATCCTGATTATGTGCAATAAATTCGTCTCTGTTAGCGGTATGTTGAATGAGCCCTACTACTAATTTTTTAAGGTCGGATACATCTTTGCGCATGTCATACAAAACCTTGTAAAAAATATCCCTTTCAGAGAAACCGTTTTCACTGCTGCTGGCGGTGGACAATGTGGGTAAAGTGGTTCTTTCTTCAGGCAGGTAACGCAGCATGGTTTCACCGGTAATGTTTCTGTTTTCTTCCAGCACAGAAAGTTGTTCGGTGATGTTTTTAAGTTGTCTGATATTGCCCGGCCAGCGGTAATTTACCAATAAATGTTGTGCCTGCTGGTTAAGCGTGATGGGCTGCATATGATAGGCATCAGCAAAGTCGAGGGCAAATTTTCTGAATATGGTATAGATGTCTTCTTTACGTTCACGCAAAGGCGGAACTTTAATGGGCACTGTGCAGAGGCGGTAGTATAAATCTTCTCTGAAGCGGCCTTTGTGGGCAAACTCCAGTAAATCGCGGTTAGTTGCAGCAATAATGCGTACGTCTGTTTTTTGCACTTTAGATGAGCCCACCTTAATGAACTCACCGCTTTCTAACACACGCAATAAACGGGATTGGGTTTCCAGCGGAAGTTCTCCCACTTCATCTAAAAAAATAGTTCCGCCATTTACCGTTTCGAAATATCCTTTGCGCATATCTCCTGCGCCAGTAAATGACCCTTTTTCATGTCCGAATAATTCCGAATCAATTGTTCCTCCGGGTATAGCCCCGCAGTTTACTGCTATAAATGGACCGTGTTTGCGTTTGCTTAAAGCATGAATAATTTTTGAAAAGGCCTCTTTACCAACTCCACTTTCACCGGTTATCAGAACAGAAATATCTGTAGGTGCTACTTTAGTAGCGGTCTCCAGTGCAATGTTGAGCAAAGAAGACTGGCCGATTATTTCAAAACGGTTTTTTACGTCTTGAAGAGAACTCATTTAGCACCCTTTCTCTTCATTAAAAACATGTACACCATTCTGTTGTTTTTTACATCAAAGCTCATTTGGTTGTTTACCATAACCCATCCGTTTTTTTCACGTTCCACCACTATGTTGAGTACCGGTGTAAGATCATATGAACTTTCACGGTTATTAAATTTCATTTCCTTGAAAGGTTTGCTGTTTGCGCTTAGTGTTACTGTCATAGCATCGTTATTGGCCGAAGCTATAATGCTCACGTAATTGTGGTAATCATTGCTTGCAGTTGACTTGTTGATGCTGTAGTTAAATGAACTGAGTGTGGCTACAGTAATTACTGCTATGATGCACACTAAAAAAGTACTGAGTTGTTTCATATTATTGGTTGGTTGGGTTAGGAATTACTTTGCCTACTAAGCTGGTGGTTGTGCTGCGTTCGATATGTACATAAACATACTCGCCCGGTTGGTGATTATCTTTAGGGAAAATAACTACCTGGTTCAGGTCATTTCTTCCCATTAAATCATCAGCAGATCTTTTTGACGGACCCTCAATCAACACTTTAAACACTTTTCCTATTTGTCTTTTATTCTTCTCTGTGCTGATGCTCTTTTGAAGAGTGATTATTTCAGAAAGTCTTTTACTTTTTACTTCTTCAGGCACATCATCTTTGTATTGCCGGGCAGCCAGTGTTCCCGGGCGTTCGCTGTAGGAATACATGAATGCAAAATCAAAATTGCATTCTTTGAACATACTCACGGTGTCCTGATGTTCTTCTTCTGTTTCTGAACAAAATCCGGTAATGGCATCTGTAGAAACACCGCACTCCGGAATAATTTCACGTATTCTGTTTAAGCGTTGAGTGAACCATTCGCGGTCATACGTACGGTTCATTAACTTTAGTATTCTTGAATTGCCTGATTGAAGCGGGAAGTGAATATAGTTGCAGATGTTCTCATGTTTAACCATGGTGAACAGTACGTCATCGGTAATGTCTTTAGGATGTGAACTGATAAAGCGAACGCGCATAAGCGGACTAACATGCGCCATCATTTCAAGTAACTGAGCAAAGGTGCAGGTTTCACCTGTCTCTTCGTTCTTCCACAAGTAAGAGTCTACGTTTTGGCCCAGCAGCGTAACTTCACGATAGCCTTTATGGAACAGGTCAGTTGCTTCAGCTATAATTGATTTAGGCTCACGACTACGTTCCCTTCCGCGGGTAAAAGGCACCACGCAAAATGAACACATGTTGTTGCATCCGCGCATAATGGATATGAATGCGTTTACTCCGTTGCTGTTCAAGCGCACAGGGCTTATTTCTGCATATGTCTCTTCGCGGGATAACAATACGTTTACAGCCTTTTCTCCTTCTTCAGCAATATCAAGAAGTTTAGGTAAGTCGCGGTAGGCATCAGGCCCCACTACTATATCCACCAGTTGTTCCTGTTCAAGTAATTTGGTTTTTAAGCGTTCAGCCATGCAACCCAATACTCCGATAATCAAATCGGGATTGTCTTTTTTAATCTGCTTCAGTTCACGTAAACGTCCCCACACACGCGATTCAGCATTGTCGCGAATGGCACAGGTATTCACAAAAATTACATCGGCATCTTTGGCCTCATTTGTAGTTTTGAATCCGTTATCTTTAAGAATGCTGGCCACCACCTCGCTATCGGCAAGGTTCATGGCACAACCGTATGTCTCTATATATAGGTTCTTGGTCGCAGTGGCTACCGGTATGTCGGCTACTAATCCTCTCATCTGAAGTCTTAATTCACAATTATTCCACAAAAGTAATAAAAGCGTGTGACAAATTGACAGACATTTTGATTGCAACGTTTTTTTGTGGATTATTGAGGTTCTCAATCACGTGCATGAAGAAAAAAATACTTGTTACAGGAAGTAACGGCCTGTTGGGGCAAAAGCTCATACATGCTTTAATTAGCCACCCGCAATTTGAATTAGTTGCTACCTCACGTGGCGAAAACAGATGCGGTTTACTTACGGGCTATACCTATTATTCCCTCGATATAACTAATGAGGGTGAAGTAAAAGAAGTTTTTGAGCAAGTGCAACCCAACATAGTTATTCATACAGCTGCAATGACCAATGTTGATGCCTGTGAACTTGATCATGCTGCCTGCACCAAGATGAATGTTGATGCAGTAAAATACCTGGTTACTGCTGCTGAAAAATGCATGGCTCACTTCATTCACCTCTCAACCGATTTTATTTTTGACGGTACACATGGTCCGGTTGATGAAAATGAAAAACCTGCGCCTCTTAGTTTTTACGGTGAAAGTAAGCTGAAAGGAGAGCAGATAGTTCAATTAGCCAATTGCCCTTGGGCGATTGCCCGTACAGTGTTGGTGTATGGTGTGGTAGATGATATGAGTCGCAGTAATATTGTACTTTGGGCAAAAGGTGCATTGGAGCAGGGTAAAACTATTCCCGTAGTAGATGATCAGTTCCGAACACCTACACTTGCTGAAGATTTAGCGCAAGGCTGTATAAAAATTGCCGAGAAGGGTGCAACGGGAATTTACAATATCTCCGGTCCTGACTTTATGAATATACTGGAGTTGGTGAACAGGGTGGCCGATTTTTGGCATTTAGATAAAACGCTCATTGTTCCATCCAAAAGTGAAGGCATTAAACAGCCTGCAAAACGTCCGCCTGTTACCGGATTTATTTTAACCAAAGCCATTAACGAATTGGGTTACACTCCGCACAAGTTTGAAGCGGGATTAGCCATAGTAGATCAACAATTACACGCAAGAGAAAAACACAACTCATGAGCCAGCATACCACCACAACCAAAAAACATCCCAGCGGATTGCCGTATTTATTTTTTACTGAAATGTGGGAACGTTTCGGCTATTACCTGATGATTGGTATATTCTTTTTGTACATGACCGATACCGAAAAAGGCGGATTGGCCATGACCAATAAAGATGCTTCGGATTATTTCGGGACCTTCATTGCATTGGTGTTTCTGACTCCGTTTGTTGGAGGGCTGCTTGCCGACCGTGTGATGGGTTACCGGCTATCTATTACCATTGGTGGTATAATGATGGGTATAGGATACATGGGTTTGGCCTTACCTGGTATGACCGCATTCTACCTGTCTTCTTTTTTAATTATTTTGGGTAACGGTTTCTTTAAGCCGAATATCTCTACGCTACTAGGTAACCTTTACAATGAGCCGGCATATAAGGCACATAAAGATGCAGGGTACAACATCTTTTACATGGGTATTAATATCGGGGCTTTTATATGTAATTTTTTCGGAGCATATTTAAGAAACACGTTCAGTTGGGGGCATGCTTTTTTTGCTGCAGGAGTGGGAATGATAGTAGGCATTATCGTGTTCTGGATAGGGAACAAACATTATGCGCATGCTGATGTACGCAAACCCACTAATCCCGAAGACATGAGTTTGGGTAAAATATTTGGTATTGTTTTACTGCCCGCTGTTATTTCAGGTATTATCGGATGGTACATTTTAGGTGTTACCTCAGAAGCAAATCCTGGTGGAAATATTTTCGGAAGTGACAGTACCGATGCGTTCATTTTCGGGGCCTTACCGGTTACCCTATTTTATGTTTCATTACTGGTTCGCTCCAATGAAGAAGACCGCAAACCCATTGCAGCACTATTGGCCATTATGGGCGTAGTAATTGTTTTCTGGGCCATATTTAAACAAAACGGAACAGCCCTCACTACTTGGGCCGAAAGTTACACCAACAGAGAAGTTCCTTCAGCCATTGTAGCACCTGCCAAGGCAATCGGAATGGTGAAAGAGATAACACTTAAAAAAGATTCGTTCGCTGTTTCTGACCATTTATTCCGTGTGCAAAAAGATGAATCGGGTAAGGTGATAAAGGCGTTGGACTATCCTTCGTATTTTAAAAATCTGCCGCAAGACCAATGGCCTCCCGATGGAGAAAGTGTTAAGCTGTTTTCTACAGAATTGTTTCAAAGTATTAATCCGTTTTGGGTAATCGTGCTGACTCCGGTGGTGGTGGCATTTTTTGCATTTCTTAACCGCAAGAAAATGGAGCCATCAACCCCGGCTAAAATATTCTGGGGCTTATTTATTACTGCACTGTCCACTACACTTATGATGACTGCAGTTTTTGTAGGCTCAAATGGAGCTGAAAAAGTTTCAGCCTGGTGGTTAATCGGAACCTACGGAGTAATTACAGTGGGTGAGTTATGCCTAAGCCCGATGGGGCTTTCACTGGTATCAAAACTTAGTCCGCCCCGGCTTACGGCTTTAATGATGGGTGGGTGGTTTTTGTCTACTTCCATTGGTAATAAATTGTCGGGTGTACTGGCATCTTTGTGGGATGGTTATGACAACAAGGAGTATTTTTTCATTGTAAACTGCTGCATAGTTTTAGTGGCAGCAGTAGGGGTGTTGTTAATGTTAAAATGGTTAACTAAAATTGTAAATGAACATATAAGGTAAGTTCATCAATCTTAAACTGATTCTGTATGTCTGCATTTAAAGAGCTCAAAAAGCAACTTAAGCTGTTTGCCTCCTTCTCAGCAGGAGACCGCTTATCTATTCTCATTCTATTCGTATTGCTTTTAGTTGTATGGCTGCTGTTATTCATTTTGCCGATGTGGAGTGGCAATCCCTTAGCAGAGAAAAATGCCGCATTGCAAATAGTGAAGTCATGGGAGCAAGAGCCCCGCAAAAAAGAAGTGACCACGTCAATTGATCACGTAGCTCTCAACAGCGGAGATAAAAAGGTAGTTCACGCCCTTTTCTTATTTAACCCCAATTCAGTTTCTGAAGAGCAGGCCATTCAATTAGGCATGACCGCAAGGCAAATAAAGAACATCTTTAACTACCGGTCAAAAGGAGGAATGTTTCGTAAAAAATCTGATTTAGGAAAGTTGTACGCATTTGATTCGCTTTCCTACCAGCGCCTCAAACCTTACATTGATTTGCCCGACAGTTTTGTGAAACCGCCTAAGTTTTTTGCTGAGCGAAATCACAACTCAGCTTACAGCCGAAAAGAGCTCATTGTAGAGTTGAACTCAGCTGATTCTGCGCAGTTGGTGGCCCTTCGGGGGGTAGGGGCATATTCCGCAGCACGCATTCTGAAGCACCGGAACAAATTGGGTGGTTTTGTAAAAACAGAACAGCTAAAAGAGGTATGGGGTATAAGCGACTCCATGTATCAGATTATACTGCCTCAGGTTACACTGAATGCCGGCATTGTTCAGAAGATTGACATCAACCGGGCTACAGTTGAGCAGTTGAAAAACCATCCGTATGTATGGAAATTTGCCTGGGCACGTGCTATTGTAAACTATCGCGAACAACACGGTGCATTCAAAACGGTAAAAGATATGCAGGAGATTATTTTGCTCCCTGATACTGTGCTCCTGAAGTTAGAACCGTATTTAATTTTTGAGTGAGCAGGATAATATCAATAAACTAAATGCGAATATCTCTGTTGTGCTATATTGTGTATGGCATTTTCAGCGCGATGCTTATCTTTGCCGTTTAACAGAAAATTACTATTATGCAGAATACTCAGGCGGCAACTACATCTTTTGCTCCAACAGAAAATCAAATTATGGTGGCCGATATGGTTCGTGACTTTGCTGAAAAGCACATTCGGCCATATGTCATGGAATGGGATGAAAGTCAGACTTTCCCTCGCGAGATGTTCAGAGAAATGGGCAAATTGGGCCTGTTGGGAGTATTAGTACCCCAAGAGTACGGAGGTGCAGGCTTCAGTTACTTCGAATATGTAACAGCTATTACAGAACTGGCCAGAGTATGTGGTTCAGTAGGTTTATCCATGGCCGCTCACAATTCTTTGTGTACCGGTCATATTTTACAGTTTGGTAACGAAGAGCAAAAGAAAAAATGGTTACCTAAACTGGCCAGCGGAGATTGGATTGGAGCCTGGGGCTTAACCGAAGCCAACACAGGTTCTGATGCTATGCGTATGCAATGTGTAGCAAAACAGGATGGCGACTACTGGGTAATTAACGGTACTAAAAACTGGATTACACATGGTATAAGTGGTGATGTAGCAGTTGTGCTGGTGCGCACTGGAGAGTTGTTGGATTCGCATGGCATTACTGCATTTGTGGTAGAAAGAACTACTCCCGGTTTCAGAGGAGGAAAGAAAGAGAACAAATTAGGCATGCGTGCCAGCGAAACAGCTGAGCTGATATTTGAAGATTGCCGTGTACACAAAGACAATATTCTCGGTAAAGTAGGAGACGGATTTATTCAAGCCATGAAAGTATTGGACGGAGGACGTATTTCCATTGCTTCCCTTTCGTTGGGTATTGCTAAGGGTGCATTTGATGCGGCATTAAAGTATTCTAAAGAACGTCATCAGTTCGGGCAGCCCATTGCTAATTTTCAGGGTATAGCCTTTAAACTCGCTGATATGGCCACACGTATTGAAGCAGCAGAGTTGCTTACTTTACAGGCCGCAGACTTGAAAATAAAGCATAAGCCTATGACCAAAGAAAGTGCCATGGCTAAATATTATGCTTCTGAAGTTGCAGTTTGGGCCTCTACAGAAGCCGTGCAAATATTTGGCGGATATGGTTATACAAAAGATTTTCCGGTAGAAAAGTTCTATCGTGACTCTAAACTTTGTACCATTGGCGAGGGAACCAGCGAGATTCAGAAACTTGTTATTTCCAGAGCCGTACTGAAAGATTAATTAAATATTTGATAATTAAATACAGTCTGCTATCTTTGCAGTCCAATTTTTGAAAAAAACGGTATATGATCATTGTAAACGTTAAAGAAAACGAGTCATTAGACAAAGCGCTTAAGAAGTTCAAGAAGAAATTCGAAAAAACCGGTGTGGTAAAAGAACTTCGTGAAAGACAATCTTTCACCAAGCCCTGCATCCGTAAAAGACAGCAAATGATTCGTGCTGCGTACAAACAGCAAATGCAGATAGAGAACAACGTATAGCTCTTATGGAACCCGATTATATCGAAAGGTTCCTTGAATATTTGAGTTATCAGAGAAAGTTCTCTCCTCATACTATAACTTCTTATGCAAACGACTTACGTCAGTTTGCATTTTTTTTGCAACAAACTTTCGAGGTTTCAGCAGTTAAGTCAATCAGACACACCATGATTCGCTCCTGGGTTGTTGACCTGCTTAACGGGGGCATATCAGCCCGTAGCGTTAACAGAAAACTGTCATCACTAAAATCATTTTACAAATTTTTGCTCAAAGAGCAGTTGGTTGATGAAAACCCGACCCTGAAACTGCAACCTCCTAAATCGGGCAAACGACTTCCGGTTTTTGTGGAAGAAAAAGCAATGAATAAGCTCTCTGATAACGAGCTGTTTGAAGAAGGATTTGATGGAGTACGTGATAAATTAATTATAGAATTACTATATTGTACGGGCATTCGTTTATCAGAGTTAATCAACCTGAAAGAAACCGATATAGATTTCTCCAGAAAGTCGATTAAGGTATTGGGTAAACGCAACAAAGAGCGTATAGTTCCTATGGTGGCAGAGTTAGAAAACAGCATTAAGTACTATCTGGAGCAAAAGGCAGACATTCAAAGTTCTGTGAGCCACCTGTTGGTAACCAATAAAGGCGAAAAGTTATATCCCAAATTTGTTTACCGTATTGTTAAGCATTTCTTAAACTGTGTAACTACCGTTGAGAAAAAAAGTCCGCATGTGCTCAGGCACACCTTTGCAACACATTTGCTCAACAACGGGGCCGATTTGAATGCGATTAAAGAATTGCTGGGTCATGCCAACCTTTCAGCCACACAGGTGTATACCCATAATTCGGTTGAGCGCCTGAAAAATGTACACAAACAAGCACACCCTAAATCATAGAATATGAAGAGCCGCATTTCATATTTAAATAATAACCCTTCCGCAGGCGGAGCGGAAACTAAATTCTGAACACAATGAAAATCGACATCCAATCTATCCACTTTGATGCAGATACTAAGCTGCTCGACTACATTAATAAAAAAGTAACCAAGCTGTCTACTTTTCATGAAGGGATAAAGGGAGCTGATGTCTACCTTAAATTGCAAAAAACTACAGAGAAAGATAATAAACTAGTGGAAATCAAGGTAAACGTGCCCAACGGCCCTCTTTTTGCCGAGCACAATTCCATTTCATTTGAGGCCGCTACCGACATTGTGGTTGACCAATTAAAAACACAGGTGAAGCGTTATAGCGAGAAGATGAAGGAAAAGTGAAAATTTTTTCTTCATAAAATTTCCATATACTGTTTTTTTCTCTACATTTGCAGTCCTTTTGAAAAAAATAACACATTCAAAAGGTTGTTCTCATTCATATTTTTACAAATTAAGGTAACCAAACTATTGGTAGGCGCAACGTGTAAACCGCGCGAGTACAGGAAGTTGGGTGATGTCTTAAAAATTATGCCACTTTAGCTCAGTTGGTAGAGCAACTGATTTGTAATCAGTAGGTCGCTGGTTCGAGTCCGGCAAGTGGCTCCATTTAAGATGGGGAGATACCAGAGCGGTCAAATGGGGCAGACTGTAAATCTGCTGCGCGAGCTACGAAGGTTCGAATCCTTCTCTCCCCACCAACCGAAAAAAAGTATACCGGTAACGGTACATTGGTTTTCAAACAAGCGGGAGTAGCTCATTTGGTAGAGCGATAGCCTTCCAAGCTATAGGTGGCCGGTTCGAGCCCGGTCTCCCGCTCAAGTGGACAGGAACAGCAGGTTCGGCCTTAGGTTCTGATCCGAAAAGGCCGTTGTAGCTCAGTGGTAGAGCACTTCCTTGGTAAGGAAGAGGTCGAGAGTTCGATTCTCCTCAACGGCTCAAAAGAAGGGAAGCAGAGAAATTGAACAAGAGGTGAAGGAGAGTAGTAGTTATGCATTGAATATTGAAAATGTGTAACTTTTACAGAGGGGTTTATTAATGCAGAATTAATGAAACTCAAAATAAAACAGCAGGCCCCGGTAAAACAGGGCAGGCAAAAAAAATGCGGGTATAGCCCGCTTTTGGCGTAAGTAAAAGATTAGAAAAAATATAACAACTCAAACAACAGATAATTATGGCAAAAGAAAATTTCGACCGTTCCAAACCCCACGTGAACATCGGAACAATTGGTCACGTTGACCACGGTAAAACAACCCTTACTGCCGCTATTACCAAAGTATTGGCAGAAAAAGGCTTGTCAGAAGCACGTTCATTTGATTCAATCGACTCAGCTCCTGAAGAAAGAGAACGCGGTATTACAATTAACACTGCACACGTAGAGTACCAAACAGCTAACCGTCACTATGCACACGTTGACTGTCCAGGTCACGCGGATTATGTGAAAAACATGGTTACAGGTGCTGCGCAAATGGACGGAGCTATCCTTGTGGTGGCTGCTACAGACGGTCCTATGCCGCAAACACGTGAGCACATCCTTCTTGCTCGTCAGGTTGGTGTTCCACGTATTGTTGTTTTCATGAACAAAGTTGACATGGTTGACGATCCTGAATTATTAGAGATCGTTGAAATGGAAATCAGAGAACTTCTGAATAAATATGATTTCCCTGGTGATGAAATTCCGATTATTCAAGGTTCTGCCTTGGGTGGTTTGAACGGAGACGCTAAGTGGGTAGAAAAAATCATGGATTTGATGAATGCAGTAGATACTTACATTCCAATTCCTCCACGTGCTGTTGAACTTCCATTCCTTATGCCTGTTGAAGACGTATTCTCTATCACCGGTCGTGGTACCGTTGCTACAGGACGTATTGAGCGTGGTGTTATCAACGTTGGAGATCCGGTTGAAATTATCGGTCTTGGCGCTGAAAAAATGACCTCAACTTGTACCGGAGTAGAAATGTTCCGTAAGTTGCTTGACAGAGGTGAAGCAGGTGATAACGCAGGTTTATTGTTACGTGGTGTAGAGAAAAACGATATCCGCAGAGGTATGGTTATCTGTAAGCCGGGTTCAGTAACTCCTCACACTGAATTCAAAGCTGAAGTATACGTATTGTCAAAAGAAGAAGGCGGACGTCACACTCCATTCTTCAACAAATACCGTCCTCAGTTCTACTTCCGTACAACAGACGTAACAGGAGAAACTGTACTTCCTGAAGGAATGGAAATGATTATGCCCGGTGATAACACAACTATCACTGTGAAATTAATCGCTCCTATTGCCATGGAAAAAGGTCTTCGTTTCGCTATCCGTGAAGGTGGACGTACCATCGGTGCAGGACAGGTTACAGAAATCCTGAAGTAATTATACAAAGGCATAAACGGGTGTAGTTCAATGGTAGAATAGCGGTCTCCAAAACCGTTGATCTTGGTTCGAGCCCAGGCACCCGTGCATAGAAAAATAGAAATGGAAAAACTAATTAACTACTTTAAAAGCACCACAGAAGAGTTGATGACCAAAGTGTCATGGCCTACTTGGGACGAGTTGCAAAGCAGCACGCTTATAGTAATGGTGGCATCAATAATTTTTGCCATTATTATTTATCTGATTGACTTGGTAAGCAGTTTTGGATTAGGTGTTTTCTATAAACTATTTGAAGGCTAGATTTAATCAAGCATAAACAGGATGTCGCAGGAATTAAAATGGTATGTAGTACGGGCCATCAGTGGTCAGGAGAAAAAAGTGAAAGCTCATATTGAAGCTGAACTTACCCGAGCCGGACTGATGCACCACGTGCCGCAGATATTGATACCTATGGAGAAAGTTTACCAGATTAAAAATGGTAAAAAAACTTCGAAGGAAAGAAGCTATTTCCCGGGGTACATTTTAGTTCAGGGTGAACTGGTAGGAGAGGTAACTCATACTATCAGCAGTGTGAACGGTGTAGTTGGTTTCTTAGGAGGTAAGGATCATCCTTCGCCCCTGCGTATGTCGGAAGTTAACCGCATATTAGGAAAGGTAGATGAAATAGCCGAACAAGGCGAAAGCATTACAGAACCTTTTATAGTAGGCGAAACAGTGAAAGTAAACGATGGTCCTTTCAGTGGTTTCAGCGGTGTAATTGAAGAAGTACACGAAGACAAGAAAAAATTGAAGGTGATGGTTAAAATCTTCGGAAGAAGAACACCTTTAGAGTTGAACTTTATACAAGTAGAAAAAGAATAGTATTATGGCTAAAGAAGTAACCGGATTTGTTAAATTACAAATCAAAGGAGGCGCTGCTAATCCTGCGCCACCAATAGGACCTGCCTTAGGTTCAAAGGGATTGAACATCATGGACTTTTGCAAGCAGTTCAATGCCCGTTCACAGGACAAAGCAGGCAAAATTCTTCCGGTTGTTATTACCGTTTACAGCGACAAATCATTTGACTTTGTTATAAAAACTCCTCCGGTAGCTGCACAACTGTTAGAGGTGTGCAAAATCCAGAAGGGCTCGCCAGAGTCTAATCGTAAAAAAGCAGGACAAGTTACCTGGGAACAAGTACAGTCTATTGCCGAGAGCAAAATGCCTGACCTGAATTGTTTCACCGTTGAATCAGCAATGAAGATGGTGGCCGGTACAGCGCGCAGCATGGGTATCGCAGTAGTTGGAAACGCTCCTTGGGTAGCACAAAACTAAAGACGTTATCATGGCAACATTAAGTAAAAAAAGAAAAGACGTAATGGCTAAGTACGACAGTACGAAGAATTACGCACTCAACGAGGCAACCAAACTGGTAAAAGAAATTACAACTACCAAATTTGATGCTTCAGTTGACCTCGACATCCGTTTGGGTGTTGATCCACGTAAATCTAACCAGATGGTTAGAGGTGTGGTAGCACTTCCGCATGGAACAGGTAAAACCAAAAAAGTTCTGGTGCTTTGCACCCCTGAGAAAGAAGCCGAAGCTAAAGAAGCCGGTGCTGATTTTATCGGGTTGGATGATTACATCCAGAAAATTGAACAAGGTTGGACCGATGTGGACGTGATTATTACCATGCCCGCCATTATGGCCAAGTTGGGTAAGCTCGGTAAAATTTTAGGACCGCGCAATCTTATGCCCAACCCTAAAACAGGAACTGTTACCACTGACATAGGAAAGGTAGTGAAAGAAGTAAAAGCAGGTAAAATCGACTTTAAAGTTGACAAAACCGGTATCATTCACGCATCCATTGGCAAAGCTTCCTTCTCTCCGGAGAAAATCTACGAAAACGCTAACGAGTTAATTCAAGCTGTGGCTAAATTAAAACCTTCTTCAGCCAAAGGCACCTACTTTAAAAGCGTATACATCTCCTCCACCATGAGTCCAAGTATCAATATTGATACGAAGTCAATCCCCGGAATATAAGCGTTATGAAAAAGCAAGACAAATTCACAGTAGTAGCCGAACTTACTGAGCAGTTAAATGCCAGCAAGTGCTTCTATATTACTGATACATCAACCTTGTCGGCCAACAAAACCAATGAACTCAGAAGACAGATGTTCAACGGTGGCGTGAAGATGACAGTTGCTAAAAATACCTTAATCAAAAAGGCGTTACAAAACACCGGAAAAGATTATGGTCAACTGGCTGATGTATTGAAAGGTTCTACTTCAATCATGTTCAGCGAAGATTTTAAAGCTCCGGCTAAAATCATCAAAGAATTCAGAAAGAAGACTGAGATACCTTACTTAAAAGCAGCATTCGTTGAAAACGAAGTGTTCATTGGCGACTCGCAACTTGAAGTGTTGATTGCACTCAAAACCAAAGACGAATTGGTTGGAGACATCATCGGCATGTTGCAAACCCCTGCACGCAACGTTATCTCTGCATTGCAGTCATCTGGCGGTAAGCTGGCCGGTATTGTAAAAACACTTTCTGAAAAGAAAGAAGCTTAAGAAAAGAAATTATTTAATTGTTAACATTTAATATCTATTGAAATGGCAGATTTGAAATCATTTGCTGAACAGCTTGTAAGCTTGTCAGTAAAAGAAGTAAATGAGTTGGCTAAGATCCTTAAAGACGAGTATGGCATTGAACCTGCAGCTGCTGCTGTAGCTGTTGCTGCTGCCCCTGCCGGTGCTGCCGGTGGAGAAGCTGCTGCTGAGCAATCAGAGTTCACCGTAATTCTGAAGTCTGCTGGCGCTAAGAAACTCGAAGTTGTTAAACTCGTAAAAGACCTTACCGGTCTTGGCTTGAAAGAAGCTAAAGAATTGGTAGACGGAGCTCCTAAAGCTGTTAAGGAAAACGTTTCTAAAGATGAAGCAAACACCTTAAAAGCTAAGCTTGAAGAAGCTGGAGCAGAAGTTGAACTCAAGTAGTATATCTACACAACTTTTTAAAGGGTTGACCCCGGTATTTACCGTGGGTCAACTACTTATTTGTATCAGTTCAGGTTCACAGGTTCTTACCAACATTTAAATTTAAAAACACTTGGCTAACAAGAAAATTGCTACTGAAAGAATCAGTTTCGCGTCAGTTGACAAGGTAATTGATTACCCCGATTTTCTGGATGTACAGGTGGAATCATTCAAAGAATTTTTCCAGCTCGAAACATCTTCTGAAAACAGAAAAAACGAGGGACTCTATAATGTATTTGCTGAAAACTTTCCTATCAGCGACTCACGCAACATATTTGTGCTTGAGTTCTTGGATTATTTCGTGGATCCTCCACGCTACAGCATTGATGAGAGTATAGACCGTGGCTTAACCTACAGCGTTCCGCTGAAGGCTAAATTACGTTTATCCTGCAATGATCCGGAGCACGAGGATTTCGAAACCATAGTACAGGATGTGTACCTCGGTACCATTCCTTACATGACTCCGAAAGGAACCTTTATTATTAACGGTGCTGAGCGCGTTATTGTGTCTCAGTTGCACCGTTCTCCTGGTGTGTTCTTCGGACAATCTTATCACACCAACGGAACTAAGCTTTACTCTGCCCGTGTTATTCCTTTCAAAGGTTCATGGATTGAGTTTGCTACAGATATCAATAACGTGATGTACGCGTATATTGACCGTAAAAAGAAATTCCCTGTTACTACATTACTTCGTGCCATAGGTTTTGAAACAGATAAGGATATCCTTAATCTGTTTGATTTGGCTGAAGAAATCAAAGTAAGTAAATCAGGTCTCAAAAAAGTACTCGGCCGCAAACTAGCTGCGCGTGTTTTAAGAACATGGGTAGAAGATTTTGTGGATGAGGATACCGGTGAAGTGGTATCTATCGAGCGTAATGAGGTAATCATTGAGCGCGATACTACTTTGGAAGATGACCATATTGATATGATTGTGGATGCCGGTGTAAAAACCGTTATTCTTCACAAAGAAGAGGCCAACCACAATGATTTCGCTATCATCCTGAACACACTTCAGAAAGATACTTCGAATTCCGGTAAAGAAGCCCTGGAACATATCTACCGCCAGTTACGTAACGCAGATCCACCGGATGAAGAAACAGCCCGTGGTATTTTAGATAAGTTGTTTTTCTCTGATAAACGTTATGACTTGGGTGAAGTAGGTCGTTACCGGATTAACCGCAAGTTGGAAAAGACAACCGATTTTGAAGTTAAGATTTTAACGAAAGACGACATTATCGCGATTATCAAGTACCTTATTGAATTATCGAATTCACGTGCAGACGTGGATGATATTGACCACTTGTCAAACAGACGTGTGCGTACAGTAGGAGAACAATTGTACTCTCAGTTCGGAGTTGGTTTGGCCCGTATGGCCCGTACCATCCGTGAGCGTATGAACATCCGCGATAACGAGGTATTTACTCCGGCTGATTTGATTAATGCCCGTACCCTCAGTTCAGTTATCAACTCGTTCTTCGGAACCAACCAGCTGTCTCAGTTCATGGACCAAACAAATCCGTTAGCTGAGATTACGCACAAGCGTAGGATGTCTGCCCTTGGTCCGGGTGGTTTGAGTCGTGACCGTGCCGGTTTTGAGGTGCGTGACGTACACTACACGCACTATGGTCGTTTATGTACCATTGAAACTCCTGAAGGTCCGAATATCGGATTGATATCATCACTTTGTGTTCACGCACGTATAAACGGCATGGGCTTTATTGAAACGCCTTACCGTAAAGTAGTAAACGGAAAAGTTGCCGTTGATGAACCTGTTATTTACCTGAGTGCTGAAGATGAAGATGGAAAAGTGATAGCTCAGGCAAATGCTACTATTGATGCTAAAGGAAACTTTAACAGCGAAAAAGTAAAAGCCCGTTTTGAAGGTGACTTCCCGATGGTGGATCCCGGAAAACTGGATATGATGGACGTTGCTCCAAACCAGATTGTATCGATAGCTGCATCCATGATTCCTTTCCTGGAGCATGATGACGCGAACCGTGCATTGATGGGTTCAAACATGCAACGTCAGGCCGTACCACTTATTCGTCCGCAGGCTCCTATTGTAGGAACCGGATTGGAAGGAAAAGTTGCCCGTGATTCACGTGCACTTATTCTTGCCGAAGGAGAAGGTGTGGTAGAGTTTGTTGACGCTAATGAAATTCACATCCGTTATGAGCAATCAGAGCGTGATATATTGGTTAGCTTCGGCAGTAACGTAAAAGTATACAACCTTACTAAATTCCGCAGAACCAACCAGAATACCTGCATTAACCAAAAGCCTGTTGTATTTAAAGGACAAAAGGTGAAAAAAGGTGATGTATTGTGTGAAGGACATGGTACTGACGAAGGTGAGTTGGCATTAGGTCGTAACCTGAAAGTAGCTTTCATGCCTTGGCAGGGATATAATTTTGAGGATGCGATTGTAATTTCAGAACGTGTTGCTAAAGAAGATTGGTTTACCTCCATTCACATCACGGAATACGAACTTGAAGTTCGTGATACCAAACGTGGTGAAGAAGAACTGACCAATGATATTCCGAACGTAAGTGAAGAAGCTACCCGCAACCTGGATGAACACGGTTTGATTCGTGTAGGTGCTGAAGTTCACGAAGGAGATATCCTCATAGGTAAAATCACTCCTAAAGGTGAAACAGAACCTTCGCCTGAAGAGAAACTGTTACGCGCTATCTTCGGTGATAAAGCCGGTGACGTAAAGGATGCTTCTTTGAAAGCAGCTCCGTCAACCAATGGTGTTATCATTGATAAGAAGTTATTTGCCCGTACCAAAAAAGACAAGGTTACCAAAACGGATGAGAAATCAAAAGTGGCCAAACTTGAAGAGGAATTTAACAAGAATATGGCTGCCCTCAAAAGCATTTTGGTGGAGAAATTATTTACTGTGGTTAATGGTAAAACATCACAAGGTGTTACCAATATCTACAATGATGAATTAATCCCTAAAGGAACCAAGTTTACACAAAAACAGTTGATAGATATTGATTACTCAAACATCACAACTAACAACTGGACTACTGATAAAGAGAAAAACGAAATAGTACGCGAAATACTTTCTAACTTTAAAGTTCAGGCCAATGAAGTAACTGCCGACTACAAACGCAAATTGTTTGCAGTACAGGTAGGAGATGAGTTGCCTGCGGGTATTTTGAAACTGGCTAAAGTTTACATCGCTGATAAACGTAAGTTGAAAGTGGGTGATAAAATGGCCGGTCGTCACGGTAACAAAGGTATTGTTGCTCGTATCGTTCGTGAAGAAGATATGCCGTTCCTCGAAGACGGAACTCCGGTAGATATCGTATTGAATCCATTGGGTGTGCCTTCACGTATGAACCTGGGACAGATTTACGAAACCGTATTAGGTTGGGCAGGCAGAGAGTTGGGTGTGAAATTCGCTACACCTATTTTCGATGGAGCTTCTATCGAAGAGATTGAGAGTTACATGAAAGATGCTAATCTTCCTATTGACGGTGCGGTTTATTTACATGACGGATTAACCGGTGAGCGTTTCCACCAGAAAACAACGGTAGGTATTATCTACATGTTGAAACTGGGCCACATGGTGGATGATAAGATGCACGCACGTTCTATCGGACCATATTCACTTATTACACAACAACCATTGGGCGGTAAAGCTCAGTTTGGTGGTCAGCGTTTTGGTGAGATGGAGGTGTGGGCACTCGAAGCATTTGGTGCATCAAACATTCTGCAAGAGATTCTGACTATTAAGTCAGACGATATTGTAGGACGTGCCAAAACTTACGAAGCCATTGTGAAAGGGGATAACTTACCTACACCGGGTATACCTGAATCATTCAATGTATTGTTACATGAATTAAGAGGTTTAGGTCTTGATGTTAGTATTGATTAATAATCGGAGGAGTTAACATGTCAAATAAAAAAGAAGTAAAAATTAAGAGCAACTTCACTAAAATAAAAATCGGACTTGCTTCTCCGGAGAATATTCTGCAGCGTTCGTTTGGTGAGGTTACTAAACCAGAAACCATTAACTACCGTTCATACAAACCTGAAATGGGTGGCTTGTTTTGCGAGCGCATTTTTGGTCCGGTTAAGGACTATGAATGTCATTGCGGAAAATACAAGCGCATTCGTTACAAAGGCATTGTATGCGACCGTTGCGGTGTAGAAGTTACTGAGAAAAAAGTGCGCAGAGAGCGCATGGGCCACATCAATCTGGTGGTGCCTGTTGCACATATCTGGTACTTCCGTTCTTTACCTAATAAAATCGGTTACTTGTTGGGCGTGCCTACCAAGAAACTGGATATGGTTATTTATTACGAACGTTACATCGTAATTCAGCCGGGTATTAAACATCAGGATGGAACCCAGTACCTCGATTTACTTACTGAAGAAGAATACCTCGACATATTGGATTCTTTACCAAAAGAAAACCAATACCTCGATGATAACGACCCCAATAAATTCGTAGCCAAAATGGGTGGCGATGCATTGTGGGATTTATTGTCGCGTACAAAACTGGATGATCTTTCTTACAACCTCCGCCACCAGGCAGCTAACGAAACCTCACAACAGCGTAAAACGGAAGCGTTAAAGCGTTTGAAGGTTATCGAAGGTTTCCGTTCAGCCAACACAAGAGCTGAAAATCGCCCCGAGTGGATGGTGATTAAGATTCTTCCTGTTATTCCGCCAGAACTGCGTCCTTTAGTTCCATTGGAAGGTGGTCGTTTCGCTACCTCCGATTTGAACGACTTATACAGAAGAGTAATTATACGTAACAACCGCTTGAAGCGTCTGATGGAGATTAAAGCCCCTGAAGTGATTCTTCGTAACGAAAAGCGTATGTTACAGGAAGCAGTTGATTCTTTACTTGACAACACCAGACGTGTAAGCGCGGTGAAAACTGAAGGTAACCGTCCGTTGAAATCTTTGAGCGATATGCTTAAAGGTAAACAAGGTCGTTTCCGTCAGAACCTGTTAGGTAAACGTGTTGACTACTCAGGCCGTTCCGTAATCGTAGTTGGTCCTACACTTAAATTACATGAGTGTGGTATCCCTAAAGGTATGGCTGCTGAGTTGTTTAAACCATTTATTATTCGCAAACTCCTCGAAAGGGGCATAGTAAAAACGGTAAAATCAGCTAAGAAATTAGTTGACCGCAAAGAAGCCGTGATATGGGATATTCTCGAGAACATTCTTAAAGGACATCCTGTATTGCTTAACCGTGCTCCTACACTTCACCGTTTAGGTATTCAGGCATTCCAACCTAAATTGGTTGAAGGTAAAGCAATACAATTGCACCCGCTGGTATGTACAGGTTTTAACGCGGATTTTGACGGTGACCAGATGGCGGTACACGTACCGCTGGGTAATGCGGCTGTGTTAGAAGCACAAATGCTTATGCTGGCACCTCACAACGTTCTTAACCCGGCCAATGGTACACCTATTACCGTTCCTTCACAGGACATGGTGCTTGGTTTGTATTACATTACCAAAGGACGTAAAACCATTGAAACCAATACCATCAAAGGTGAAGGTTTTGTATTCTATTCTCCGGAAGAAGTTATTATAGCTTTCAATGAAAAGCGTGCTGATTTGCATGCCTTCATTAAAGTGAAAACAGAAGTAAAAGACGAGAACGGACAGATAGTAAACAAACTTATCGAAACCACCGTTGGCCGTGTAATATTCAATCAGGTTGTACCAAAAGGTCATGGATTTATCAATGAACTATTGACCAAGAAAAACCTGCGTGATATCATCGGAGTTATTGTAAAAGAATTCGGAACAGCTGTTACAGCGAAGTTCCTAGATGATATCAAAGAATTAGGATACCACTACGCATTTAAAGGCGGTTTGTCGTTCAATCTTTCTGACGTGCGTGTGCCCGATGAAAAATTAAAATTCATTGCTGAAGCACAAGCGGAAGTAGAAGAAATCTGGAACAACTACAACAACGGTTTTATTACCAATAACGAACGTTATAATCAGGTAATCGATATCTGGACACGTATTAACTCACGTTTGTCTGATACGTTGTTAAAACAGATTTCATCCGACAGGCAAGGTTTTAATCCTATTTACATGATGCTTGACTCAGGTGCGCGTGGTTCGAAAGAACAAATTCGTCAGCTGGGCGGTATGAGGGGATTGATGGCTAAGCCACAGAAAAACCTGAGTGGTGGTACCGGTGAGATCATCGAGAACCCTATTCTTTCTAACTTTAAAGAAGGTCTTTCTGTACTGGAATACTTTATCTCTACGCACGGTGCGCGTAAGGGTCTTGCGGATACAGCGTTAAAAACAGCTGACGCGGGTTACCTTACACGTAGGTTACATGATGTTGCGCAGGATGTAATTATTACAGAAGTAGATTGCGGAACACTGAGAGGTATTCCTGTAGCTGCATTAAAAGATAATGAAGAAGTAGTAGAAAGTCTTTATGAGCGCGTATTGGGACGTGTATCTTTACACGACACTTACGATCCTATTTCAGGCGAGTTGCTGGTTTCTTCAGGCGAGCAGATTAATGAAGACATTGCAGAAAAGATTGAAAACTCTGCTTTGGAAACATTGGAAATACGTTCAGTACTTACCTGCGAAACCCGCCAAGGTGTGTGCGGTAAATGTTACGGACGTAACCTGGCCACAGGACGTATGGTACAAGCCGGTGAAGCTGTAGGTGTAATTGCCGCACAGTCTATCGGTGAGCCTGGTACACAGCTTACACTCCGTACTTTCCACGTGGGTGGTACGGCATCTAACATTGCTACAGAATCTCAGATGATGGCCAAGTTTGCCGGTATTCTCGAGTTTGAAGATATGCGTTTTGTTGATGCCAATACCGATGCAGGAAAAGTAACACTCGTATTAGGTCGCCAAGGTGAAATTAAAATTCTGGACGAGAAAACCCGTTCAGTAATTCTCACCATGAATATTCCTTACGGTGCGCATTTGATGGTGAAAGACGGACAAAAAGTAGCTAAAGGCGATTTAGTTTGTTCATGGGATCCATACAATGCCGTTATCCTTTCTGAGTCTGCCGGTAAAGTGCAGTTTGAAAATATCATTGAAGGGGTAACCTTCCGTGAAGAATCTGACGAACAAACCGGTCACAAAGAAAAAGTAACCATTGAAAGTCGTGATAAAACAAGAATACCTTCTATTCGTGTAGTAGATAAAAAAGGTGAAATTCTTAAAGAGTATAACTTACCTGTGGGTGCCCACATTTCAGTAGAAGATAAAGCCGCAGTAGTAGCAGGACAAATTATCGTGAAGATACCTCGTATGGTTGGTAAAACCCGAGATATCACCGGTGGTCTGCCACGTGTAACGGAGTTGTTCGAAGCACGTAATCCTTCTAACCCTGCTGTAGTAACTGAGATTGACGGTGTGGTATCATTTGGTGGTATCAAACGTGGTAACCGCGAAATTATTATCGAATCACGTGATGGTGATGTGAAGAAATACATGGTATCTCTGAGCAAGCACATCCTGGTTCAGGAGAATGACTTTGTGAAAGCAGGTACTCCATTGTCAGACGGAGCCATCAGCCCGCAGGACATTCTTCGTATTGAAGGTCCGTTGGCAGTACAACGTTACATTACCAATGGTATTCAGGAAGTATATCGTTTACAGGGTGTAAAAATCAGCGATAAGCACATCGAGGTAATTGTACGTCAGATGATGCAGAAAGTGGAGATTGAAGATCCGGGCGATACACGTTTCTTGGAAGGTGAAGCAGCTGATAAATTCGGATTTATTGCGGAGAACGACTGGATTTACGACAAAAAAGTTGTTGTAGAAGCAGGAGATTCTCAGAACCTGAAACCGGGTCAGATAGTGAGCGTACGTAAGTTGCGTGACGAAAACTCAATGTTGAAACGTAAAGACCAGAAACAAGTGGAAGCCCGTGATGCAGTTCCTGCAACAGCCGGTGCCATGATTCAGGGTATTACACGTTCATCACTGGGTACACAAAGCTTTATGAGTGCCGCATCGTTCCAGGAAACCACCAAGGTACTGAACGAAGCAGCTATTTCAGGCAAAATAGACGAGCTGAGAGGATTGAAAGAAAACGTTATCGTTGGACATTTGATTCCTGCAGGAACGGGCTTGCGCCAATACGAGAAACTCATTGTAGGTTCACGTGAAGAATATGAATCACTCATGGCTTCTAAACGAGAAGCGATGGAACAGCTAAGTCTTACTAAGCATTAGTTGGTTCAATAAAGTTCAGCCCGGTAGCGCAAGTTATCGGGCTGAATTGTTTTTATGACTTCGAGACAAAGGCGAACAACTTAATTTTTCCATACCTTTGTCTTATGGACAATCAGCAAAACAACAACCAGCTTAATATAGAATTATCAGAAGAAGTAGCCGAGGGTACTTATTCTAATCTGGCCATTATTACACACTCCAGCAGTGAGTTCGTTATTGATTTTGTACGCATTATGCCGGGTGTTCCAAAAGCCAAGGTGAAATCAAGAATATTGCTTACTCCACAACATGCCAAGCGCCTTATGATGGCCTTAAATGACAACATTACCCGCTTTGAAGAAAGTTTTGGTGAGGTAACTATTGATCAGGATTTCCCTGATATGCCCATGCACTTTGGCGGGCCAACAGCACAGGCCTGATCCAGCAGTTATTTCGTTTCTTTCTTGCGAAGTGAGGCCACCTCAGCATCAATAACAGCAGCCGCTCTTTTGTACATGGGTTCTATTTCCAGTACTTTTTTGTAAATATCATTTACATGCTCTTCGAGTGCTTCCGTTTCTTGTGATTCTTTGGCATAATATACTTTGAAATCGGGGCGGGTAACCTCACCTTTAAGCAAAGAGTGCCGTAAGTTTTTTACCTGCTCAGTAAGTTCCTTATGTTCTTTCTCAATAGCCGCGTGATGCTTAATAAAATTCTTGTAAATTGGTTCGGCACCGTTGTATTGGTCAAAAGCCAGGGCTAGTTCCAAATATATGGTGTCTTTGAAATGAGCCTTAAAGTAGTTGGTATTTTCCTCCATCTGTTTATAGCGTTGCTCAATTTCTTTGGCATCCAATATCATCCATTTTTCCATTGCTGATAAATCATTCGCTAAGGAGTCTAACAGCTGCAGTTCTGTAGCAAACTCCTTTTCACGGTTGCTGCATGATGTTGCCGTTAAAATGGATAAAATCAGTATCAGGGGGTAAAATATTTTTGTCATATGAATCAAAATATATAGTTTTAGCTTTGCAACAGGTTAGGTTAAGACAATTTATTGGATAAGCACGCAAATATAAAGATTCGAAAGATTAAGCAACTCGTCTTTCTTAAAGATGTGTTGGTGTTGGCGCTAAGTGCTTTTGGCGGTCCGCAGGTGCATTATCTTCAATTCATAAAACGACTGGTAAAAAAGAAGCATTACATCTCAGAGTCAGAACTGCTGGAGTTAAATTCGTTTTGCCAAATGTTACCCGGGCCAACATCTACTCAAATAATAACTTCAGTAGGTTTTAAATTAGGAGGGCCTTTGCTCGCTTTTCTTACCCTTACCATTTGGATTTTACCGGCTTGTTTTCTGATGTTTTTACTGGCGCTTTTGCTGTCCACCTATGAAAGCAATACTTTTGATTTGTCTTTTCTCAAATTTGTTCAACCCATGGCGGTTGGCTTTATGGTATATGCTGCGGTAAGCATCGGTAAAATGTTTGCAAAGAACCTTACTCAATTACTGTTACTTATTATTGCTGCGCAAACGGCCATATTTGTTAGATCGCCCATTGTGTTTCCTTTGATATTACTTTTTGGCGGAATAGTTTCCAACTTTACTGATAAGCAAAAGCTGGAAGGTCATGCAGCCATCACCAATGTAAGGTGGGATAACTTCATACTTTTTATAGCGGTGTTTCTGCTTTCGGCCATTGGCGGGGCATTGTTCAAAAATGTGTTTGGTGCTGAGGTAGCACTTACACGTGCCATGCTGTTGTTTGAGAACAACTACCGTTACGGAAGTATTGTGTTTGGCGGAGGCAATGTACTTGTGCCTATGATTTACGAACAACTTGTGCGTTTTAAGGGCTACCTCTCCGCACAGGATTTTATGACCGGGTTGGGGCTGCTGCAAGCTATTCCCGGTCCGGTATTTAGTTTTGCCTCCTTTGCAGGAGGTATGAGTATGGCTTCTTTCGGAAAGCCCTACATCATGGTAGGGTCATTGATAGGTTCAGCAGGGATATTTTTGCCGGGTATTTTTCTCATCTTCTTTTTATATCCTTTGTGGGATCAGTTTAAGCACCACCCCAGGGTGCAAAAAGCTATTTCAGGTATTAACGCGGCCTCAGCCGGATTGGTAACAGCCTCAGCTTACCTGCTTTTTGAACCATTGGGCATCTCTGTACTAAATATTTCCATTGTAGCAGCAACCGCTTTAGTGCTCTATTTTACTAAACTGTCTCCACCCGTTGTAGTGGCTATTACTTTGCTGTGCGGTTTTATTTTCTGACGATAATCATAACAATAATGGCACTTATTGTGTTATTTTTGAATACAATTTAATAGTTGGCCTACATGCGTTATTCTCTCCTTATTTTGTTCGTGCTGTTTGTAACTAAAGGCTGGTCTCAAACCAAACCGCAGGAACCTAAGTATATTCAATTCTCCGGTATCGTACTTACACACGATAGTTTGAAAGCAGTATCCTATGCCAGCATATGGATTGTAGGTACCAACAAGCGCACTGCAGCCGATGGGGAAGGATTCTTCAACTTTGTAGCTCGTGAAGGTGATTCAATTCAATTTACAGCTATAGGGTTCAGAAAAGTATATACCATTATTCCAAAGAATCTTAACACCAACAAATACTCCTGGATTCAACTGATGCGGGAGGATACTTTTTACCTGGCCGAAACCATCATTAAACCTTGGCCAACCAAAGAAGAAATTGACCGCTATATTGCTACGGGTTCCATTGACCCAGCATACTCACAAGCCTTATCGAATACCGACAAGCAAAAACTTGCACGATTGGAGCAAACCATGCCTATGGATGGCCGCGAGAACCAAAAAGCGATGCTTAATTACCAGCAGGCCAAATACTATTACAGCGGTCAGGCCCCACCTATACGCGTGTTAGATCCATTTGCCTGGGCCAGTTTCTTTAAAGCATGGAAAGAAGGGCAGTTTAAGCAGAAGTAGCTTTGTTTATCTGATTATAACCTACATGAAATACTTGCTGTCGTTTCTTTTGTTACATCTGTCCGTGATGACTTGGGCGCAACAGGACTCCCGAACATCCAAGTACAGTTTAAACATGAATGTCGGTGTGATTGCACGGCCGCTTCTCATCACCGGCAAGCCCCTTGATTGGAGAACAAATATAGCATACGATGACCCTGCGCTATTTCCTGTCATCGACCCTAATCAGGCGAATACCGGTTTAGGCTTTACAGGTAATCTTGAACTTAAAAATAATCCGTTGAACATTTCTCTGTCAGCAGGGGTTACCATTCGGTATGCCATGCATTATGCGACAATGCCTACACGTTTTGTTGCTGATTCAGCAGGTAAAATGAAAGTTATTGAATGGGATTATAACAAATGGGGATTTGTAACGGATTGGCAATTTTACCTTACCAAGTATTTCAAGGTCAAAAAGAAAACGACCTGTTTTGCTGCTGCGGGACTGGCCTCCATGAACCACAGATTGATGTTTTACACTATAATGGAGACCCCCACGGATGTTAGTACGAGGGTGCATTCAAGAGAATATCGGGCTTTTCTTCTTCAGGCAGGTGTAGAAAAGGGGAAGTGGAAAGTGTCACTGGGTGTAGTTGTGCCGGAAAAATTATACGCTACATTTTATGGTGGTTACCACGATTATATTCCTGAGTTGAAATTGGTATATGGCAAAGGTCTTCTTTAGCACAGCTTGCCCTTCATTGTCTAATATGTAAGGTTCCTTTACATGAAATTTATTCAAGAATAAAAGAAGAGCAGTTTAAGTTTAAACAGAAGTAAGAAAAGGTACAATACTCCACTATTATTTCTGTCAACAGATCAAAATCACTTACAATCAATTTTTATCTGGTCACCAATACCCCGCAGTGATACAGCATTTGAATAAGCAGCACCATCGTAGTCAGAGTACATGCTAAAAGTTTGATACGAGCAATGTCCGTCAGGCCATGTGGCTTTTGCTGCAATGTTTATCAGACGCCCGGTAATTACAGAGGTTAACTCATTGCGAAGTGTGGTCCAGTCTTCATCGGTTATTTTTACTTCTGTGAAGGTTTCTTTCCAGGCATTTGCTTTGGCATGCTCGTTCAGTTTTTTCAAAAATTTTGCTTTGAGCGCGGCATTGTCAGGCATCGCATCATTGACAGCAGAAAAATTTCTGCCTAACCCTACATTCGAAGCTCCGGCTCCTTTTACATAAGTAAATTCTCCTATAGCTACGGGATCAGCTGAGATAAATTGACCTTGCGTGGCCCATACTACTAATTTAATGGTGTGACTTCCGGTTGACAGTCCGTTTAACGTTTGAATGAACTCCTCGTTGTTGGCCTGTGCGTCAGCACCTGTTCCCACCACAATAATGGTGAAGGAGGCTTTGTCTTCCAATTCACCATCCAGACTGTTGGACATAAACACACCTTTATCTTGCCCGTCAACATATAGGTTTACTTCAAAGCGGCCCTCCATGCATTTGTGGGGTTGTGTATTCATTTCCGTACCATATACTTTGTAATTCATCATGCAGGTACGCATCATGGCCCTTCCGTATATGCTTTCACCTGCCTGAAATGTATTGCTCAGTTGAGCAGTACCCGCATTTTTATCAATGCGTGCTTTACCGAATACTATTTTGTCAAAGTTGTTTTTATGCAGTTCTCCTGATGGCTCTTCTGATTGGGTATAATTGCTTCCGTCTGTTGCGCTGTAATACCTGGACAAGATATTGTTCAACTTCGCATCTTTTGATCGGGCAGCATGGTAGGAGCCGGGCCCGGGTACTTTCGGGGTGACTGGCACTTTAGGTGCACTGGGCAATTTAGGTATGCGGGGTAGCTGAGCAAATCCGGATACCAATGCCAAGCAAAGGCTTACGAAAAGAATGAATGTTTTTTTCATGGATTTAAATTTAAAAGACACCAAAACGAATGTCGGTTCTTTTTTTGGGATATCCAATTGGTGGCCCACCATCAAATATAGGGAATGCAGGAATCGGTTTAGTTCTCAGGCTTCTCGTCAACAATGATAAAAACCTCTTCATTGTCTTTTTTCATGTGGTACTTTTCTCGGGCAAATTTCTCCAGTGCTTCTTCGTTAGTGAACAGTTGGTCGCGTTCTTTTTTGGCCTGCTCTATTTGCGTAATGTAGTACTCTTGTTCCTGTTTTATCTTCCGGTATTCTGCCCTCAGTTTGTACTGATCTATGAAGCTGTTTTTGTCAAAAAAACTCATCCACACCAAAAAGGCGAGGAGCAAGATTTTGTATTTGTGTTTCAGCAATTGATCCCTGAGGTTCATAGTACAAAGCTAAAGGAAAATAAATACAAACAGATTTCGGTTATAAACAGGCGTCTATCTTAGTTGACGGAAGTGCCTTTAGTAGCCAGTAACTCACCAAAATCGTCAGATAAAAGAGGAATATCACATAAGCGGCATACATCACATTTGCTTTTGTTTACCCAATGCGCACGTTCATTATAAGGTAGTTTATTGGGATTGCCTCTTGTAAGTAGTTTTTGTTGAATGGCCAGATAGGCAAATTGTGGGTTACCCGATAGATATTTCAGGGCTCTTAATGGTTCACGTTTCATAGTGAAAGATGCAGAAGGGAAACGTGATAAAAGGCGTAAACTCACAATGTCAAGATTGTCTTTAAGGCAGTTCTCATCCAAAATGTAAATATCGGCACCATATCCAATGTAAAACACATCACCTCCCCACAATTCATCAATGGCATAAGCCAATTTCCAGCTGTGTGTTGTGATTGATAAGTTAATATTATCAGGCTTATGTTTAACTACATTGCTAACAATTTTACCAGAGTGGTAGTAGATATGGATGTATATGTTTTCAGAGACATCCTTACACTCTACTGTAAAATTTACCTGTTCTAATAACTCTTTTGCAATGCCGGTATTACTTGTTTTAAGCACCATTTTCAATTGTTGTTCCAGTTCATAAATTATTTCGGAACTTTTTTGGTCAAATGTGTTGGCGGAGGCAATTTCTTTGGAGTATTGTTCTTTGACCAGATGACTTAAACTATCATTAATAGCATGCTCATGGTAGGGTGATGATTTGTACCACTTACTATTTTCTATAAAATCTCCGGGCATAGGGTTAAAGAATTCAATGGTGTTATTCTGATTAAAGTGTTCTTTATAATAATCGGCTAATAAGCTTCTGGGAAAGCGCATACTGTTTATCCATTGTTTGTCATGCTCCAGTAAAGCAAAGCCTGGCACAAAAGACATTATTTTATCAGGGTTGATTTCCTCCATAATTTCGCAGCATTTATGAGCTAAAAATTGCTCCCGGAGAAGTGCAATTTCCCTGTCATCTTTACTACTTGCATGCACTGTATTTGGGAAGTAACTAGCTCCACCTAAGCCACAAATCAGCAGGTCTACCTTTTCCCACCTTTTACGAATAATTTTTGCGAATATTTCTACAAAACTCCAGTGCGAAGCATTCAGTGCGTCATTAAGGTTAATGATAACTTTACCTTCATACTCGTATACTGCAAAAGCATCAAGACCATTTACGATAAATGTAAAGGATAACTCATCCGATATTTTTACTTTTTCAAACGATGGTACTTCGTGTATATTAGTGAAACCGATTGATTCCAATAGTTCCCTTGTGCCATCTTTCCATGTGAACGGGAAATATACAACAGCAGCTTTATTTAGAAGCAGGAGCGTTGGAATATGCAGATGATCTTCATGTCCGTGTGTGAGAATAATGTGTTCTGCTTTTTCTACTAACGAAGTATCAACGGGCTTTGGGAAAACATGCCACTGGTTTAGATATGCCGGGCCATTGTACCAAGGGTCTGTAACTACAATTCCGGTTTGTGTATTGCCCTCCATCATCAGGCAGGCATGAGACACATAAGTGAGTTTTATCATGATTGCTACAACGTACTGGTATGTGCTTTATTGTAGTACAACTGAAAACAGAAAGCCCCGCGATTGTTCGCAGGGCTTTCCAGATTTTATTATAGGGGGGAGTTAATTTACTTCACATATTTAAAATTCCTACCCGGATAGAATGCATTGTCTCCCAGTTCCTGCTCAATGCGCAGCAACTGGTTGTATTTAGCAATCCTGTCGGTGCGGGAAGCTGAACCGGTTTTAATCTGTCCGCTGTTCAGTGCCACAGCCAAATCAGCTATGGTGGTATCTTCTGTTTCGCCCGAACGGTGGCTCATGATGTTGGTGTAACTGTTGCGGGTAGCCAGGTTAACGGCATCAATGGTTTCAGTTAGTGTACCAATTTGGTTTACTTTAACCAGTATAGAGTTGGCCACACCTTTTTCAATACCTTTTTGTAAGCGTTTAACGTTGGTTACAAACAAATCGTCACCCACCAATTGTACTTTGCTGCCAATGGCTGTTGTAAGCTCAGCCCAGCCTTTCCAATCGTCTTCGGCTAATCCGTCTTCGATGGAAACGATGGGGTATTTGCCGGTCCACTTTTTCCAGTAGGCTACCAGTTCAGATGAGGTCATTTTTTTGCCGCTTGATTTTTTGAAGGTGTACAGGCCGCTTTTACTGTCATAAAATTCAGTTGAGGCAGCATCCATAGCAATAAAAATATCTTCACCGGGTTTGTATCCCGCAGTTTCAATGGCTTTTAAAACTATTTCAATGGCCTCTTCATTAGATTTGATGTTAGGTGCAAAGCCACCTTCATCGCCCACATTGGTGCTGTGACCTTTGGCCTTCAGTACATTTTTGAGATGATGGAAAACTTCTGTACCCATGCGCAAAGCATCACTGAAAGTATTTGCTTTAACCGGCATAATCATAAACTCCTGAAAGTCGATGCTATTATCCGCATGTGCACCACCATTCAGAATATTCATTAACGGAATGGGGAGGGTGTTGGCATTTACACCGCCAATATAACGGTACAGTGGTAAGCCGGCTTCTAACGCAGCCGCTTTTGCAGCAGCCATGGATACAGCCAGCATCGCATTAGCACCCAGCTTTGATTTATTTTCTGTGCCATCTAACTGAAGCATGGCCTCGTCAATACCATTCTGGTCAAAAACGTAAGCGCCTGTAAGTTCTTTAGCAATAGCTTCGTTTACATTCTTTACCGCTTTGAGCACACCTTTGCCCATGTATTTTTTCTTGTCGCCATCGCGTAATTCTACGGCTTCGTGTGCACCGGTAGATGCACCTGAGGGAACAGCGGCACGGCCTACAGTTCCGGTTTCAGTAATTACATCGGCTTCAACGGTGGGGTTGCCGCGGGAGTCTAAAATCTGACGGGCTCTTATTTGTACTATGCTACTCATATTTTGGGGTGTTATAGGTTAGCTTGTTTTATTAGTTCAACATTTTCAGGAAATCATCAAACAGGTAGCGCGAATCATGCGGTCCGGGTGACGACTCAGGATGGTATTGTACCGAGAAGGCTTTTTTACCTTTGATGGATATTCCCTCCACAGTTCCGTCATTCAGGTTTACGTGTGTAACCTCTACGTCAGGGTTGTTTTTTACTGACTCGGGATTAACTGCGAAACCGTGGTTTTGTGAAGTAATCTCACATTTACCTGTAACCAGATTTTTTACCGGGTGGTTGCAGCCCCTGTGGCCGTTGTGCATTTTGAAGGTATTTAATCCGTTGGCTTCCGCCAGTATCTGGTGGCCCAGGCAAATTCCGAAAACAGGCACATTGGCGTTAAGAATTTCTTTTACTGTAGTGATGGCATAATCCATAGTAGCAGGGTCGCCAGGGCCGTTTGACAACAGAATGCCATCAGGTTGCCAAGCTTGTATTTCGCTAAAGGAGGTATTGCCCGGAAATACTTTTACATAGGCACCACGTTCAGCCAGGCAGTTTACGATATTTCTTTTTACACCAAAGTCGAGTACCGCCACTTTTTTAGCAGCAGCCTCAGCACCGGCAAAATAAGGTTGTGTAGTGGTTACCTTAGAAGAAAGCTCCAAACCTTCCATGGAAGGTACTTTGGCCAGCATTGCTTTCAACTTGTCAATGTCTGTTTCTTCAGAGGAGATAATGGCATTCATTGCACCTTTTTGGCGTATGTATCGCACAATTTCGCGCGTATCCACATCGCTTATACCAACCACGTGTTCATTGCTGAAATAGTCCTGAACGCTTTCGCTGGCCATTTTACGCGAGAAGGGTACGTTGAAATTTTTACATACCAGTCCGGCAATTTTGATGTGGTCCGATTCGGTTTCGGTGGCACTGATGCCGTAGTTGCCTACGTGAACATTGGTTTCCACCAGAATCTGGCCGTAGTAGGAGGGGTCTGTAAAAACTTCCTGATAGCCCGTCATGCCGGTATTAAAGCAGATTTCTCCGGTGGTGGTACCTATTTTGCCAATGGCAGTGCCTTTAAAGAACTTACCGTCTTGTAACAACAGAACGGCAGGTATTTTAATTAATGTTTTGCTCAAGGTATGATTGGATTTGCGCAAAGGTAAACCTTACACCCCGATTTTGAAAATGCTGTTGAAAAAGAGTGTACTAAAACAAAAAAGGATGGCCCGAAAGCCATCCTTTTTTGTTTGGAATATTTTTATCTACCTACTCACCACCAGTTTCTGTTTGTGCAGTATATGGCCGTTTTGTTCTACAATAATCTGGTACATCCCTACAGCTAATTGCGATATATCGAACTCGCTTTTACCTTGTAATATAATGGTTTTACCCATTACATCAATGGCTTTTACAGTAAGGTTACGCTCTGCTGCTCCACTAGTTGCTTTTAGGAACAAAGTATTTGAAGCAGGGTTAGGATATAACGTGTATAATTGAACCGCTGCTTTGGGGGGTGCTGGTTTTTTCTGTGGCACACGTGTAATCTTTTCTGTAAACACATTTGTTCCCTCCCATGTTTCTTCACAAATATCGGCAGTTGTTTCTACCGTTGCTGTTGAGCAAGTAACGGAAGCACTGCTGCTGTTTACCACTGTTGCCAATGCTGCATTTAAATCATACACTATGGTGCTGCCGTTTAACATCTTCCAATAGTTGTTGCTCATGGCTACTGTGGTAATGCCTGAGTTAATGGTGCCGGTAAATACCTTTTGCGGATTAGAAGTGTAAATAAACTCATTGTCGCCACCTGAGAGTGATACGGTGTTCACATTATCCAGATATAGGGTGTTGATGAGGGTATTGTTAAAATAGTTATTCCCTGCAACGCTGCCGGTGAGAAACAAATCTCCGTGGGCAAATATCACATCATTATCGTTTTCAATAAAATGATTGCAACCTAGGGTAAGGTAAAACTCACCTGAGGCAATAATAGCTGTACCTAAATCATCCTCTTCTTCCTTGTTATCGCGAAAGGTAGATTCATACACGTACAAATGAGCGCTGCTGTTACCTGCATATTCAATAGCGGAAATATTATTTTCAGCAAAACCGTTAAATTCACTTGTTGCACTCATGTCGGTGGCTTTCCAACCTATACCACAATTGTCAAAACGAACTTTACTAAGTGTACATCCACCACCAAAGGTCTTTAACCCGTAAGTGCAATAGCCAAAAGTAGTTTCTGTGAGTGATAAAGGTGTAATGGTAGAAGTGGAACTTTTGGTTAAACCAATTTGAGCATACTCAAATCTACTGTGCTGTATGCTGATGGTTTTACCTGTGAGGCTGTTAATCACTATGCCGTTATAAACATGGTCACCTGCAAGCCCGGTTAGTTTGGTAACTTTTACTGTGTTTAATATCAAGGAGCCATCTACCACAATTTCTGTATTGGTGCCAAGTTCTACTTTGCCCGTTGTGAGAGAAAGGCTTACCACTCCAGTTAAGTCCAAGCCTTTGCCTGTTACCACCAACACCTTGTCTGTTCGGCCAGCTCCGGTTAAGCTTATAGTATTGTTGCCAACAAATTGAGTAGAACAATACGCATTTTCAGGGCAATCGAACCTTAAATTACCATCTCCTGTAGCGAGTACAATTTCTGCATTTGATTGCATGGTAAGTATACCACGTATAACCACTTCTGAGTTAGCGTCTATGAGATTAAAGGTAACACCGTCTTCTATTTCCAACTCCGCATTTTCTTGAATAATAAGTTTTGAGTTATTGTGCAATGTAACATTTGCACCATTTTTCAATATCAGTTTTGATGTAGGGCGAATAACTAACTCACCGCTTAAGTTATTGGTGTTATCTCCTAAAACCAAATCGCCTTCAATGGTTATTGTAGAAGGTTGAGCGGTGCAATTTTCGAATTGTTTTGTTTCTACTCTATAAGTTGAATTTGCTACAGGGTGAACTGTGTAACGTATATCAGTATTATATAAACCTATATCTTCATCTGAGTTGATGTGCAGTGTGGCTTCATCTTCTATTAAGGTTGTTCCAATGCGGTCGCTTACAGGTGGGCCATAATTAAACCAAGCACCTGAACTTAATGTTTCAGGAACCATTTTTAACCAATCTTGCTGGAGTAGTTCTGCTGAGTGGGGTGTGTAGGCAACATGCAGTCCGTTTCTTTTATTGGTTACTTCTTCAGGTAGGGTGCCCATATCATCACGGGTTAAGAAAAATTTATAATTAGATGGTATGGCGCTACCGTTAATGGGAGTGTAAAATAAATTTGAACCTGACAACCCACTGTAGGCTGATGAGCTTATTGAGGGTATAAAACATACAGGTATGTTAGCATAATTGGGGCCTATATAATTTTTTATAGAGTTATATATACCACCGGATAACCCTAACTCTGAAGCAGCCATAAAACTACCCGGAGCACCATCAAGTGCGGTGGTCATGGAGGCATAGGCATCTCCTTTTACTGAATAGCGCTTGTAATATTGGTTATTGATGGCGTTTTCAAAACCTCCTTCAAATACCTGCATACTGCCTGTTCCATCTGGTGTTGCATACAAATCTACCTTAAAATTTACGCCTCTTTGCATGTACTTGTTCCAACGAAGTATTTTGTCTCCGGCTTTAGTTGCGTCCCATAAAGGCAAATCAGAGGTTTCATCTACATAAACACCTTTACCTTGTGGCACACCGGCACCTGAACCGTCACAAATTAATATGGCTTTACAACCTAACTCATCAAGCGGGGCAATGGCATCTAGTTCTGAGTAAAATAAGGAGTGGGGGTTGGGTGTATTGGGCGCATAAATATCATGAATAAGCATTTGTCGCCCCGACTGGCTGGTAAGGTTAGCATGGTTCCAAAACAAATCTTCATGCTCTACAATGGATAGCTGGTTAATGTTTAGGTAATACTCAGTCATCATTTTTATCATTACCTGTGTGCCCACAGGTACATTTACCCCCAAGTGGGGCGAATCATGTGTGTAAAACACACGGGTATCATGGTGGGGTTCGGTAGTGGGGTTGGCCAAATGCTCTGCATGCATTTCACCTAAAGCGTAGCGGGCCACTACGCCACCCATGCTGTGCCCCATAATAACATTGGGCGCAGTGGAGCCGTTGGCTGCCTTTTCTTCATTTACCCATTTAATAACTTCTTCTAAAGCATAGGCATTGCGCTGCAGGTAATCTGTAGGGCGGGCAAAGTCTACAAATACCAAGTCATACTCCTGCGAGATAATTTCGTTATAAATAGTTGGAGAAATTCTACCTATGTTTTTAAAGAAATAATCTCGCCCATACTTTGGCCCGGTGTAATGCTGTGAGCCAAAATTGTTGCGAGTAAACTCATACCCACCCACCACAATAAAAGGCCTGCGCAGTTTTTTATTCTCATTGTTGCTGCATTGGTAGTGTATAGATACAAAGGCTATGCCCTTGCCGTTTGACCAAGGCTCTGGTTCTTCAGGGTATATTTTTACAGCTTCTATCACCTCAAAATCATCAAACTTTGGATCGGATGAGGCGCCTATTCCAAATAAATTTCTGAAAAAGTGGCTAAGCCTCTCAGTACTGTTAGTAACCACACGTACGTTTATTTCCACCTCAACTGCTGTATCATACACTATGATAATTTCTTCATCAAAATTTACGGTACGGTAGCCCAATCCATCGCCAAAATCAATTTGCAGGGTATCTATGGCCGCAGTATCGTTGGTAAAATAAGCAAGAGACGGTACAATATAATGCACCGTTAATGAGTCTGATTCATCAATTGCGGCAGCGGCTGCAAAGCAGGTGGCGTTTTCATAGGGGCTTTCTTCACGCAATGGTTCATCAAACACTTGTATGCCTTCCATGTAAAACAAGTTGTTTTCAAACGCACTTTCTTTAATGCGGCTGTATTGGTAGTTGAGCAGGGTAATGGGCACTAAACCTGCATTGAGGTAACCGCGCAGGGTATCAACCAGGTTGTACAGTTCAGTAGTGTCTTTGCTAATTGCTGTATCTACATGCGCGCGGTGCAGGCTGGCCCACAACCTGCGCCACAAAAAGGTACTGCACATGTTGCTATCGTGCAATGTGCCATTAAAATCAGTAATGTTAGCTGTAATTAAGGCCTTATCAATAAGAATACCTGTGGGTACTTGTAATAAATCTACATTCTTGAAAACTGAATCGAGCATGTGTACAGTGCTGAATTCATTGTCAGTAGAATCTATATACAATGAATCAATGTCTTGGGCTTTTGCACCAAATGTGCAAAGCAGTACAAAAGTTGAAAGAATCAACTTAGTAAGTATTTTATTCATAAGTTAAAAATTATTGGTATTGGAAATCGAAACGACCATTCTCCACAGACACTTCTTTGTTGCCTTGCATAGCTTTGGCTTTAAAGCTGAACTTGCCAGATATAATGTGGTTAATACTGTCTAAACGAGATATAGTAATTGTGGCTTTTCTATCTTCAAAGTTTGGGAAGAAAAAGCTGGAATAAAGTTCATCATATGTTATAACAGTAAAGTGTTCATCATCATCAGAGTCTGCCTCTATAAGAAAAGTACCTTCAGAATGAATTTGTTTTGTCCGTATGGTAATTGCTTGGTTGACATCAAAAGCATTAAATTGAGTAGAGTAGTCAATAAACAACTCTCCATTATAGTAATAAACTTGTTTCTGTTGATACCCCTCACTACTTTGAGGAAACGCCTTCCCATTAATAAGACAACCAAATGTATTGCGCCCTTTGCTGGTGGCGGGTGGTAGCTTGGCTAATTCGTCTATTTTATCGGGTTCTTCTTCTTTGCATTGCACACCCATGCAGCAAAAAGCGGCAAACAGTAACAAGAGGGAATATTTGTTTTTCATAAGCCAAAGGTTTTGGTTATTCGAAGTACGTAAAAGTTTTTGAAAATGCAAGGTTAAATAATGGAGAAGATAACATAACCCTAAGCGGGCGCTATTTTTTCTGTAGCTAATCAGTCTTGTTGGAGTTTTGCTCAGTAATAGTTGTTTTCAAAAAAAAGTGTACTAAAATAAAACAAAAAAGGATGGCCCTAAAGCCATCCTTTTCTTATAGTTCAACGTGTTAAACTTATTCGTTTGGGGTAGTGTCTTCAGCCGCAGGAGCAGTTTCTGTAGCAGTAGCTTCAGTCTTTTTCTTGGTAGTTCTGCGGGTACGTCCTTTAGCAGCTGTTTTCTTGGTTTTGGTTTCAGCCAGCATCAGTTCGTTGAAATCAACCAGTTCAATTACGGCCATTTCAGCGTTGTCACCAATACGGTTGCCTAACTTCAGGATACGTGTGTAGCCACCCGGGCGGTTAGCAATTTTGTTAGCTACTGAACCAAAAAGTTCTTTTACTGACTCTGCATTTTGCAGGTAGCTGAATACTACTCTGCGGTTGTTGGTGTCGTCAGTTTTTGATTTAGTAATCAAAGGCTCAACATATCTGCGCAATGCTTTTGCTTTAGCTAAAGTAGTGCGGATACGCTTGTGTATAATCAGAGATGAAGCCATGTTTGATAACAGGGCAGCTCTGTGTGAAGCTGTTCTTCCTAAGTGGTTAAATGTTTTTCCGTGTCTCATTTCTCAGTACTTTTATTCGTTGGTCAATTACCTGTGGGAGATTAACCTAATTATTATTCTTCGTTCAAACGGTATTTAGAGAGGTCCATTCCAAAAGTAAGGCTCTTCTCACGTACCAGTTCTTCCAACTCAGCCAGTGATTTTTTACCGAAGTTGCGGAATTTCAATAAATCAGCAATATCGTAGCTAACCAAATCAGCCAAAGTTCTGATTTCAGCTGCTTTCAAACAGTTGTAAGCACGTACTGAAAGATCTAAGTCAGAAAGAGGAGTTTTGAGTATTTTACGCATGTGTAAAATGTTCTCATCCACTTCAGTATTTACTTCTTTGATTTGGGTATCGAGTGTAATTGACTCGTCAGAGAAAAGCATGAAGTGCTGGATAAGAATCTTAGCGGCTTCTTTCAATGCATCTTCCGGGTGAATTGAACCGTCAGTCTGAATATCAAGGTTAAGTTTTTCGTAGTCGGTTTTTTGTTCTACACGGTAATCTTCAACGCTGTATTTTACGTTTTTGATAGGTGTGTAAATAGCATCTACGGGGATAAGACCGATGGCTGCATCTTTAGGTTTATTTTCTTCAGCCGGCACGTATCCTCTGCCTTTGTCAACGGTAATTTCTATTTCCAGGTTAACAAAAGTTTCCATGGTACAGATAACCATTTCAGGGTTCAGAATACGGAAAGCAGCGGTATGTTTACCTATGTCACCGGCAGTAAATTGAGTTTGTCCTTTAGTAGAGATAAAAATCTTTTCACTGTCGGAGGCGGCATCATTTATTTTTTTGAAACGCACCTGCTTAAGGTTAAGCACAATTTCCACCACATCTTCCACTACACCTTTAATGGTAGCAAATTCATGGTCAACACCTTGAATTTTGAGTGAAGTGATGGCATACCCCTCCAGAGAAGAAAGCAGGATTCTGCGCAACGCGTTACCAATGGTAACACCGTATCCTTTTTCCAAAGGGCGGAATTCGAACTGACCAAAGAAGTCAGTATCCTTATGCATGATTACTCTGTCGGGTTTTTGGAATGCGAGTATTGCCATTTGTTTTTTGCTTAATTTAATGATTATTTAGAGTACAATTCAACGATGAGTTGCTCTTTAATGTTCTCAGGTATTTGCTCACGCTCAGGGTAGCCCAGGAATGTTCCGCTGAGTGCGGTAGCATCCCACTGCAACCAACTGAATTTGTTGCTGCGTGAAGCAAGTGAATCATTGATTGCTTCAAGTGATTTAGATTTTTCACGAACAGCAATCACATCACCCTGTTTCAACTGGTAAGAAGGAATGTTCACCACTTCACCGTTAACGGTAATGTGACGGTGTGACACAAACTGACGAGCTGCACTGCGGGTTTTAGCTATACCTAAACGGAAAACGGTATTGTCTAATCTTGCTTCGAGCAATTTCAACAGGTTTTCACCGGTAATGCCTTTCATAATGGCGGCTTTGTTGAAAGTTTTTGCAAACTGTCTTTCCAGCAAACCATAAGTGTATTTTGCTTTTTGCTTTTCAGATAACTGAACTGCGTATTCAGATTGTTTAGCTCTTTTACGTGTTTGACCGTGTTGGCCGGGAGGGTAATTTCTTTTCTCCAATGCCTTATCAGGGCCAAAAAGCGGCTCTTTAAAACGTCTGGCTATTTTCGATTTAGGACCAATATATCTTGCCATTTCTTGCTGTTATAATGCGGTTAAACTCTTCTTTTCTTAGGAGGACGACATCCGTTGTGGGGTAGGGGAGTAATATCTTTAATTGAAGATACTTCCAAACCTGTAGAGGCCAAAGTACGGATAGCAGATTCTCTGCCTGAACCGGGGCCTTTCACAAACACTTCTACTTTGCGCAGACCAAGATCAAATGCCTTTTTAGCACATTCTGATGCAGCCAGCTGAGCAGCGTATGGGGTGTTTTTCTTAGAACCTCTGAAGCCCATTTTACCAGCTGATGCCCACGAAATTACTTGTCCGGTGGTGTTGGTGATGGAAATGATAATGTTATTGAAAGTAGCGGAGATGTGAACCTGTCCGCTGGCTTCAACGTTTACCACTCTCTTTTTGGTTACCTTTTTTGAATTGGGTGATGCCATTATAATCGTGTTCGTTAATGATTACTTAGTTACTTTTTTCTTTCCTGCAACTGTCTTACGTTTTCCTTTACGGGTACGTGAGTTGGTGCGGGTGCGCTGGCCTCTTACCGGCAAACCTTTACGGTGACGCAAGCCACGGTAACAGCCGATATCAAGCAAACGCTTAATGCTTAGTTGTTTTTCAGAGCGCAATTCACCTTCAACAGTGATGTGGTCGGTAATGAACTTACGGATTTTTGACAACTCATCGTCATTCCATTCGTTCACTTTTTTGTCTTCCGAAATACCGGATTGTTCCAATATACGCGAAGCAATGGAGGGGCCTATTCCGTAAATATACGTAAGACCTATAACGCCTCTTTTGTTTTTAGGTAAATCTATACCAGCAATACGTGCCATATTCTATTCTTAACCTTGTCTTTGTTTAAACTTAGGGTTCTTTTTGTTAATAACGTAAAGTTTGCCGTTACGTCTAACAACTTTACAGTCAACGCTTCGCTTTTTAATTGATGCTCTAACTTTCATTTTCTTTCTTATTTGTATCTGTACGTTATTCTTCCTTTACTCAAGTCATATGGCGACATCTCTACAGAAACCTTGTCTCCGGGTAAAATTTTGATGTAGTTCATCCTCATTTTACCTGAGATGTGACATATTATTTCGTGCCCGTTTTCCAACTGCACTCTGAACATGGCATTTGACAGAGCTTCAGTGATTATTCCGTCTTGCTTGATCAGTGATTGTTTGGACATATTTTACTAAAATGGGCTGCGAATTTAGTTCTTTTATTTCAAATTATCAAAACATTATGCGGCTCCTACACCCACAGCAGCATTTCTGCCTCTGATGCGCCCACTCTTCATCAATCCGTCATAATGACGCATCATCAGGTGGCTTTCAATCTGTTGCAAGGTATCCAACACTACACCTACCATGATTAACAGTGATGTTCCACCATAAAACTGGGCAAACTGGCTGTTTACATTAAAAAGTGCGGCTATGGAAGGAAGTATAGCTACCAGCGCCAGGAACAAAGATCCGGGCAGGGTAATTTTCGACATAATAGCGTCAATAAACTCAGCGGTATTTTTCCCGGGTTTAATTCCGGGAATAAAACCGTTGTTGCGTTTCAAGTCATCAGCAATGGTGGTAGAGTTAACGGTGATAGCTGTGTAGAAGTAAGTGAACAGCACAATCAGCAATGCGAATGTAAAATTGTACACAAATGAGGTGTAGTCAACAAATGCAGAAACAAAACCTTCCATGTTCTGGTTAGGGAAGAATTGTGCCACTGAAGCAGGGATAAACATCAGCGCCTGAGCAAAGATGATAGGCATTACACCCGCTGCATTCACTTTTAAAGGAATGTATTGACGGGCACCACCAAATTGTCTGCTGCCTTCAATGCGTTTAGCATATTGTACCGGTATTCTTCTGGTACCCTGAATGAGCAGGATTACTAAAGTGATTACACCCAATAGTGCTACTATTTCAATGAGGAATACTACTAATCCTCCACCGGCTTCACTGAATCTTCCGTCAAATTCAGCCAACATAGATTGAGGTAAGCGGGCAATGATACCCACCATGATGATGAGGGAAATTCCGTTACCCAAACCTTTATCTGTAATACGCTCACCCAACCACATAATAAACATGGTGCTGGCAGTTAAGATAATTACTGAGCTGGTCATAAAAACCCAATCAGCCAATAACTCAGGGTTGGTTACAGAAAGTATTGCCTCACCGCTTTCTGATTTCAGGTTAACTAAATAACCTACAGATTGTACGGCAGTGATAATGATAGTGAGGTAGCGGGTCCACTGGTTAATTTTACGTCTTCCGTCTTCGCCCTCTTTCTGCATTTTTTGGAAAGTAGGGATGGCTAATGTAAGCAGCTGAACCACGATAGATGCAGAAATGTAGGGCATAATACCCAATGCAAAAACAGAACCTCTGGAGAAGGCACCACCGGCAAACATGTTTATGATGCCAAGAATACCATCGCTGGTTTGTTGTTGCAATTGCTGCAATTTGTTCGGGTCAATGCCCGGTAAAACCACATAAGAACCTATACGGTAAATAATCAGTAACAACAATGTGTTAACCAATCGCACGCGTAAATCCTCAATGCGGAAAATATTTCTTATCGTTTCGATAAAGCGCTTCATTAGCTTAATTATATTTTGGTTGCGGTTCCACCTGCAGCTTCAATTGCTTTTTGGGCAGTAGCCGAAAATGCATGAGCTTTAATTTCTACTTTTGATTTCAGTTCACCACGGCCCAGTATTTTTACCAGATCGTTTTTAGAAGTAATGCCATGGGTACGGAATGTATCCTGGTCAAAACTGCTAAGGTTAAACTCTTCTGCCATGCGTTGAATTACGTCAAGGTTAATACCCACGTACTCTACACGGTTAAGGCTTTTGAAACCAAACTTAGGTACACGTCTTTGTAATGGCATTTGGCCACCCTCAAATCCGGGTTTTATTTTGGTACCTGAGCGTGAGCCGGCACCTTTATGTCCGCGTGTAGAAGTTCCGCCATGACCTGAGCCCTGACCACGACCAATTCTTTTTCTTTTCTTGGTTGAACCTTCTGCGGGTTTAAGATTGCTTAAATCCATCTGATTAAATATTTTCTATTTTTACTAAATGACTAACTACATTCACCATTCCCATAATTTGGGGAGTGGCTTCTAATTCAACAGATTGATTGAGTTTTCTAAGACCCAGTGCGCGCACAGTTCTTTTCTGATTCTCGTTTCTGTCAATTATACTTTTGATCTGTGTTATTTTGATCTTGGCCATGGGAATTATCCGTTAAATACTTTTTTCAATCCTACACCTCTTTGTTGAGCTACGGAAATTGCATCACGCATATTTACCAAAGCATCAATAGTAGCTTTAACCACGTTGTGCGGGTTAGATGAGCCTTTTGATTTTGCAAGTACGTCAGTAATGCCGGCACTTTCTAACACAGCACGCATCGCACCACCGGCAATTACACCGGTACCGTGAGCGGCAGGTTTTAAGAAAACCAGACCACCGCAGTATTTACCCTGCATTTCATGAGGCACAGTTCCGTTAATGATAGGAACTTTTATCAAAGACTTTTTAGCGTCATCAATACCTTTTGTGATGGCATCGGTAACCTCAGAAGCTTTGCCAAGTCCGTAGCCAACAATACCTTTTCCGTCACCTACCACTACGATAGCTGAGAAACTGAAGGTACGTCCGCCCTTGGTTACTTTAGCAACACGCTTAATGCTTACTACGCGCTCTTTAAGCTCGATGTCGCTTGATTTTACTCTTTTTATATTCGCTGTTGACATTTTACTACTTCAAATTAGAATTTAAGTCCTCCCTCTCTTGCACCTTCGGCCAGGCTTTTAACGCGACCATGATACAAAAATCCGTTTCGATCAAAGACAACCTCTGTTACTCCGGTTTTTAATGCCAGTTCAGCTATAGCTTTACCTACAAGAGCTGATTTTTCAACTTTGGTTAATTTGTCTTTTATGCTGCGTGAAGAAGTTGAAGCCACAGTGTGACCTTTAACATCATCTATAATCTGAGCATAAATGTCTTGGTTACTTCTAAAAACAGAAAGCCTTGGCTTTTCAGCTGTTCCAAAAATCCTGCTACGGATTCTTTTTTTAATTTTCAGTCTTCTGGCTGATTTTACATTACTCATAGCTATCGATTATTTACCAGCGGATTTACCTGCTTTTTTCCTTAATACTTCATTGACAAACTTGATACCTTTTCCTTTGTATGGTTCAGGCTTACGTAGTGATCTGATTTTGGCAGCTACCTGTCCGATCAATTGCTTATCGACACTGTCTAAAGTAATGATGGGGTTTTTACCTTTTTCAGTTTCAGCTTTTACTTTCACTTCTTTTGGAATTTCCATGTAAATGTGGTGAGAGTAGCCGAGTGTAAGGTCAAGAATTTGTCCATCGGTGGCAGCTTTGTAACCTACACCCACTAATTCTTGTTTGGTTTGGTATCCCTGAGTAACACCGGTAATCATGTTGTTAACCAATGAGCGGTATAAACCGTGCATTGATTTGTGGCGTTTATGTTCAGTAGGACGTTCAACGGTAAGTATTCCGTCTTCTACCTTGATAATCATATCAGGATCTATTGATTGAGTAAGTTCTCCTTTTGGCCCTTTTACGGTTACTGAACCTTTGCTGATTTTTACATCAACTCCGGCCGGAACTGTTATGGGTGCTTTTCCTATACGTGACATGTTGTTCCCTCCTTAATGATTAATAAACAAAACATAAAACTTCACCGCCAACATTATTCACACGTGCTTCTTTATCGGTCATTACACCTTTAGAAGTACTCACAATGGCAACGCCCATTCCGTTAATTACACGGGGCATAGTATCAACACCGGTGTATTTTCTTAAGCCGGGTTTACTGATGCGCTTTAATGTGCGAATAGCAGGATTTTTTGTTACAGGATGGTACTTGAGTGCTATTTTAATAACACCTTGATGATTGGCAACATCTTCAAACTTGTAGTTGAGGATGTAACCTTTGTCGAATAGAACTTTTGTGATTTCCTTTTTTAACTTGGAAGAAGGAATCTCAACAATGCGATGATTGGCTTTAATCGCATTTCTTAACCTGGTAAGGTAATCTGAAATTGGGTCTGTCATTTTTATTTGTTTTACGCTGCCCGGTAGTAAGTTGTTATTTGGCAACTCTTGCCGGCAAGCTTGTTAATTTATTTATTTTTTACCAGCTCGCTTTGGTTACTCCCGGTATTTTACCGTCAAGAGCCATTTGGCGGAACATGTTCCGGCAAAGACCAAAGTCACGGATGTATCCGCGAGGACGACCTGAAAGTTTGCAACGGTTTCTTAAGCGAACAGGAGAAGCATTGCGGGGAAGCTTTTGAAGCGCAGTGTAATCACCGGATGCTTTTAAAGCAGCTCTTTTCTCAGCAAATCTTGCTACCAGTTTCTCTCTTTTAACCTGTCTGGCTTTGATTGATTCTTTTGCCATTGTATCTTACTTATTTTGATTTTTGAAAGGTACTCCAAATTCTTTTAACAATGACAAGCATTCTTCATCGGTGCTTGCAGTTGTTACAAAAGTGATATCCATACCGGCAATACGGGTTGTTTTGTCGATGTTGATTTCAGGGAAAATGATTTGCTCAGTGATACCCAGTGTGTAGTTACCACGGCCATCAAATCCTTTTTCATTCACTCCGCCAAAGTCACGTACACGTGGTAAGGCAACTGAAATCAAACGATCTAAAAATTCGTACATTTTATCTCCGCGTAAGGTTACACGAGAACCGATGGGCATATTTTCTCTCAGTTTAAAGTTTGAAATAGCTTTCTTTGATTTAGTTGCTACCGCTTTCTGGCCGGCAATAATAGTCATTTCTTCAACAGCTACGTCAACAATCTTTTTGTCCGAAACAGCATCTCCAACACCTTGGTTGAGGCATATTTTGGTCAGACGGGGAACCTGCATAACATTATTGTAGTTGAATTTTTCTTTCAACGCAGGTACCACTGTACTGGTATATTTATCTTTAAGTCTGGGTGTATACATTACTTAATTACCTCCCCTGATTTTTTAGAGTATCTTACTAATTTACCATTTTCATCCAACTTGCGGCCAATACGGGTAGCATTACCGGCATTGTCAACCACTTTTAAGTTAGAGATGTGAATAGGTGCTTCCTTTTCAATAATACCACCGTTGGGGTGCTGTGCATTGGGTTTGGTGTGACGTTTCACAATGTTCAAACCTTCTATAATGGCACGGTTGGTTTTTACAATTACCTCCAGCACGCGGCCTTTTTTGCCTTTAGATGCACCGCTGATTACCATTACGGTATCGCCTTTTTTTACGTGCAACTTGGTGGTGACTTTTTTATTATTTTCCATTTTACAATACCTCCGGAGCTAATGATACAATTTTCATGAACTGTTTTTCTCTCAATTCACGGGCAACCGGTCCGAAAATACGGGTTGCTCTTGGTTCGTCACTGGCATTGAGCAACACACATGAGTTGTCGTCAAAGCGAATGTATGATCCGTCAGATCTGCGAATTTCTTTTTTGGTACGAACGATAACTGCTTTAGAAACGGTTCCTTTTTTGATACCGCCTGAAGGCATAGCATCTTTTACCGTTACTACAATTTTATCGCCTACTGAGGCATAACGCCTGGCGGTTCCACCTAACACACGGATACACAATACTTCACGTGCTCCGCTGTTGTCAGCTACTTTTAATCTGCTCTCCTGTTGTATCATCTTACTTAGCCCTTTCTATGATTTCAACTAAACGCCATCTTTTATCTTTACTCAGCGGGCGAGTTTCCATAATGCGCACGATGTCGTTCACATTACATTCGTTCTTCTCGTCATGAGCTTTAAACTTTGAGGTAAGCTTCACGAACTTACCGTATTTTGGGTGCTTCACCTTACGTTCAACGGCAATGGTAACGGTTTTATCCATTTTGTTACTCACCACTTTGCCGATGATTATTTTGCGGGTGTTTCTTTCTACAGCTTCCATGAATTATTTATTTATTCCTTCCAGTTGCCTTTTTCTCATTTGGGTGAGAATGCGGGCAATTACTTTTTTAGTAGCCTTAATCTGGCTCGGGTTTTCAACCGGGCTAACCGTGTGGTTGAAAGTGAGCTTGTGTAAACGCTCCTTTTCTTCTTTTAATTTTTCTCCCAACTCCTTGGTCGAGAGGTCTGATATTTCGTTGTATTTCACTCGGTCTTCTCCTTATTCTGTATAATCGGGTCTGATGACGAAACGCGTAGTTACCGGCAATTTTTGAGCGGCTAAACGCATAGCTTCTTTGGCTACTGCCATTGGAACTCCGTCAGCTTCAAACATGATGGTACCTGGCTTAATTACGGCTACAAAGTACTCAGGCGAACCTTTTCCTTTACCCATACGAACCTCGGCCGGTTTCTTGGTAATAGGTTTGTCAGGGAATATTCTGATCCAAACGTTACCTTCTCTTTTCATAAAACGGTTGATAGCAACCCTCGCAGCTTCTAACTGTCGTGAGGTGATGAAGCTAGGTTCCATTGATTTGAGACCGAATGATCCGAACTCAAGGTTCTGACCACGGGTAGCGAATCCTCTGATTCTACCTTTCTGTTGCTTTCTGTATTTCTGACGTTTTGGTTGTAACATCTCAACTAATTTTCAAATGCCTGTAATTATTTTCTTCTTCCTTTTCCGCCTCTGTCGTTACGGTCGCGATCACCGCCTCTTCTTTCTCCGCCACGGCCACCCTGACCTTTAGGTGCATTACCACCTTTGTCAGCTAAACCAATGTTAGGAGAGAGGTCACGCTTACCGAAAACTTCACCGCGACAAATCCATACTTTAATACCTATTTTTCCGTAAACAGTATTGGCTTCACAAATAGCAAAATCAATATCAGCACGTAAAGTATGTAAAGGTGTACGTCCTTCTTTGTATTGTTCAGTACGGGCAATCTCTGCACCGGCCAAACGACCTGAAGCCATTACCTTAATACCTTCAGCTCCCATGCGCATGGTAGATCCGATAGCTGTTTTGATAGCACGTTTAAAAGAAACACGTCCTTCAATTTGAGCAGCAATAGAATCTCCCACCAGGCGAGCATCTAACTCCGGACGTTTGATTTCAAATATGTTAATCTGAACGTCTTTGCTGGTAAGCTTCTTGATTTCTTCTTTAATTTTATCAACTTCCTGACCACCTTTTCCGATAACAATACCGGGGCGTGCAGTATGAACAGTTATGATGATTCTTTTAATGGTACGCTCAATTACAATTTTTGCGATGCCACCTTTAGGAATACGTGCGAACAGGTACTTTCTGATTCGCTCATCTTCGATAAGTTTTTCAGCAAAGTTCTTTCCTCCGTACCAGTTGGATTCCCATCCTCTGATGATTCCGAGTCTTAATCCTACAGGGTTTACTTTTTGTCCCATATCTGTTCTTTACTCTTGTGTTGTGGTTTCTTTTGAATTTTTATCTTGGCTTTTGGTGTCTACCACTAAGGTAACGTGGTTAGATCTTTTGCGCACTCTGTAACCTCTTCCCTGAGGAGCAGGACGAAGACGTTTCAACATTGGTGCACAGTCAACAAAAACGGTTTTAATAATAAGTCCGCTTTGTTCAACACGTGAACCTTCGTTCTTCTGTTGCCAGTTGGCGATAGCTGAAAGTAACAGTTTCTCCATGCGTTTTGCATTGTCATGTTTGCTGTTAAACTTCAGAATACCTAAAGCTTTTTCTACTTCCTTACCTCTGATCAGGTCGGCCAGCAAACGCATTTTGCGTGGCGAGGTAGGACAGTTATTCAATTTTGCTATTGCTTCCATCTTAATTACTTATCCTTTTTTACAGGGTGACCTTTAAATGTGCGGGTAGGAGCAAACTCACCCAGTTTGTGTCCGACCATATTCTCGGTTACATATACAGGAATGAACTTATTGCCGTTGTGTACAGCAAATGTTTGTCCTACAAAGTCAGGTGTAATCATTGATCTGCGAGACCAGGTTTTGATTACCGACTTTTTCTTGTTATCCGTTGCAGCCAGAACTTTCTTTTCCAGCTTCACATCAACAAAGGGTCCTTTTTTCAGTGAACGAGCCATATTATCCTATTACTTCTTTCTTTTTTCAACAATCATTTTACTAGTTGTTTTCTTAGGGTCACGTGTTTTGTAACCTTTAGCCAACAATCCTTTACGTGAGCGTGGGTGTCCACCTGAAGCACGTCCTTCACCACCACCCATCGGGTGATCTACAGGGTTCATTGCTACAGGACGTGTTCTTGGTCTGCGACCAATCCAACGGCTGGCACCGGCTTTACCTTTACGCTCCAATGTATGGTCAGGGTTAGAAACCGAACCTACAGTAGCGAGGCAGGCACTCAAAATCATTCGGCTTTCACCTGATGATAATTTGATGGTAGCATATTTACCGTCACGTGCTTGTAACTGTCCGTATGTTCCGGCACTGCGGGCAATTTTACCGCCCTGACCCGGATTCATTTCAATGTTGTAGATAATGCTACCCATGGGAATGTTAGCAAGCGGAAGAGCATTTCCTACCTCAGGAGCTACATCTTTACCGGAGATTACCTGCTGCCCAACTTTGATTCCGTTTGGAGCAAGTATGTATCTTTTTTCACCATCGGTATACTCCACCAATGCGATAAAAGCTGAACGGTTAGGATCGTACTCCACAGTTTTTACAGTTGCAGGGATATCAAACTTGTTACGTTTGAAATCAATGATTCTGTATTTTCTTTTATGACCTCCGCCAATGTAGCGCATGGTCATTTTACCGCTGTTGTTACGTCCGCCACTGTTCTTTACAGGAGCTGTAAGGCTTTTTTCGGGTATGTTGGTGGTAATCTCTTCATAAGTATTAACTACTCTGAAGCGTGTTCCCGGTGTATTTGGTTTTAATCTTCTAACTGCCATGACTGTCTATACCTTATACGTTTTCAAAAAAGTCAATGGATTGACCTTCCTGTAATGTAACTATTGCTTTTTTGTAATTGGGCTTACGGCCTGAAGATGTACCTTTTTTAGTATATCTTGATTTGGTTTTGCCCGCTACAATTAACGTGCTTATTCCGGCAACGTTCACATTGTATTTCTTTTCTACCGCAGAGATAATCTGAGGTTTTGTAGCTTCTTTATCTACGATAAAACCATACTGCTTCAGCTTATCTGTTATAGCAGTCATTTTCTCGGTTATTATCGGTTTTTTCAGTACGCTCATTGGTTACTTATTTAACGTTTCTTCAATTGCTTTCACTGAGTTTTCCAACAGAATGATGTTTTTAGCATTCATGATTTCATACGTGTTCAAATCAGCTGCTTTCATCACCTTGGCTTTTGCCAGATTTCTGCTGGAGAGGTAAAGGTTGGTATTGTAATCAGCAACTACCAGTAAGGTTTTGCTGTTGTTCACCTTTAAGTTCTCCAGAATGGAAATGTATTCACGTGTTTTTGGAGTGGCCATGTTAAACTCTTCCAGAACAAGGATATTATTTCCCTGTGCTTTGTAGGTAAGAGCTGACTTACGAGCAACGTCCTTTAATTTTTTGTTCAGTTTGAAACTGTAGTCCCGCGGGCGAGGACCATGTATACGGGCTCCACCTACGAAAGTACCGCTTTTGATACTTCCTTTACGTGAACCACCTGTACCTTTTTGGCGGTGAAGTTTTTTGGTTGAACCGCTTACTTCACTTTTGTCTTTGGTTTTGTGTGTACCCTGACGTTTGTTGGCCAGGTATTGTTTCACATCCAACCAAATAGCGTGGTCGTTAGGATCAACGGAGAATATGGTACCGTCCAGACTAACTTTTCTGCCGGTTTCAGATCCTTTGGTATTTAATACTGCTAGTTCCATCTTACTTTTCTACTAATACAAATGAGCCTTTAGCACCTGGTATTGCACCTTTAAGTACAATCAGGTTTTGCTCCTTTATTACTTTAATAATTTCGAGATTGGTGGTTTTAATACGTGTACCTCCAGTACGACCGGCCATCCGCATTCCTTTGAATACTTTCGAAGGGAAAGATGATGCTCCGATAGAACCCGGAGAGCGCAAACGGTCGTGCTGACCGTGTGTAGTTCCACCCACACCGCTAAAGCCGTGACGTTTTACTACGCCCTGAAAACCTTTACCCTTGCTGGTGCCTACCACGTCAACAAATTCACCTTCGGCAAATAAGTCAACATTGATAATGTCACCCAAGTTAAGCGGGGTTTCAAATCCTTTGAACTCAACCAATTTTGATTTTGCTGTTGCACCAGCTTTTTTGAGGTGCCCCATCAATGCATTGGGAGTGTTTTTTTCTTTTGCATCGCCAAAGGCCAACTGAATAGACGAGTATCCGTCTGTTTCTTCAGTTTTAACCTGAGTAACAACACATGGACCAGCTTGAACAACAGTACATGCTACGTACTTGCCATTCTTGTCGAATATGCTGGTCATACCTATTTTTTTACCTATGATACCTGACATGATCAAACTTTTATTTCAACGTCTACACCGCTGGGAAGTTCCAGTTTCATTAATGCGTCAACAGTTTTTGCTGTTGAACTGTAAATATCGAGCAGTCTCTTGTAAGAACACAGTTGGAATTGCTCTCTTGCTTTTTTGTTCACGTGAGGTGAACGCAATACTGTGTATACTTTCTTTTCGGTAGGCAGCGGAATTGGTCCGCTCACTACTGCTCCGGTTGATTTAACCGTCCTCACGATTTTCTCAGCTGATTTATCAACCAGGTTGTAATCGTAAGATTTTAACTTAATTCTGATTTTTTGGCTAACCATTGTGTTATTAAGCTTTTGCTGCTTTTCCGTTTACTTTTGCTAATACTTCGTCTGTAATCATTTTAGGAGCATCTGAGTAATGAGAGAACTCCATGGTAGAAGTGGCACGGCCTGAAGTGATGGTACGTAAAGTTGTTACGTAGCCGAACATTTCGCCCAATGGCACTTTTGCTTTTATTACCTGAGCTCCGGCACGGGTATCCATACCTTCCATCATACCTCTGCGCTTGTTCAAGTCACCGATTACGTCACCCATGTTTTCTTCAGGAGTTAATACCTCCACTTTCATAATAGGCTCAAGTAATACCGGTGATGCTTTACGACAAGCTTCTTTGAAGGCAATTTTAGCTGCCATTTCAAAAGAGAAGGAATCGGAGTCAACAGGGTGGAAGGAACCATCAAACAAACGTACTTTGATGTTATCTACAGGATAACCTGCCAATACACCATTGGACATTGCCTGATCGAATCCTTTTTGAATAGAAGGGATAAATTCACGTGGAATTGAACCACCTACTACTTCGTTTACAAACTCCAAACCTGGTTTCTCGGGGTTGCCGGGCATCAATTCAAACATGATATCGGCAAACTTACCGCGACCACCGGTTTGTTTCTTATATACTTCACGGTGCTCAACTGCTTTGTTGATAGCCTCTTTGTAAGCTACCTGCGGAGCACCTTGATTACATTCTACTTTAAATTCACGCTTCAAACGGTCAACGATAATCTCCAAGTGTAATTCACCCATTCCTGAGATTACTGTTTGTCCGGTATCTTCGTCAGTTTTAACACGGAAGGTAGGATCCTCTTCAGCCAGTTTAGCTAAAGCGTTACCTAATTTATCTGAGTCGGCCTGGGTTTTAGGCTCAATAGCCAAACCGATTACAGGCTCAGGGAAATCCATCGCTTCGAGAACAATCGGGTGTTTCTCATCGCACAGGGTATCTCCGGTTTTGATGTCTTTAAATCCAACAGCTGCACCAATATCTCCGGCTCCAAGGCTTTCGATAGGGTTTTGCTTGTTGGCGTGCATCTGGAAAATACGTGATATACGCTCTTTGTTTCCGCTGCGGGTATTCAATATGTATGAACCTGCATCCAGTTTACCTGAGTAGGCACGCATGAAAGCCAAACGACCTACAAACGGATCGGTAGCGATTTTGAAGGCAAGAGCTGTGAAAGGCTCGTTGTAATCAGGTTTACGTGTTTCTTCAGCACCGGTGTCAGGGTTAATTCCTTTAACACTTTCTTTGTCCATAGGACTAGGTAAAAGTTCCATTACCAAATCCAACATGGTTTGTACACCTTTATTTTTGAAAGATGAACCGCATACCATAGGAACAATTTTCATGGCAATGGTAGCTTTACGCAACGCATCCAGAATTTCGCGCTCTGTGATAGAAGCCGGATCTTCGAAGAATTTCTCCATCAAAGAATCGTCAAATTCAGACACAGCTTCCAGAAGCTTTTCACGGTATTGGGTAGCTTCTTCCATCATATCGTCAGGAATAGGAATTACTTTATAAGTCATTCCTTTATCAGCTTCATTCCATACCATTCCGCGGAAGTTGATTAAGTCAACCACACCGGTAAAGCTATCTTCAGCACCTATGGGTAATTGCAAAGGAACCGCATTACTGCCCAACATTTCTTTAACCTGTTTTACCACATTAAGGAAATCGGCACCGGAGCGGTCCATTTTATTTACGAAGCCTATACGGGCAACGTTGTAATTATTAGCTAAACGCCAGTTGGTTTCAGATTGTGGTTCAACACCATCAACAGCAGAAAACAAAAATACCAATCCGTCAAGGATACGTAAGGAGCGGTTTACCTCAACGGTAAAATCCACGTGACCGGGAGTATCAATGATGTTGATTTGGTATTGTGTGTCACGGTATTTCCATGGAACAGTAGTAGCAGCAGAGGTAATGGTTATACCACGCTCAGCCTCTTGTACCATCCAGTCCATCGTAGAAGCTCCGTCATGCACTTCACCTATCTTGTGGTTCACACCTGAGTAGTAAAGAATACGCTCTGTAGTGGTGGTTTTACCAGCATCAATGTGAGCTGCAATTCCTATGTTTCTTGTATATCTGAGATCTCTGGACATTTGATTTATCTATTCCTGTTATTAAACTTTAAAGTGAGAGAAAGCTTTGTTGGCATCAGCCATCTTGTGGGTGTCTTCTCTTTTCTTAACTGAAGCACCTTCACCTTTGGATGCTGCAATGATTTCACCTGCGAGTTTATCCGTCATTGATTTCTCATTGCGTGAACGGGCATAGTTAATCATCCATTTCATACCTACAGCTATTTTTCTGTCAGCAGGTACTTCCATTGGAATCTGGAAAGTGGCACCACCTACACGTCTTGCCTTTACCTCTACGGCAGGCATCACGTTGTTCAATGCTTTTTTCCAAACATCAATTCCGCGCTCCTGTGTTTTCTTTTCAACGATGTCTAACGCATCATAAAAAACGTTATAAGCGGTGCTCTTCTTGCCGCTCCACATCAGGTTGTTCACAAAACGTGTCACCAGGATATCGTTAAAACGAGGATCGGGTGACAGGATTCTTTTTTTAGCTCTGGCTTTTCTCATGCTGTGCTACTCCTAATTATTTTTTTCCTTTTCCTTTAGCCGGTGCAGCTGCTGCTCCTGCCTTAGGTTTTTTGGTTCCGTATTTTGATCTGCGCTGGTTACGTCCTTCAACACCGGCCGTATCCAATGCTCCGCGTACAATGTGGTAACGCACACCCGGAAGATCTTTTACCCTTCCGCCACGTACCAACACTATAGAGTGTTCCTGTAAATTGTGTCCTTCTCCGGGAATGTATGCATTCACCTCGTTGCCGTTACTTAAACGCACCCTGGCCACTTTACGCATGGCCGAGTTAGGTTTTTTAGGCGTAGTGGTGTATACACGGGTACAAACACCCCTGCGCTGAGGGCAAGAATCAAGGGCCGGAGATTTACTCTTCCACTGAGGTGTGGTGCGGCCTTTGCGTATCAGTTGTTGTATAGTAGGCATAAATTTTAACTACGTAACTTTTCGAAATTGGGAGGGCAAAGGTAAGGGGACTGAAACATATTTACAAGAGATTGATAATAAATATTAAAAAAAAATTACCCTTTCGTAATCTCTTGTTATCAAGCATTTTCGCTGTATGTTTGAAACACAATCGGGGTGGCAAAGGTGAACTTTCTGCACCACTAATCCAAATTAATGTACAGGTATTTACATCTATTTATTTTGCTGGGGCTAACGCTTGTTTGCCAACAGGTTAAGTCGCAGTTTTCCATTGAGTTGGTTGACAGCAGCCAGGGTCAAACCAGTTTTAGGGGACTAAGCGTGGTAACTGATAAGGTGGTTTGGGTGAGCGGAAGTAAGGGAACGGTGGGTTTGTCAAAAGACGGTGGTAAAAGCTGGAAATGGATGCATATACCCGGATTTGAAAAAAGCGATTTCAGGGATATTGAAGCCTTTGATAAAAACACAGCGATAATTATGGCATCGGGTACACCGGCTGTTATATTAAAAACGGTTGATGGGGGTGACAACTGGAAAGTTGTTTTCAGGGACAACCGACCGGAGATGTTTTTAGATGCCATGGATTTTTGGGATAAAAAAAGAGGCATGCTGGTAGGTGACCCCATTAATGGACGTTTTGTTTTACTTGAAACGACCAACGGAGGAGACAGTTGGCGAATGCTGGACAGTACACTTTGCCCCGAGGCTCATGACAGTGAAGCTGTGTTTGCAGCCAGTGGAACAAGTTTGAGGTGTTGGGGGAAAAGTGGGTTTGGGTTTGTTACTGGAGGGGCGAGGTCGGTTTTTTATCATAAAGACGCCCAAAATAAAAACTGGGAAGAGTATAGGTTGGGTTTTTCAAGGATGGGGATTCCTAGCCAGGGTGCTTTTTCACTGGCTCGATCAAATAAGCATTGGCTTTTTGCCGGAGGAGATTATCAACAAGATACGACATTTAGGCCATATAGTTTTGAGTACAATTTGTTAGACCCTGTGGAGTTGGTTGAGAATTATCATGAGGTATCGCATGGTTATAAATCCTCTATTGAAGTTATTGCAACGGATATGGTTATTGTCACAGGTACTTCAAGTACTGAAATAGGGTATTTTAGGCAGATTAACGGTAACGCACAGGAATTTCGGTTTTCGAAAATCGGAAATGGCTTTCATGTAGTACGCAAAGCCAAAAAAGGAAAAGCAGTTTTTCTGGCAGGCAGCAAGGGGAGGATAGGGAAACTGAGATAATATACACTACTAATATATTTTGACAAAGACAGGAAGTTGCGTTAAAACTGTTATCCATTTAAGATTTGCCTCAATTGGGAGGATTATTGCATTTTTGCTTTGTCAATATTCAAATACTGCAAAATCAGAAGTGTTTCTAATCTCTCAATAGCATCCTCTTTTCTAGTAATACAATTGTGTTTAGCTTGTTTAGCTCCGCCTGTGTAATATCGAAACACCCAAGGCCCCATAAGCAAACTAGCATCTGCCAAAGAGTAATTTATGAATGTACTGTAGAATAAACTAGCCATGACCACATTTAGAGTAAATGACTTTACAGCATTAGTATTATCACCAGAATACAATTGCCCTAAACCTGGAGCAATAAAGCTAAATAGCATAGCTTTTGAGCATTTTTTGTACACTACTTTTTTTGTTTTTCTAAAGCAGGTTTGAAGGGTATTGTTGGATGTAATACTTTGTGTGAAGGTTTTGTTGCAGCTGTCAATGAATCCTTCATTTAAAAGAAGAATGGAAAGGTAGAGGCTCCTTTTTCTTTCTAATTCTTTACTGTAATCAGGCATTTGAGCAAGTATACTTTTGGCAATGTTATACTCTCCAATTTTGATGTAACAGTAACAAACCAAAGCTTGATAGTTAATTGAAGTAATGCTGTCTTCACATATTTCCCAAGCAATTTTCCAATAATGTCCCGAAGTTTCGAAATCCTTCTCCTTTAAAAGCAATTCTGCTTTCTTTACTACATAAGGTAATTTTAATGAGTCATGTAAAAAGAAAATAGCACGTTCAAGAATCAGGTAAGACCCCTCATTATCTCCTTTATCCCATAGTTCTTGTGCTTTAATAGTCAAAGAGTCTTGAGCCATTACTCTTTTAATAGGTAGGGTAAAATTCGCTATTATGAAAAACAGTATTAATAACTTTTTTTCTATATACATCTATTTTGTCTTTGTTTATTTTTTTTGCTGTTCGTGCGCTTCCATAAATTCCTCCTAAATAAAAACCTGAGCTTAAACATAAACCACCCCATCCATATACGCTTCCATATCCTCTTTGCGAAAAACCCCTCCAAGCTTGGAATGCAGTAAGGCCTACAGTAACAAATGTAGTAAAAGCATCTTTTGTTTTTCCACAGTAAGCCTTTCCAAGTCCAGGTACTAAAGCAGATAAGGAGGCTGCTATTAATGGTTTTTTATATTTATATAATTCAAGCTCACATTTTAGAGGAATCAATACAGGTTTACTGATTATTCCGGAAGGTGTGAAGTGGCTTTTTTCTATATTGGGGTGTAGAAGTGAATAAGCCTCCTTCCATAGTTCTAGTGTGTCTTTCGGAATAATATAATTGCACCTTTTCCAAAGTGAGTCGGAAATTACATTGCTGACAATGATAGATGATTTCAAAAGCACAAAATAGCATAAGTTATTCAGTCGTTTTGTAGTAGCTTGTTGGTGAAAAGTTTGCGAGAGATGAATAATACTAGGCAAGTCTTTTGCTTGGTGTAAACAAAAAAGCACCCTTTCTTTTATCGAATCATTTTTACATGAATCAGGCATTTCCATCAATACTCTTGTTGCTTGGTGATAGCTTTGGTATTGAAGTAAGGATGCAGCAAAAAACTTGGAGTGTGTACAGTCAAATAAATTCTGTCCTATGATTGTTCCTGTAGAACAAATTAAAACAAGGCAAAATGAGAAAAAGTGTTTAATAGTCAATAGGTTCAATGAATAATCCCTGTTCGTTTATTTCATACTCCCCTTCATTATTTATAGAACATCTCATTAATCGGTCGTAAGTAAGCATGTATCCTAAAAAAAAGCCTTTTTCTTCTATTGCTTTTAATGCGAAATGGGAACAACTAAGTTCAAAATTACAACTAGGGCCATCTTGTGAAGAAATAAATTGAGTGTAGAAGTGTTGAATTACAGTTAAAAATGTAGTTTTTTCAAAGATAAATTTTACTGTTTTTTCTTGTTCTTTTTGTGCTAAAATTAGACGTTCTGACACGTTACTTTGCGCGGTGGATGTTGCATAAAATAACAATGAGAAAACTGTGCAATTAAGAAATCTAATCATGAATTGTAAGTAAAATAAAAGATTATATTTGAATAAACAAAAGTAGAAAATTGAAATGAAAAAAATTATTTTATTTGGTTTGCTTATTCTTTGTCACCCTAGAATAAACGCTCAAGCATCAAAATCTAATGTCAGCAATGGTATTAAAGTTCTGACAACTTCGGATTCATTAATGGAATTTAAGTTGAAGGATGTGGCTGAATTAAGTTTTGAGAATTTAGGCGAAGATGGAATTCTGCTTATTTTGAAAAAGACTGCACAATTTAAAAGTCAATCAGGGAACATCTTAGAGTTTACTAAAATATCGAGGAGTTTTAAAATAGAGTATACAATTGAATTGCCCGTTTTTAAAAAGGACTATCAAATTCTATACAAAGCACGAGATAAGGAATATATATATTATTTAATGGCACCTCCTCAGAAGCGAAGTTTGCATTATAAGGCACAGAATCAAAATTTTGTTCCTGGTGGGTATATGATAAAAGAGTACGATATTCTTAAGTACAATTATCTTAAAAAAACATATGAGTTATATAGTGGTCGTTTATCAAAGAAGTTCTCTGTTAGCCACTTTTGGGCGAGTGGTGGTCATGCTTATTTTGGCGGAAGAAATATCAAAACAAAAGGGCGTGTTTGTTGGGAAATGTGTTTTTTTACATCATGTTTTACAGCGCCATTAATGATAGGAGTTGGCAATGATATGTATCGAAACCCTTTGTTTATTTCAGCAAATATTGAAGATAAGGTAAGTAAAGTTGCAAAGTGGAGTGGTAGCAAGTCTAGAAAGGTACTTATCTCAGAAATCTGCATTCCAGACTCTTCAAATACTGCAACTGTGATAGTTTTGGATAAACGTTATGGTAAGTATCGAACGTACATTATGAATACTAATGGCCAAGGTTATGGACAAGCATCACCACTTGACTTTCCTGAAAATATGCAAGCTCATCATATCAAAGTACATTCAGTTAATGGTGAAGTAAAATACATCACAGGGTTGTATGGAAAAAAAGGGAAGGCGCAAACATTGGGGATGTTTTATGTAAAACTCTCAGGTTTAGTAATCACCGATTTTAAGCAAATACCGTATTCAAAATTTTCAAACTTAAAGGGACTTTTATCAGAAGATGATAGAAAAAATCTTGGTGACAAGGATATGCACGCAGAAATTGCCATATATGCTCACAATATAATTGAACGAGAAGATGATAATCTGATATTTGCAGAATTTGCTTACCCCGAGTACACAATGGTTGCAGGTGAGAGATATGTGAATGGCAATTGGCAAAGCACGTATAATAGAGTATTTACAGGATACATTTACACCAAATTTCTTGCAATAAGTTTTGATAAAAATGGGGACTTGAGATGGGATAGATCAATTGACATAAGTAAAGTACCTAAACAAAAAAAATTATCCGAGCAGGTAAAGATGATAAACTCAAACGATAGTGGGTATAATTTTATCTATAGTTTAGGTACAGAAAAAGAGGCAATAGATTTTCGTTCCTTTTCATTTGATAAAGAGGTGTTTTCTAATGAAAAGACAATTTCTTCCAAACGGCCTAATTTTGGTTTAGTTGATATGAAGCTAAAGCAAAAAAATGAAACCCTTATGCATTGGTATGGAGATTATTATTTGTCATTTGGTTCGCTTGTTCATGAAGATGTTAAAGATTCCAAAAAGCAGAGTACGCAATACTTTATTATGAAGATGCAAGTAATTGATAAAAAGTAATTTTGTATTTGAAAAGTTTCCTTACCCGCAACATTCTTTTGCTTTCATTGGTGAGCCTGTTTACGGATGTGGCCAGTGAGATGTTATACCCGGTAATGCCGGTATATTTAAAACAAATAGGGTTTTCGATGTTACTCATTGGTGTGCTGGAAGGAGTGGCTGAAGCAACTGCGGGTTTGAGTAAAGGGGTGTTTGGTAAATGGAGCGATAATGCAGGTAAGCGTTTACCCTTTGTGCAGTGGGGGTATTTTATGAGCGCCCTTAGCAAACCCATGATGGCCTTGTTTACTTTTCCGCTCTGGATTTTTAGTGCACGCACACTTGATCGCTTAGGTAAAGGTATGCGCAGCAGTGCACGCGATGCCTTGTTGTCTGACGAGTCGGGTAAAGAGCATAAAGGTAAGGTGTTCGGTTTTCATAGGGGCATGGATACACTGGGGGCTGCCATTGGTCCTTTACTCGCACTGGTTTACCTGCACTTTCATCCGGAAGATTACAAGACGCTTTTTTTCATTGCCTTTGTGCCGGGGTTGTTGGGAGTGCTGCTCACTGTTGTGGTAAAAGAACATCGAGTGTTGCCAGCGCCTGCCAAGCCTAAGCAGAGTATGCTCAATTATTTCAGCTACTGGAAAGAGGCCAATTCAACATACAAGAGTACGGTATCGGGTTTGTTGCTGTTTACGCTCTTCAATAGTTCTGATGTGTTTTTGTTGCTGTTGCTCAAATACAAAGGCTATGCAGATGAGAGTGTGTTGACGGTATACATATTTTATAACTTGTGTTATGCCTTGCTGGCTTATCCCGCAGGTTGGTTGGGTGATAAGTGGGGTTTGAAAAATAACCTGATAACAGGATTGCTCATTTTTGCCGGAGTATACGGCATGGTGATGGCGGCTGATGCCACGTGGCAGGTATATGTACTCTTCTTTTTCTATGCAGCTTATGCGGCTTTAACCGAAGGCTGTTCCAAAGCCCTGCTCAGTAACCTGTGTGAGAAAAAAGATACCGCCACAGCATTGGGCTTCTACAGTAGTTTTAATAGCCTTGCGTTGATGTTGGCCAGTTTTATGGCGGGATTCATCTGGCATAACTACGGGCCTTCGCTTACCTTTGTCGTTACTTCGGCAGGTGCTTTAGTAGCTGCGGTATATTTGATGAGACAAAAGGTATGACAGACGTAATCTTTTTAATTATTGGTTTAATAGCCGGAGCCATTGCCGGATTTTTTATGGCGGGTGCCAAAAAATCAGTAGCAGGTTCCAATGATGAACAGTTGCAGCAGTTGCAAATGAATACTTCGAGGTTGGAGGAGCAGAACCGTTACCTCACACAACAGGTTGGCCAGCGTGAAGCGGAATTGAACGAGGAGCGGGAAAAGAAAATGACTATTTCCACTCAATTGGCTGAGGTGAAAGCCAACCACGATAATGTACAGCAACGTTTGGCTGAGCAGAAAAATGAATTGCAGCAGTTGCAGGAAAAGTTTACTAAAGAGTTTGAAAACTTAGCGAATAAAATTCTGGAAGAAAAGAGCCAGAAGTTTACTGAACAGAACAAAATAAACATTGATCAGATTTTAAAACCACTGGGTGAAAAGATAAAAGATTTTGAAAAGAAGGTACAGGATAATTACGATGCGGAGAACAAAGAAAAAGCATCATTAAAAACAGAAATACAGCGCCTGTATGAACTCAACCAGAAGATGACAACTGATGCGCAAAACCTGACGCGTGCATTAAAAGGCGATAACAAAGCACAAGGCAACTGGGGTGAGTTTATACTCGAAACCATTCTCGAAAAATCAGGGTTAAATAAAGACAGGGAATACAGCATTCAGCCAAGTTTTACTACAGAAGATGGCAGACGCCTGCAACCGGATGTGATTATCAACTTGCCGGAAGGCAAGTCACTCATTATTGATTCGAAAGTATCGCTTACGGGTTATGAAAAATACTACACGGCAGAAGACGATACAGAACGACAGGTTGCACTGCGCGAGCACTTACTTTCTGTGCGCACACACATCAAAGGATTGAGCGAGAAAAAATATCAGAACCTCTATCAACTCAAGAGTCTGGATTTTGTGCTGTTGTTTATTCCCATTGAACCTGCTTTTGCGCTTTCCGTACAACAAGATGCGCAATTGTTTCATGATGCCTTTGAAAAAAACATTGTAATCGTTAGCCCAAGCACATTGCTGGCTACATTAAGAACAGTATCCAGCATCTGGCGTCAGGAGAATCACAACCGCAATGCGGTGGAGATTGCACGTAAAGCCGGTGACTTGTATGATAAGTTTGATGGTTTTGTAAAAGACATGATTGGCCTGGGCACTAAACTTGATCAATCGAAAAAGGATTATGAATCGGCCATGAATAAACTTTCTACCGGTAAAGGAAATATTGTAAAGCGTGTGCAGGAGTTAAAAGAAATGGGAGCTATTGCATCTAAAAGTTTACCCCAGAATTTGCTTGATAGAGCCGGAGAGGAGTAGGCATTTACAAACGAATAATTTTTCCTGAATAAATGGTTCTTCCTGCGCTTTGCATAGTCAATATGTAAATGCCGCTTGCCTCTAATTTTATATTTAGCAGTTCGTTTATATTGATGTTTTGTAGGAGTACTGATTTGCCATACACATCAGTTATGCGCAACTCTGCTTTATCACAACAGGTGTTGGCACTCCACAGTATTGTCATTTCATTTGAAGAGGCCGGGTTAGGATAGACCACTATTTGATGTACCGGTTTCACCTCAGTTGTTGAAAGCGGTGAGGTGAACTTGAATGTGTCAAGTTGAGAGCAATACATAAACATTTCTTTCCCGAAATCTGTGTCAGGAAGCATTCCAAACTGAGGCCACTCTCTTTTGATGCATTTGGCTGTGTTGTTGTCAATCACCTGTTGGTACATGCCTAACTGCGGCCAGTAGTATTCATAGGTTGTGGTATCTTCTTTTACTTCTGTCCAGCAATCGGGTGAGGCTGGTGTATAACGGATATTTCTAACGCGAACAGTATTGTTAGTGGTTTCAAGGGTATCGTAGTTATAAAATGAAGTCGTGCAAAATTCTTTCACAACACTATTGTTTTGCAGGGGTTGCATAGATAGATAAGAGTACTCCACAACAGGAATGGTATCAAAACGCTCATGTTGACTGAAAGAGATTTTGTTGCCTGATAAGTCATCAATTCGTTTGCAGTGGATGCGTTTTTTAATGATTGTGTCGCCCATGTTGGTAGTCTGAGGTGTTCTTACAAGACTGTTTTCTGTTGTTTGTGAAGGTAAATCGAAATTTCTGCGATGGAGAATAGTAGCTGCTCCTGTGCCTGAAATGCGGTCGTGGATATTGAGTAAACTGATGGAGCGCTGTGACCAGTTGATTGCTTTTGAACTCAGATGACCGTCAAACGGAAAATAATTAAACTCTGTAAGCTTTGTCCATCCATTTTGCCTTGATAGCTGCAATTTCAGGCCATTAACCGTATGATTAACCTCTGTACTGTCCTGTGTAAATTTTCGGAATACTATCACTTTGTAATCGCTTTCTCTATAGTTTGTGACAGGGAATGCATGTGTGCGGGTGATTAATGTATCAACCTCAGCCGTAATATAATGTCCGTTGAGATAAGTATAGGCAATCCACTTTTCTTTTTGAGCTGCCTGTGTTTTAATCACAATCGGTTCGTTTTTGTAGTTAAAGAAAATCACATCTCCATTTTTGTGCGTTTCAATTTTTTTACCCAGCCACGAGGAATGATTTAAGCTTATACATCCATTACCGTTGTCGCTGGGATAATATGGAAGAGTATATGTGATTTTAATGGAATCCTCTGCTATTTTCGTAGGCACAAAAGGTAAAAGTAGTGCTAAACTATCTTCTGAAACCTCTTGTCGGTAAGTTAATTTTTGATTTTGCGCTGTTATGAGTCTGAACTCTGAAGGGTTATAGAAATCAGCAGAGTCAAAGGCCAGTGGAATGCCCCATGTTTCTCCCCCCTTTTTGTAATAGACCGGTTCATAGCTGTAACTTTGTAGACTATGGCTGCTGAAGCTATAAAAGTTTCCTAAACCTTGTATACTGAACTTACTGTGTACATTGACACTTGAAGATGATACAGTGCCGTAGCAGCTGTCTTTGTCGCTCCACACATACATGTTACCCATGCCATCTAAATTTAGTCGTTTGGTTTTAGGTAAATATGAAAACCGAACTGTTTGAGGCCACATTTCACCATAGGCATGTCGAATGGTATCAGTTTGTATAGAGTAAGCAAAACTGTCAAACTGAGACTGATTTTGCCATTTAAGATATTTGCGTAGAATTTTGCTCGTGTATACTGTAAAGCTGTCTTGTTTTGTTTTACTCAATACCGTTTTAATTTCCGTAAAGGTGTATGGAGGCGATGTGGAATATCTTGCATGTATTTCATCGCCTACTTCAAAATCTGAAATGAACTCATTAAAGTTGGGCACTAGTCCTTTATTCAATAAAGAGTTTCCTTGCAGCCAGAATGTTTGCGAGTAGTTGTACTTTTCTATGGAATACCCGTTAGTGTGAATTGCCTTTATTTCAGGGAAGTTAATCCAAGCCAAGGTTCTTACCCACCCGTAATTTTTACTAATGATGACGCGCACACCATTCATCAGGTCATTCATTAAAGTATCGGTTTTGCTGTAACGGTTAAGCCTGATGTATTTTACCGAGTCGCTAATGCCCATGAATGAAAGCATGGTTATAGAATCAATGCTGGCGGTGATGTACGAACTGTCAGCATATTTGAATAGTTGCCACGTGTCATTCAGGTTTGCATGCGTGCGAAAAACCAACGTGTCAGATGCATAATTCAGATATTTCTCAACGCCTGATGTATTGCGTAGTACCTGATACCCAATCCAGGTGGCTCTATCTTTTACGTAGCAATCATTACGGTACGGGTTAACCGTAGGTGTTTTGTTGAACTCACAGCGGATTATTTCAGCTGAAAGTGTATCAGCCTTAATCAGGTTTAGTCTGTGAAGTGTATGCCTGTAGTCTTCCGCCAGATAAAAATTGATGCCGGTGTTTTTTACAGTTGACCAAGGTTGTGCCATTGCAAACTTGAAGCACAGTAGCAGAAAAAAAGTCCAGATGAAATGTTTCATAATGTTAACAATGAATCAAAAGTAGAAGAATTCTCCTTGATTAAAAGCAGATTGGTCGAAATTTATTCAAGCACCTCACGTAAAATGTGATGCGATTTAATCTCACCAATATTCAAATGATGAAGTTTGTAGTAGGTAATGAGTAGTTGAAGTAGTTCCTGTCGTTGTGTCGCAGTGAATGTGGTGTTGAGAGAATGTGCCTCTGCGTGTTGCAACTCAAATAAAAGGGCAGAGAGCGGGTGCGGAATTTTATCAGCAATGTACTCTTCTTCTTTTCTGAACACACCGTTTTCCATGTCAAACACTTCGTTGTCGTTTACTTCTCCTTTGGGTTCAAACCCCAGATAGCTGCTTAATTGTATCAGGAACCAACAGGGAAACAAAGAAACAGAACGGGTACTTGTATCCAGGTCAAGGATGCATTGATGTAGGAAACCAAATAAGGCTTCATCCGGCTCTTCGGTTACAATACATTTATTAATTACTTCCGACATAAACATACCGATACTGGTTTTAATGAAATCGGTATGCAGGTGATGCAAGGCGGGTTGACAACGTATTTCTTTGATGTTTTGCAGGTCAACCGTCTGTTTGTGGAAGGCCACAATTTCCAGCAGGTTCAGGTTCATCAGTTGGGCTGGTTTAAAGGTGGCACTTTTGGTGTTTTTTCGAACACCTCTAACCATGTATGATTGCATCCCGAACTTCTCTGTGTACAGTTTCGCAATAATGCTCGTTTCAGCATATTTCACTGTTCTGATTACTATGGCTCTTGAACTGAAAAGCATGTATATCAGAGGTTGTTAAACCAGGTAGAGTAGGGGTGCTGAAGAATATAGAGGTCGGACGGACTCAGGTTTTTTTGTTTGCAAAAATCATCTTTGATGGCCGTGTTAATTTCAGTGCTGTGGTGAACGGATGTAGCAAATTCAGTTAACATATTTTGTAGTTCCTGTTCTCTCGATTCAAAGATGTAGAGTGCGCTGTCATCAATTAATGCATCAACAGGAATTCCAGTTGCGAGACTATAGCGTTGAATAAAGCTATACCAGTCTTTATCTGCTTTGAGTTGGTTGGTAAAAACTGCTATGTGTTCATGTAAGGTGTTCAAAATATCTGAGGTTAGTTTTTTGTCCTCAAATTTCGGGCGATACAAGCTGATATTCTTGTGCACAAAAACGGGCTTGCCAAAATAGCTTTGTATGATGGGTAAGTCAGGTAATGATCTTGAGTCAACAGTGAATAGCCACTTGGCATCTCGGGTGAGTAAGTAAAGGAATACACGGTTAATATCTTTTTTATTTGTCACGGTGTAACCATGTCTGTTCATTAAATAGAGAGAGATGTCGTAGGATGGGTCAGTTATCGTGACAACGTAATCGGATGGTTTTACTTTGTGTTGTTCAAGCAGTGGTTTAATCTCCGGGAACGCCTCATACGCATATTGAAAAAAGGAACTTTCTCGGCTATAGAGCGAGGATAAAATTTTATGGCAGTAGGTGAAGTTGAATATTGTTAGCGTTATGCCGACCGCTGCGGCAGTGAGCTGAAGTTTTTGCTTGTGTTTTAAATAGTTTGTAAGGCCTGTTCCTAAGCTCAAAAGCAGGAAAAAAATCCAGGGCAAGAGTGTGATGATATAATAATCATGGTATTCCATGGCAACGAACATCAGAAAGAAGAAAGAAATTGTACCCGCAGCCAGTATGAACGTACACCAAATCAACTGGCGTGGAATGTGTTTGTTGAGGAATAAAACTACTACGTGAAGCGGAGCAATCAGCACAAGAAAATAGGGCGGGTAATAATGAAGAAGCAAGTTTGCTTTCAGGCTTTTCCAAATGGCAAATACCTGTTCAATGCTTTGAGGCAGGCGCATACCCAAGGTGAAAAACTCAGAGTATACTGATGCATTAAGTCTTGAAGCATAACTGTACCAGAAATAGGCAACAACAGCGGGAAGAAAAAGTGCAGTAAGCAGTAAACCTTTTTTTGAAATCAGACTTTTTTTCTCAGAAGAAAGTAAGCGGAAAAAATCAAGTACTACTAAAGCAATCATGGCCACAATACTTATAGCCGCTGATGCTTTAACAAGTATAGCCAGGCATGCCGTAAAAAATATAATGAACAAAAAGAAAGCTTTAGGTTGTGTTTGCCATTGCAGAAAATAGTACCAGGTAATCATGACAAAACCAAGACTAACCGGATCTGGATTAAAGTTGGGCACATAGTACAGTAGGGTTGGAGAGCTTAGCCACAAAAGTGAAACGAGTAAAGCTGTGATATGATTTTTGCTTACATAAAACGCAATTTTCCAGGCAAAGTACAAGCCGATGGAAAATAATAGCATTACAACTAATCGGTAATAGGAGTCATTAAATCCAACCACTTTGTATATACATGCCACAGTATATTGAATAATCGGAAATTCAGCTGCTGCTATACCCGTTCCTCTCGTTCTGTTATGAATCCGTGGGACCAGGATGTTCATCTCTTCTTGATAAAAGTTGAGTGCAATACTGGCACGGTCACACTGCGCAGAGATGTGTAATGACTGTGGATGCTTTGGAATGGCTTCCCACACTAAACCACCCCAATAAGCAACAATCAGAAGTGTAAAGAAAATAAGTTGAGGGTATTTTTCGACTATTGCGCTTACTTTTTTCATCAACGTATAAATAATATCTTGCTCACCATGGTATCGCTGCCATCTTTATTGGAAGAAAACACAAGGTATACACCGGTTGATGCTTTTTGTCCGTTAAAGTTCCTGCCGTTCCATGTTGCCATTCCGCCATTAGAAGCTGTTTCATAGACCAAAAATCCGTTTATGTCGGTAATTTTTACATTGGCCTTTTCCGGTAATCCGCGTATAGAAATTGTGCCGTTAAAGTCGGGTCTTACCGGGTTCGGATAAACAAATACATTTCCATGTTTATCCGCGCCTTCCGTTGCATCACCAAAATAAGAAATCAGTCCTTTGTCGGTGGTCATTACTACTTCACCACTCATCGGGTTAATGGCAATTTGCAGTACGTTGTTAGATATGAGTTCACTATTGGTTTCTGTAAAATATTTAATCACCTGATTTCCGTCAGCTGAAATGAGCCACACCCCGTTTCTTGTGCCTATCCATTTGCGGTTGCCTCCGTCAATTGTAATGCAGTTGATGTATTCAGTACCTAATAAGTAGGCTGCATTACTGCCGGTACCAATAATTATTTGTTGTGCATCGGCACCTTCAAAAACATCAGAGGGATTGTACAAAACAGCTAAACCGGCCTGTGTACCAATCCACATTTCTCCGTCACGGTCTTTAGCTACGCACATTACATCATTACTGGGCAAATTGCCTAATCCACCGCCCTGCCTCAGCAGTCGGTATTGGTCGTCAGTCTTATCGGTAAGTGTACCCTTGTCATCAAATACCAATAGTCCGTTAGATCTTACTGCCACTATCCACTTGCGCCCTTCATCATCGAGTTCAATATCGGTTAACGGGTATTGTGTATTTAATGTGCTGCCGAAATTGTAACTGACCCATTGGCCTGATGACGTGTAAACACTTAGCGGAGATACAGCTCCGTAGTTGGCTACCCACAGATTATTGTCTTTGTCAAATTTTAGTCCTGATACATTCAACGGTCGGTTAGGGTCGTTGGGTGGGCGACTGAGGCTGCTGTTCATTTCATTGTAAGGTGTGGCCACTTTACTCGAAGGGTTAAATTCATACAACCCTCTGCCAAAGCTTCCCATAAATACATTGCCTGTAGCAGGGTTTACAGCAATAGAAACAATGTCAGAAACAGTATCAAATCCTACAGGACTAAAGTCACGTGCACTGGTCCATTTACCGCTGTTGTACCTGTAAAATAGATTGAAATTATAACTCAGGTTCCAATTGCGGGCGTTTCCTCCGGCTACCCACATATCACTACCGTTTATTGACATGGCCGCTGCGGTATTTCCATCAGGGCCATTGGGGAAAATGTTCTCTTCCAATGAGCCTGTTGTTGAGTTGTACGCATTTAATCCGTTGCGCCTGAAGGTGAGGTAAAACACCATTCCTCCGTTATCTGTTACCGCATCAATGGGTTCAAGTGTGAAAGGGAAAAAAGTATTACCATTGGCCCACAAGATAGAGGTAGCATCTTGTTGGCTTACCACAAGGTTGCCTGAGGTTATCTGAATGGAATAATTCCTGCGTTTTAAATTGTCTCTGAACGGTACCCATAAACTGCCGTTCCATACCTGAATAACCGAATCAATTTCCAGATATAGTTTACTTTTGTAAGTAGCCGTGAGTTTACTTCCAGTATAAGGCAAAAAGGTATTCCAATTATTGTAATCAGCCAGATTGGGACTGTTAACCGAAGCCCTTAATGTACCGTTTTTGGTACAGGCATAGAGGGAGTCATTAAATATGGTTGAGGTATATACTTCCAACTGCTCTCCGTTTGCACCTATGTTAGTGTAGGAATCTTTTATCTCCTGTTTTATTAGGTCAACCACAATTAATCCGAGTGTTCCTGAGAGGTAGGCAAAATGTTCGTGAAAGCTGATGTGGTTAATGCGTTTTATACCCAATACCTGTTTGCGGGCAATATCAGGAATATTGTAAACGAAGCCATTTCGAATAAGGTCAATGTCACAGTTTTCATAAACAATCATCAAAGTCCCTAAGCTATCATGGTTTTTCAGAGTGCTAACGGATAGCTGTGCAAGCCCGTTGCTTTTGCCAAGTGTTTCCACGCTTCTGTCAAACAGACTATAGGTAAAAATTCCACTGGGGCCACCTACATATATTTTACTTTTATCAGCAGTTACAGAGGTAGCGCTTTGATACGGGAGGTGAGTTTTCCAGTTACCGGTAGCCCCGTTTTGCGCAGAAAGTTGTGCGGATGAGGCCAGAAATAAAAAGAAGAAAATGTGTTTTAATAAACGCATAGTTGTGCAATATAGGCAGTAAACGAAAAAAATATGTGAATAGTTTAATGCGCTTCAAATATCCTAAAAGTACAGCATTCATACGCTATTTTAATTACTTTTGCGCCACTTTATGTGGGCTAAATTTGCAGCTTTTGTTTTACGCTATCGGGTAGGATGCCTTGTTTTTGTAGGCATTTTTACCGTGGTAATGGGCTATTATGCATCTAAGGCTCAGCTCAGTTACAACATGGCTAAGGTTATTCCGGTAGATGATCCGGATTACCTGGAATACCTCGATTTTAAAGGGAAGTTTGGTGAAGACGGTAATGTGTTGGTTATCGGGGTTCGAAATAAGGACCTGTTTGAACTGGAATTTTTTAATGCCTGGTATGACTTAAATAACCAGATTGATAGTATCGAAGGGGTGCAGAATGTTCTGTCAGTTCCACGTCTTTATAACATTGTTAAAAACGATAGCCTGCGAAAGTTTGATGTGGTCCCGCTTATACCGCAAAAACCGCAAACTCAGGCTGAGTTGGACAGCATTCGCATACAAATAGACAACCTCAAGTTCTACAAAGACTTATTGTATAATGCTGATTCGAACGTAACGCTCATGGCCATTACGCTGGAGAAAGATAAGCTCGATTCAAAGTTGCGTATAGCGTTGGTTAAGCAAATTGAAGAAAAAGCCAAAGCTTTTGGAGAGCAGTTCCACAGCCGCATGCACTTTTCAGGGTTGCCTTACATTCGAACCGTATATTCTACCAAAGTAGCAAAAGAGTTGCAGATGTTTACGCTGCTGGCCATGCTGGTTACCGCTATCATGATGCTGCTGTTTTTCCGCTCGTTTGCAGCCATGTTTTATTCCATGGTGGTGGTGGGTATTTGTGTGGTGGCTACTATGGCGCTCATTCCGCTTTTCGGATTTCGCATTTCCTTACTTACAGGTTTGGTTCCGCCACTTATTGTGGTTACATCAATTCAAAACTGTATTTACCTGCTCAACGTGTACCACTTTGAATTCAGGATACACCGCAATAAAATCAAAGCACTTACACGAGTACTTACCAAAATTGGTTTAGCTTCTTTCCTTACCAATCTTACCACAGCCGTAGGTTTTGGGGTGTTCAGCTTCTCAGGTAGTGTAGTGATGGATGAGTTTTCATTGGTATCAGCTGTAGCCATCATGATCAGTTTTGTGATATCCATGATTGTGATTCCTGCTGTATTCAGCATGTTGCCCGATCCTACCTTCAAACAAACCAAACACCTGGAGAATAAAGCCCTTCAAAAATTTGTTGACTCCATCAGCTATTCTGTGGTTCATCACCGTAAAATGATATACGGTATTACCGTTGTAGTGTTGATTATTTCGTTTATCGGTATTTTTAAAGTAAAAAGTATCGGATACATGGTAGATGATATTCCTCACCGTGATCCGGTGTATACCGACCTGATGTTTTTTGAGCAGCACTTTAAGGGAGTAATGCCCTTTGAAATATCCATTGATACGCACAAAAAACGTGGAGTGCAACGTGTGCAGGTACTGCAAAAAATTGAAGAGTTGCAAAATGTGCTGGCCACATACCCTGAATTGTCCCGCTCCTTGTCGGTGGCGGATATGATGAAGTTTTCCAATCAGGCATTTTACCGCGGAAATCCTGCCCGTTACCGTTTGCCCAATGAACAGGAAAAAAGTTTTATCCTGTCGTATGTAAACAAATCAAGGGGCAATAGCGCTACCAGCAGCAGTGTTACCCGCTCCCTTATGGACAGCAATGCTCAGGTGGCACGCATCAGTGTGCAAATGGCTGATGTGGGCTCAGTTGAAATCAAACGCATTCAGGAAGAGCTCAGGCCCAAAATCAACGAGATATTCGACAGCAGTGAGTACAAGGTAAACATCACCGGTACCAGTGTTATATTTTTAAAAGGAAACGACTACCTCATTGATAATTTAACCAGCAGCATGTTCTGGGCACTGGTGCTTATATCACTGCTCATGGCCTTCCTGTTTTTCTCCTGGAAAATGGTGCTCATTTCTTTGGTGCCTAATCTTATTCCGTTGATTATGGTATTGGGCATTATGGGCTATGCTGATATTACCCTCAAAACATCAACCATCCTTATTTTCAGTATTGCTTACGGCATTGTGGTTGACTTAACCATTCACTTTTTGGCTAAGTACCGGCATGAGCTTAAAAAACGCAATTGGGATATTGGCAGTTCCGTAAGTTACTCCATGCACGAGAGCGGGGTGAGTATGATTTATACCACGGTTATTCTCTTCTTCGGATTCATCATTTTTGCGGCCTCTTCTTTTGGTGGAACAGTTGCTTTGGGTGTGCTCACTTCATTGGCGCTGGTTATCGGGCTATTCACCAATCTGTTCCTGTTGCCCAGTCTGTTGCTTTCTTTAGAAAAAGCCATCAACGCTAAGAAAGAACTGGGCACTACCCTCATTGATATTGAGGAAGAAGACGAGGACGAAGCTTGATTTTTTTGATTCGCGGAACTATTTTGTAACTTTGAATTAATTCGATTCTAAGTTTATGTATACGCATATTGTTTCAGATTTAACTGTTTTGAATGGCAAACCTTGCATTGCCGGAACCAGAATGAGTGTTGACTTTATTTTGGAATTGATTGAGTCAGGTGCATCAATTTCTGACATTGCTCAAACGTATCCCCAACTTTCTATAGAAGCCATCAAAGAAGCGGTGAGCTTTGCCCGTCATTTTACAGAAAATGAAATCACTATTGTGACGAAGTTATCAGCATGAAACTGATTGATTTCGGGTTTTTAGCTGATGAAAATATTCACCCAACGTTATAGCCAAACTACGTTTAGATTAGAATCAGACTAAGGCAGTTTTGGAATACCATCATTGAGATTTAGGAAGAAGATTAAGCGTAGGTTTACGTTTTCTTGTGAATCATTATTTTTATTTCCGAGTTAAGTTTCCTGATTTCCTTAGGCTTGAGTGTATTTACATCTTTTAAACTCCCAAGTCCAACATATTTCATGCGATAGTCAGGAACGCCTCGTTTAACCAGCTCCTGGTAGATAATTTTAGCTCGAATTAGAGATATCCTTTGTGATTTTATAGAGTCGTTTTTAAAATATGCGTACCCCTGTATTTCAATTGATATTTTCGGGTATCTCATCATGGTTCTATAAAATTCATCCAAAAAGAAAGTCCCGTACTTAGTTAAACGAGTGGAATTTTTTTTGAAGGCTAAAATAAGTAAGTGATTCGGCTGATCATATACATATACTATGTTGCTTTGCTTAAGTGTGATGACCGTATCCTTTTCTGGAACCTTAATGAGCTCATACCAGGAGTCAAAATAGCAATCACAGGTAGAAGACAATTCAACAACTAATCCGGTATCAAGAATTAAGGTTACCGAACCCAGACTATCAATTGGAGTTTTAATTAGGTTAGTATCGGCCGATATTTGATAATGAAGCGTACATCCTTTTATTGGCTTACCTGAATTGATATCAATAACTTGAACCGTCACTTTACTTTTGCCGGCAAGAGTTTGAGCATAACCTGAGAAGGTTATAATTATCAAGAACCATAATAATTTGCTCTTCACGCCTTTAATTTAAAACTATTGCAAGATAAATCTAAAATCCGGTTTCTGATTCTGTAACCTAAACGTTAACTTCGCACCCTTTATTTCAGCCTTTTAGCACACATGTCCAAATACAAAGAATACAAAAAACTCGACTTCCCTGCCTTTGAAGAGGAAGTACTAAAGTTTTGGCAAGAACATAAGATTTTTGAAAAGAGCGTAAACAACCGCGAGGGCAAAGAGTCGTTCGTGTTTTACGAAGGACCGCCCAGTGCCAATGGTATGCCCGGTATTCACCACGTAATGGCGCGTACGGTAAAAGATATCTTTTGCCGCTACCAAACCCTTAACGGCAAACAGGTAAAACGTAAAGCCGGCTGGGATACCCACGGGTTGCCCATCGAATTGCAGGTAGAAAAAAACCTGGGCATTACCAAAGAAGATATAGGGAAAAAAATATCGGTGGCTGATTACAATGAGGCCTGCCGCAAAGACGTACTCAAGTTCAAAGATGTGTGGGACAAACTCACCGACCGCATGGGCTATTGGGTAGACCTGAGCGACCCTTACATTACGTACGACAACAATTACATTGAATCGCTGTGGTGGTTGCTGAAACAACTTTACGATAAAAAATTGTTGTATAAAGGCTACACCATTCAACCGTATTCACCGGCAGCAGGTACGGGTTTAAGCTCGCATGAATTAAACCAGCAAGGCACCTACCGCGATGTGAAGGATTCTACTGCAGTGGCCATGTTTAAGGTTGAGGATGCTTCAAAACTAGGTGTAAATGAGGATGTGTATTTTCTGGCATGGACAACCACACCATGGACGCTTCCTTCCAATACGGCTTTAGCGGTTGGAGAGAAGATTACTTACGTGCTTGTTAAAACATTTAACCCATACACCTTTCAACCGTGCTCGGTTGTTTTGGCTAAAGATTTATTTGGTAAATATTTTAAAACAGAACACGCTGAATTATCGCTCAGCGAATACAAGAGCGGAGATAAAAATATTCCATTCGAAGTTATAAAAGAGATAAATGGCAAAGACCTCGCAGGTATTCGCTATGAACAATTACTTCCTTTTGCTAAAGTAGAAAACGGAGATGCATTTAAAGTTATCGTGGGGGATTTTGTAACCACCGAAGACGGAACAGGCATTGTACACATCGCACCCAGTTTTGGTGCAGATGACTTTCGTGTGGCTAAGCAAAACGGTATTGGAGCATTAACACTGGTAGACAAAAGAGGTAAGTTTTTACCCGAAGTAAAGGACGATAAATTTTTATACGGAGAAGAATTTGTAAAAGAGGCTTACCTCAGTGATGCAGAAAAAGCTGCGGAATTAGAGGTGCAAAAAGAGATGTTGAAAGAGGTGATTAAAGACACTTCGAAACTCACCTACCTTAGCGTAGATGAACGCATCATTTTAAAGTTGCAGTTAGAAGGTAAACTCTTCAAAAAAGAAAAATACGAACACACGTACCCGCATTGCTGGCGTACCGATAAACCCATTTTGTATTATCCGCTGGAGAGCTGGTTCATTAAAACCACGGCAGCAAAGGATCGTTTGGTTGAACTGAATAAAACCATCAATTGGAAACCTGAACACACAGGTACCGGTCGTTTTGGTAATTGGTTAGAAAATCTGGTGGATTGGAACTTGTCACGTTCACGCTACTGGGGAACACCATTGCCCATTTGGACAAAGGTTGATAAAGTTGCAGGACCAATATTAAAGCCTGTAAACCCAACAGCATCTTCTGCTATTTGTATTGGGTCGGTTGAGGAACTAAAGGATTTTGGATATTATACTGGAGTAAAGTATAAGACTTTTTTTGATTTAATTCTTTCAGATAATAAAAATGCAATTCAGATTTTAAGGAGTTATTTTATCACAAATGGACAAAATGATGAAGAGCGGTTTGCTACTTTAATCACTCAAATTAAAAACTCTCATAAGGACAACGGATTGCCTGTATGGTGGTTGTTCTCTTTTGATTATCTTAAGATTGATTTGCTAAAGGAACACCTTTCGGTGAAAGTATCGGATATGGATGATTTCGATTTACATAAGCCGTATGTTGATGATATATACTTAATCAAAGATGGGGAAATTTACAGAAGAGAACCCGATTTAATTGATGTATGGTTCGATAGCGGTGCCATGCCTTATGCGCAGTGGCACTGGCCGTTTGAAAACGAAGAAACATTCCGCAAAAACTTCCCTGCTGATTACATTGCCGAAGGAGTAGACCAAACCCGCGGATGGTTCTTCACACTTCATGCTATTTCAGTATTGTTGTTTGATAGCATTGCTTACAAAAATGTTATTGCCAACGGTTTGGTGCTGGATAAAAACGGCAACAAAATGAGTAAGCGTTTGGGCAACGTGGTAGATCCGTTTGAGGCCATTTCCAAATACGGTGCCGATGCCAACCGCTGGTACATGATGAGCAACAGCGATCCCTGGGATAACCTTAAATTTGACATTGAAGGCGTGGCTGAAGTGCAACGTAAATTCTTTGGTACACTTTATAATACTTATTCCTTCTTTGCTCTGTATGCCAATATTGACGGGTTTGCCTACAAAGAAGCCAACATACCACATAAAGACAGACCAGAGATTGACCGTTGGGTACTTTCATTATTGAATACGTTAGTAGCCGAGGTACGTGCCCACATGGACGATTATGATCCCACCCCGGCAGCACGTGCCATTTCTGATTTTGTGAATGAACATTTGAGTAACTGGTACGTGCGTTTATGTCGCAAACGTTTTTGGAGAGGTGAGTACACTGAAGATAAAATTTCAGCCTATCAAACACTTTATACCTGTTTGGAAACAGTGGCGCAATTAATGAGTCCGCTGGCACCGTTTTATGCGGATCAGTTGTTCCGTGATTTGAATGCAGTAAGCGGTCGTTTTAAAGTAGAGTCTGTTCACCTGACTGATTTGCCGGTTGCTGATACCACCATTATAGATAAGGAACTGGAAGAACAGATGGATTACGCCCAAAAGATATCTTCGCTGGTGTTGTCAATCCGTAAGAAAGAAAATATTCGTGTGCGTCAGCCGCTGCAAAAAATACTTATTCCGGTGGTGGATGCCCGCATTAAAGAAGAGATAGAACATGTAAAAGACCTCATTCTTTCTGAAGTGAATGTGAAAGAGCTGGAGTATATCGAATCTATTGAGAAGAGTGTGAAGGCCAATTTTAAAATATTGGGCAAAAAGGCAGGCAATAAAATGAAGGCACTCGCAGCCCTGATTACGCAATTCAATCAGGAGCAAATTTCACAGCTCGAAAATTCAGGTCGGTTAGATTTAACTGTTGATGGAGAAGTATTTACACTGTCAGTAGAAGATGTTGAAATACTATCTTCCGATATTCCGGGGTACAAAGTGGCTAATGAAGGAAAAATTACGGTGGCTTTGGATGTCAATATTACTCCCGAATTAAAGTCGGAAGGTATTGCACGTGAGGTAGTTAATAGACTACAGAACCTGCGTAAAGACCTTGGTTTTGAGGTTACCGACCGTATTTCGGTAGAGATTAAATCACATGATTTTCTGAATGATGCAATTAATTCGCATAAATCCTATATTTGCACCCAAATTTTAGCAGAGACGCTTACAATATCCGATTCTTTATCAGGTGGTGTAAGCATCGAAGTTGAAGACATTACAACTGATGTCAAACTTTTTAAAAATTAACCTGACATGAAAAAAGCTACTAAAAAAATCGCACCTAAAAAGCCCGCAGCTAAAAAAGTTGCAGCAAAAAAGCCCGCAGCTAAAAAAGCAGCACCCAAAAAAGCAGCAAAGCCTGTTGCTAAGAAGGTGGTTAAAAAAGCAGCGCCTAAAAAAGCAACCAAACCTGCACCTAAAAAAGTGGTGAAAAAGGTGGTAGCAAAAAAGCCTGTTAAAAAAGTAGTAGCGAAGAAGGTGGTTAAAAAAGTGGTGGCAAAAAAGCCTGTTAAGAAGGTAGTAGCTAAAAAACCTGTAAAAAAGGTAGCGCCTAAAAAACCGGTTAAAAAAGTGGTGGCTAAGAAGCCCGCTCCAAAACCTGCAAAGAAGGTTGTAGCTAAAAAAGTGGTAAAGAAAGCAGCACCTAAACAACCTGCCAAAAAGGTAGTAGCTAAAAAAGCAGTTGTTAAGCCTGTAGTTAAAAAGGTAGTAGCACAAAAGCCCTTAGCTAAAAAGACAGTTGCACCGGCTAAGCCAGTAGCTAAAGCTCCTGCACCTGCACCGAAGCCTGTGGCAAAGCCGGTAGCAAAACCCGAGGTTAAAAAAGTGCTGCCTGTTGAAAAACCGGTAGTTAAAATTGAAAAAGAAGAAATAGTGGAGAAGAAAGAAGAAACCGCGAACAAAGGTTTGAAGAAACCTGAGCCTGTGGCAAAAATACAACAGCCCAATACGGATGACCGTAACCGTTACAGCGACCCGGAGTTAAAAGAGTTTAAAGAGTTGATTCAGAAAAAACTGGAATCGGCCCGCTCAGAGTATACTACCATTGCTGATTCGATTCAAAGTATCGAAAACACAGGTTACCTTACCTTGGAAGACGGATCAACTACTGAAGAAAAAGAGCGCCTGAGCCAAATGGCCGCGCGTCAGAAAAAGTATATTGAAAACTTAGAGAATGCTTTAATCCGTATTGAAAACAAAACGTATGGTATTTGTAAAGTAACCGGAAAGTTGATTTCTAAAGAAAGATTAAGAGCTGTGCCTCACACTACTCAAAGTATTGAAGCAAAATTACAGCAATACAAATAATAAAGTTGTCTGATATTTGCAGGCAGTAAAGCGAAGTAATTACTTCGCTTTACTTTTATATAGCCGTATCCATGAGAAAAAAATTTCTGTTGATTGTAGCCTCTGTTCTGCTGCTGTTATTGGCTGATCAGGTCCTCAAAATCTGGATCAAGACCAACTTTATGTTGGGCGAAGAGTTGAACGTTGCAGGTAACTGGTTCATTCTTCATTTTACAGAAAACAACGGCATGGCTTTCGGAATTGAGTTGGCCGGAGCATACGGTAAACTTTTACTTACTACGTTTCGTATTTTGGTGGTAGGTGGTATTTGCTGGTACTTGTACAGTCTCATACGCGACAGAGCGCATAATGGCCTTGTTCTTTCGGTATTGCTTGTTGTTGCAGGTGCCTTAGGGAATATTATAGACAGTGTTTTTTACGGTATGTGGTTTGATTATGCCGGAGTATTTCACGGACGCGTAGTTGACATGTTTTATTTCCCCATCATCGAAGGACACTTCCCGCAATGGTTTCCTGTTTGGGCAGGAGAGGAGTTTATCTTTTTCAGGCCTGTATTTAACCTGGCCGATACCTATATAAGTGCAGGTGTAATAAGTATTTTTGTGTTTCAAAAACGTTTTTTTGTGCCTAAGCCGGAGGAATTGAGCACCACTCAAGATTCGGCATCTGCAGGCCCGCAGGCATAAAAAAACCCCTTTGCAAAACAAAGGGGTTAAAGAGGTCGATAATCAAATGAGATTAATATCCACCCTGATCGTCTGAGTTGCTTGGACGACCACCAGGTTGTGGTTTTGAGATAGACTCGTTAACGTTTAAGTTACGGCCCATCATGTCTTTTCCATGCAGTTCACTGATAGCACGTCTGGCTTCGTCATCGTTAGGCATTTCAACAAAGCCAAATCCTTTAGATCTTTTGGTAGCTCTGTCAATTACAATCTTAACTGATGCAACTTCACCATAGGCTTCAAATGCTTGCCTCAGGTCGTTTTCTCTGGCTTTGTAAGCCAGATTTCCTACGTAAATGTTCATAAAAAGAGAAAATTTTGAAATTAAATGTAAAGCAAGATAAATCTTTTTTTTAAATATGCAAGAAGGGCAAAAAAAAGAAGGTGGCCACCTAAACCACCTTCGTACAGACTTAGTTTTAAAAACACAAAATGAGATAATTTACCTCAAGTGTGATTTTATCCAAAATTGATAGGCCAAATTTGCAGCTTTTAATTCCCCCTCACAATTTCCATTTAGTGAATGAGGCGTTTGGTTGAGTGAATTGTCGAAATGGTTTAGGGCGTTTTTTGTTTAGTATCAGATTGTATGCTGTAAAATAAACTGACAATCTGTATTTTATGATTTTCAGGGAAACTCTGATAAAGTTAGTAAGGAATCTGTTTCTACTTTAAAACATATTTTAAAATAGAAGAGCAAGGTGTATCTGAAGGTGAAAGTAGAAAGTACGGTTTAGTGAATACAGGCTCTAATATAGTGAATAGTACAAACCTGTTTTATTGAATAACTGAGTTTAGTGGTAGTATAATTATGCTTCAATTCCCATACTTCCCCAAAAATTCATCTTTTTTTCTCGGGCTTACTTCTATCTGTTTACCGTTGCTCATTTCAGCATAGCCGTTTTTGCCCCGTATGAATTTTTTTACTTTATGCAGGTTAATGATATGAGAGTTGTGAACCCGCATGAAGTGCTGCTCACATAAGAGTTCTTCGTAAGTTTTGAGCGTGTAGGAAACCATTATTTTTTCCTTGTTCTCCAAGTGGAACACACTGTAATTGTTATCAGCTTCTACATAGATAATCTCATCCAGCTTTACATACAGTATAGCCTGGGCTGTAGGCAAAGCAATGGTGTCCCATATTTTTTTGCCGGGATAGTTAACGTTCTTAAGCAGGTATTGAAGTAATGAATGGTCCTTGATGGCATGTTCATTAATCATCCGGTCTTTTTTGAATTTATTTACCGTCTCAATTACCTCATCTATGTTAACAGGTTTAAGCAGGTAATCCAATGCCGAGAATTTTATGGCTTTAATGGCAAACTGGTCAAATGCGGTAACAAACACGATGTGAAAGTTAATGGTATCGAATTTTTCGAGTAGGGAAAATCCGTCTCCACCCGGCATTTGCACATCTAGAAAGACTAAATCGGGGTTGGTTTGAAGTATAAGGTCATAAGCTTCAGTTACGTTGTAAGCCATCCCAACTACCGTAACATCTGTGCAGTAATTCAGTAGAATTTTGGATAGAACTTCACAGCTTTTTACTTCATCATCTACAAGCAGTACTTTTAGCAACATAATTAGGTTTTTTTTGCAATTTAAACATGCTGAACATGAATTACAACACGTGTTCCCATGGGCTGCCTGTTTTCATCCAATAAATCAATAATCCGGATGTTTTCTCCGCTGCCGAAAAGCAGTTCCAGGCGTTCATGGATGTTTCTGAGGCCTACTGAGCTTCTGTTGGCAGAGATTACATTTCCTTGAGACTTACTCAAATTTCGCCCTATACCATTGTCTTCAATTGTACAGGTGAGCGTTTTTCCTCCTTGTGCATTAAAATGAACGGAAAGAAACCTATCCGATTTTTTAGGGCTTAACCCATGTTTTATGGCATTCTCAATAATGGGCTGCAATAACATGGTTGGTATTTGAATGTTGTTAACGTCCGTTTCAGGAGTTATGGTGAAGTCAACATCCAGCTCCTCGTTAAGTCTTAACTTTTCTAATGAAATGTATAGTTTCAAAAATTCAATTTCCTCACTCAGCAGGGTATACTCTTTTCTGGAGTTTTCTATAATCATGCGCATGAGTGAGGCAAATTTTGAAAGATAAAGATTGGCCATTCTGGGTTGCTGGTCAAGAATAAAATCCTGAATGGAGTTTAAGGAGTTAAATATAAAATGTGGATTTATTTGAGCTCTAAGCGAGTTAAGCTGACTTTCAATCAGTTTTTTATTAGACAGAGTCTCTTTGTTTTTTGCAGTAAAATAAACCACAGTAATCAGTGAAAAAATTAAAGCAAAGGCTGCAATAATAAATGTCTTAAACCACCAGGTTTGCCAATACAAAGGGATAATGCTGACGTTGATGTAGGCGATGTTTTTTGAGTTATTCCCCGCATTTATTCCGGCTACTTCAAAAACATATTTGCCGGGTTCCAGTTGGTCATATTTTACAGAGTTACTAGAAGTGTAATCCCATTTCTCCTTATTACTGCTTTTTAACCGGTATTGGTATTTTCGTTGTTTTCCTATGCCAAAAGATACATTGGTGTAGTGTATCTGAAAAGATTTTCCATAAGGTATCACTATGTTCTTTACATCTGTATAAACAGTGTCTTCTAATTGAACTCTGGTAATGTAGGTAGGCGTTTTTGACGCAGGAGGGATTGAGATGTTTATCGGGCACTCTATTATGCCTTTGCTTGTTGCCACATAGATGGTATTCTTTAGGGTAAGAATGTCGAGAATAACATTGCTGGGAAGAATGTTGTTGTCTAAGTGTAATATTCTCCTTGAGCTCAAAAATGGAGAGGATATTTTTGTTAAACCTTCGTATGAGCTTATCCAGATAGTATTGATTATATCAATAATTATTTTGTGACAGATGTTTGTATTCAGTCCGTTAGCAGTGGTAAGGTGAAGTAGTATTTTTTTTGTTGAGGCATCAACGCAAAATACTCCATCTCCCATGGTGCAGGCCCATATTCTGTTTTGTTTATCACAAGTTATGTGAGAGGTATAGGTAGTTATGCCTTTTAACGTTTTAGGTATGCCGTTATCTATATACCATAGACCCTCTTTGTTGCCAAACCAAGCGGTGGTGTGTTGGTCAACAGTAAAACTTTTGAAGTTCGAAATCCCATCCAATTGCAGTTTAGTTTCTGATATTATTTTTTTAGTTTTTTTATCTAAACGAGAAAAGAATACATCTTTTTTTATTAAACGCCCCAGTATATAAAAGTAGTCGGAGTCACTATAATACATAGCTGATGTATTGGCTACATGCAAGTCAGAGAGCTCAGCTTTACCCAAAGCAGTATTGTAGCAAAAGACTTTGTTGTCAATGTTTATGAGGTGTTCGGCATCCGATATTTGAGCCTGATGGAAGAGGAAAAGTTGTGAACGGTTACCTTTTGCAATTTCTGATTTAAAGGAAATGTGGTTGTTGCTTATATCATAAATCTGCCCCATGGTATTGAGCAGTGCCACTGAATTTTTACCCGGCATCATGGTTAAAAACTGAGTGCGTTTATTGTATTCTGCTTCTACCTGATATAATTTAACACGTTCATTAATCATGAGGTTCAAGCCTTCAAAGTAATTGGTAAACCATATTTTACCGGTATTGTCACGAATCACTGAAGTGGTCTGCCGGTTTTTGTTGTACTGGCTTATAAGTTTATACGGTCCTTTTCCTTTTTCATATTTTGATAGTCCGTTTTTGTGAGATACCCACAGGTGATTTTTTTCTTCCAGATAAGCAAAAGGGTAAACGTTTTGGCTGGCAGGAATCAACAGGCTAAAGGTGTTGCTTTTGTTGTGGTACTTTATGATACCATCAGATGAACTCAATGCCAAGCCGTCTTCTAAAACCCCTATTCTGGGGTAGTCATAGGCAAGAGTTGTAATAGGTAAAATAGTTTGTTTTTTATCCGCGTCAATTTTTCTGTAACTGTCGCCATTGGTCATAACTAAAGTAGAATCATTCAGACATTCCATTACAAAAATGCAGTACCCAACGTTGATATAATGCGCTGCTTCACCCTGTCTGTTTACTTGGTATATATTCCCGGTACAGGTGCTGATAAAAATATCTCCTTTATTATTCTGGCATATCCAGCGCGCCTGTGTGCTGTCTGATTTATTTAACTCAACGGTGGTGAATTTGTTGTCTCTAAAGTAGCATACCCTTCCTGAGAAGGTAACGAACCAAAGACGGTTAAATTTATCCAGCACCATATGAAATGCTCCGTAGTCGGGGAAACCATTGTTGAGATTATAAACGTTAAATTCACTGCCATCAAACTTGATTACCCCATTGTTGGTACACATCCACATATACCCCTGCCGGTCTTGTAATACCTGATACGAAAGAGAGGAGGGCATCCCGTCTTCCTGTGTGTAGTTTTTAATAAACGGGTCTTGAGCAAATAGTGGTAGGCGTGTTGTGAGCAACAACAATAAAAGAATGCGGTATAGAGCTTCTGTTTTCAGATAGTATCTACTTAACTGATTATATCAAACCCGGTATAATTGTGTAAAGCCTTCGGTACTTTTATTCCGTCAGGCGTTTGGTGATTTTCCAGGAGTGACGCAACTATTCGGGGTAATGCCAATGCACTGCCGTTAAGCGTGTGTACTAAATTGTTTTTTCCATCTTTCCCTTTGAACCGGCATTTTAATCTGTTGGATTGGAATGTTTCAAAGTTAGAAGTGGAGCTTACTTCCAGCCAACGCTGTTGAGCTGCAGAGTATACTTCAAAGTCGAAAGTTAATGCAGAAGTGAAACCCATATCACCAGCACATAAATGAAGTACACGATACGGCAATTCTAATTTCCGGAGCAAACCTTTAACGTGTTCTACCATTTCATTGAGAATAGTGTATGAAGCATCAGGATGTGCTATTTGTACAATCTCTACTTTATCAAATTGGTGTAAGCGGTTAAGTCCTCTTACATGTGCACCGTAGCTTCCCGCCTCTCTTCTGAAGCAAGGGGTGTAGCCCACATTCTTAACAGGTAGTTCTTCTTCCTTCAGAATCACATCACGGTATAAATTAGTAATAGGAACTTCTGCTGTTGGTATAAGATATAAATCGTCAACAGTTGCATGGTACATTTGTCCTTCTTTGTCGGGCAACTGACCGGTTCCGAATCCTGAGTCAGCATTAATTAAAAGCGGAGGCATTATTTCATGGTAACCTGCTTTTAAGGCTTCATCGAGAAAGAAATTAATCAAAGCACGTTGCAATCTGGCACCCTTGCCTTTGTAAACCGGAAAACCTGCTCCGGTAATTTTATTGCCTAATTCAAAATCAATCAAATTATATTTTGAAGCAAGCTCCCAATGCGGTAGAGCTCCTTCAGCCAGTACAGGAATTTCACCTTCTTCAAAAACGGTCACATTGTCTTCAGCAGATTTTCCAGCCGGAACAGACTCATGCGGAGCATTGGGGATGGTAACTAAAACAGATTGTACTTCTTCATCAATCTGATTAAAACGTTCTTCAATTTTTTTCGACTCTTCCTTTATCTGCGTGCTGCGTATTTTCAGCTTATCGGCTTCGGCTGCATTGCCTGATTTGAAGAGTTCGCCAATTTTTTTGGCTAAACTGTTGCCCTCTGCCAGCAGATTTTCCAACTCGGTTTTTTTCTGTCTGCGTTCTTCGTCAAGTTTTAGTATCTGCTCAATTTTTTCCTGAGCAGGAAAGTTTCGTTTGTTTAATCTGCGAATAATTTCTTCAGAATTGGATCGGATGGTCTGTAGCTGTAACATGAATCAGAAAATATAGAACTCAATAAAGGTTATTTGATAATGATTAATTTTTTACGAATGATACCTGCATCAGTTTGCACGTTTACAAAATAGATGCCTGCTGCAAATGGTGATAAGGAAATACTCATGTTTTGTGCAGGGGCGTTGCTTTCCCACACCCGGCTGCCAAGTTCATTTACAAGACTTATTTTTTGTACAGGAACGGGTGCTGCTATGAATATGTTATTTGAGGCAGGGTTGGGGTATACTTTTATGGCATCAGCAAGATCATTCACCAGTTCAACATCAGTTCGTGTAACGTTGATGTTTTGGCAGGTGGTGTAAGAGCAGCCGTTTTTAACAACAGTTAAGCACACATTGTAATTGCCATTTGCGGCAAAAAAGTGTCCGGCACTTCTGAAATTTACATTGGCACTGCCATCTCCGAAATTCCAGCTGTAGCTATTGGCAAAGGCTTCGCTGGCAGTAAAGTCAACTTGATTTTTGCCACTGGTTCCGTTGTGTGTAAATGTAGAGTCAACAAGTATTACAGTAACTTTTACACTATCGGTTACAGGGGTGGAGCAACTATCATTAGCTACAATAGTGTAGGTTGTGGTGGTGAGCGGAGCAACGAAATAGGAGGTGTTGTTTCCTAAGCCGGTCCAGTTGATAACGGGAGCAGAGGCACCGCCAGTAACCTGTGCAGAAATACTGATGGACTTGCCGATGCAAAGGTTCGTATCGTTGGTCACTGTTAAATTCAAGCGAGGCTTAACAGTGATTAAGGCAGATGCAGTAGTATCTCCCGTTACACAGCCATTTGAAGCAATAGCGCGAATGATTTGATTGTTGAGTGTGTCAATTGCAGATAGAGTAACTGTTGTGTCTTGTACGTTGGCTACATTGGCCCAGCTTACACCATTGTTTTTGCTCACTTGCCACACCGTATTCGGATTGTTTTTTGAAACAGCACCGTAACTGAATTTTATAGTTGAACCATGGCAGGCAGTGGCATCAATCGGGTCATGAGTAAGTATAAGACCGGTGTCAGTTTTTAATGTGGTAATGGTAGTGGTTACCGTGTTGCCGCAGGTGCTGCTGGTTAAGTTGAGGCGATACAGGTAATTTTCCATACTGCCGGTAACTGTACCTAACGATAGCGTGTCTACATTGCCCCCGGTAATTGACCAGCTTGTGCCGCCATTAGTGCTGCGCTGCCATTGGCGGGTTAAAGTGGCTGCACCGGCTGATTGTATTTTGATTACTGCAGCTTTATTGATACAGGCAGAAGTAATGAGGGGAAGGTTTTTGGTAAAAGAGGGTGGTGCGCTGGCAGAGGTTGGAGTTGCATTTAATGCATTAGCAAATTTGCCACGCGAACTATCAGGTCCTATTGCTCTTACTGTAACCCAATACTCAGTGCCGTTATTTAAACCGGTAAACGTATGAAAGCGGTTGGTTGTGGAAGTGATAGCTTTTGTTTCCAGTTTTCCGTTGGAAAGTATAGCTGCTTCATAAGCAATTGCACCGGTTACTGTTCCCCAGGTTAAATGTAATTGCCCGCTGCAAGCCCTCGGAGTGGTTAACGAAGGAGTTCCCAAAATGGCAAATGTGGTGTCGCTTATATCCACAATACTGCTGTCTGTTGTACGAACACGTATCAAAGCTTTGCTGGTAATAGTGCTGGGAACAGTCCAACTGAAATATCTTGAACTTCCGTTTTGGCTGTTGGTTATTACCACCCAACTGTTTCCTCCGTCAATGGAATAATGTAATTGCACATTGGAGGTAACAAATTTTGAATCCCAGCGAATCTGCTCAGTTGCACCCGGTAAAAATGTTTCACCACCGTTAGGATAAGAAATTTCTAACGATGAATATTCATACTCGTAAGTGATGTAATAACGCTGGCCCGCAGGAGCAGTTACCAATCCGTTTACTTTAAGTGTGTAGCCAGTAGTATCAGGATTGTCAATGGTTACTTGTTCAATGTTGTTGAGTGAATCACGACCGCGCTGTGCAGTTGTATTCATGAAAACTACGCTTAAACGCCAAGGCAAGGTTTGTTGTGCCGCTTTATTCTCCAGCACTATATCCAAATCATTTACCAAAGAAATATTAGCCATTGCATTAGCAGCCGGGTCGTTCCAGGTAATCATTACTTTTACCCTTTTGCAACCTGCCGGAATGGAGATGTTGTGTGAATTTGTAGCGGATGGAGTTAATACAGCAGAAAAATACCTGTTTTCTTCCATTAACCTTACAGCTCTTACCGCATTAATTCGTCCGTAACCATGTTTAAAATCAGGGCCGCTGTTTCCTAAATCTTCAGCAGTATTGGCCACCATATTTCTGATTAAGGAAGCATCCGGGTTATCATTATTGTTTAACTGACGGTAACGTTCGTAAAGCAATGCAACAGTGCCGCTGGAAGCCGGTGTAGCCATGGATGTGCCGTCAAGAGAAGAATAAGTATTGTTTGGATAGGTGGAGTTTACGGCAACACCTACTGCGCATACATCAGGTTTGAGTCGGTTGTCGCGTACGGGTCCGAAAGAGGAAAAGTTGCTCATAGCATCATTGCGGTCAACAGCACCGATAACTATGATATTTTTTGCTGCCTGATATCCGCTTGATACTGTTCTGAAACCGCCCGAAGCACAATTATCCGGTTGATAATTTCCGGCTGCCCATACCTGAGTAACCAATGGTGAATTGTTCGAAATTATGTCAAAAGAACGGCTTTGATTATCGTACCGCCCTCTGAAACTGCAAGAATCTGTTAGTCGGTTGTACCCCCATGAGTTATTGGTAATGTTAATTTTATTCGTTGATATAGCACCCGATACTTCAGACGATACAGATCCGTTAAAGTCCCAGTTAAGTAAAGTAGCCTTTGGAGCCATACCTTCTGTACTGGGGTCTTTTATGCCGGCTCCGCCAATTGTGCCTGTAACGTGTGTGGCATGTGGATTAACAGTTGAAGCTTGTGCATTGGTTTGCCTTCCTGTAAAATCAACGTGTGTGCCAACAGATCCGCCATCCCATATGCCCATAATTACCCCCTGCCCTTGAAGATTCCTTCCTTTAGGCAATCCTGTATTAAGCACATTGGTACGGATAAGGGTTTTACCGGGAAGATTCATTTCTGCCGGAGCAGGAGCAGTAGGTTCCACCCAGTTTACCCAGGCTTTTTCGGTAATTGTTTTTACCTTTTGAACAGGTACCTCTATGGTAAACTGGTTGAAGAGGGGTAAGTGCTCTATCACCAATCCGCCCTCACCAATAATGCTTTGTGCAATGGATATAGCATTTGCTTGCTTGTGATAAAGAACGGTTAAACGGGTTGTGCCTTCATTAATGGCTCCATTCCAGTATGGTGCAACGCGGCTGTCTACTTTCCATATGGGGTCTATAGAGCTTATGCTGGTTATACCTGCTGCCTTGAGTGTGGCAGGCGAATAGTCGGTTGTCAGTTGAGCAATGTAGGTGTAGTGGGGGAGATAGTCTCCTAAAACAACACCTGCTTTTTGAAGTGCGAGTACTTTCTCTGCTGTTGGAATTTCATTGAATTGCATTAGCACATATAGGCTTCCTTCAAATGTGCTTTTAGTTACATCCTCAGATGAAAGCTGAAGTTGAGCCGGCAAACTAACTGTAGCATTTTTGAGATGAACCAAGTGACTACGCACTTCTTGCGCAACAGCCACAAAGTATTGACAGGTAATCAGAGTGATAAATAAAACGTGGGATTTCTTCATCAGCAGTTAAATAATTATTAAGTGGGCAATATAAAGTAAACTTTTTAAAATTTTTAGCCTGAGTTTCTCTTAAGGAGATGCAATTGCCTGTTTAACAGTTGCACAGCATAAATTGTTGGGTTAACCGTGTGGCTTTTGTATGTTTGCACCCTTCAAATCAATTTAAAATATGAATTTTGATCTTATTGTAATTGGTAGCGGCCCCGGTGGATATGTGGCAGCTATAAGGGCTTCACAACTGGGACTTAAAACAGCTATTGTTGAAAAGGCTGAACTAGGTGGTGTTTGTTTAAACTGGGGATGTATTCCTACCAAGGCGTTGTTAAAATCGGCTCAGGTTTTTGAATACATTCACCATGCGGCTGATTACGGAATAAACGTAAGCGGCTCAACCCATGATTTTGCTGCTGTGGTAAAACGCAGTCGCGGTGTGGCTGAAGGAATGAGCAAAGGCATTGCTTTTCTGATGAAGAAAAATAAAATCGAAGTTATTCAGGGAACGGGTAAAGTGCTTGCTGCCGGCAAGGTAGAAGTAACTGAAGCTGCCGGAACTAAAAAGATTGTTGAAGCTAAACATATCATTTTGGCTACCGGAGCCCGTAGCCGCGAATTACCCAGCATAAAAATTGACGGTAAAAAAATTATTGGTTACCGGGAAGCTATGGTGTTGCCGCAGCAACCTAAAACTATGGTGGTAATGGGCTCAGGAGCTATCGGATGTGAGTTCGCGTATTTTTACAACAGCATGGGTACTAAAGTTACTATTGTAGAGTTTATGCCCAATATTTTGCCCGTTGAAGATGAGGACGTTTCAAAAGAAGTGACCAAGTCATTCAAGAAAAAAGGGATAGAGATTATGACTTCTTCCGCAGTAGAAGGGGTTGATACAACAGGAGCCGGTTGCAAAGTAAAGGTAAAAACTCCTGAAGGAATGAAAGAGATTGAGTGTGATGTGGTACTATCAGCCGTGGGTATTAAAACCAACATTGAAAATCTGGGATTAGAACAGGTTGGAGTAAAAACCGATAAGGACAAGGTATTGGTAGATGATTTTTACCAAACCAATGTTAAAGGTATTTATGCCATAGGCGATATTGTGAAAGGTCCTGCTCTGGCTCACGTTGCCAGTGCTGAGGGGATTATTTGTGTAGAGAAAATTGCAGGTCACCATCCTGCACCGCTTCACTATGGCAACATACCGGGTTGTACCTATTGCCTGCCTGAAGTAGCCTCGGTTGGATATACTGAAAAGGCAGCGAAAGAAGCGGGTTACGAAATTAAAGTGGGTAAGTTTCCTTTCTCAGCCAGTGGTAAAGCCAGCGCAGCCGGAGCAAAAGAAGGTTTTGTTAAAGTAATCTTTGATGCAAAATATGGCGAGTGGTTAGGTTGCCACATGGTAGGAGCAAACGTAACAGAAATGATTGCAGAGGCTGTTGTGGCCCGTAACCTGGAGACAACGGGGCATGAGATTATTAAATCTGTTCATCCGCATCCAACCATGAGTGAAGCCATTATGGAAGCTGCAGCACAAGCTTATGGCGAGTGCATTCATTTATAAGAATTAAATAGTTTCATAAACAAATCCCGATCATAACAGGTCGGGATTTTTATTTTAGTCAGCTTGCTTTAGTTAACTTTGGCTATGCATTTTCATAACGGACATCAGGTAAAACTTCTCTTAAGCGGTCAGCCGTTTTTTGATGAGTTGTTGCGCCTCATAGGTGAGGCCAGGGTGTTTATTCATTTGCAAACATATATTCTGGAGCATGACAAAACGGGAGCGGAGGTAATTGACGCATTAAAAGCAGCAACAAAACGTGGCGTAATGGTCATGGTAGTGGCTGATGGTTACGGTACGCGTTTACCTGATGAGGTGATTGCTGATATGCAGCAAGCCGGCATTAAAATCAGAATGTTCTCTCCGCTGAGAGGAGTGAAAATAGGGCGCAGGTTGCACCACAAACTCTTATTAAATGAAACGGGTGATTGCTTAATTGGTGGAATAAACATCGCAGATAAATACAAAGGAACAGCTCAGGAAAAACCTTGGTTAGATTATGCTTTGTTCATCAACGGTCAGGTGAGTAAGCAGGTGTTTTCCATCTGTAACTATATATGGAAAAGAAAACAAAAGTTAACGGGTAAACTCCTGCTCAATGCCCCCGTTCAGCATAAAAACGGAGTGTCGGTGGCACTGGCTCAAAATGATTGGTTCAGGAACAAAAAGGAAATTTCCCGTCTTTACAGAAGGGCATTTACAGAAGCAGAAACAGAGGTGTGTATTGTAGCGAGTTACTTTTTGCCATCAAGAGCCACCAGAAAAGCGATGAGAATTGCAGCCAGAAGAGGAGTTAAAATTCGGGTGCTTTTATCAGGCATATCTGATGTGAAATTTGTTAAACAAGCCACATGTTTTTTGTATGATTGGATGTTTCGTTACCAATTTGAAATTTATGAGTGGAAAGAAAGTGTACTTCACGGAAAACTGATGCTGGTAGATAATAAATGGTGTACCATTGGTTCATACAATATCAATAAATTGAGTGATTTCGGTAGCATAGAACTCAACGTAGTAGTGAACGATGCAGCCTTTACTCAGGAAGTAAAAAAAGTTGTAAACGTACAAATTGCAGAAGGAGCCGAAAAGGTAGAATGGGCAACCTATTCAAGAGAAAATAATTTTTTAAAACAACTCTACAACTGGTTTTGCTATAACCTTGTTCGGTTGTCCTTAGTACTATTTCTTTGGCTTAGCGAAGAACAAGACAGAAGAAAGAGCAATCCCGGTGATTAGTATTTAAAGCTGTGCCCGAATCTGATTAAAGGCTTCTCCATCCATTTGAATGCGTAATGAGAAAATAGCAAGGATACCATAAGAGAAAGTAGTGTTACACTTATATCCTGCCAGATTAAACTGCTGTTTTTAATGTGAATGGTAGGTGGTTGATTTAGTATCCACTGATGAAGTGCACCGTTTATGGCCTGATGTGTCAGATACACACCATAAGAAATTCCCCCTAGCCACCTGAGTAATTTGAACCTGAAAAGCTGTGATATTTTCCCTTCTCTGTGCGTAAGGATAATGAGCATACACAAACTGAAAGCTATACCTGCTACAGTAAAAAGAAACCCAAACCATACCCCTCCCTGAGGAAATTGAATGAAAAGTGCTAACCCGATTACTAAAAAAAGTAAGGCCCAATGTAATTTGGGTAGTATACTTTTTATGTAATTGATAAAACCGGGTTGTTGCACTCCGTAAGCAATCATTATTCCCATAATTAAGGAATCCATTCGGCTGGGCATGGTCACATAAATACGCATCAGGTCATCCCTCATGCCCCATTTGGTTAGCCAGCAAACAGCAATTAACAGGAGGCAAGTTTTAATAAGATGTTTCCTGGGAATAAGCCATATGAGAAAAGGCATGATAAAGTAAAACTGCTCTTCAATGGTTACCGACCAGGTTATTCCAAGAAAGTGAGGGCCAAAATTAAACTGCCCGTCAACTATGCCCATAAAAAAGGTTTGTGCAAATACAGCATACGACCACAGCGGCAATGGGTCACTGAAAATAAAAGGTATTTTTTGCTCGCCCCCCAGCCATACCCCCACTACATAAAGCCCCAGCATAAAGTAGTACATAGGGAAAATGCGCAACACCCTGCGGATATAAAAAGTCTTGAAGAAGTTGGGCGACCCCTTGCTCTGCAGTAATATGCTCGAAATTAAGAATCCTGAGAGTACAAAGAAGGCATCAACACAAACAATGGTCAGATCAGTAAGGGGGCGAAATATCCTTAGTATGGCAGTGTAGTCTGTAATTGTGCAGGAGTAGTAATGCCAAAGTACAGCGGCACATAAGGCAAATCCTCTTAAGCCGTCCAGTTCCGGAATGTGTTGTTTCAGTATATTTAAGCCGTCAGACTCACTTTTAGTTTCCATTCTATTGGGCTGTATGCTGTCAAAGATATTTCTTTGTATACAAATTCAATAATTATGAATCAGGTAGAAGAGTTTAATGATTACCGCAGCAGAATGAATGAGAAAGTTCTGGGTGCAGATAATCTGGTGTTAAAACGATTGTTCAATCTGGATACAAACACCTATCAGGAGGGAGCATTAAGTACACAAGTAAAAGAGATGCTGGGGTTAGTGGCCAGCATGGTATTGCGTTGTGATGATTGTGTAAAGTATCACTTAGAAAAATGCAAAGAACAGGGTGTTACTACGGCACAAATGTTTGAAATTTTTGCCGTGGCCAATATTGTGGGTGGCACCATTGTTATTCCGCATACACGCAGGGCCGTAGAATATTGGGAAGTTTTGCAGGCACAATGATTATCTCTACCGGAAAGCAGAAGTACACAACAGAGCAGGTTCTTCAACTGGAGAACAGTTATGTGGCTACGCTTCCTTTATATGAGCAGCACGCATTACTTTTTTTACAATCATGGCTCAATGGTGATGATACATTTTTACAGTTTACTTCCGGATCAACAGGCGAACCCAAGCCCGTTCAAATAAGTCGGCAACAGATGTTGGACAGTGCAAGGCTCACCATTCAGCATTTACATCTGAAAGAAATAGGCTCTTGTTTACTCGCTATTTCTGCAGAGCACATTGGTGGTAAAATGCTGCTGGTGCGGGCGCTGGAGTGTGATATGAACGTTCATATCACCGAGCCTTCATCACATGTTATTTCATCTTTGGATAAAAATCATTCCTACGGTTTAGCTTCAGTAGTGCCTTTGCAATTACAAGAGCTGTTGAGTGATGAGTTGGCAGTACAAAATGCAGAAAGGTTTTCACATATTCTTATAGGTGGTGCACCTGTTTCAGGTTTGTTGGAGCAAAAATTAAAGCAACTGAAAGGAGTGAAGTTGTGGCATACCTATGGTATGACGGAGACGGTTTCGCATGTAGCATTGCGGTGTATTAACGCGCAACAGTCATCTGATTACTACACGGCATTTTCAGGTGTAGAACTGGATGTAGATAACAGAGGCTGTTTGAAAATTAAAGCGGCTGTAACCGGCAACGAGTGGTTGCAAACCAATGATGTGGCCATGCTTCAATCGGCCAATACTTTCAGCATTATCGGCAGGTTGGATGAAATCATAAACAGTGGCGGAATAAAAATACATACCCAGTTGCTCGAAGCAAAAATTGCGACTATTCTGCAAGAAAGAGGAGTAACACATCGTTTTTTTGCCGGGGCAATTCCAGATGAACGTTTGGGGCAGAAAGTTGTGTTGGTCATGGAAGTTTCTTTCATGACCAACACAGAAGCAGATGAAATTTTACAGGTACTCAAACACCAACTTCCGCGTTTTTGGGCCCCTGTTAACCTGTTTTTTATGGAGAGGTTTTTGCTTACGAGTAGCGGTAAGTTAAACAAAATGAGTATGTTGAAACTTTTTGCACACTCTTAATAGAATGTTGCAATCGAACGTAAAATCCGTATATATTCGCGAAAAAGTAAATTGACAAATATTTAATAGACTTACACATATGTATTGGACACTCGAACTGGCATCTTATTTAGACGATGCACCATGGCCTGCAACCAAAGACGAATTGATAGATTATGGCATTCGTTCAGGTGCGCCTTTGGAGGTAATTGAAAACCTTCAGGAACTGGAAGATGATGGCGAACCTTTTGAAAGCATCGAGGAGGTATGGCCCGATTACCCGACCAATGATGATTACTTCTATAATTCAGACGAACTGTAAGCTGAATTAAATACCCCTATAACAGAAAAGGCTCCCGAAAGGAGCCTTTTCTGTTATAGGGGTATACCTCCTTGTCAGGCGGCATTGGTGCTTTGCGGCTGGCTGCTTTGATTGCTGATTTCTGTAGTAAGGTATTCATTGTCGTTGACTGTGGCTGAGATGGCCGGATGCTCATTGGCCTTCTTCAAAAAATCAGGCATAAAAGAAGCCATCTCCTGATTGTAATTTTCTTTTATACTTACAGCATAACGCAAGGAGCTGCCGTTGCCTATGGTGCGAACCATATTGTAATTTAGTAAATCAGTAAAGTCTCTTTGAATTGTTTTGCGGTTGCAACCAAACTCTTCTGTGAGTTCTTTGGTAGAGCAAAAGCCTTTGTGGTGAATGATGTACATAATCAACTCCTGGCGCTTGTTCAATGTGCCTTCGTGAAAGAGGTTGAGCTTGTAGCCGCGTTCAAAAACAAAGTTCATCATGTTACGCTGGCGTGGTGTAGCATCATCATACTCCACTTGTTTACGGAAATAGTGACGCAGCATCAGTTTTAAGCGCTCCAGATTTTGAATGAATAAGGTATGCCCGAACGCTATGTACTCATTCAACAGAGTGCCCTGTTCATCATAAGGCTGTTGTTGCAGTTCAAAGTAACGGTGGCGGTGGTGGTAAATCTCTTGCTCCAGTGTGAGCATACCATCCAGTGTAAGGTTGTGTTTATTGAGCCAGAAGTAATGCAGCAGACGTGCCAGCACGGGTGCATCGCTGTTAAACGGTTGTATGCGCAACAGTTCAAAATGCAGTACCCACGACAGGCTCAACGGGTCCAGTTCAGTGTTGTGGTTAATGAACTCGAACAACTCGTTCAGTTCAGCCTCCATCAGTGGTGTTAACGCCTCCGGTAATTTGTGGTACTGTATGGTAAACAAATCAAAGTCATTCGTGCTTTTGTTTACCTCTCCAATTACCAACTGGTGCAGGTCTTTCAGAAGAGTGAGGCTCAGTTTTTCTGAACTGCGTTTGAGCAACAACTCTTCCGCTTCACGGTACACAAAAAGTGTTTTTTCATTGTATCCTTTGGCTTGCTGCTTTTTGGTGAGCAGGTGCTTAAGGGTTTCCAAATCAGCAACTGAGCGTTCCAGGGCATTGGCATAATAGGAGCGGGATGCTGAACTGTTAAACTGTTCAATGCGTATTATTTTCTCAGGCAATTCTAAGAAACGATAGATGTTGCCCAGTTCAAAATATAACTCATGTGCACGTGTACGTTCACACAGGTCTTCAATGGAAATTCCGAACTTTTCATGCAGTTGCATACGTCAAAACTACGCATAAATGCTGCGCTTGCGAAAAGGCCATGCTTCAAGATGCCCGTGTTTATTAACAAATACTTGATGCAGGGTTAATGTACTTAGCCATAAGCGCCATCAGGCAATAGTTTAGCCCAGTAGAAAAAAATAGACAGCACAGGTATGCTGTGGAATTCTAATCAGAAAATGAAAGCAGAAATTAACCCAAATCGCTGATCCAGGCTTCGAGCAAAGGCATCTCTTGCGAACCAATCACGTTGATGTCAATAAGTGCTTTGTAGCAGGTAATCAGATTTTCGCCCAAATGTGCAGTGCCTTTTTTAAGCTCCAGCTTTTCGAGCGTGGTAGCTATTTTAGCGTTGTTGAGGTAGCCGGGAATTTCATCTTCAAAGTCGCGCAGCAGGTTGTGTTCGTTTCTTTCCTGCCACACCGTAGCCTCTTCAAAAAGTATGTGCCAGTTGTTTTCCCAGGCAATGCGTTGTGCTACAAAACTGCGCCATATATCCGTCATACGGAAACTGCAATACGAAGGCAAATACAATAACGGAAATGCTTCTTTGTAATGCGTAGTATTCTGACTGTTGTAAGGGCACCATGTTTTGTTACCCAAACCTATTTTATGTTTGTAATCAAAGGAGTGGGGGAGCGCCTGTGTTAAGCGAAAAACCGCGTCTATATCGGGATTTTCATCAGCCAAACCTTGTTGTATGGGGCAGTCGAGTTCTTTAACATCAAAGCTCTCTAAAGGCATAACAACTTTGTGCAATTGCTCCAGCGGATACCCCCGCGGCCAGATGTAGCCTTTGGAATAGTGGGCATATACATTTAGCCAGCCTTCGTTAGAAATATCATAGGCTTGTTGTTTGCGTGAGCGGTTGTTCCAAAAATTCTCTCTGGGATAATTATCGTCATCGCTCTCGATAATTTGTTCAGCACCGTTTTTTGCGGCTATAAGGTAACCAATGTTTTTGCGGGAGTAATGTCTTTCAGGACAAGCTTTGGCAAAGGCAAAAGGTAATGCACGCTGTTGTTCAACAGAATAATAATTGCAACCGTCCAGTTGAAAATCTGCTGGCGTTTTGGTGTCGCCTATCACAATAAATTCAGCACCGTGCTGTTTGCTGCCTTCGGCAAATGACTTCATCACCGCATTGGGTGCAGAGATAGACGTGATAATGATAGCGGTATTTTTGTCCATAGAGGATTAAAACGATTTTGCGTTGAAAGTAAAACGTTGAATGATGTAATGCAGCAAAACAGTTACAGAGTTTTTAATGGCGTTTTGAGAAACACTGGGTGAGGGGGCCATGTAGTGAATAGGTATTTCAGCAAAGCGTTTTTTGCGCATCAGGTAGCGTACTTCCGTTTGGTAAAAGTGTGCTTTAGAGAGCAACTGGTAATCGAGTAATTGTTTTACTACCGGAGCATGGAAGCCCTGAAAGCCGGAGGTCATATCATACAGGCGGGTTCCCAGTAAAATATTGGAAAGCACCGTGCCAGTCTTGGATAACATTCTGCGGAAAAAAGGCGAGTCACCCATAGACCCTCCGTTAATAAACCTGCTGCCAAAGGCGCATTCGTTACCTTCATTCAGCACACGTAAAAACATGGGTAAAGCTCTGGGGTCATGACTAAGGCCGGCATCCATCTCAATCACAATATCGTGCCCGTTGTCGTATGCTTCGCGGTAGCCTCTCAGGTAAGCATCAACTACATTTTTATTTTCAGGAGCCCAAACCGTAACATAGCGGGAGTCTTTCTGTGAAAGCTCACGACAAAGTTCCAGCGTACGGTCTTTAGAGGCTTTATCAACTACCAGATATACTTTTCCGCTTCCCAGTTTATTCAACACTTTGGTGAATTCTGAAATAAAAGCGTCAAAGTCTTTCTCTTCGTTGGCCAAAGGCGTTATTACAGCCCAATTGGAATCAAAATACATGGATAAAAGGTTCTGTTATTCGGGCGAATATAGTATTTATTGCGGATTTCCACCCTGCAATTGTGCGGCTCTTTGCAGGCATTGCTGTGCGTTTTGTGTATCACCCATGCGGTTAAAGGCATCACCCATAATTTGCCAGGCTTGTGGCAGGTTAGGGTTCAGGTTCAATGCATTGTTTTCAGCATCCACGGCCTTTTTGTAATCGCCCACCAGCAGGTAGGCCTGTCCCATAGGTACGTAAACCTCGGCTAAATTTCCGTTTTCTTCTACACACAACTCAAAATGTTTTACGGCATCCTGGTATTGTCCCAAATTCATGTAAGAAATGGCTGCATGATAGTAAGCTGAAGGGAAGTTAACTTTAAATCCGTAAGCTTTTTTGAATAACTCTATGGCTTCTTTGTAGCGCTGGTTGTTAAAATCAATCAACCCCATAAGGTCATATGCTTCATAGTTTTCAGGTAATAAAGTAATGGCTTTATTTAATGTCTCCTTGGCTTTTACATCTTGCCGCGTGTTGACTAAAGCGCTGCCTAATAACCGGTAGGCTTCTTCGTTTTTGGGATTGTGGGCAATGGCCTGCCCCAGCAAGGGTATAGCTGAATCTGGCAAGCTACGCTGTAAATAACCAAATGCACGGGGAATATAATCATTCTGTTTTTTGAGTATGGCAGCTAAAGGAACGCCATCAACTTCAATTACATGTATGCTCTCTTTTGGCGGAAACTGCCCGCTGCGAATTTGTTCAGGGGTTAAAGTGCGGCTGGTGTAAATGGCATAATCCCAATTTGATCTGTACCACTCCTGTTCTCGGGTCCAGGCAAAAGCTAAACTGTCGCTGAATTTTTGTCCGTAGTAACTGGCATTGAGCGGCTCATTGTTAATGGCCACAATCACTTGTTTGTTATTGAGCACAGGCTCATTTTTGATGAGCCATTCCGTAGCTGCTTTAATACAGTTACCGTAGTAGTCGGTTTCGTAATTTCCATAGGCACCTTTAATGCCACCTACCAATTGATTGAAATAAACATACTCATGCGGATGATTGCGTACCATAAACGCTAATGGTTCAGCAAGGCCGGCTAACACTACAATGGTTACAACTACTTTTACCGCAGTTACTTTAAACAGGTTGGCCAAGGCATCCCATCCTGTAGCAGCAATAGCTACCAGCGGAGGGTACACAAACAGAAAGTGTCTCCAACCGTTGTATAGCATGGAGCTTTTATAAGCTGCATAACCCACAGGAAACGCTACCACAAATAACAGCATGAGTACAAACCACAGGTTGTATTTCTTGCGCACAAAAACAATAAGCAACACACCTAATGCCATACCTGCAAGTGCAACAACCGGTACTGTAATACCAATGTATTTAATGGTATAGTACCACGGCACCTGAGCCATGTAAGTGCGCACACCTTCAAAAATTTCGTATGAGGTAAGTAAGGTGAAATTCGTAAACTCTTTCAGTGCAAGCAGAGGGTTGGTAAAAGGTTTACTGATACCGAAAGGCCAGAATAATATACCCAGAAAATAACTGCAGCCTGCAATTACAAAAAAGTATTTGGCATATTTACCTACGTAACTGAAGGCTTGTTTTGTTCCGTCTTTTTTCATTTGCCATAGCCACACTAATCCCATAAACATTCCCAGATAAACCAGCAGAATTAAACCACCAATACGCATGCTGTTGGTAAGCGCAATGCCACATATCAAAAACAAGATGGTTCCTTTGCGTGGGTCAGGCAATTGTTTCAGAAAACGAATCATGTGGTACATGGTAAAAATGTAACCTGCTGCAAACGGAATATCTTTCGGGTTGTTCATGGATTGGCCGAAGAACTGAGGTGTGATGAGGATAAGCAACAAGGCAAAGGTGGCTGTTCGCCAGTTGCCTATTTCACGTGCACACAAGGCAGCATACACCATAGCCATTAATCCGAATAAAGAATTAAAAAGGTGTCGGGTCTCAAACTTGTCCCAGGGTGAAATATATTCTTCTACAAAAGCGGTGAAAAAATCAAAGAAGCTACCATAATATTTAAGGTGAGTATAAAGCGGTTTGGTTTCATCAAAAACACTTTTGTCTTCACCAAAAGAGGTGAAATATTTGAGCATGTCGTAGCCATAACCCATCTGGGCTTTTTCGTCCCAGGTTACTCCGAAGTCGAAACTCAATACAGGCATACCTATCAAAGCCAAAGCAAAAAGGATAAAAAAGGAGAACCGGTAAATGCTGTGTTCGCTATCCCAAATGCTCAGGGTAGATGATTTCAAATCAACTATTGGTTGTTTCACATACCAATCCCAGCGGGTAGAAAAAATCTGTCGGAATGCTTGACCCGCCATTTTTCCCCACGCATAGTTTTTGAATGGGTTAGTTTTAAGGGCCATTACAGCCGTCTCTATTTTAAGTCCGTTGAATTTTGATTTGGTAAGTAATTCAGTAAAGATGTTTTCATCTTTATGGGTAAGCTGTGGAATAATTACATCAGCCGCAGATTTTTTCAGCAGGATACCACCGCAGGTATAGTCGTGCATGGCGGCTCCGCTGCTTAAACCATTGAAAAGATTAAACACCCCGCGCAATAGTTTTTGTCCGGCTGAAAGTTCACTCTTTGTTTCAGCAGGAACGGTCCAGTAAACATCGGCAGTGGTTTCTTTTTGTTGTGCAAACCAATTCACCGCATGAGAAGCTGCTGCGGCTACCTTGTTGTGGTAAATATACACCCATTCGGTGTGGAGTTGAGGTAAAGCAGTTCGCAATGCCTGAGCTGCATGTTCAGTAGCACACGCTATTTCCTTGAGCTTGTTTTTGCCTGCCAGTTCTGCGGGTTGTTTGTTCTTAGCCGCATTTTCCCAGGCTTTTTGCAAAGCGGGGGTAATGCACACTACAAGTTCTGTGTTTACTTTGGCTCTTAGGGTTATGCCGGCAAGTAAATCTATGGCCGGGGCCAATTCCTTTTCGTCTGCTACAGGTAACAGCACTATGCTGTATGTGGCGGGGTTTGTGGTACTCATAAATTACAGCCCCAAAAATACACTTTTTAACCAAAGGGGGTAATTCCGACCAAGTATTTGTTATTTCAGGTTGAAAAAGGGTAATTTGTAGAAACAATCCTTGCTTATGACGCACTGCCTTCGGGTATTTCTTGGTATCCTCTTATTCAGTTTTACTACAGCTCAGGCGCAAAATCTTACACTGCCTACCTATCGAATAGAAATAAGTCCGGCTTTTTTGGATTCTTTATATACCTATCCCAAAGCTGATATTTATTATCCGGCTACGTTTCATTATGAAAACATTACATACCCCTGTCAGGTAAAGTTCAAGGGGGCCACATCTCTGAATTATCCTAAGAAGAGCTGGGCAGTTCGGTTCAATGATAACCTGAATATTTTTAAAGCAGAGCGAATTAACCTGAACGCTGATTTCAAGGATTATTCCTTCATGCGCAATTTTTTGGTGCTGTCCTATTTTCGTTCACAAGGGATTATTTGTCCGCAGATTAATAACATCAGCCTTAAAATAAACGACAGGTATGCCGGAGTTTTTACGCACGTGGAGCATGTAGATGAAGACTTTTTGGCTAACAATGGACGAGAGGACATTGACATGTACAAAGCCGAAAATCACGGTGCGGGTATGTTTGCTTTGGTGAAAGATGAACAATATCCCGCAGTGTGGGAAGAGCGTGCCGGTGCCGACAGGCACAAAGACATGAAGCAGTATTTTAATAAGCTGGCTTACTTTACCCGTGCTGACTTTGACTCGAACATCAATAACATTGCGCACATCAACAATCACCTTACTTATTTTGCCGTTCACTTCGTGTTGTGCAGTTTTGATAACTTTACCAAGAACCAATTTTTAAACAAAAACAGTATTACCGGCAAGTATGAATTGATTCCCTGGGATAATGAGGGCAGTTTCGGTAATCTGGCCTGGGGTGAATTTGACAGTTCTTTCATTCAGTACAACATGAAAGATGCTTATACGGCTGAGTACAATGTGGTCTTCCAACGTCTGCTCGAGAACCCCACTCATCGGGCCACGTTTATCGAGAAAATGAACTCATTTCTTAATGACGGTTTTGCCTATTTTGATACGTTGATTGACAATCAGTACAACCGCATCAAAAATGATGTTTATCAAGATACCACAAAAGATTGCAGCAATGCAGAATTTGATGCACAAATGGGTAAGCTCAAATTTTATATGAGTGCCCGCAAACAGTTTTTGCAAAGTAACCCTATTCCGCAGCGCAACCCCATTACAGACTTTTATTTTTCCAATCCTTTTCCAACACCTACTGATCCTTTGGTTACAGTGAGGGTACGCTCTACAGTGGTGCAGGATGTGAACCTGTTTTATGCAGATTCTGTTTCGTTTGACATCTTCGGAAGACCTTTTATTTTCAGACGCGTGCAGTTGTTTGATGATGGCCAGCACAACGATATAGCAGCAGGTGATTTGATTTACGGAAACACTATCAATACTTCGGTTTTTAAAAGTAAATTAGTGCCGTTTGCCTTAACCGGGGCTGAGCAAAACTATCCGCCCAACGGCATTTATTACGTGGATTATTACCGCTCAAAAACCTATGCGTTTAATGTGGGTAATACAGATAATGATTTAGGTTCTAGGGTTCGTTTTGGTAAAGTATACAAGCAAGGTTCTGCCACATTTATTGAGGTTATTAATACCTCCGCTACTTTACCGGCTGATATTTCCTACTGCCACATCAGAGGGGCAAAATATTATGAAGATATCATGTTCCGCCATAATGTTGTTTTAGCTCCGTTGGATACCATTTTGGTGACAAACGATTTGCCCTTGGCTCGAAAAATATTTCCCGACAAAAGAATAAGCAAAGAAGAAATGTACTTTAATTTGGCATTAATGGATCCGCTTATTTTACTCTCGCCTGTGCTTACACCCATTACCAATAAAACTATCACGTTTGTTGATACCATTTCACAACCACCCATACTGCCGGTTGTTATCAATGAAATTAATTACAACTCTCATATAGCATTCAACACAGGTGACTGGGTGGAGTTGTATAATCCCAATGCACAAGCCATCACCCTAACCAACTGGATGCTGCGTGATGCCGATCCCGATCATTTGTATTCCATTCCGGCAGGGACTGTAATACAGCCCAATGCTTATGTGGTGCTGTGTGAAGATACCAATGCATTTAAAGCACAACATCCGGAGGTAACCAACATTATTGGTAACATCGGGTACTCTCTCGCAAACAGCGGAGAAATGTTGCGCCTGTACAATACTTACGGCTATACAGTTGACTCCGTAAAGTATGACGATAAATTACCCTGGCCCGAAAAAGCAGATGGTCGCGGCCCCACGCTGGAACTTATCAATTACACCTGGGACAATGCACTTCCGCAAAACTGGTATGCCTTCTCCGGAGCTTTCGGTACACCGGGTGCACGTAACCACATCGTGAACGTAAGTGCATCCAATGTAATGGCTTCTAATAACCGGTTGTTGTTGTACCCCAATCCGGGCAATGGTTTGGTGAAGGTACGATTGGAGCACACACAAGAAGCCGAAGTGGAGGTTTTTAATCAGTTGGGTCAATTGGTTGTGAGGCAGCAGGTGGTGGCTGAAGAGTTGCTGGATTTGCGGGGTCAAACGCCCGGCATTTATTACGTGAAAGCTACTACTGTCAACTGCTCAGCTACGCAGAAACTTATTATCAGGTAAAGGCCTATCTTTTTCTTTTTTTCAGTACTTTTGACGTTCAAAACATAATTCAAAACTCATGAGCACAACAGCACTGAAAACAACAGCATTAACTGATTTACATTCTTCACTGGGAGCCAAAATGGTTCCGTTTGCAGGTTTTAATATGCCTGTGTTGTATACCAATCTTATTCAGGAGCACCATGCAGTAAGAAACTCAGTAGGTGTGTTTGATGTGAGCCACATGGGTGAATTTATGTTGAAGGGTGAAAAAGCATTGGACCTTATTCAGGCAGTAACCAGCAACGATGCCTCAAAACTTACTGACGGTAAAGTACAGTACAGTTGCCTGCCTAACAATGAAGGTGGTATAGTTGACGATTTGTTAGTTTACCGATGGAAAGAAAATGAGTATTACCTGGTGGTAAATGCCGGCAATATCCAAAAAGACTGGGACTGGATTTCGAAACACAATACCTATGGTGTTGAAATGGTAGACATGAGTGACGGTATGTCGCTTTTGGCTGTTCAGGGACCTAATGCCATTAAAGCTTTACAGAAACTTACCAACGTTGACCTGAGTGTTATGGAATACTACACATTCACCATGGGCACTATGGCCGGTATTGAAGGTGTAATTATTTCCAATACAGGATACACCGGAGCAGGAGGGTTTGAATTATACGTAGCTAACGCTGATGCGCGCAAATTGTGGGATGCCGTAATGGAAGCCGGAGAAGAGTTTAACATTCTGCCTTGCGGATTGGGTGCACGCGACACCCTGCGTTTAGAAATGGGTTTCTGCCTGTATGGTCATGATATTGACGATACCACTTCACCCATTGAAGCAGGTTTAGGTTGGATAACCAAATTCACCAAGGATTTTACCAAGAGCGATTACCACAAGCAGTTAAAAGAGCAAGGCGTACAAAAGAAACTGGTAGGCTTTGAAATGATTGACCGCGGTATTCCTCGCCAGCACTACAAAATTGTAGATGCCACAGGAAATGAAATAGGAGAAGTAACCTCAGGTACACAATCACCTACTTTGGGTAAAGCCATAGGCATGGGCTACGTAAAAACTGAGTTTGCCAAAGCAGACACTGAAATTTTTATCAGCATTCGCGAGCAATCCATTAAAGCGAAAGTGGTTAAACTTCCTTTTATTCAGAAGTAATTTTTAACTGAAACTTAACCACCTGCACATGTATAACCTTGACGTAGTGTTAACACCCGCCATGTTACCACTCTACCAGATAGAGGGTAAAATTGTGGTGGTGATAGATATACTGCGCGCAACATCATCCATGTGTGTGGCTTTTGAAACAGGTGTGGAGGCCATTCTTCCGGTAAGCACACCCGAAGAATGTGCCACTTACCAGTTCAAAGGTTTTGTATGTGCCGCTGAGCGTGACGGCATGGTGGTGGAAGGATTTGACATAGGCAATTCTCCCTTCAGTTACCTGGATGAAAAACTCAAAGGAAAAAAACTGGCCATTACTACCACCAACGGTACTTATGCTATACAACATGCCCGGCATGCTCACCAGCTAGTAATTGGTTCATTTTTGAATTTGAAATCTTTGTGCGAATGGCTCATCACGCAAAACCGCGATGTAGTGTTGTTGTGTGCCGGCTGGAAGAACAAATTTAATTTAGAAGATACCCTTTTTGCCGGTGCCGTGGCCTGGCATACGCACGAACATTTTGCTACCATGAGTGATGCAGCCATTGCAGCTCAGGATTTATATGAGTTAGCAAAAGTTGATTTGTACAAATACATACTCAAATCATCGCACGCACATCGTTTTAAAGCACTACACATTGAACGTGATATAGAGTTTTGCATGCAGCAAAGTATATACAGTTCCATACCCGTTTTAGAAGGTGATTACCTCATAAAAATGGAACTGCCGGGAAGGGCTTAGGTGCCTTGTATTAACTTCAAAAGTAGCTGTTGGCTTAATGTGAAATAAGGCCCTTAGTGATTTTTCTTACATATAAAGCCCTGAATGGACGGTCTAAAAAATGCGAGGGGTATAGCCCCTCGGTGCGGAAGTTAAGCCCCAAGAGTGTTTAGTGACGATACGACCCACAGCGAAGCGGAAGTCTCACCCGTGTGGTGCCCTTAATTACAGACTTAGTTTAGAGAGAGGGCGTAAGTATAAAAATATGTGGATTTTTGCCTTGATAATCAGTATATTTGTCTTAATAAGGTACAGTATATGAAAATACTATTAGTTGGAGGGGTCTTCTATCGTGAGAGGGTAGTTAAGTTGATTGTTGGGTCAGGTCTTACATGCAGAGAAAATATTGTTCAGGTCGCAACAGTAAATGAGGCAATTAACTTTATAGAAAATCAGGTTCAGAATAAAAGTAAAAAACAGCATTTAGATTTAATAATAGTTGATGATACAATAGATTTGAATAGGCATCAAAATAATCTGTGTGATTGGATTAGATCCTGTAATGGTTCATTTTCAGATTTCAACTTTCGGTTGTCCTCTATCCCTGTTATTTTGTTTAAAGAAGGAATTGAAAGACATTATAATTCTAGTTCGCTTTATAGTGCGACCTTACCCCTCACAGATAATGCAAATGATGATAGACTCTTTAAATATAGCAATCAGTTGGTAAAAGACTGGAGGGGTGCAATCCTAAATGACATATCCCATAGTTTGGGTATTGATATTAACAAACTCAGACTTCATGACAGGAGTTTTGTTTCAATAGTCTCTGATTATAAAAGTACTTCTGCCAACTCATCATATTACCTTACAAAAACAAAGGTTGTTTCAAAAGAGTTCATTCAATCACCTAAGTTTCCTAAGTATGATTGGTTCCAAAGCAGTCGAATCGGACAGGCAGAACAGGCTTTAGAAAAATACAGCAAAATTATTTCTGGCCGCGTCAGATATTTTGGGAGGGCTTACGAGAGACAGGTACAACATGCTTTTTACAATCAATTTCCATTTGTCTTAACTAGAGATACATACTCAAGGAAAACATATGAGCGAAGAGTATATGTAAACCGCGATCACTTCACATATCATATTCCTGATTACGTACTTTCTGCTTCGTTCCCCGGATACACGAATACTTCAATTACTGAGATAAAAAGGCACAACATTACGTTTGAAGGAAATCCGAGGCGTCATGAAAATTTTAGCTTTTACACAGGGAAAGCTTTGCATCAAGTATCCAATTATGAAGACAGCTTCCAAAATATCTATGGTGAAAAGCTTCAAGTTGATCTAATAATAGGTCTTGAAAATAATCTTACAGATTATTTTCTTAGGCAGATAGAAAAGCACTATAAAACTATTAACCTCGTTACTCATGACCAAATGATAGCTTCGGTAGAGGAGTATTATAATCGCTTATTAAGGTTGTCTGTGTAACAGATGCAAACCTTACTTCAACTTCTCATTTTCCTGATGCCTTGTAGCATCACGTTTAGTTTTTTTGTCTAAGTTTTTTTGAAGGGCATCTGTAAGGTCAACACCCGTTTGGTTGGCTAAGCACAGCAGCACCCACAATACATCCGCCATTTCATCGGCCAGGTTTACATCTTTATCGCTGGCCTTAAAAGATTGCTCCCCGTATTGGCGGGCCATTATACGCGCTACTTCACCCACTTCTTCCATTAAAATAGCCGTGTTGGTGAGTTCATTAAAATAACGCACTCCGGTAGTTTTTATCCATTGGTCAACCGTTTGCTGGGCTTCCTGTATAGTCATATTCTTTGCAATTAAATTCACTTAAACACCTAAACACATTTATTCTTTATTTTTCGTATCCATCAAAATAGTTACCGGTCCGTCATTAATCAGTTCTACCTGCATATCGGCACCAAACTTTCCTGTGGCAATAGTTTTGTTCAGTTCTTTTTGTAGCAGGGAAATAAGTTGTTCGTATAAGGGAATAGCTTTTTCCGGTCGGGCTGCTTTGATGTAAGAAGGGCGGTTGCCTTTTTTAGTAGAAGCATGTAAGGTAAACTGGCTCACCAAAAGAATTTCTCCGTTGCTGTCTTTGATGCTTTTGTTCATCACACCTTGCTCATCAGCAAAAATGCGCAGGTTACTTATTTTACTGCACAACCATTCGGCATCTTCGAGCGTATCTGCTTCTTCAATACCCACCAGTATCATCAACCCGTTTTTGATAGAGGAGTATACTTTTTCTTCTATACTCACTGCTGCTTTTTTTACCCGTTGAATAACTACCCGCATGTGTTCAAATTAATGGTGGATGTCTTCGTTGCGAAGCATGCTCAGGTAATTGATGTAACGCTCCTCATCAATGTGTCCTTCTTCCAGTGCGCGCAAAACGGCACATCCGGGCTCGTTCAGGTGTTTGCAATTGTTGAAGCGGCACTCGTTAATCAGTTCGCGCATTTCAGGGAAATAGTGGGAGAGTTCCTGCTCTTTAATATCTACCAACCCCAAATCTTTTATACCGGGTGTGTCAATAATAAATGTCCCGGGCAATAGTTCAAACATCTCAGCAAACGTGGTAGTGTGCATCCCTTTTTCCGAGTAGTTGGAAACAGCTCCCACACGTTGTGCAATTTCTGGATTGATGCAATTTATCAGCGATGATTTACCTACACCGGAATGGCCAGCCAGCAAAGTAGTTTTATCTTTTAATACCTGTTGGAACTCATCAATACCAAAGCGTTTTGCAGCAGATGTGCGCAACGTTTTATAGCCTAAAGATTGGTACAATTTTTCATACTGTGCTAAAATGGTGAGTGCCTCTTCTTCGTGCAAATCAATTTTATTGAATACAATGGTAACTGGAATATGATAAGCCTCGGCAGTTACCAGAAAACGGTCCATAAATCCTGAACTGGTGCGCGGGAAAAATAGCGTTACAATAAGCATTGCCTGATCCATGTTTGCGGCCAGTACCTGCGTTTGTTTGGAGAGGTTATTCGATTTACGGATGATGTAATTGTGCCGGTTGGTAAGTTTTACAATCAGTCCGGTATCCTTATCGGGTTCCTGTTCTACGGTTACTTTGTCGCCTACTGCAATGGGGTTGGTGTGTTTAATGCCATCTAACCGAAACTTACCTTTTAAGCGGCACTCCATGTGTCGGCCGTCTTTAAATAAAACGGTGTACCAGCTTCCGGTTGATTTCGTTACAACTCCCTGCATCATGAGCCTGAGAGCTTATACCCGATAAATAGCACAGCAATGCCGGCCACATTACTCAACGCAACATAACTAATAGCGGTTAAGTATTGTTTTGCCTGAAAGAGTTGGAAAGTCTCCAGCCCGAAGGCAGAGAAAGTAGTAAAGCCGCCAAGAATGCCTGTGATCAGAAAAAAACGAAGTGAGGGGTCAAGAATTTGTTTTTGCATAAGTGCCCATACCAAACCAATAAGCAGACATCCGGCTACATTAATGCTGAACGTATGCCAGGGAAACTGCGGTGCTTCACGCACACCCATCCACTGCGATACGCCATATCGGGCAACAGATCCCAAGGCACCTCCTAGCGCCACCCATAGCAACTGATTCATGCTGCTAAGATAAGTTTTTCAGACGATTTCAGGGGTTAGTAATGAATCATTCCTTCCTGTTCATCGCCAACTGCAATATGCTCTGCATTCAGGTAGCGCAACCCGCTGATGTAACACAGCAGTGAGTCGAAATGATGCCAGGTGCTTAATTCTTTTATGTTCAGATTCAGTGCATACTTTTCACTCAACTCTTGAGCAAGTTCAGCTAATTGTGTATTTCCTTCTTTGTAACCACGTTCTTTCAATTTCAGATGCTTGGCCAAAGCAGCAGGGTAGGCCTCAATAACCTCTTTGCCCGACTGATTTAACCGGTGTTTAAGTTGCATGGCTCGTGCAGTTAACCCACCAAGAAAAAGTGGTGACATGGCCCTAAGCGTTTTGTCAGCTTTGCGGTAAAAATAATCTTCAGACGCATAAGGGTCTTTGTAAGCTGCGGGTAAAGAAAGCGGGGCATCAAGGCAAATAAGTGAGATGCGGGAGGAGGCGAAGAAATCACACAACATCTCATCAGCATCTTGTTTTTTGGCAGATGCAAGGAAATTGATTTTTCCGCTTTCGGCTGCATAACAAATAACCGTAGTGCCGCCTAGCTTACTGCCAAAGTCAACGCCCGCATGTATCAGCTTTTCTTTTTCCATGTGTGGCTGCAATATTTTACTTTGTTCCATACCTTTTCCCATTTCTTGTGCCAGGTAAAGGGGCGGTTGCAATAAGCACAAACTTTCTGTGGCAGATGTTCTTTTTTTATGCCTCTCATAAAAGAATTATGCTTTTAACACGCAATGAACGAAATTTGTTTAGCATGAATGCAAACATATCAGCAGTATTGGATTTAGGAACAAACACATTTCACCTGTTGGTGGTAGAGTGCAGTAATGAAGGGGTAAAGCCGTTATCACGTTTGCAAATACCTGTTAAACTGGGCGAGGGTGGCATCAACAAAGGATTCATTGAGAAAGCAGCTTACCAAAGGGGGCAAAGTGCATTGCTCATTTTTGCTCATGAACTAAAAAAATATGCGGTAAAAAATGTGAAGGCATTTGCAACATCAGCCATTCGTGATGCATCGAACGGGCCGGAGTTTATAGAGGAAGTAAAGGCTAAAACAGGGATTGAGATAGGCACAATAACCGGAGAGGAAGAAGCCGTTTTTATTTGTGAAGGAGTAAGGCACTCTATGCCTTTTACAGAAGAACCTTGCCTTATTATGGACATTGGAGGCGGAAGCGTAGAGTTTATCATTGCGAATAAACACACACTTTTTTGGAAACACAGTTACCGTTTAGGGGCAGCCCGACTGATAGAAAAATACCATCGACAAGACCCGATGGGCTCTGAAGAGAAGGCAGCACTTTATACCCATGTGATAGCTGAGGTAAGTGAGTTGTGGGGGAAATTGGAAGAACATAAAATAACAACATTAATAGGTTCTGCAGGTTCGTTTGAATCTGTGGTGGATTTAATTGCAGAGCTCACTAACAAAGAGTGTAATTTTTTTTCAGAACACAGTAAGGAAGTGGAATTGACAGATTATTTTAAGATTCATCAAATACTTTTGACATCAACCACAGCAGAACGTAAACAAATGAAAGGACTGGCTGATTTCAGGGTAGAAATGATGGTGGCTGCCAGTTGCCTTATAGACATTGTTTTAACTCATGCAGCTATTAAGCGGATGATAACTTCTTCTTACTCACTTAAAGAAGGCATTGTATACTCGATGTTGTAGTGTTGATTAGAATCTCTTCAATTCTTCATTTACTCTGCTCACGGGCAATCCCATTACATTGTAAAAACAACCGTTTATTTTTTCTACAGCGGTGTAGCCAAACCAATCCTGTATGCCGTAACTACCTGCTTTATCAAAAGGATGATAATGGTTGATGTAATGCAGAATGTCTTCATCACTTAGTTGTTTGCAGGTTACTTCCGTGCGCTCATAAAATGAATGTGTTTTATTTTTACTGCGCAGGCAAACTCCGGTATACACTTCATGGGTAGTACCGCAAATGGTGCGTAACATACGAAAGGCATCTTCTGCATCTTCAGGCTTGTTGAGCACATGGTCATTTACCCATACAATCGTATCCGCAGTCAGCAATATTTCATCATTAAGTTCACCCGGAAAATGCAGGGCTTTTTTCTTAGCTAAATAAACCGCAATCTCTTGTGCTTTTAAATCTTCAGGAAAACTTTCATCTACCTCGTAAGTATGAATATCATAATCCAGCTCAAGACCCTTGATAAGCTCTTGTCTGCGGGGTGATTTGGAGGCGAGGATAATTCGGCTATTTGTCTTCAAGGTGTTCAATATCATCAAGGTCTTTGTGTCTGTTAGAAGCTTTTTTAGCTTGTAATAAATCATTCAGATGAATTAACTTCACCCGTAAATCTTCTATTTCTACGTATTCAGCCTTAAGATACGCTTCATTGAAAATTAATCCTTTAACAGCGGTCATAAGGTCAATAGATACAGGAGGTCTTCCGTATGTAAATACATCATAATCGGTGCTTAGAAAGGCATCTTCGGTCATACCAAACAAGGGTAAATCAAATTGTCGAAATGCCTTACAGATGCGGTGATAATTTTCTTTGGTCTTATTTACCCATATATCCAAATCTCCTGTTGTTCTGTTGTAACCATGCAATACAACAGAGTAGCCGCCAACCAATATGTATTCAACCTGATTAGTGTTGAGGGAATTGATGAAATCCTGAAAATCCTGATTAAAAATGTTCCCCATCTTTGTGCTTACTCATTGAAAAAACCGATTTATCCAAAAGGTTCTTTTGCGTGGGGTCAAGTCGATAAATGCAACAGGTGAGATACCAGGATGCACCAAGACGCTCAACTGGTTTTTGCGTCATCCAATAGGATTTTGTGTGATCAGCTTCTTTCACTGTCTGAATACTGAATACGTTTTTGTCGAACCGATACATATCACAAAGTTATACTAAATCTTAAACTCAACTCACGTAAATCTTTCACCACATTTTCGTTGAGTGGTATGCCGGAATGTTTACGTTCCTCAGCAATAATAAACTCAGGTTCTCCCGGAATCAGCACGCGTTCGGCACCCGCAATGGTGGATGCTTTTTTAAAGCGCTGAATCCAATTATCCATGTGTTGTTTAAATTCTGAAGCAGGGCGAAAAGCATCAATACGCATGGCACCTACAAAATGTCCGAGGCCTTTGCCCGGCTGGTTGGGTAAGGGGTCAAGAAAAGCAACAAACGGAGGCACCCAGGGGCCATAGTTAGCACCACCGGTTATCGCACAAAGTATATCAACTAATGCACCCAAGCCATAACCCTTGTGCCCTGCGGCATCATGCGAACTGCCCAACGGTAAAAGTGCACCGCCACTTTTTAGTGCATTGGCATCAGTACTGTCATTTCCTTCTTTGTCTTGCACCCATCCCAATGGAATAGATTTTCCTTCACGTTGGGCTATTTCAAGTTTACCGTTGGCTGCTGATGAAGTAGCCATGTCCAATACAAAAGGTAGTTCGTTTAAGGCAGGTATAGCCACACTGATGGGGTTAGTGCCCAGCAACCTTTCTTTACTGAAGGTTGGAGCCACAAGCGGGCTGGCATTGGTCATGGCAAAGCCAATCATATCATGTTCTAGAGCCATCATGCTGTGAAATCCGGCAATGCCAAAGTGGTTGGAGTTCATTACACTCACCCAACCACTGCCGCATTGTTTTGCTTTTTCTATGGCGATTTTCATGGCAAATGGAGCAGAAATTAATCCTAAGGCAGCATCTGCATCAACGGTTGCCGTTGATGGCGTTTCATGAATTACTTTGATATCGGGTTGTGCATTTACCCGTTGTTTTTCCCACAAGCGCACATAACCTGAAAGTCGTGCTACACCGTGCGAGTCTATGCCGCGTAAGTCAGCAGCCAGCAGAACGTCTGTAGCCAGTTGAGCATGTGCTTCGCTGTGGCCCATATGCAGCATGACAGACTTGGTAAAAGCAGTTAATTGTTCTTTTGTGAATACCTCTGAATGATTCATGTTGCAAATGTAAAGTGAACGTCAGAATATATGTGTGGGAAAAGGCATAACAGTTTTACTTATTCATTGTGAAATGTTAAGCCTCTTAAACTAATATGAGGTATTCAGTAGTAAAGATTATTGAATCCCCTTAGCTAGCAATTCAGCCAGATGAAGAACCTGTATATTCAGATTGTTCTTTTTGATGTAGGCATCCAGGTGCATGAGGCAACTGTAATCGGTAGACACAATGTACTCAGCTCCGGTGGCTAAAGCGTGTTCCACTTTTTGCTGTCCCATGGATACAGAGAGCGGCTCGTATTTGAAAGAGAATGTGCCGCCAAATCCACAACAGGTTTCGGTGTCCTTCATTTCCATCAGCTGTAGTCCTTTTATGTTTTTCAGAAGCACGCGTGGGGCATCTTTTATACGCAGTTCGCGTAACGCACTGCAGGAATCATGGTAAGTTACTTTTGCATCGAACCTGCATTCAAGATCTGTTTTCTGAAGTTGATTCACTAAAAAGTCACTCAACTCAAACATGTTTTTTTGCACCTTTCTGCATTGGTTGTGTAAAGAGGTGTTTTGAAAGATGGAGTTATAGTGGTTCTTCACCATCCCTACACAAGAAGCAGAGGGGGAGATGATGGGTTTTTCTATTGGTTTAGCTGTAGGTCTGTCAGGGTCGCCTAGTGGAAATTCCTGTACAAACTTTTCAGCCACTTCGCGTGCATCGGCCATGTATCCTGCTGAATAAGCAGGCTGTCCGCAACAGGTCTGTTCCACATTGTACAGCACTTTGCATCCGGCTTTTTCCAATACTTTTATCATGTCAAACGCTATGGAAGGTTTAACCTGATCTATAAAACACGGTATAAACAACTCAACCTGCATGTATGCCTTTGAAGTTTTTAATGCGAATCATAAATAGTAAACCAATGGCGAAAAATACACCTAAGGCTGCAGCAGAGCTACGCATGGATTCCGTTACTTCCTCAATATAGCCGAAAGCAAAAGTGCCGAATACTATGGCCAGTTTTTCGGTAACATCGTAGAAGCTGAAATAGGAAGCATGGTCGAGTGTATCATCAGGAATAAGCTTGGCATAGGTGGAACGGAACAGACTTTGAATGCCGCCCATAACTGAGCCAACCAAAGCTCCCAACATATAAAACTGTGCTGCAGTATTTATATAGTAAGCAATCAGGCAAACAAATATCCAGATAACAACCAGTAGGCGCAAAGTGAGCATATTGCCTATTTTGCCTGATATCCATGAAAAAAACAAAGACCCCGGAATGCCAATGAGGTTAATCACCAATACAGCTCCAATAAGATGAATGGAGGGAAGATTTAATTCTTTTGCACCGAATAAACTGGCAACGTACATAACTGTTTGTAAGCCCATGCTCACAAAGAAAAAAGACCTCAGGTACTTGCTTATCTCAGGCTTTTGTTTGATTTCGTTAAACACTTTTTTTAGTTCATAGAATCCATGTGTAATGGCTCCGCCTCGTTTTAGTTTACTCTCCTTGGGTAGGTTAGCAAAGGTAATTTGTGCGAAACCGGCCCACCATAAACCTACCATAACAAAAGCCATACGGGTGGCCATTTCCTGAGAGATGAAGGTAATCATGGGCTCTCCGCCATCAGCAGGTTTTTCGGTGAGTATAATTAAAGAAAGATTGACAATAAGTAATAACACGCTACCGAAATATCCCATTGCAAAGCCACGTGCACTTACACGGTCGTATCTGTCTTCAGTAGTAATTTCAGGCAGGAAAGCATTGTAGAAAACAATACTGCCTGCAAAGCCAATCATAGCCAATATAAAGAACAGAATACCTGCACCAATATGATTACTGTCGAAGTAGTACAACATGGCACTGCTGCTGGCACCTATGTAACAAAAGAATTGCATGAAAGTCTTTTTCCTGCCTTTCACATCTGCAATACCTGAGAGTAATGGTTGCACAATGGCAATGAGTAAAAAAGCAAAAGAAAGAGAGTAAGAATACAATGCAGTATTCAAAAAACGGTGTCCAAGAAAGTCAATATAATAATCGGTCTCGGTGGCCATCCCTGCAGCAATGGAGGCTTTGCGGGTTACTCCTTCATAATAAACAGGGAAGATAGCCGTAGTGATGGAAAGCGGAAAAACGGAATTGGCCCAGTCATACATGGACCACGCACGTTCTAATTTGCGGTTGGGTTCAGACTTTTTTGTGTCAGTTACTTCCATCTCTCGCAAAATAACAACTTTTTAGTTGCTGAGAAAGGGATAAGATTTGCACAACGTTGGAAAAGGTAATCAGGCTGCTTTCAGGGTCTTAAATTTGATCTTCTCAAAGCGGTCTTTGGCATATTCGAGGTCAATCGCCAATGTTTTCTGCTTTTCTTTCTGATCAGGCATATCAAACATGTAGTCGAGCATAATGGCTTCCATAATGGAGCGCAATCCGCGGGCACCCAGTTTATATTCCTGAGCCTTGCTTACTACAAAATCAATCACTTCCTCTTCAATCGTCAGTTCCACGTTTTCCATCTCAAACAGTTTTTCGTATTGTTTGATTAAAGCATTTTTTGGAGTGAGCAAAATTTGTTTCAATGCCTCTTTATCCAACGGATTGAGGTGCGTGAGAATAGGTAAGCGGCCTATTATTTCCGGTATCAATCCATACGAGCGGATATCAGCAGGAGCAATGTATTGCAAAAGATTATTTTCGTCAGCACCTGCTTCATCCATGTTCTTGAATCCGATGGCTTGAGTCTGAATTCTTCTGGAAATGATTTTATCAATTCCTTCAAATGCACCTCCGCATATAAACAGAATATTCTCGGTGTTAATCTGCACCATTTTTTGCTCGGGGTGCTTTCTGCCGCCTTGTGGAGGAACGTTCGCGGTAGTGCCTTCCAGTATTTTTAATAAAGCTTGCTGAACGCCTTCTCCGCTTACATCTCGTGTAATGCTGGGGTTGTCGCTTTTGCGTGAAATTTTATCAATCTCATCAATGTATACAATGCCACGCTCGGCTGCTGCTACATCATAATCTGCTGCCTGCAATAAGCGCGATAAAATACTCTCCACGTCTTCGCCCACATAACCGGCTTCAGTAAGTACTGTTGCGTCAGCAATGCAAAACGGAACCTGAAGAATTTTAGCTAAAGTTTTGGCCAAAAGTGTTTTTCCGGTGCCGGTTTCACCCACCAGCATAATGTTCGATTTTTCCAACTCTACACCATCAGAAAGCTGGCGGTGTTTAATCCGTTTAAAGTGATTGTACACGGCTACTGAAATTACCCGTTTAGCTTCATCCTGCCCGATGACATATTCATCCAGATGCGCTTTTATCTCAGCAGGCTTCAGTTGTTTCGGGTTGAATTTACTCTTCTTTTCTTTTTGGTGACCTACTTCTTCGTTCACAATGCGGAATGCCTGGTTTACGCAATTGTCGCATATGTAAGCATTAAGCCCGGCAATCAGAAATTCAGTTTCCTGTTTGTTGCGGCCGCAAAATGAACACTTATCTTCTTTAGCTTTCATGTATAAAATAAAAACGCGAACACCTGATTAGTCAAGTGTTCGCGGGGATGAGTTTCGTTTATTTTTTAGTGTGTTTGGTAAGCACCTCGTCAATCATACCGTATGCTTTAGCTTCTTCAGCAATCATCCAGTAATCACGATCAGAGTCTTTCCACACCTTATCAAATTCCTGTCCACTATGGTTGGCAATAATGGTATAGAGCTCTTTTTTGAGTTTTTCAATTTCCTTGTAAGTGATTTCAATGTCGGATGCTTGTCCCTGTGCACCACCCATAGGCTGGTGAATCATTACGCGGGAGTGAACTAACGCTGTGCGTTTGCCTTTGGCACCGGCACATAACAACACGGCCCCCATTGAAGCCGCCATACCTGTACAAATGGTTGATACATCAGGTGAAACCCATTGCATGGTATCATAAATTCCTAAGCCGGCATATACAGAACCGCCCGGAGAATTGATGTACAACTGAATATCTCGTTTGGCATCCATGGACTCTAAAAAGAGTAATTGAGCCTGAATGATATTGGCAAAATAATCGTCAACCTGTGTGCCTAAGAATATAATGCGATCAGCCATTAAACGCGAGAAAACGTCAATCTCCCTGAAGTTCATCGGACGTTCTTCAATAACCGTGCGGGTCATTCCTCTAAATGAACTCTCAATGTAGGTGTCAACTTTTAAGCTGCTAATGCCATGATGTTTGGTGGCATATTTTCTGAATTCTTTTCCGTCTTGCATACGTGTGTGTTTTGATAAAGTTTTACGAGTATACACAATTTCAATACCAACACAAAGCCCCCTGCATTTTGTCAGCAAGGGGCTTCAGTGCGTTAGTTATCAGTATCTAATGCTGTCAGGTGTTTGACAGCTTCTTTTCTTAGTGGCTATGTGCTTCTTCATGAGCATGGTCGTGGTCATGCTCGTGCTCATGGTTGTGGTGATGTTTGTCGCTGTGTTCACGCATCTTCTTGAAGAAATCGTCAACCTGTAATTCTTCTACGTTAATAGTAACCATGTCTTTTAAAGCAGCAAGCACTTTGGTTTCAATGGCCATGTTTAACATGCGTGAACGGTAGTTGTTGTCTTTTAGTTGTTCCTGTGCATATTGAGTGAGGTAATCACTTACCGGAATGTTCAGGTTGTATCCAAAGAACATGCGCTTGGTATAGTTAACAGATGCAGCTAATAAATCCTCCTCATTTACCTGAATGCCGTTGGCAGAAATAACTGCTTCCTGAAACAGGGTAGAGCGAAGGTAAGCCGCCTCAGGGGCATACTTTTCATCAATGGTTTCGGGTGTGAACTTGTCAGCATAGCGGCTCAATAACCAGCGCTTAAGGAATGCATCCGGCAATTCAATGTGGTGCTTGCTTTTGATGGTATCATAAAGTTCGTGCTCCAAAGCATGATCTGCTTCAGCAGCATAAAACTGTTCCAGTTCTTCGCGAATTTTATTTCTGTATTCTTCAATGCTTTTTACGGCATTTTCTCCGTATGCTTTATCAAACAACTCTTGATTCAGTTCTGCTTTTTCCTGACGTTTGATTTCTTTGATTTCAAACGAGAACTGTTTGTTCAAATCGTTAACAGTTTCTTTACTAACTCCTAAAACGGTAGATATCTCTGTAGCGTTGTTGTCAAATACTTCGAACAAATCAGCAACCACTGTAGCCCCGTTTTTCTGGCCGATGAACTGATTTTTTACCGCTTCGTTTTTAATCGCAGACGTTAGTACGGTGAATTCCTTATTTACTCCGCCTTCCAATACTTTGCCGTTTTCATCCAGTTCAGTACCTATAACGGTGATAATGTCATTGTCACCAACAACTTCAGCAGTAGTTTGATTGGCATAGCGGTCACGTGAACGTTCCACTTCTTTGTCAATCAACTCTTCATCAATTTTTGGGATGTATTTGGTGAAAATGTCTTTCTTGGTAATGTCCAAGTCAAATTTTGGACTAAGACCTATATCAAAAAGAAAAGTGAAGTTTTGTGAAGTATTCCAATCGGTTACTTCAGTCTCTTCATTGAGTACGGGCTGCCCCAGTACTTCCAGTTTGTTTTCGTCAATAAAGGTGTTCAATGCATCTGAGGTGAAACGATTCACTTCATCAATTAGCACTGACGTACCGTACATTTTCTGAATCATACCCATTGGTACTTTCCCGGGTCTGAAGCCGGGCACCTGAGCTTTTCTCTGGTAGTTTTTCATCGCTTTTTCTACCAACGGAGTGTAGTCAGTTTTGTCAACCTGAATGGTGATGGTGGCGTTCAGGGAATCTTTGTGTTGAATGGAAATGTTCACAAATGTGTCTTTTATTGTCAAATTTTAAAAAGTGCGCACGGAGGGACTCGAACCCCCACGCCTCACGGCACCAGATCCTAAGTCTGGCACGGCTACCAATTACGCCACGTGCGCAAAAATGAGCCGCAAAGTTACCCATCTGTGGATGAATTCCCAAATCTTATTTGCTTTTATTCAATAAATTTGTACAAACCATGGGCAGCATGCAAGAGATCGATATTGAAGCAGAAAACAAGGAAATAGTAAAGAGGTACCGGCATTTGCTACGTAGTTGTAAGCGTACGCTGGAAAAAGGAGACAAAAAAACCATTCGGGAAGCATTTGAACTCTCTTTAGAAGCGCATAAGGACATGCGCAGAAAATCAGGAGAGCCCTATATTTTCCATCCGTTAGCTGTGGCACAGATAGCTGCCGAAGAAATCGGGCTGGGAACCACCTCTGTTGTGTGTGCGTTGCTGCACGATACGGTAGAAGATACACACATCTCTTTAGCCGATATTAACCACAGATTTGGAGAAAAAGTAGCCAAAATCATTGACGGACTCACCAAAATATCCAACGTATTTGATACCGAGACCAATTCGCCACAGGCAGAGAACTTTCGTAAAATGCTGCTTACCCTTTCAGATGATGTTCGGGTAATTCTTATCAAACTGGCCGACCGCCTGCACAATATGCGCACACTTGATTCTATGTCGCGCAAGAATCAGTTGAAGATTGCTTCTGAAACCAAATACATTTATGCCCCTTTAGCACATCGTTTAGGTTTGTATGCAATTAAAACGGAACTGGAAGATCTGGCTCTTAAGTTTACTGAAGAAGAACAATACAAATCTATTGCAAGTAAGCTGCTCGAAACAAAAACACAGCGTACCAAATACATCAAGTTGTTTACAGAGCCCATCATAGAAGAGCTCGAGCAGCAGGGCTTCAAATACGAAATTAAAGGAAGACCCAAATCCATCTATTCCATCTACAATAAAATGCGCAAACAAAATATTCCTTTCGAAGAGGTGTATGATTTGTTTGCCATTCGGGTAATTGTTGATTCTCCTTTGGAATCAGAAAAGGCCGATTGCTGGAAAGTATATTCCATAGTTACGGACTTTTATCGCCCCAACCCTGACCGTTTGCGCGATTGGGTTTCAACGCCTAAAGCCAACGGATACGAATCATTACATACAACTGTTATGGGCCCCAAAGGTCGTTGGGTGGAAGTTCAGATTCGCAGCAAACGTATGGATGAAATTGCTGAAAAAGGTTTTGCGGCACATTGGAAATACAAAGAAACCGGAGGCGCGCATTCCGACAATGATTTTGAACGTTGGCTGCAACAAGTCAGGGAAATTCTCGAAAACCCTGATTCCAATGCATTGGATTTTTTGGACGATTTTAAACTCAATCTTTTTGCCGAGGAAGTATTTGTATTTACCCCCAAAGGAGAGTTGCGCAAGTTGCCGGCCAATGCCACAGCACTAGACTTTGCGTTTGATATTCATACAGGTATTGGCTCACATTGCATAGGAGCCAAGGTGAATAATAAACTGGTGCCACTTAACCACAAACTGGCCAATGGAGATCAGGTAGAAATCATCACCTCCAGCAAACAAAGACCAAATGAAGACTGGCTTGCCTATGTGGTTACCGCAAAAGCAAAAGCCAAGATTAAAGACATTCTCAAAGAAGAAAAGAAAAAGATAGCTGAAGACGGAAGAGAAGCCTTACAACGCAAATTTCAGCACCAAAAAATTGCCTTTACTTCAGAAAACATCAACCACTTGTTGAGTTGGTTCAGGTTAAAATCAGCGATTGATTTGTATTACCTTATTGCTACAGATAAAATCAAAAAAACGGAGTTGGATGTAGCAGAAATTATAAGTGAGGTAACAGATAAGAAAAATGCACCCCAGCCTGATGTTACTGAGGTAAGGAAGAAAGCTAAAATTGCCGACCTCAAAGAAGATACTATACTTATAGGGGAAGATTATGATTTTGATTATTCCATGGCCAAATGTTGTAATCCTATTCCGGGAGATGACGTTTTTGGTTTTATAACCGTGGGTGAAGGAATTAAGGTGCACCGTACCAATTGCCCCAATGCTGTGGGGCTTATGTCTAACTACGGATACCGTATTTTAAAGGCCCGTTGGAGAGATACGCCCATTAAAAGGGGGCAGGCATTTTTGGCCGGGGTTAAAATTGAGGGTATTGATAGTGTGGGTATTATTAGTACCATCACAGATATCATCTCGAAAGAACTTCAGGTAAATATGCAATCCATTACAGTTCAGTCAAATGAAGGTAAATTTGAAGGCAAAATCATGCTCTTTATTTATGACACCTCACATCTGGAGGAGCTGATGAATAAAATAAAAGCATCCAATCAACTCATTCAGGTGAGCAGGATTGATATAAATTAACGGGCAATGAGTAAATTGCGCCTTTATGCAGAAATCAGCAGAAGTTGACGCCACCAAAGAGGCCGTAAAGCGTATTTTTACTGAATACCTCGAACGGAAGACCCAACGGAAAACTCCGGAGCGTTTTGCAATACTGGATGAAATTTACTCGAAGAAAGATCATTTTGATGTAGAAACACTCTACGTTCAAATGAAGAACCGTAACTACAGAGTAAGTCGCGCTACAGTATACAATACTCTTGATTTATTACTTGATTGCGGGCTGGTTATTAAACACCAGTTCGGTAAAAACATTGCGCAGTTCGAACGGGCATACGGATACCGTCAGCACGACCATCTTATATGCAACATGTGTAATAAAGTTATGGAATTTTGTGATCCGCGCATACAACAGATTCAGTCCATGATGGGCGACTTACTGCATTTTAATATTACACACCATTCACTCAATTTATATGGCTCACCAAAAATTGATAAAGACGGAAAGTGTATGAACTGCCACAAAGAAGTGAACATAAAAAAACAATAAACGAACATGAAGGTAGATGTGCTCTTAGGCTTACAGTGGGGAGATGAAGGAAAAGGTAAGATTGCCGATTTTATTACACCCAAATATGATATTGTGGCCCGTTTCCAGGGTGGTCCTAATGCAGGGCATTCACTGGAGATAAACGGGATGAAACATGTGTTGAATACTATCCCCTCGGGAATTTTTCATCCCAATTGCATTAACCTTATTGGAAGCGGGGTAGTGGTTGATCCTGTTAAGTTGCAAGACGAAATCACTAAGCTCTACCCGTTAGGTGTTGATGTAAAGAAAAACCTTTACCTGTCAAAAAGGGCACACCTCATACTACCTACTCACCGTTTGCTTGATGCCGCATCTGAACTATCTAAAGGAGACAATAAAATCGGCTCTACATTACGTGGTATCAGCCCGGCCTACCAGGATAAAACAGGACGTTCCGGATTACGAATAGGAGATATCCAGTTGGGAACCTTTCAGGCAAAATACAACGAGGTAAAACAAAAGCACCTGAACTTATTGGGCTATTACGGTTATGACCTCAGTACTTCAGAGCTTAACAAGATGGAGGCTGATTGGTTTGCATCCATTGAATTTTTAAGAGAATATGTTCAGGTAGACAGCGAGTACTACATTAACAATGCATTAGTTAGCGGCAAAAAAATACTTGCTGAAGGAGCTCAGGGCAGCATGTTGGATATTGACTTCGGTACTTATCCGTATGTAACCTCATCCAATACCATTACTGCGGGTGCATGTACCGGCTTAGGTTTGGCTCCAGGACATATTGGTAAAGTATACGGTATTTTTAAAGCGTATTGTACCAGAGTGGGAGGAGGGCCGTTCCCTTCAGAGTTAAATGACTCAACCGGAGAGGAGATTCGTAAAATAGGGCATGAGTTTGGTGCCACCACCGGTCGACCACGCAGAACCGGCTGGATTGACTTAGTAGCGCTCAAGTATGCCATTATGCTTAACGGTGTAACCAACCTTTTCATAACCAAATCGGATGTATTAAGTGGTTTTGACGAAATCAAAGCGTGCACCTCATATAAAGTTAATGACACGGTTACTCCAAATGTTCCTTATGAAATATGTGATGGTTCTATTGAGCCGCTGTACGATACTTTCAAAGGTTGGAAAGAGGACATTACCCGTTTAACTTCTATGGATGATATGCCGCAAGAGTTAACCGGTTATCTCAATTATCTGGAGCAACAATTAATGGCTGAAATCAATATACTTTCCGTAGGCCCCGACAGGGACCAGACAATTATCAGAAAACCATTTTAAAATAGTAGGCAATAAAAAAGCCCGTTTCGAAAGAAACGGGCTTTTTTATTTTATTATAAAGCATACTGTTAGTATTCCCACAAGTCATGTTCAAATATGAACAGTTCCTGACGAATACGATCTGCTTCTAACAAGGCCGCGAGATTATCTTCTTTAAACTCATCAAATCCTTTGATATCAATATCATATTCATTTGATTGCTTGGTAATGTAACTGGCAAACAATCGTTGCTCGAAGAAGTCATCGTAGGTAAGACGCATAGCATCATTCTGGCGATTGTAAATCTGCTCATTCACCATAATTTTACGGAAGTCTTCATACTTGATATGATAGAGAAGAGTGGTTGTACCGGTAATATTTCCAGATTGGTCCCTTTTGTAAACTAATGGAATTATATCTAAGATACGTGTTCTCATAATGGCGTGTTTTTTATCAAAAACCCATTCTTCTACTAAGTCATAACCATAAATCCAATCAGGGTTTAACTGGTTATACTCGACAGTATCATATGATCCGGCATCAGGGTCCTCATTATCATAGAATTTAGTTGTTACTCCCTCATAGCCACCTCTCTTGCCTGCTTCTTCAGCAGTATAAGTTTTATTTAAGGAGTCATCTTTATAAACGGTTAAAATTCCTCCGATTACATTTCGTACCAGTATGGAGTTAATTGGATTTTTAGGCCAGTTTAAGCAGAGGTTTGTCTTTTCTCTGACATCAATTCTACGGGTGATTTTTCTGCGCCACATTACATCAGCCTCACGTAAATGAGGCCAGTCAATTACCTTTCTCTCGTTGTAGCGGTTCTCTTGGTAAAGCTGATTCTCTCCGTAAATCTGACGCTGTTGAGGTGTTTGAGGAGGTGCAACCGGCTCACCAAATTGCTGCTGAGGTTGCGCAGCAGGCTCAGCAGCTGGAGGTTGTTCCCCTCCTTGAGCAGCTACCTTCATTACACCAATTGACGTAAAGAGGAGAACTAATATAATTAAGACTCTTTTCATATTATTATCTAATCGTAATACCAACACTGCCTTTTACTACCTTTATTCCAATGTTAGTGCCTATAGCTTGAGCGCGTATGCCTTCAATGAATACTTTATCACCTGTTCGTGCGCGCGAAATCATAGCAATCAAATCCTGTGGTAAAGCAGCCCCTTGTGTAGTACCTTCCAATGCCTGTCCACGTTTGGGGGCAAATGTCCAGTTAAATGATTTTACGGAATATTTCACGCCTTCAAAAGCAAAGTTCTGTAAGTCACAACGAACTACAGGAGCCGCTTTAATTTGGGAAGCTGTTGCACTTGGGTCAGTGATAGCACCTATCATAGGAGTAGGGGAAGGAACATCTTTTACACGGTATTTTTTAGATTCAATTTTCTTTACAGTTCCATCTTTTGATTTAATAGAGGCAGAAATTTCTACTTCTCTGGGTCCACCCGGAGACAAAGAAATAGTGTATTTACCCCTAGAACCGGAAAGCTTTGCTCCACCTGAAGCGGAAACAATCAGTTGATCAGGTGAAGTTCCCGGAACGGATACAGATACAGGGTTTTCTAAACCTACATAAAGTACGTTCATTTTATCAGCAGAGATAGTGGCCACACCTTTAAAGGCGGTGTAGGTAATCTCTGACTCATAAGGAACCATTTTACCCGATGGATCTTTAACATTGATAATAACCTTTTTCTTTCCTTCTCCTTCACTGGACGGAGAGATTTTGTATTTACCAATTCCACCTTCTACAGGAACCTTTGCCCCATCTACCAAAATCTCAGCATCTTGTTTAGAACTGGACGCTGCAATAAAGATATCGGCTTCGTATTGGTTACCAATCAGGATGAAAGTACCTTTAGTAGGGATAACTGCTGCACGCAATTGGTCAAATGATACCTCGTTTGCGTTAATAGATTTCAGGAGCAAGTCAAGTAATTGTGATTCACCATTTTTACAGTCATTCTGAATTTTGGTAATCATCGTTACTACCGCTGCTAAAGGCGCATGCTCAAACATTTCTGATTCCCAGGTTTGTTTTGCTGCTCCTTGTGAAGGTGGATCTTCAGTATCAAGAGAAATTTTCACTTCTTTCGCTACCTCTTTAGGATCTTTCTCTACGAGTTTAGCTACATCAAGAATGATTTTGTCAAACTTCTTTTTTGTTTCTTCTATTTTGGCCCGTAATTCTTTACCGTTTTTTCCGCCATCTTTTTTCATCATGTAGTTGGCGTGTTTTTCGATATTGTCCGGTCCTGCTAATTCCCATTCTTCAGTTGGAAGATTGCCTTCGTCAGGTTTTTTAAGACCGTCTTCAGGGTCTATTTTACCATCAGGACTATCATCAACCAAATCCATCAAAGTACCTTTTACAGTAGCTAAATAAGTGTTTAACTCACCACTGATTTTTTGTACTTCGTTGGCCTTGTCGTAGAAAGGTTTTGTTTTTTCAGGAAAATCGGTCATTTGTTTCTTGAAGATTTCCATTGTACGAGCATTTTTCGCCTCAATGTTTCTTCCCGATTTTTTCATGCTCACATCCACCATGTGGAATGCTTTCAATATATCTTTCGACACGTTCAGGGCAAGTAGAGCTGTCAACACGAGGTACATCATGTTGATCATCTTCTGCCGTGGTGGTAATTTGCCTCCTGCCATTTTATTTTTCTCTCCGTTTAATAATAGTTAAACAATTACTTAATTAACCTTTGTTAACATTCATAGCGCTAAGCATTCCGCCATACACATTGTTAAGGGCTGTAAGGTTTTTAGACAATTTATCCATTTCAGATTTGAAAACAACAGCTTGTTGTTCGGTATCTGATAAACTGCTCACCACGTTGGAAAGATTACTTACAAAAGAATTGATTGTCTTAAGGTGATTGTTGGATTCAGCAATTTCGAGTTCATAAATTGAATTTAATGAAGAAAGGTTTTTCGACATTTTATCCATTTGTTCTTGGTACTGCTTAGTATTTGAACCTGCAGCAGCTATACCATTCAATGCATCAACTGCACCTACATAAGAGGTGTTGATTCCGTCAATTGATTTAGATGCCTTCTGAACGTTTGAAACGTACTCGTTTGTTGCAACAGAAGCGCTGGATAAATCAGTAAGGTTAGAAACATTGTCACTCAACGTTTTCAAACCACTTCCCAGACTGCTGATTAATTCAGGACCAACCTTTGCTTCTTCAAGCATTTTATCTAATTGCTGTGTAACTGTTCCTTTAGGAACTTCTTTTTTCTTTTTATTTTCATCTTCAACACCGGCTAATTCTGGATAAACAAGTGTCCAGTCCGTGTCTTCGTGTACCGGTTCAAAAGCTGATACGATAAAAATCACCGCTTCAGTTAACAATCCCACAGTAAGCATCACGTCAGCAATAGATAAGTGGAGAATCTTAGCCCACGCACCGATGATTACTACCGCAGCACCAAGTCCATAAAATTTTGACATTAATTTTTTGAACGCAAGTGATTCTAAAAAGCTTTTTTTCTTACTCATAGCACAATTGATTTTTTAGGTGTATTATTTAATGATTTATTTTTTTAACGAACAATAATAACGATAAAGTGTGTATCGTAGGATATTAGTTTTTATCTTTTATCGAACGACCCATGAATGTCATCACACAACGGAAACCAATGAATGATTTTGCTGTATCCTGATAATCATATGTACGGGTTGCCACGTTGATGTAGTGTCCTATATCTTTCCATGATCCACCGCGGATTACTTTACGTTTTAAAGTTTCTGAATCAGAGAATTTAGCGTCATACTGGTGATCAGGGTTCATATCATCAGTAAAGAAGTTAGCTGATTCTTCAAAGGCTGAAACTGTCCACTCAGCTACGTTGCCTGACATGTCGTATAAACCGAAATCATTAGGGAAGTAGGAGTTAACTTTAATGGGGTAAAAACCTCCGTCAGCAGGATAGTCGCCACGACCAGGTTTGAAGTTGGCCAGGAAACAACCTTTCATGTTACGAATGTATGGGCCGCCCCAAGGGTACATATTTCCGTCACGGCCACCACGGGCTGCATATTCCCACTCAAATTCGGTAGGTAAACGGAAGGGATTTACGATAGGCTCATCTATTTTGCTGTAGTAAGTGTTAAGGTGCATAGTGCGCCAGTTACAAAATGCTTTGGCTTGTCTCCAGTTTACACCAACAACAGGGTAGTTGTCATATTTCGGATGCCAAAAGTACATTTGGGTTAACGGCTCATTGAATGAATAGGTGAAGTCACGTATCCAAACCAAAGTATCAGGGTAAATTTCTACGCCTGAATCATCGTTTTCTTTTTCTCCGGCTTTGCGAATGTAATCAGCGCGGTTATTGTCGTATCCTTTTCTGCTGGCTTTTGATGCAGCAACCAAATCAATCCACTCATATCGGTATTTAAGTTTGCGCACATCCAGTTGTTTAACCTTGTAGTGACGCTCACTTTCGGTATAGTACATGTCGTTGAGGGTTTCAACCACATTAGGGTCTTCCATATCCAAACGTTCATCATAGTTCAGGTAATGGTCTCCATTTTCCATTTCAATGAAAAATGCATCACCCATAGTCTCACGACCAATGGAGTCAACTACGTGGTAAACGAATTGACGGTACTCGTTGTTGGTGATTTCAGTTTCATCCATGTAGAAACCTACAACAGAAACCTGTTTGTTGGGTGCCAACTGTGACGAAAGAATATCTTGCTCGTCTTGTCCGATGTGAAACGATCCTGTAGGAACGTAAACTGTACCGAAAGGCTGAGGGTGAAACCAAGCCGGTCGGTTAGGGACACCAGTAAGCTCACCACGATCATTGCTTAAACCGCAACTGAACAGTACAGCTGATGCCACGATGAGGAGAAAAGAGTTTACTATTTTCATTTTGTTATACTATGGGTATAATAACGTTAGTCTCGCAAATTTAGCGGTGTTTTCGATAAATCCAAACTTTCACTTGTGGAAAATATCGCCCGCCTTGTGGATAAAAACGATTTTTGGTTCCAATTTATTGTGGATAAAGTTATAAATATCTGGGAGTAAGACGGATAATTGTAGGCTTTTCTCTTACTTTAGTTTTCAGTTTAAAGCAATAAGTAACATAAAGCTCATGAGAACCACCACTATATTTTTTGATTCCGGTAGTAGTAAAGTCATAAGCATAGCCAAAATGTAAGTTGTCATTTACTTTATAACCTACCATTGCGGTCAATGCATCTCCAGTTCTGTAAAGAACACCACCTCTGATTTTGTTATTGTATAGTGCAAAAGCATTTATATCTACCTGAATTTTAGATGGGTCTTTTTTAACGAGGATATTAGGCTCCAGCGTAATAGAACCTGTTAAAGGGTATTCAATACCAGCGTTAAGGTAATAGTGAGTGGCCAATTTTGAATCAACACTACCACCCAGTGCATCATAAGTAATAGTGCTTTGCATTAAGTGTGTTGCTGACAAGCCAACTTTCAGGTTGTAGATGGAGGGGTTGGTGTACCACAATCCTGCATTAACATCAGGAGCGCTGGCTGAAACTTTAGATTTTGGGATTTTAGGATCGAGCTGGTCTACCGCCACCATTTTTGTTCCGTCAAGTGATTTTTGCATAAAGCCTCCTGCAGCACCTACAGCCAAAGTACCTGTAGAACCCACCTGAAATTTATAGGATAAGTTGAACAGAGCATTGAGCGAGTTTTGGAAACCTATTTTGTCATTGATAACACCTAACCCAACCCCCAGCTTTTTGCCTACAGGTGAGTTAACCGTAATGGTTTGAAATTCGGGAGACCCCACAAATCCTGACCACTGCTTCTTGTACGTTGCTGTTGCACAAATGGCATCTTTACTACCGGCATACGCAGGGTTGTAAACCATTTGGTTGAACATGAAAAAGGTGTAGTAAGGGTCTTGCTGTGCGCTTACTTTGAGCGCTGTAATTGCAAAAAGTGCAACAATGGCCAGTTGTCTTTTCATCATGTGGTAGAATTGTCTTTCTATTTGTTAGTATAACGTTAAGGGCAAATATTAATTATTCTTAACAGAATAGCAAGTTAGAATAAAAAACAGGAAAAAACAAGAAGAGGGGAAAATTATCCCTTGTTGGCCTTGATGATGTACTGCTCCAGAGCCATTACCATCGAGGGGGCTTCTTTAGTGGGGGCAATGATGTTGGTTAATAACTTTGCATCTTCAATGGCCTTACCTGTTGCTGCGCCAAAGGCTGCAATACGGGTATTGTCTTGTTCAAAATGAGGGAAGTTATCAAAAAGCGATTTAATATCTACCGGGCTGAAGAATACGAGAATATCATATTTTACATCGGACAAATCGGATAAGTCGGCAGAGTTGGTATTGTAAATAATGGCTTCTTTAAAGGCAAATTTTTTCTTAGCCATGAAGGCGGGGATAACATCCTTGCGTACGTTGGAGCATGGGAAGAGGTATTTTTCACCCGGGTGATTTTTTATCACATCCAATAAATCGGTTTCTGTTCCTTTGCCGTGAAATACCTTACGTTTTCTAACCTGAATGTATTTTTGTAAATAGTTGGCAGTTCCTTCGTTGATGCAGAAATATTTTGTTTCAGGCGGCATCTCAATTTTTACCTCACCGCAAAGTCTGAAAAAATTATCAACGGCATTTCTTGAATTCAGAATGATAGCGGTAAAATCAAGCAGGTTGGTTTTTTGACTTTTGAATTCTTTTGCAGGAATAGGATCTATGGTTATAAAAGGCCTGAAATCAACTTTGAGGTTGAGCTTTTTTGCTAATTCGAGGTAGGGTGATTTTTCGCCTTCAGCCGGTTTTGGCTGCGAAATCAGAATGCTTTTTACCTTCACTTGCCTTTCTTTTTATTCAGTAACGATGTTTAAAATAATTAACCAAGGTGAAATTTCGAGGATGCAAAGATACAGAATTAAATAAACTAAAGGATACTTGAAATAACTTCCCTGTAAAATAAGTGCTCTTATAACACGGTATAAGATGCTTAGGATAAAGGTAGCAGCGATGGTTTTGATGAAAATATTTTCCAGAAGAGGGTTGTTGATGTATATCAGAATTATCAGTACAGGGAAAATAACCAGCGCAATAAAGTTGCTGGTGGTTACTGTATTTGAAATCATGGTAATGGCCAATTTGTTCAGCTGAAACAACCAACCCCAAATGATGTGTAAAAGGAATTTACCAATGTAAATAGCCAGTATTATACCGGTTAGTCCCAGGTACATCCAAATGTCTCCATCCCAAAAAGGCTGACCTGCCTTGATGAGCATTTGTTGCACAAACAGTGCAGCAATCAGAACGAATATAGTAAAAAGTTGCAGGGTGATGTAGTTGAAAATTACCCCCTTTTCTTCCAGCAACCGGAAGGAAAATTTCATGCTGAATACAGAGTTCAATGAAGCCTTGAAATTTTTACGGTTAAATGTACGCACTCCGGCCACATAACTCAGTATGCATACAATCACCCAAAAAATCCAGGAGGGGTCGCCTTTTATTCTGTTGCGTATTTCCTTAACAGAAGGAACATCTCTTTGAGTGTAACTCTCATTCAATACAATTTGGTTATTGATGGCAGCGTATTTTCTAAAGTTGGCATTGATAAAAGAATCGTTGCGCAGGCTATCGAGGATAGTGTATCTTCTTTCGATTGTTTGATGCCGGATAAATGAAGAATCTTGATTTCGCGTTGTGTCGGTTGTTCGGTAGGCAGAATCTGTAACACGATTATTGGCAGGTATAGTCACCTGCGCTACAGCCGTTGATGTATACAGAAAAAATATCAGCAATATTGATTTGAGGAAATTGCGCGTCACTTGTTTAGGGTTCATCGAGGCCTCAAAAATAGTTAACAATTCCGAAATGTATTTTAGCCTGCCTTAATTCCAGACGATTATTTTGTTGCTTGCCTACAGCATAGTAGAAAGAAAATACTCCTGCACCGGTTTGAAAATTAATGCCGGTGCCTACTCCCCAAGGCATGTCGCTGCTGTATGTGCCTCGTGCATTTCGTTCATGCCAGGCTCCGTTAAACAATAAAATAAAGTTAGAATTGTTGTTAAGCAGGTAGCGGTATTCCATGTTCAGAATAGCGTATGAGGTGCAAAAAACAGATTGTTCATCAAACCCCTTGAGTGTTCTTATGCCTCCTATGCGAAAAAGTTCATTGGTGAAAATTTGTTCAGCTTGCAAGGAAGCTGACGTAACTTGTGTGAGTAATGTTTTTTTGCCCGACAGGGGCCAGAATTTCTGAATATTGACCTGAAAACGGTATTGGATACTTCGAAGTTTGATGGAGTCATAGAGGTTGTAAGTGCCAGATGAAGCATCACTTATTTCAAGACTATTGATGGTGGAATTGCGTACTATTTTTTTTACTCCGGCTCCTGCATTTGCTTCTATGTACATTCCCTTTCTGGGATTAGCAAAATAATCGAGTGTGTTAAGGCGGATGCCTATACCATACAGGTTATTGCGCATATCTGAAAACTCAGGCAGACGTTTGTTGTTTTTGATAGCGATGGTATCAATACTTAGGAGGGAATAGTTTTGAATTTCGTAGAAAAACTTTATGTAATCATTGCCTGAAAGCAGGTACTGTATGCCAATGTCGTGATCTACCTGTAGGTACAATGAGTCGAATTTTAGCAATGCAAAGGTGTAATCTAAACCTACTGAAGAATTGAGAATATAAGGGTAGGTTATGCGCGCTTTCAAATCTTGTGAACGGGCCAGAAAACTCCGGTAGTGAAGCTCAAAAGTTTTTCCTGAACCGAAAAGATTTTGCAGGTTAAGATTTAACTCCCCGGTGAGCATTAATTTATTGTTTATGGCACTTTGAGGGGCTAAGCCAAGAACCCCGTCAACCTGACTGGCTTTTTTCTGATCAATGAAAGTGATTATACGCGCTTTGTTTCCCGTGAAATAAACTTTAAGCGGACGGGTTGTTCGGGCAAAGGAAAGTTGATTTACTTTTCTGTCCAGCACACGTATCAATCCTTCGTTGTAAAGGCTTCCGGGTTTAATGCTACTGAAGTTATAGAGGTAGTTACGTTTAATAGTGGTATTTCCCGCAATTTCTATGCTGTCAACATAAATTTGTTGATTTTTGCTTACCCGCAGATTGGCCTCTATGATGTTTTTACTTAGTTGTATACTGTCAAGACTTACTTCAGCAAAAGGATATCCGTTATTTTCACAGTAGCGCAATATTCTTTCAAACAGTCTGCTCAGCTCCTCAGGCTTAAATGAAGTGCCGGTGAAAAATTTCTCCCGGTACCCTGAGTTGCTCAGTATATCTTCATCAATATTGCCTTGGTGCAGTTTCACCCATTTGTAGAGCTCGCCTTTATCAAGCAGATAAAACATGGTGTCGGAACGGTGTTGTTTTAGTTGCAGGTTAGCGGTAACATACCCTTTTGCAATCACTTCGCGCCACAATTTTTCAGCAGTTCGAATGGCCTCGGTGCTGTCACCCGGCTTTGTTTTAAGCAGGTTGGTGTTGGTGGCCGCATCATTTACAATAAGTACAACTGGAGTTTGCGCCAATGTATGTTGACTAATGAACCAAAAGAATAGAATTATTTTAAAGTACTTTTGCACGCTGTTGAAATACCTCAGCAAATAAAACAAAACTTCTCCATTGGCCGGCATATATATTCATATCCCTTTTTGCAAACAGGCTTGTTATTACTGTGATTTTTATTTTTCTACTTCACAACGTCTGAAAGGAGATTTTATTGAGTCGCTGCTAAAAGAGTGGAAAAAAGAGCAGGGTTATCTGGGCACTGAAACCATACAGTCCATTTATTTTGGAGGTGGAACGCCATCTTTGCTTAAGTCGGATGAAATTAGCAGGATTTTGGAAGCAATTTACCAAAGCGCAAATGTGGCTGAAGGTGCCGAGATAACTTTGGAGGCTAATCCGGATGATTTAACTCCGCAAAAAGTAAAAGAAATCTCTGCTACTGCAATTAATCGGTTAAGTATCGGAGTGCAATCATTTTTTGATGAAGACCTGAAATGGATGAATCGCGCACATTCTTCTGCGGAGGCTATTCAATCAATCCAAACTGCACAGGATGCAGGTTTGAATAATATTACCATTGACCTGATATATGGTGTGCCGGGAATGAGTTTATCGCGCTGGCAGGAAAACCTCGGACATTTTTATGACTTATCACTGCCTCATTTATCTGCATACTCGTTAACGGTGGAACAGAATACACCTTTGTATAAGTTGATTAAGCAGGGGAGTTACACCACTACAGATGATGCACTTTCAGCTTCACACTTTGACGAATTGATGCAGCAAATGAAACAGGCGGGTTTTCTGCATTATGAGATTTCAAACTTTGCTACAGATGAACAGCACATCGCCCGTCATAATTCTTCGTATTGGAAAGGTGTAAAATACCTAGGACTTGGCCCGTCTGCACATTCATTTGACTTAAACAGCCGAAGGTGGAATGTGGCATCCTTGCAAAAATATATTGACGGAACAGGGCACGGTGAAGTAGTGTACGCTACCGAACAACTTTCGGAAAGGGACCGGTTTAATGAATATATTCTTACCGGTTTACGTACCATGTGGGGTGTTGATGTTACTAAGCTCACAGAAAAATTCAGTCAAGATTTAGTTGAGTATTTTCTGAAAGATATTCAAAAATATATTGACGAAGGAAAAGTGTTTGAGGAAGGTAATTGTTATGTTCTTTCAGAAACAGGAAAGCTTTATGCAGATGCCATCGCCTCTGATTTGTTTTTTCTGGATTAACTACTGAGGCAGGTCTTCTTCCCAGTTCACTTCTTCTTCTTGTTTCTTTTCCTCCTCTTTGAGCTGTCGGTCTTCTTCAGTTTGAAACTCTTTCCTGAAAACGTCTTTGATATTTTTTTGTTCAGTTTTTACACTCTCTTTGATTTTCTTTTTAACACTTAATTTATCGTATGATATTTTAAGGTTGCCCAACGGCCCCACTACATGCAGGTAGATGTAAAGCCCTCCCGATTCAGTATCCTCTTCCTCAAACTCTGTATTGATGGGCTTGTTGCGTTTTTTGCGCATTACATCAGACAGTTTCACACGCACGCGGTAGTCTACATAATTTTCGAACGTGTGGCTTCCCGACATAGATAAATTAAGCGCATTGTTCTTAATGTCCATCTGCGGTATAAGAATGGTTTTGTCTTTTATCTGAATAGTATTTTGCATTTTGTCAAACTTCAAATTGCGCAAATCATTTACATCGGCATATTTGGAGAGCGCCTGCAAAGGTTCATAGTTGAGCAATTCTCCGTTGGTAATTGATACATCAGCAGATGCGGCAATTTTGTTCATGTCACACACAAAGTCGGTGTTCCAAACTGAGGCAAACTGAATTTTGGTGTTGAGTTTACCTTTCATATGTTTATCGGTAAGTTCGTTTTGCCCGAAATTGTTGCATTGATAAAACAATTCTGTAATGTTAATCTGGCGTAAATCTGCTTCGCAAACCATCAGTATTTTGTCTTTTACGCTGTTGTTCATCTCGCCATTAAGCACAATATCGCCCTCCATGGTTTTAAGGTTTACATTTTCAGCTTTAAGTACTCTGTTGTTCAGGTTGAAAGTCCCTGACACTGCTGTGGCCTTGAATTTATAAAGTTTCAGTTGGTCAACATTCAGCTGCAAATTCATGCTTACTGACGGAGCGAAAATATATCCGCTGGAATCAATGCGTTCTTCATTTCGGTCAGTAAAAAATACTTTTTCTAAATCCAAGTTAGGCGATTGAAGACTGGCAATGATGTGCAGGTGTTGGTCACTCAGCAACAGGTAAGGCAAAAAATTTTGCAGTGTACCATTTAACTCAATTTTAGTATCTCCGGCAGTTCCTGAAAAATTTTCGGCTATAAAGTTATTGCCCTGTAATTTGAATAGCCCCCGATTAATTTCATACACATCAGGTGCGTTTTTAAGTTTGAGTTCAATATTGGAGAGTTTCACACTGCCTTCTGATTCTGCCTGGAGTATGGATTCTTTATTTTGCAATGTCTTTACCTTACCTCTGAAGGAAGCATCAGCAAAAGCAAATCCTTTTATTGACTCGATGGATTCCATATCCAACAAATCGCCAAGTTTCGACAAATCAATGTTGCCGTGTAAGCTTAGTTTTATGAACGGGTCGTTCAGGTCACTTAACTCAAAAGTCGCCTCTGTGGTGTGGCCGCCAAGACTTGCTTTAAATGGTTTTATAGTGAGTACTGAGCTGGCTGCATTCTGTTTATTTCCGTTGGTGAAATGTCCTTTGCAATTTAACTGCTCAAAGCCCTCGTTTAAGCCTGATTTGTAAACGGAACCATTTTCTACCCCAAAGTTAACTTCAATATGAGGGTTGTGTTTTTCAGAAATTTCTCCCTTAATAGTAGAAGAAAAATAGAAGTTGCCCGTGCTTTTGAAATCTTTGGTGAATTCATGGGTTGATTCAGGTAGCAATGACAGAAAGGAACGGATGTCCATTTGAGAACCGTTAATGCTCAGGTTAATTTTAGTGTCGTCTTTGTTGTTATCAACACCACCTTTTATGTCGAAGTCAATCCCTGATATATTAAGGAGCGCTCTGCTGAAAGTGTATTTTTCGTTTTCGGCATCTACGTTCAAGGCAGCATCCATTGTAATATTGCGTTGTTTGATATAGTTTACCTTGCTGTAAGTGAGTTGCTCAATAAATGCTTTTCCTTTCCATTCCAAATCATAAACAGCGTCTTTAAAATTGCCTGAAAGCACAGTGCTCTCAATGTCTCCATTCATGAAAAAGTTAAGTTCATGATCATCATAGCTGATGTTCATTTGGTTGAGCTGAATGGATTGCAGGTTAATCTGCAGCGTATCTGAATCGGTGTTTTCGTTATCTTCTTTTACAATGGTATAATTATCCCGCCCTTTACTGTCCACATAGAGATTGGCGGTTCCTTTGTTCAATACTATTTCATTGATAATGTATTTTTTCTTCAGTATGTCGCGGATGTTAAAAACCAGAAATATCTCGTCACAGTGCAACAGTTCTTTTTTTCTGCCCGGGAAATTTTCATAAATGATTACATCGGTAAAGAGCAAGCTGGCTTTGGGAAACTGACGGATTATGCTGAAATCAATTTCACCTACTTTTATTTCTACGGCCAGGCTTTTGTTCAGTTCAGCCACAACATATTTTTCGATGTTTTTGCCAAAGAAATATACCGTTCCGTACAATACAGGAATTACAGAGAGCAGAACGATAAAAAGGACGAGTAAGATGCGTTTTAGCCGTTTCATAACCATACAACGAGCCAAAAGTAAGTTAAATTTTATGATGTTGTGAAAATGTAATCGCCTGAAAAATCAACATTTGTAAGTATTAGTGAAAGATTTTTCAGACAATGTTTGTGTTTTACCCCGCGGATTTTATCTTTGCACTCCTTTAAAAAGGAAGTTTAGCTCAGTTGGTTCAGAGCATCTGCCTTACAAGCAGAGGGTCGGGGGTTCGAATCCCTCAACTTCCACCAATTATCCTTACGTTATAAGACGTGAGGATTTTTTGTTTTATGCCATTTGTTGTTTACATTCTTTATTCTGCGCAGTTAGATGGTTATT